>Ga0209017_10000258_pt1 | contig 54625 bp, 49 predicted proteins | sample YNPBryunderm2012_FD_185812 | JGI IMG/M metagenome (GOLD analysis project Ga0209017, IMG submission 185812) | Anoxygenic and chlorotrophic microbial mat microbial communities from Yellowstone National Park, USA - YNP Bryant MS undermat 2012... ... | reverse complement strand
ACGGTCTGGTCCCAGCTTCCCGAGACGATGTAGCGGCCATCGGGTGTCACCGCCACGCTAGTGACCCCGCTTTGGTGTCCGGTCAGCTTTTGCACTTCCTTACCGGTGTCCCGTTCCCACACCCGCACGGTCTGGTCCCGGCTTCCCGAGACGATGTAGCGGCCATCGGGTGTCACCGCCACGCTCAGGACCACATCTTCATGTCCGGTCAGCTTTTGCACTTCCTTACCGGTGTCCCGTTCCCACACCCGCACGGTCTTATCATCGCTTCCCGAGACGATGTAGCGGCCATCGGGTGTCACCGCCACGCTCCGGACCAAGCCTTGGTGTCCGGTCAGCTTTTGCACTTCCACCCGTACCCCTCCGACGAACGCACGGGTGATGTAGAGTGCCAGCCCCAGCAACATGATGCCCAGAAAAGCATAGAACAAGCTTCGTGGCATGAGCGAACCTCCTCAAGATGGGTGGGCGATCTCGTCACTTGTGTCGTTCGCCGGTGTCGTGCCCAGAGCGACGACGCATCGTGAGCAGGTCATCCCCTTCAACATAGCACGTTGACGTAGCAGAGGGAATCCGGAAAACGGCTACCCATGCAAAGAAATCGGGAAAAAGTCTATCCATGTTGTTCGGACGCTCGGATGTAGGAACGTTTGCCTCCGAGGCTGGTTCCTCCCATATCTGCTCGCGTTTGCGCTAGAAGTGAGAGCATACGCTGGGCACGGGAATACCGGGCAGCAGAGCCTTCGCTCACGCGATCCCGGCGACGCACGTCCTACCGCTACGGACCTTGTCTGCCAGCGGGTGTGGTGGATATGCTCACCCGACGAGCGGAGAGGACCACTCTTGACGGAACCCATCATCTGCGGGAATGCTATCCAGTGGCCGGAACGAAATGTCCCAACCACAGAGAGTGAATTCGATGATGTCGGTTAGCCCTATCCTTTCCTCAGAGTCGAATCCCCGCTCTGCACCTGCTCCACCTCCGCCGCGGGAACCGGACCCGTTTTATCCCGAATCGGACGGCAAACCCATGGCCGACAATACCGTTCAGTATCGCTGGATTGTCACCATCAAAGAAAATCTGGAATATCTTTACCGGAATGATCCGAATGTTTTTGTCGCGGCGGATAACCTGATCTATCCGGTCAAGGGCGATCCCACGATCCGCCAGGCTCCCGACATTTACGTCGCATTCGGCCGCCCTAAGGGGGATCGACCGAGTTACAAGGTTTGGGAAGAAGGCCATATCTTCCCCCAGGTAATTTTTGAAATCTGGTCTCCCAACAACCGCGAAGGGGAAATGGCTCGCAAGAGGGCTTTCTATCGGCGTTATGGTGCCGAGGAATACTACGTGTACGATCCGGAAACCCATGTGCTGGAAATCTGGCTGCAGAACAGCGGTAAGGACTTCCGCGAAATCATGGAGGTGCACAGCTTCATCAGTCCTCGCATGGGCATCCGTTTCGAATTGGTGCCAGGAGAAGAATTGAAAATCTATCATCCCGATGGCCAACCGTTTCTCACTGTTGCAGAACTCTGGCAACTGCGTGAACAACTGGCCTCCGCCTGCGAGGTTGAAAAGCAACGAGCTGAAGCGGAAAAGCAACGAGCTGAGGTTGAGAGACTACGAGCTGAAGCGGAGAAGCAACGGGCCGAGGCTGCGGAGCGGGAGTTGCATCGCCTCCGGGAATTGCTCCGCCAAAAAGGTCTTCTGCCCGACTAGGGAAAATATTTTTGGTTCTCCCCTATCTTCCCCAAGGCAGTCGAACCTGGATGGTGTGGGAAATGGGCACGGAGAGTCCGCATGGCTATGTCTGTTCATATCCATGCGCAGAAGGTGCGTGTTTGGTGATCACGGGGGTGAGAATCCGATCAGCGAGAACCTGAAGGTGTTTCGGATCTTCGGGGGAAGTCGTAGAGTCGTAGAAGGGAAAATTTAAGAGAGAAAGGTGGGGATAGGAATAGTAAATGATGTATATCCTGAGAGAGACCAACGATCCAACTTGAGGGATGTCAACGAAGGGGTAACGAGCAATGGGAGAGGGTGATTCGCTACTGGCGGCGATACTGAGAAATCCCGAGGATGATTTGCCCCGTTTGATTTATGCGGATTGGCTGGAGGAGCAAGGTGAGGAGGCCTATGCCAGCTTCATTCGAGTGCAGATCTATCTGGCGCGGGGTCACGGTAGCGCTGCGGAGCGTCGTCAGTGGGAACGTCTGCAACGCGAATTACTCGGGCAGTATCAAGAAGAGTGGGTCCAGCCCCTGCGTGCGATTCTGAACGTTCCTGCGGGAGAGTGGGGAGGATGGGTTTTCCGCCGGGGTTTCGCCGAGTATTTTCACTTACCCGCGGCGGTCTTGCTACAGCACGGTGCTGCTTTGGCGGCCCAGACTCCTCTACGGTCGATCTATGTTCATCCTTGTTCCGGTCAGGAGTTTGCCCAACTGGTCCGGCAGCCGTGGTTTAAACAGATCATCGAGGTGTATGCGCCTCAGACAGTGCTGTCTTTAGCCGCAGTGATGGAACTGCTGGAGAGAAGCCAGACGGAGTCATTACGGCAGCTGGTAGCAGGGGGAGTCAGTGGGGAAGTGGACGACTACTGGTTGCACGCCTTGCGGGAACGTTTCGGAATTGAGCTTCATCGGGTCATTCCGCAGTTGCCCCCGGCCCGATCCCGCTTCTTTGCTGCCTGAGGTGTTTCTCAGCGGTAGCTTCTTTGCTGCCTGAGGTTCCTCGGAACAGCCGCCTGGCCTTCCGCAGAACCTTCACTGCCTCCGGGATAACTTCTAGAACAAAGGTCAGTTTGAGATGAGATGCACCTCCAGGAAATCGTTATGGCTACCTGGTTTCAGACGACTGCGATCGACTATCCCAATAGCCGACCCCACATCGGAACCGCTTTTGAGAAGCTGGGGGCGGATGTGCAGGCCCGTTATCGCCGCATGGAAGGTTACGAGGTGTTCTTCCTCATGGGCAATGACGAGAACACTGCCAAAGTCTCCAAGCAAGCGGCTTTATTGAATCTGGAGCCTCAGAGATATTGCGACGAGATGGCCCGGCAGTTCCGCTCCGTCTGGGATGCTTTGGACATCAGCTACGATATTTTTATTCAAACCAGTAGTGAACGTCATAAACAATGTTGTCGCAAATTTATACAGAAAGTCTATGATAACGGTTACATCTACAAGGGGACTTATGAAGGATGGTATTGTCCGGAATGTGAAGAGTTCAAGACACAAACGGAGTATGAAGAACATCAAGGTGTATGTCCGATTCACAAGACGAGCCTGAATCGGCGCAGTGAACCCTGTTATTATTTCCGGCTCTCGGCATTTCAGGATCGGCTGCTGGAGCACTATCAGAAGCATCCGCAGTTTATTCAACCGGAGAGTCGGCGCAACGAGATCATCAGCTTGATCCAAACCAAGGGTTTGCAGGATGTGAACATTTCCCGACGCGGGGAAAACTGGGGGATCCGGATGCCGTTTGATCCGGAGTTCACCATCTATGTCTGGTTCGATGCTTTGTTGACGTACATCACCGGGATTGGTTATGGGGATGACACGGTCACATTCCGCAAATACTGGCCCGCGAATGTCCACTTCATCGGCAAAGATATAACCCGCTTTCATTGTGCCCTCTGGCCGGCCATGCTCTGGGCGGCCGGAGAAGAGGCGCCCCAACAGATCTTTGCCCACGGCTTTGTCTATATCAAAAATGAAGAATCCGGTGTTGTAGAAAAGATCAGCAAATCTTTAGGGAATGTGATCGAACCGATGGAGGTGATCTCCAAGTTTAGCTCCGAGGCGTTTCGGTACTATTTTCTCCGGGAATGTCCGTATCCAGCGGATGGGGAGTTTTCCTGGTCCCGCTTTGCGGAGATATACAATGCTGAACTGGCCAACAATCTGGGGAACCTGTTGAGCCGCTGCCTGACTTTGATCCTCCGTAATTACGAGGGCGTGCTCTCGGGGTTGTCGGGGCAGAGACCGGCCGCGGTTGTGGCGGAAGGCTCAGCGGCGGAGTTCATCGCCCAGCTGCGGCAGGGAGTGGAAAACTACCACTATCATCTGGCTTTGCAAGCGTTGGTGCAACAGCTGCTCACACCGACGAATCAATATCTGGAAGCACAGGCACCGTGGAAGCTGGTCAAGACGGATCCGCAGGCTGCGGCGGCAGTGCTGGCCCGGGCGGTGGAATCTTTGCGGGTGGCAGCGATTGTCCTCAAGCCGTTCCTCCCGCGTACCGCTGCCGCGATTTACGAGAGCTTCAACTTCCACCTTCCCTGGGAGCAGGTCCGTTATGCCGACGCTGCCGAGCCGGAGGTCCTGGCGGATGACCGCCGCGTCACTGCACCCCTGGTGGAGGGAAAGCCCAGGCCGCTATTCCCGCGTATTGATTTGAGTGGTGCTCCTCAAAGCCCTAAGACTTCCCGATAGGTTGGTTCGTGGAAGCCGACGATCAAGGTCGTGCCGATGCGGGCAGTCGGAGCACGCAGGTTGCCGGTGGGACCTAGCAGACCGCTGAGCCGTTCGCCCTCTACGGTTGCTTCCTGTCGCAGATCCCGTTTCTCGACCTTCTGCCCTCGTGTGATGATCAGCAATTCGACACCTCGGAGGAGTTCCACCACCTCCTGCGGGCCATAACGAACCTTGCCGGCATTGACACTTTCCCGGATAGACACCTGGGCACGCTCCAGGAACTCCTGGGCCTTTTTGCACGTCGCTCACCCCTTCCGTTCATAGAGCCAGTCGATGGCTTGGGGTGTCTCATGCTTCGGACGAGCCATAGTACGTAATCCCTCCCAATGGATTCGGTGGGCTTGGATATGCCTCTGGTGTGCCTCCGAGCGCCCCGCGTATGCTCTCCGTGCTCCTATCGGAGTCGCACCGCCGGTGTGGCCAGGAGAGCCGCATTCCCCTGTTTCCTCCACTGTGGATGGATATCGGCGCGCCGGAGCTCAGGGAATTACGCCGATCCGGCGATTTCCGCGGGGAGAGTCAGTTGGAATTCCTCCGTGTCGCGGAATATTCCCCTACCAGGATCATAGGCGCGGCGGAGGGCGTAAAGGACAGAGCCATCCAGGCGATATTCCAGATATCCGGCCTGTCCGCGTTGGGTAGCGCTGCCCGCTCCGATGGTGGGACACGGCAGGGATTCGTCAGCCGGAAGATAATACCAATGATGCCGATGGCCGTGAAGCCAGAGGGCAATATGGCATTGTTGGATCCAGCGACAGGCGGAGGGGGCATCCCGCAGGCGGCGGTGCCAGGCTTCGGGCCGGCGCTTCTCGGTGAGCAGAGGGTAGTGACAGACCACGATCCGCAGTCCGGGTTCCAGACGCCGGCAGAGTTGCTCCAGGTCCTGCCACTGAGTGAGACCTACCGTGCCGCTGGCATCCCAAAAACCGACATGAGGACGGGCTGCGTGCACAGCAATCAACCAGACGGACCCCACCCGGCAGGCAAACGGATAACGGCGCTGGGTGAGCCGAACACCTTGTTGCCAGGGGGAAAAGAGACGTTCAAAGGCCCCGGCTTGTGCCGCTGCGCTCACATAGTAATCGTGATTGCCCGGTACGGCGATCCCAGGACATGGGGCATCTCCCGGCAGTCCCAGCAAGCCAGCCGCCTGTTCTATCTCGGCGGGAAAACCAAACAGGGAAGCATCGCCTGTGAAAATCACGGCGTCGGGCCGTCGCTGGAGGATCTCGGCACGCAGGAGTCGGGTCAGGGCCTCGGCCTGGGCCAGTCGTGCTCCACGACCCAGCAGGTGTACATTGAACCAACCCATCAGGCGTTTGTTGCACCAATCCCGCCACGAAGTGCCTGGCTGCGCCGTCGTCACATGGATATCACTGAAATGGAGCAATCGGATCATACACTCAGCACCAAAGCCTACGGATTCCCCACACGGGCGGAGCGGGCCTGAAGCGGCGGGGAACGGGCGAAACAAGAGTACCAACGGCCTACGGATTCCCCACACGATCGAACAGAGGGGACCGAGCAAGAGCCCAACACGCCAGCGCCGTCAAGCCAGTCAACCAGTACAGGTCGAGCGGAGAGGGTAGTGATGATTCGGTATGACTTCAGCGGTAAAGTGGCTCTGGTGACGGGAAGCTCACGCGGCATCGGAGCAGCGATTGCCACGGCTTTTTCTACGGCGGGAGCCACCGTCATTGTCCACTACTGGGATGATCCCGACGGGCAGAATCGGCGGGATGCCCAGGAGCTGGTCCAGCAGCTACAGGCTCGCGAGCATGCTCCGCCGGTCTATCTGATGGCCGCCGATGTACGCGAAGCTGCCCAGGTCGAAGCCCTGATGCAACAGGTGCAGCAGCAGTGTGGCGGCCTGGATATTCTGGTCAACAATGCTGGCATCCTTCGCGATCGAAGCTTGCGAAAAATGACCCTGGAAGACTGGCACGCCGTCTTACGCACCAATCTGGATGGCGTCTTCTACTGCTGCAAATACGCCCTGGATCTTCTGCGGGACGGCGGACGCATCATCAACATCGCCTCCGTAGCCGGTCTGGTCGGTTTTCATGGCCAGACGAACTACGCCGCTGCAAAAGCGGGCGTGATCGGCCTGACACGCGTGCTCGCTAAGGAACTGGCCAGACGGCAGATTACGGTCAACGCCGTCGCTCCCGGTGTGATCCAGACTGCCATGCTCGGGGAATTGCGCCCGGAAGTGCTTGCCGAATACCTCAAGCAGATCCCCGTCGGACGCCTGGGTACACCCCAGGATGTGGCACACGCCGTCCTGTTCCTGGCCTGTGCAGAAAGTAGCTACATCACCGGCCAGGTCCTGCCTGTTACGGGTGGTTGGATTTGAACTTGGGGTGGCGCCGAACCTGCAAGTCCCGCTACCGGTCTTCGGGATTCCTACACATCCCCTCCTGCGAAGAACTACAAATCCTCTCCTGGGAAGAAACTCTTTCGGCGAAACCCAAAGCTAGACGGTGGGGTGGATGAATAGGCCGGTCATCACAAAGACAGCCGGACTGGCTTCAGCAGAAGGACGCTGCCCCACCTTCCACTGAATCAGTCCGGCTTGTCGCTCCCACATGAGAGGCGACGCTGCCAAACGCCCCTCACCTATTACGATGCGCACCGTTGCCGTTTTATTGTCCCCCTTTGAGAAAATTTTTATTCTTCTATCCCCGCTGGAGGCTTTTCTGACGTCCCGAACCGGTTTTATTCCGGCTTCCTGCGATTTTTATCTATTCCCGCTTCCTGCGACTTTCATCTGAATACCGAAACGCTTCATGCAGGGGGGCATGGCTACACACGCCTTCGCACCAACCTCTTGTTGCTGAGGCAAGAATTGGGTATCTATGTGTTGAGACATCCCTTTCCATTGGCTCAGGTGCCGGAGTTGGAAAAGGCGGCGGGTCAATTTCTGTGTGGGCAAGCAAAGGGCTGATTCTGTGTGGGCAAGCAAAGGGCTGATTTTGCGGAGTCAGACGCGGAGGGATAACGATGCGGAAGGGGTATAGGTGGGGGAGCCGAGACGGACAGTGGAGCCGGCGGGAGATTTTGGGAATTGGTGCAGCAGTGGTGATAGGCGGGGGGTGGGGAATCGGAGCGAGTGGAGCCGCGGATCCACCGACCCCAGAGCGACCAGCCGCGAAACCGCCGACTTCAGAGCCACCGGCCCGTTTCCGCTTGGGATTGGTGACCTACAACGTGGCCAAGGACTGGGATTTGCCTACCATCTTGCGGGTGTGCCAAGAGGTGGGAATCACTGCCGTGGAGTGCCGGACGACCCACAAGCATGGCGTGGAACCGTCTCTGTCCGCCCCGCAACGCCGGGAAGTGAAGAAACGTTTTGCCGATGCTGGGGTGATCTTTTGGGGTTGTGGCACGGTCTGCGAGTTCCACGCGGCGGATGCGGCCGTGGTCCGGAAAAACATCGAAGAATGCAAACGGTTCATCGACCTGGTCCGGGATCTGGGCGGCAAAGGGGTCAAGGTGCGCCCCAACGGTGTGCCCAAAGGGGTGGAACCTGCTAAAACATTCGAGCAAATCGGCAAGGCACTGATTGCATGCGGCAAGGCCGCTGCCGACGCCGGTGTGGAAATCTGGGTCGAAGTCCACGGGGCGGTCACCCAAATCCCGCAAAACATGCGCACCATCATGGAACATTGTCAGCACCCGGCCGTGGGCATCTGCTGGAACTCCAATCCGACCGACGTGCATCAAGGTTCTGTCGCAGCCGCCTTTGCCCTTCTGCAACCGTACCTCAAATCCTGCCACATCAACGACCTGGACAACGATGCCCGGGGGACGTACCCCTACCGTGAACTGTTCCGCTTGCTCCGCCAGAGCGGCTATGATCGCTTCACCCTGTGCGAAGTCGGCCGGGCCTATCCCGACGTTGCCGAAGGAACTGCCTTCCTGAAAAAATACAAGGAGCAGTGGCAACGCCTGGTCCAGGGATGAATCCTCTCTTCTTCCCCCTGACGTCCTCCCCTTGGTGAGATTCCCCTGGGGAATCGACGTTTCTCCTCAAGGAGGGACAGGTCGGCCCACCCCATCTTCAGGGCTTCTTCCTTTTTCGAGAAATACTGAACGATTTCCCACTACGGACATTGCAGGTCGGTAGGAACTGTGGAACAATTATCCAGGAATTGCTAACGACGCCGCGTTGTAAGTCGATCGGCACCTGTCCGGAAAGACGAAGCGGCACCGGAGGAAACCCTTCGGCGGCACGCTGGCACTTAGAGAAGCATCCGGGGCACCCAGGGAAGGAGGAGAGGAGCATGGTACTGACCAATCAGCAACTGGCCCAGCGGTTACGGGAGTGTGCTCAACGTCTGGCCCAGGAAGGAGCGAACGTCTATCGTGTGCGGGCCTTGCGGCGAGCGGCGTTGGTGATCCTCGGTTTGCCCTACGAAGCTGCCCAGTTGGCCACGCCCCAAGGACAGAAAATGCTCATCCGCATTCCCGGTATCGGTCGGGGTATCGCTCGCACCATTGCCGAGTGGGTTCGCCTCTCGCAGGAATCCGAGGCAGGAACCGCTCCCGCCGCGGTGGACCCTGATGGTGTCGTTCCTGTGTCCAGCACTCTGTCCAGTGCCACCGGATACCTACCCGTCGGTCAGCAGAGTCGGCCCGTTCCCGGTCAGACAGGGGACAAGGGCAAAGACACCCGCCCAATGATCCACCACCGGGAAGGCTCAGAAACTCAGCCGGTGGGGCGTTGTGTCGTGGACGATGATGTGCCAGGCGGTTCCTAGGAGCTGACCCGCTGCGGTTCCCAGGGGCTGACCGGTTATTGTCAGCTCGATTCCGAATCAGCCAGTTTTTCCGAAACCGGAGTTGTGGATTCAGGAAGAGGGATCACCTCAGGCACCGACACCACGAGGGGGTCATAAGCTTCCGAAACCGCAGTTGTGGATTCAGGTAAGGAGAGATCAACGCCCATGAATAATGGCGTGACGCATGTGGAATCAAGACGTGTCGGCAAATGGTCCTCGCGGAGTATAGCCGTGGAGGTAGGCGTTGTCGTCGCAGACCTGAACGGAAACGTGGGTGAGGCGGAAGGCCTCGTGCATCCGGTGCGCCGGACGGCTGTGGATGGGAGTTCGTCCGGTGCCCAGAAGAAGGGGGGCGAGGAAAATATGCCATTCATCGATGGCATCCGCCTGCCAGAAGGAAGAGAGCAGGGCAGCTCCCCCTTCCACGAGGATATGGGTACATCCGCGTCGGGCCAGGTCTTCCAACAGGGCAGGCAGCGACAAGCTAATAGCGAAAGGGTCCGCGGTCGAGTATTGGGGGAGTGTCACAATTTCCACACCGGCCGCTTGCCAGCTTTGGAGTCGGGGCAAAGCCTCCACACTGGTGTAAAGCAGGGTAGGCACCTGTCGAGCCGTCCGCAGCAGTTGGCAATCCTCGGGCAATTGTCCCCGACCCGACACCACCACCCGGCGGGGTACACGGGGACCAGGCGGACGAACCGTCAGCAAGGGATCATCGACACAGACTGTTCTGCTTCCCACCACGATGGCATCCATGAGCCCTCGCAGTTGATGCACCCGCTGTCGACTGTCTGCGTTGCTGATCCAACGCGACTCCCCACTACCGCTGGCCATCGAACCATCCACGCTCATCGCCCATTTGACATGGACCCACGGCTGGCCCGTGGTCAGGCGTTTGAGATATGCGGCGTTGAGACGTCGAGCCTCGGCCTCTGCAACCCCGACGATCACTTCGATTCCCGCCTGGCGCAAACGGTGCAAACCCTGGCCTGCCACGGCGGGAAAGGGATCCACCAGAGCAGCGACGACCCGGCGGATGCCGGCTTGGATGATCGCCTCGGTGCACGGGGGCGTCTTCCCATAGTGACAACACGGTTCCAGCGTCACGATCAATGTTCCGCCACGGGCACGTTCCCCGGCTTGTTGCAACGCGACAATTTCGGCATGCGGTCCGCCATAGCGTTCGTGCCAGCCTGTTGTCACCATCTGCCCCTGGGCGTCCAGAATCACCGCTCCGACCAGAGGGTTCGGCTCCACCGCTCCCCGCCCCCGTTGAGCGGCCTCCAGAGCCAGTCGCATATATTCCTCATACGGATCACCAGAATTCATGGAACAATTCGCCCGTATGTGCTCAGCCGGACTCCTCCGTGCCGAAGGTGGACCGCCATCGGTGAAAGAACTATTGCTTGCCGACAGTAATTATATTTTGCTTTGCAGACAGTCCGACGGCTAAGCCCAACGACGGCGGATCCCAAAAGCCCGAGGAAGAAGTTTCTGGCACCTCGGTTGCCTATGGATCTTGCAGCGGAGAGAAGATGATTCAGCGGGATGTGACGTTCCGATGTCACTCTTATTTCCAACAGAAGATGAATCTTCCGCTGACAGTACACGAACAGTGGCAGAAATGACGATGATAGAAATGAAACGCCTCCCCGTGCGGAGACAACGTGGAACGAAACACAAATAATAAAAGGAAGGCAGACAGCGAGGTTCTGACCTTGCTGTTCTTCAGGTTTCCTTCTGGAGAGTGGTGCTTAGTGATGATTGAACTGCGTGAAGCACGACCGATTGCCCGAATGTTAGCAGGGTTGAGCGACCCAAGCCGCCTGATGATCGCCTTGTGCCTGTTGCAACGGCCGCATTACGTAGGCGAGTTGTCGGCGATTCTCCGAATACCGGTGGTGAATGTTTCGCATCATTTGGGTGTCTTGAAGCAAGCGGGTCTGGTGGAAGATAGTCGGGAAGGACGGCGGGTGTTATACCGTCTGCGTGAGGAGGTGCTGGATGCGGCGAGCGGTCCCAATCCCCAGGCGGTGCTCAATCTGGGTTCGTATCGTCTCTGGATTACCGCACCGCCTCCCGTACAACCGGTGGAATGGCCGCGGGGGCGGCGGCGTGGCCGGCCCCGACGCCACAAACGTTCGCCGGAAAGTCAACGCAGACGGTCTTCGGGAGGCTGAGCCTCTCACCCTTCCCATGGCAGGTGTGATCTTCGTGCCTGAACCCACGGCTCATACAATAGCACAATGGTGTCTCCCGCCGTTGCCCCTGTCTCTCTTTCCTCTTCCTTGAGCCGGGCGGTGCTGAGTCTGGCGTTGCCGGCCTTGTTCCAGCAGTACTTACATCTGCTGGTGCGCCTGTCGGATCAGTTTCTGGCCGATCGCTTTCCGCTGGATGATTCGACCCAGCGACCTTACTATCTGGCGGCATTGACCACGGCGGGGTACATTTACTGGTTCATTTCCAGCTATACGGTCTTGGTAAGCGTGGGAGCCACGGCCCTGGTAGCACGGGCCATCGGGGCACGAGATCAGCCGCTGGCCTGGCGTGTCACCGCTCAGGCGGTATTTCTAGCAGGTTTCTTCGGCTTGTTGGGAACGGTAGCCGCCGGGGTAGGATTGCCTGGGTTGATGCACCTGCTGCAGTTGGAGGGCCTAACGGCCCGCTTTGCCATCGCATTCTTGACCCCTCTGGCCTGGCTCCTGCCTTTCCAGATGATCGAGACCGCTTGCACCGCCTGCCTGGCTGGCGCAGGGGATACCCGCACGGGGCTACACGTGCTCGGTGGAGTCGCCTTGCTGAATCTGCCGTTGGCCTGGCTCTTGTGCTTCGGGGTCCCTCCACTCTGGAACGGCTTGGGGTTTGTGGGCATCGCCTGGGGCACCGGTCTGGCCCACACCCTCGGTTGCGTCATCCTACTGATGCTGTTGATCCGGGGACGATCCGGCTTGCGTCTGCAACAGCAGCACCTCTGGCCCAACGGCTCTCTCATCCGACGGCTGTTGCGGGTGAGTGTCCCTGCCGCGGTGGATAGTCTCTCGATGGCGCTGTGTCAGTTCTGGTTTCTCAGTGTGGTCAACCGCTTGGGAGCCACGGCAGCAGCAGCCCATGGGATCGCTTTGCAATGGGAAGCTCTGGCCTATCTGGCCGGCGGTGCCTTCGGGACGGCGGCGATGACATTGGTCGGTCAGAACTTAGGAGCCTTTCAGCCCCAGCAGGCTAGCCGGGCTGCCTGGGTCGCTTGGGGACAAGGGGCCGCTCTGATGTGCCTGATGGGGTTGGTTTTCGTCCTGGCCGCTGAGCCAATGTTCCAACTCTTCTGCCACGAAGCGGATACACAAGCGGTGATCGAGACGGGTGTCCCCGTACTGCAACTGATTTCGCTGGCCATGCCCGCCCTCGCCGCCCAGATCATCTTCACCGCGGCTCTCCGCGGTGCCGGTGACGTGCGTGTCCCGGTGCTGATCACCTGGTTCGGCTTCCTCGGCATCCGCTTACCCTTGGCCCACCTGCTGGCCTGGCCCGAAATCCACCTCCCCACCGGTATGCGCCTCCCTGCCTGCGACCTTGGTCTGCGGGGAGCCTGGATCGCTATGGTCATCGACCTGTGGATCCGCGGACTGCTCCTGACCTGGCGTTTCGCCGCGGGACACTGGCGGCACATTCACGTCTGAAGCGGAAGTCCGAACCCGCCTTCCCCACCGGCGTTCCCACAAGTCATCCGGTCTGGACACTGCTCTGGCGTGTACCTTACCCTGAGAAGGAGTACTGTGAGGGACATGGCAACTGCCTGACAACCATACCCTGAGGGCCGTACGATGCGGGTCCGGATGCTCGAGCGAACTCTCCGACCTCCTCAGCCGCGGAGGGGACATCGCCGTCGGGGCGGACTGATCGCCCTGTTGTTGCTATCGCCAGGCTGGCTCATCATGGAATGGATCGTGCCGCGAATCATGGCCCAACAGTCCCCCTCGGTTGGCCAGGTTGCTCCAGGGTTGTCACCCCCTCCGCAGAAATACTGCCCGGTCATGACCAGCGAAGAAATCGATCCCGAAACCTCACCCCGGGTGACTTATGATGGTGTGACCATCTACCTCTGCTGCGATCAGTGTGTCACCAAATTCCGGCGTGATCCGGCCGCCTACCTCGATCCGAAGTTGATCCCGGCTTTGCAAGGCAAAAAGCTTCCTCCCCGTGGGCTGGAACAGGTCTATTGTCCGGTGCTACGGGATCGCAAGGTCTCGTCCAAGGACCCTTTCACTATCTACAAGGGAGTGAAAATCTATTTCTACAACGACCTGGCCCGTCAACGGTTTGAAAAAGACCCCGAGCGTTACGCTGACCCCACCATCCTGCCCCAGTTGCGAATGCCAACGAAAAATGGACCACTCTTGTCAGTCTTCACCACCTATTCTTGCAGCACATAGACCATATTCCATTCGTGTGTTCACAACCTCAGGTCATCCATAACTTTGAACATTCTGAGTTGACTGTCATCAGGTCGAATGCGAGTAAACTCTCTGGATCGCCATGTCATCTATAATTATAATCGGAGCCACAAGGAATAGGAAATCTATTTGTTCTGAACCATGTTTTTGGGGATGCGGAAGCGTAACAACCCTTGACTGCCGAAATTTTGTGCCGGAAGCTCCAGTTCCAGATATTCGAATGTGTCGATCGGCCTTTCAAAAACAAGCACATCGGTGATGGGTTTGTCGTAGTATATGGATTCCGACCTTTCAACACTCCCCACGGGGTAAGCCGCGAGACCGAAATCGATACATCTGTAACCGTTGCCGAAATTGTCCCGAAGCGTGGCAAAATCGCGGGTCAATGATATAATCTTGCCTGACCATGTAGAATAATCCAATTTTTTTGTTGGATTCATGTTGGAAAGCTTCAAATGAATGGCCAGCAAATCATCTTTGGAATAGGTCAAATCTGCCAGTGCTTTTATTGGTATCTTACCCATGTAAACACGTGTGACCTCAACTTGTAAATCACCGTGTTGGATAGCGCTCCGACTAGCGTCGGCCCAATCCGAGTGCTGCGGATGGGACGGTGCGGGAAAATTATCTTTGTTGGCTGCATTGTCTGTTTGCGGATTCCTCTTTTGCGTGGGAGCGGAAGGTGGCCAACTCTTCTTGTTGATGATCTTATGCTTATCCTCCACCGTGTCGAATATGCGTCCTACCTCCCGGATCCCTTCGCCGAGAGCCTTTGTCCAGATCAGGCAAATGACCAATGAGGTGGTCGAGAGGACGAAGCCGCCAATGGAAAAGCCCATCCCGGAGCCTCGGCGTAACGCGGCGGCAAAAAGTCCGCCCAAACCCAGGAGCATTCCCAATCCGCTCACCAAAAGGCCGATGATCGGTATCCAGCAAATGAAAAACGAGAAGATGCCGATGATCAACGAGGTGATACCGAAACTGTGACTATAATCAGCGGTCCTGGATATGTGAATGTTGGTGTAATTCGTGGTTCGATACGATCGAGAAGCATCGGAGGTAAAATCGAATTCAGGGTTATCACCGCCTGATGCAGGGGATGACGGGGCGTGTGTGATTTGGATCAGAGGGTTCTGCGTCGTCTGCGGGGCCGGTAGTGCGGGATATTCGAGTCCGCGGGTTCTAGCTTCTGTCTGCTGGGCTTCCGAAGCCGATGGAACTATGTGAGGAACAATAATCATATTCCCACAAAGGTTGCACCGGCAGACACGGCCTGCCATGTGGTCCTCCGCATAAACAACTCCCTTGCAATACGGACAAATCATAGAAATAGCCATGAGATTTCCTCACATCCGATGATCGTGCTCGTATTTTACTCAGAGCGATCAGCACTCTCGTCTTCTGAATCATAAACGGTGGGAGAGAATTTTCCATCTCGGTAGCGGTACATTTTGTTGACCGGGTCGCAAGTTGTTTCCGACGACACGGGCGGTCCGAGGGGCTATTTCCGAAGATCAGGGCGGTCCATACAGTTGCCTGTGCCCTGCCTAAGGTTTCTGGGTACCTCGAGTCATCACGTTGTGTTGTGACGGTAGTGGTTGCCGTGTTGTGACGGGAGTGGCTGCCGATCCAGGCTGAAAGCGTGCCCCTGGAAGGTGGGTGGTCCGAGTGGGACATGGCTATAACAAGGCCGGTGGGACAATATAGTGGCAGTGGTTTCGTTTCAAAATCTCTTCCCGGAGAAGTACGATGCGACGGCGTTGGTTTCATCCTGTTGGGGTGTTAGGAATAGCGGTAATAGCAGCGGCCCCGTTGATGCTGCCGGTGGAAGGGGCGATCCGTGCGGAAGACAGCCGCCTGTACGAACTGCGAGTGTATTATGCGGCGGCGGGAAAACTGGAGGCACTCCATGCCCGTTTCCGCAACCACACCATGAAGCTGTTCGAGAAACATGGGTTGAGCAACGGCGGGTATTTCGTGCCGGTGGGGGACAATCCGCAGCGGAAGCTGGTCTATTGGATCACCGCTCCCAGTAAGGCGGCCCGGGACAAGAGCTTTGCCGACTTTTTACAGGATCCCGAATGGAAAAAAGTGGTGGCCGAGACGGAGAAGGACGGGAAACTGGTAGAGCGGATCGAATCGACCTTCATGCGGTTGACCGATTATTCCCCACCGGTGAAGTTGGAGCGGGCTAATCCGCCGCGGGTCTTCGAGCTGCGCACCTACACGGCTACCGCTGGCAATCTGCCGGCCCTCAACGACCGCTTCCGCCGTCACACCCTGCGACTGTTCGAGAAACACGGGATGACCAACGTTGCCTACTGGAATCTCTTGCCGGATCAGCCGAAGGCCGACCGAATGCTGATTTATCTGCTGGCCCACAAGAGTGTGGAGGCCGCCCGACAGTCGTTTGAAGCCTTCCGCCAAGACCCGGAGTGGATCAATGCCCGCAAGGCCAGTGAGGAGAAGGCCGGCGGCAGCCTGACCGAACCGAAAGGCGGAGTGCTCAGCGAATTTTTGCTTCCCACCGATTACTCCCCCCTGCGTTGAACTGTCAGCCCAGAAACATCGGTACGAAACATCGGTACCCCACTGGGCGGCCACAACGCAACGGGCGACCTAATGAACACAACATACCGTTTGTGCCGGTTGACCTGACGAAACGATCGCCGACAGGAGGATGATTGCCGTCAGGAGTGCGGCAGCAGAATAGAGCCACGGCGGAGGTGATACAGCGATGACCGAATATCGCATCGAGACGGATACCATGGGGCCGATCCGGGTACCGGCCGACCGGTATTTTGGAGCCCAGACTGCTCGCTCACTGGTTCATTTCGCCATCGGCACGGAGTTGATGCCGCGACCGGTGATCCGGGCGTTTGGCATCCTGAAGAAGGCAGCGGCGTTGGTGAATCGGGACCTGGGCTTATTGCCGGCGGATAAGTGTGGCTGGATCGTCCAGGCCGCCGAGGAAGTGATCGCTGGGAAGCTCGATGAGCATTTCCCTCTGCGGGTGTGGCAGACCGGTAGCGGCACGCAGACAAACATGAATGTTAACGAGGTGATCGCCAATCGGGCCATCGAGCTGGCCGGTGGCACGCGGGGAAGCAAAAAGCCGGTTCATCCCAACGATGACGTGAACATGTCGCAGTCTTCCAACGACACGTTCCCCACAGCGATGCACATCGCCGCGGCCACGGAAGTGACCCAACGGCTGTTGCCAGCGGTCTCTGCCTTGCGGGACTCGTTGCAAGAGAAGGCCCAGCAGTTTGCCGATATCGTCAAAATCGGCCGAACCCACTTGATGGATGCCGTGCCGTTGACTTTGGGTCAGGAGTTTAGCGGTTATGTGGCCCAGATCGATTACGGCCGGCAAGCCATCGAACGGGCATTACCAGCGGTTTATGAGCTGGCCCTGGGAGGCACGGCAGTGGGAACCGGCCTGAATGCCCATCCGGAATTTGCCGAGCGGGTGGCCCGGAAGATCGCCGAGCTGACCGGCTTGCCCTTCGTCACCGCACCGAACAAATTCCAGGCCCTGGCCGGTCATGAACCGCTGACCGCTCTGGCTGGTGCCCTGCAAACTTTGGCCACCGCCTTGATGAAAATCGCCAACGACATTCGCTGGCTGGCTTCCGGACCCCGCTGCGGGTTGGCCGAAATCACCATTCCGGAAAACGAACCTGGCTCCTCGATCATGCCCGGTAAGGTCAATCCCACTCAGTCGGAAGCGATGACGATGGTCTGCGTACAGGTCATGGCCAATACCACCGCTGTTGCTATCGCCGCCAGCCAGGGGAACTTTGAATTGAACGTCTTCAAGCCCCTGATCATCCACAATCTGTTGCAAGCGGTCCGTCTGCTGGCCGATGCCTGTCGCAGCTTCCGGGAACACTGCGTGGCTGACATGCCAGAGCTGGATTATCAGGCTCTGGAATATACCGTTCATCCGGAAACCGGCTGCCTGGAGGTGGATCACACCCGGCTGCGGTACAAGACGGACGCTCCCCCTCGCCCCGGGATCAGTCCGAATCTGCCCCGCCTCCGCCGGTACCTCGAGGAATCGCTGATGCTGGTAACCGCCCTCAACCGCCACATCGGTTACGACGCGGCGGCCAAGATTGCCAAAGCGGCCCATGCCAACGGCACGACTTTGCGGGAAGAAGCGATCAAATTGGCTCCGCCACTCAAAGATGGTTCCGGTGTCCTGACCGCCGAAATCTTCGACCGCATCGTCCGTCCGGAGAAAATGGTCGTCCCCGGATTGGAATGAAACGGACAGGACCGATTCCAAGATCCTGCGGTGGCCCGGTGCTATTATGGTGGCCCCGGTGACTCTGCTTCCCGGTACGGTTCGGTTCAGGCGACTGAAGCAGGCGGAGGTCATAACTCAGACTTTTGGACTAAATGCTCAAACTTTTCTTGCGGTCCTTCGTCTGGAACGATGAAGGGCACGTTCTGCGTGTCTAGGGAGGATATTTTCTCTGGTTCCGGCTTCCTGATTTATGGTTCGAGGGGTTTTTCTTGGTTCTGTTGTGGAGGTAGGTCATGAAAAGATGGATTCTGGTGAAGGGTTTGGCGGTGCTGGCCCTGCTGGGGCTGACCTTGCCGGCCTCGGCACTGCGGATTGCCTATTTTCCGCCGACCCAACGGGCGTTGCATTCGGAAGTGATCGTCATCGGTAAGGTGATCGGCATCGAGAAGCAGCCGGTGGATTTGGCACCTCATGCAGGGGCACCGGAAAAAGTGTCGCATCAGATAGCGCTTGTCAAAGTCCAAGAAAATCTCCTCGGAGCCGAGAATCTGACGCACCTGAAGATTGCCTTCATCCCGCCGGCTCCTCCGCCTCCGCCGGTGGATGATCCCAATGTGCCGGTCCGCCCCATCTTGCGACCGCGTCCCGTTCTGCAACCGCCCCAACTGAAAGAGGGGGACCAATTCCTCTTTTTCCTGGTCAAGCATCCCGGCGGACCGTACTTCATGATGCCGGGCATGTATCCGCCGCTCAACGTCAAGGACGAGGGGAGCAAAAAGGAAATCGAGAACGTCAAGCAGGTGGTTGCGGCCATCCGTGACCCGTTGAGCGGACTCAAAAGCGACAAGCCCCAGGAACGAGTTCGCACGGCTGCCATTCTGGTACTGAAGTTCCGCTCGGCTCCGATGTTTGCCCAACAGGTGGATCAGGTGCCCATCGATGCCGAATTGAACCGCCTGATCCTCCAGACTCTGGCGGAGGCGGATTGGGGTCAAATCGAGGAAGAACCGTCGCCTTTCCAGCCAGTGCAGGCTTTCTACGCCCTCGGCTTGACACCTCAGGACGGCTGGAACCCACCCAAGCTGGTGTTGCAACCCGGCCAGACGCCGCAAGACTTCAACAAAATGATGCACAAGGCCTACGTCGATTGGTTGAAAGGGCCGGGGAAAGACTATCGGATCAAGAAGTTTGTCGCAAAAAACTGAGGGGAGCGAGCACAAGCTACCATCTGATTCGACACGGAATCATCGAAACCGGTGCCTGATCACCAAAACAGACGCCTCACCCATTGCTGATGGGCTTGATGCGGCATCTGGTTTGCTCTAAGGTCAGACCTTCCAGACTGCTGGGCCACGGCTGGAACCGTTGCGCTCGGACCGCTCCGGAATTCGGAGCGGTTTTTTCATGGCTCGGCGAGCCGACAACCGTGCAGCATGGTTTCTGGGTCTAAACTTCTGCTACCGGACAACTTCTGCTACCGGACGGCGGAACGCTACTCCGGGTGAATCACTGTCCGGACAGATTGCGGAGCGGCCAGGGACCGCGGAGAAAACCGATCCGAGAGAAGTCGGACGAACAGGAAGGGGTCAAATGTCCAGATTTAGGGCGATTTGATAAATCTCTTCGATATCCAGGACGGTATTGTTGGTTTGGAACAATTTGCCGATGGCGGTTTTGTGGATTTTCATTTTGATGCTGCCAACACCCAGGGCTCCGTAGCAGACGATATTGTCCCGGATGGCACCTTTGTCGTTCAATTCCACGCCTTCGATGCCAGCGGGTGGGACACCGTTGAGATCGATGAGGAGTTTGAGGCTGGTGGCTTTGTCGCGGATTTTTCTGGGGAGCAGGACGACGCCGGGGGCACCGGCGGCAACGACCAGTTGCCGGCCGTCCAGAGCGGCGGGTGCATCGGCGGCACTGGCTACGCTGACTGCCTCAACACCAGCCCCGGGAACCTGGGCCAGGATCCGCTGGCACACGGCTTCGGCCCGTTCCAGTTGCCGCGAACCGACCCGGACATGTCCCCCCGCTCGGGCCAGCAGCCGCACTACCCGTTGCCCCACCGGTCCCGTTCCTCCCAGGACCAGCGACCGGACCCGCGAGAGGTCCAGATGCCGGGCCGCCACCCGTACCGCCGCCGCTGCCGTGGTGTTGGCCCCGTTGGAATCCAGCATCACCGACACGCTCAAGCCATGCTGCGGCAACAGGTGCTTGCGGACCTCGCTGAGCAGATGCTCTCCCGCTTGTACATCGGAGCCACCGATAAATATGGCGGTGCGGTGCAAATCCTGCGGCCCGCGGGTGAAAATGCAGCCGTGGACTAACGGAGCCACGTTTTGCGGTGTGACTCCACCGTAGCTCAACAGGTGTTCGACGCCTGCGTCGATCGCCACGACACGGTCGAACACGCTGGGCAGCGGATCGGTATCCAGTTGCACCAGAATCTTCGCTTTTTCCGCCATGCTGCTTAGCCCCTTTCTCTGCTCCCCGCTACCTCTCAGGAACAATCAAAAAAATGCGGTGGCTGATGAGCAGTGGCCTTGCGACAGACGTCACGCTGCTCTTTGCTTGGTGTCTCAGAGCATCGCTTGGTCCAAGCAGATGCCGGACTTCCCGCATCGCATGCTCACTCAACCCCCATCGCATTCTTACTCAAACGGGTGCCGGGTTTCCTTCTGGGCGATGATTTCGTCGATGGTCGGCTTCTGTTCCAGCGCTCGGCGGATGGCCAGCTTGGTCGCCTCGTAGTTGTTCTTGTAAATCTTCTTGTTGTCGTTGGCATTGGGATCGATGAACACACCGCAGACGATGCACCAGTCTTCGACCTTGTCCCGGGGAATAACGCCTTCAACCACGCTGTCCACGACGGCACGGGCGACCGCGGCCTGAGCCGGCCCGAACATCTGCATCACCTGCTTGCTCCCCTTGAGGGTCACCTTGGTGATCATGACCGTCGCGGGCTTGGCGGGGATGTTCGGACTGACCACGGCCAGCAAATTGGTGTGCCCCTGCGACTGGCGGGCCAGGGCATTGGCGAACGCCTCACCGACCGGACCATTTTTCGGGCCGATCACCAAGTCGATATGGGCCACATTGGGCAGATCGTTCCCTTCCAGTACCAAGGCCTCACCGACGTACATCACCGACATGGGGTACTCCTTTCCAGATTAGCTACGGTTTGGCAGACAATACCGTGGGACCGACGTGTGCCTGGCAGTGTGGTCTCAACCCACCCGCCCCGCAGCACATCCGACGGCATTGATCGTAGCATCCGGCGGCGTACCGGCAAGCACCTGGTCATCAGATTTTGCGCTTTTTGCTGTCAGGTTCTCCACCTGTTTCTGAGGTCTGCGGCTGGGAACATCCCTGTCGATGCGGCAAACCGGTACACCTGCCGGACTTTTACGCTGGCCGGACTCAAACGCCTCCACCAGGTTTTGGTACGAGGCGGCCTCCATCGGCGGGACATGGATCGTGGCGTAGGGTATGGGCGAGGGCGGGGTGATTTCGGCTGGATAGGGGACGGTTCATTCAGGAGAGAATGGCAGTGATGGGGCTACCCCAGGGGCAGACAACGAAAGGCCGCTGGAGACGGTCGTGCAATTCCAGATCGTGAGGGATGCCCAGGCAGGTGTAGATGGTGGCGATGACGTCCGCCGGAGTGACCGGATGCACTTGGGGGCGTGCGCCGATGGAGTCGCTGGCCCCGTGGACAAAGCCGCCGCGGATTCCCCCACCGGCCAGCAGCACGGTGTAGCAGAAGTTCCAGTGGTCCCGGCCGGCGTTGTTGCCGTTGATTTTGGGTGTACGGCCGAAATCGCCCAGCACGGCGACCAGGGTGCGTTCCAGCAGTCCGCGAGCCGCCAGGTCTTCCAGAAGGGTGGACAGGGCTGCGTCCAACTGCGGGAGCAATTCCCGCTTGAGTTTGACGAAGTTGCTGCCGTGGGTATCCCAGGTGGCGTTGGCGTCCGGAGCCCAGGACATGCAAACCACCCGCGTGCCCGCTTCCAGCAGCCGCCGAGCCAGCAAAATACTTTGTCCGTAGATATTGCGGCCGTAAGCATCCCGTAACCGAATCGGTTCCCGGTCCAGCCGTACGGCTTCCCGTAAAGCCGGTGATGTGAGCAGTTCCCAAGCACGCATCCGGGCAGCATCCAGATCGGTTTGAGGCAGGCGGGACGAACCGTCCAGCAACTGGTCGATCAGCCGGCGACGTTGGTCCCAACGTTGGGGGGTCATGTCCGGTCCAAACGACAATTCCGGCAAGCCGAAGTTCGGGTCATTGGGATTGCGCAGAATGAGGAAAGGGTCGTACCTTTTGCCCAGCCAGCCGGCGAAGAACCCAGGTTGTGGCGGTCCCCCAGCCCCTTCCTTGGTGACAAACGGCACAAGCACATGAGCCGGCATAACTGTCGAAGGCGGACGCAACCGTTGCACGACCGCACCGGGGCAGGGGTGATCATCCGGACGAGCGCCTCCGCCGATCTCCCCCCGGTCGTGGCCGGTCAAGGCACAATACACCGCCGCCGCGTGGGCATTGTTGACGCTGTGGTGCATGGAGCGGATCAGGGTGCACCGGTGCATCTGCCGAGCCAGCTTCGGCAAATGTTCACTCAGATATACCCCCGGCACATTCGTCGGAATGGGTCGGAATTCTCCGCGGATTTCCGCCGGTGCCTGCGGTTTGAGGTCCCACATATCCAGATGCGAAGGGCCACCGTTGAGGAAAATGATCAGGCAAGCATCGGCCCGGGGTCGAAGCATTCGCTGTTGCTGATAGGCCCACACCAGTTGCGGTAAGCTCAGCCCCACATACGAAGCCATCCCTACCTGCAACATCTGGCGACGGTTCAGACGCGGACCAGGACAGGCATGATCCATGGGAAAGGGTCCTGCTGGGAGGTTCACCACAAGTGCCAACCCGAACGGACGGGGTCAGCGGCGGGTTTTGTTCTGTTCCATTATCATGAGCGTTTCCAGAAGCGAATGCAAGAGAAAACTTGCCTCCAGGAGAGGGGAAGGCAGGAAATGGAGCGTGCCGGTTCTCGTGGCTCGAGCGGGGATGGATCCTCCCTGTGATCCTGACAACGGGGAAATCGCTCGGCACGCTCACGGGAATCGCTCAGCAAAAGAGTGAGTCGACTGGCAAAAGGGGGTACGATTCATGTCGGTGAAGGGGTATGACTCAATCGCCGACGCCGAGATCGTAGGCGGGATACTCCTCCTCAAGCTGAGCTGAACGGGACCGCAGAGAGGAAGCCGTTGGGGGAGGTGGGGCGGGAACACGGGCCGGCACCAGTTTGAGCCGGATCGGCAATTCGCTCCCTTCACCCCGAGGAACATGAACCGTGACTTCTTGTTCCTCCTCCAACAGAAAGCCTACGGGAACAACCACATGCAATTCCCCATTGAGCAGGTGCGTCATGGCTTCATCCTCCCAGGGAAGGGATTACTCTGTGCGAACAGCCAGAAAAACCGTTGCTCATTCGCCCAACTGGTTGGGAGAACAGGTCTCATCGCGTTGGTGTAGCTGAGGACTGTCCCTGTCGCGAGTCGCTCTTTACCATACCACAACCGCAAAGGCTTGGGGAGACATTTTTTCGCAATCCCTCGATCGGCACTCTAACCTGTGCGTGTAATGCCTGCAACCGTCCCAACGGGCAAAACAAGGAGAGCCCGACGGGAACAAAGCGACCGTTCCAACGGGCAGAACAAGGAGAACCGGGGGAAAAGACAAGGAATGGTGCGGTGAAGCAAATCCCAGCTTCACGTCCCCTGGATAGGGAAAAGCATAATCCAACCTGGACGAATGGCTTATGGGATGTGATGTTGCGACCGGTCCGCGGAGCGAAGGGTCAGGAGCAGGGGACCGAACCCCACCAAGCCGAAAACCCCAAGCTGAGCCAATAAGGTCAATTCCCTAGGGACCTAGTAATGCAGGCCGTTTTTGCGGATGTGGACGGTCGGCCGTCCCGGGTGCAAGACGGCACCGTCGGTAATGTCGGCCAGGATCAGGACATGGTCTCCTGCCGGGCAGTGACTGGCCACTTGACAGAGCAGATAGGCATGGGCATCAGAGAGCACCGGGGCCGGTAATTGGTCCCGCTGCACCTTCACCCCGGCGAACGCGGCTGGCCCCGGTTCCCACCCCTTACCGAAGTGGGACACCAGCTCTCGGTTCCCTTCGCCGAGGATGTTGAGGACGAAGGACGCACCGATGGGTAACCAATCGAGGATAGGCCGCCCTTGCCGCAGAGCCAGACTTAGCCGCGGCGGAACAAACGAGCACTGCTGTACCCAACTGATCAGCACGGCGGCTTCTTGCTGGTGTCGGCAGACAGTCAGCACAAACAGTCCACTCGGAATGCGACCTAAGGCCGCGGCATAGGCAGGGGGTTCGCTCATGGTGACTCCTTCCGCGGAGGGGAACCGTGGGAAGGGGGATTGGGCGAGGGTGGGGCTAGATTCGCATTCGCGTCCGAGTTGGGGGAAGGCTCGGCGCGGGCCGGCAATTCTTCCCAGTACAATTCCTGCCCCGCGGCGTACACCTCGCTGGCGCGATAATCATGGACCCGGGCTTGCTCCCCCGGTTCCAGACCGGACGCATCCAGCATGACGTAGAACAGGCCATTCCAGTAGCCGAAGCGGGCTTCCTCGATGATGCGCCGCGGCAGATGGGGTCGCATCTGAAAACGGAATTCCGCCACCTGATGCAGTAATAATCGCAAGCGGACCGATCGCACCGTCGGGTTGGTCAATCCCCGGCTTCGGATCGGCATCTGAAGATCGAAGATCACCTGAGTTACTCCGCGGGGGCGATAGCGGAGCTGCACCCGGCGAATCCTCCCACCCCGGAACGGATACTTCCGGGCAAATCCGGCCGCCTCATGCGCTGCGAGACGGTTCATCGTGGGTCTCCTGCACTGTGGACCAAACCCAGACGCTAGGCCACAGGAATCGGACATCGCTCAGCGGTTCTCCGCGAAAATCGATTTATCCGAAACCTGGTTCCCAGCTGTGACCGCTGATACGCAGCTTTCTCCCTCAACTCGCTCGCTCCCTGCTGCTCGATCCCGACTCATACCCAGGAATCGAAAACCCGGACCGAGGCCCAGTTGGCTTTATTCCGGGCGATGAATTCGTTGTGCGTCGCATCCTCTTGATAGGCATCATGGGCGGCCTTATCGATGAACACGATGTGCAAACCGACGTGCCAGTCCACATCGTTGACGTCCCGGGTCAACTCCTCACAGCGTGGTCCCGCCGCGAAAAAAATGATCCCCGGCTGCACATTCAGGTACTTTTTGCAATCCTCGACCAGGGCCTGCACCTTCTCCGGACTAGCATCCTTGAGCTTGAAGAAAACGTTGTGGGCCAAACGGGGCGTTGTTGCCATAAGATACCTCACAGAATCCTGGAGCCACTCCAAAGTTGACATACGCTTGGGTCGGGAGACGGTCAATGCGACGGTGACAGATTCCAACCCGCGGACATACGGGCAACCCTCGCCTCCTTCACTTCGGCACGTTCGGGACTCTACACCCTATGCACTATCTGGAGTACACCTGTCCGACGGCTGCGGAAAATCTGGCGTTGGAAGAAGCCCTGCTGCTACACGCCGAGGAAAGCGATGGCCCAGAGTTGTTACGTCTGTGGGAACTGACGCAACCGGCGGTCGTTCTCGGTGCAGGCGGTTGTGTCACGACAGATGTGCGTCTGGATCACTGTCAGGAGGATGGCATTCCCATTTTGCGGCGGGCCAGCGGAGGAGGTACGGTCCTGCTCGGTCCGGGCTGCTTGTGCTTCAGTCTGGTGCTGCGCTACGATCGGGCGGCGTTTCTCCAGGACATTCGCCGATCGTTTGCCTACGTTTTGGAACGGGTCATCCATGCTTTGGCACCGACTGTGCCTTTGCAACTTCAAGGCAGCGACCTGACCTGGGGCGACCGGAAGGTGGGCGGTAATGCCCAGCAGCGCAAACGACGCTACTTTCTGCACCACGGCACCCTCCTCTACGCCGTCGAGCCAGCTACTTATGCACGCTATCTGCTGCCACCGGCCCGACAACCGCAATACCGGAGGAACCGTCCCCATGAGCAATTCGTGACCAATCTGCCGCTTAGCGGTGCCGAGTTGCGCGGTCGCCTGCTTCAGGCCTGGGAAGCGAACGAACCCGCCGACCTTGGGACCTATTGGCCGCAGGTCACCGCGCTGATGGCCCAAAAGTATGCCCACCGCTCCTGGCATCTGCGTTGTTGAGCATGACGTCCTGCATACCTCCCCGCGCCGGTGTCCGATGAAAGACCCGTGTCAGGATAACAGGCTCAACCGGCTTGTTTTTTCGGGATCTCGGGTCACCACGTGCTCAATGGAGGGCTAGCGCCGGGGTAACAGCCATAGGGCCAGCATGACACCACCGACCAAGGCCAGTAACCCCCCCAGGACACTGACGACCAGATTCATCACGGCCAGCAACCAGTTCCCCTGACGGATCAGTTGCCAGGTTTCCCATTCAAAGGTGGAAAAGGTGGTGTATCCACCGCACAGGCCGGTCCCCAAGAACAGATACCAACCTCGCCATTGCGGCCCTAACCGTTCCAGCAGCCAGACTGCGAGAAACCCTAGAAGCAGGGAACCGGTCAGGTTCACCCAGATGGTTCCCCAGGGCAAGCCACCGGGCCATTGTTGGGCCTCAACCCAGCGGCCCAGCCAGTAGCGCAGGTTTCCGCCGATGGCACTACCGATCCCTACCAGCAGAATCGGTTGTAACCACATACTCCAGACACCGCTGGCATTGTCCACAGCTTTCCCCCTTTCCTGCCCAATCGTTCCGTTGACGGACAGTGTCCAGTCAGGCCACCAGGTGGCTCAGTCCACCTTCCGCCACATTTTCACTCCTTCGATGGTGACCAGACCTTCGGGCACCGCTTCTTCTAGAAATGGGAGCAGACGTTCGATCTGTTCCCGGGTATCCACGATTTCGACCAGCATGGGCAAATCCGTGAGGTAATCGACGGAACGCGGACCATGGACCCGCCGGTGCGTGCCGTAGCCCAACGGTGCCCGCAGGACCACCAGCGAATGCAGACCCAGTTGCTGGGCTTGGCTGAGAATCGCCTGATAGAGCGGCTGACCCTGCCACTGATCGGAATCATCGATGAAGATGCGCAGCAGATAGCCATCCTGAAAAACACGCATCAGAGGAAACTCCTCGGCAGAAGGTAAACATGCCGATGGCGGCGCTCGCTCCGGTACTGCCAGGTGGTTACGGATTTCCCGGATCTGTTCCTGCCGGCGGCGAAACACCAGCACGTGGGCCCGCTCGACCATGAGGGTGCCGAGGCGGACCACCGCGGCTACTTCGGACAAGAATCCGCCAATAATCGCCGGGGCATCTAGGAACTCGACCACGACCAGTCGGCGATCGATCAGACTCCACCGGCTTGACCACACCAGTTGTCCTGAGGGGTCCAGTCCGCCTTCTCCTTCCAGCACCGTGGCTCCGATCAGGCCGTGTTTCAAAGCCCGGCGCAACAATTCGTCCACGACACGGCGCCGCCAGTTGTAACGGTCCGTCGAGCGTACCAGCACCCGCAGGAGAGTTTGTTCCCCCTCGAGCTTCATCTGCCGCCAATCTCGGAAAATCACAGGTCGTGTGTGCGACTCTCTCATTGTATCTCGCCCCTGTTTGCGGGATCGTTTGGTGAGCACCGGCTGTTTGTGTCGTCCTGTTGCGGGAGTGCCTTATCAGTGCCGTCTGCTAACCCTTCTTCAGCCTGAAAAACAATCAACCCCGCCAGGGATCCCGGCGGGGTGGCGCGAAGTCCGCAAAAAAAACCTGCCGGGAGGTTTCTCCCTGCAGGAGTTATCAGCCACGTAATAGTTTTCCGTTACAGAATCGCCTGTGTGCCCTTCAGGCGATGTGGACTATCGTGGCACTTCCGGTGAACTCCATCACCGTCAGCTTGTCATAAGCATGGTATGCCCCGCCGATCCGAAAGTCCAGAGAGAAAAACAGACCGGATTCGCTTTCCAGTGCTGCCTTCGCCACGGATTAGCACTGCCCTTGCTTCGGGGTGATGTCGCTCGGCTGTTCTAGTGGGACAGGGGAATGGAAAAAGGCGGAAGGGGTGCGTTCGACATTGCCGATAGGAAGAGTTGGAAACGTGGGGCACATCCGCAGGGCGGGGAAGGAAGGGTGCTATGGAGCCGCTGGGGAGACCGCTATCGCGTCGTGCGTGGCTGCAAGGTGTGACGGCGATAAGCGGGAGTGGTGTTTGGGTAAGCTCGGTATCCGCTGGGCCGCTGGCTCGTTTGCGTCAACGGCGGAAGCCGGACTGGATTGTGGGGCGCATGAGCGGGGCCGAGGCCCTCGTCGCGGCCTTGCAACAGGAAGGGGTTGGTTGCGTCTATGGCATCCCCGGGGCTCAGGAAAATGAGCTGTGGGATACGTTCAAGCAGAAGGGATTGCCGTATCTGCTGGTGTCGCACGAGTTCTCCGCGGCTTGCATGGCCGATGGGTACGCCCGCAGCACCGGTCAACCGGGTGTGCTCTGTGTGGTTCCTGGTCCGGGTGTGACCAACTCCTTGACCGGTCTGGGGGAAGCGCTATTGGATTCCAGCCCCGTGGTGGCGATTGTCGGCGATGTCGCCAACGGTAAGGAAGCCCGACCATTTCAGGTGCACTCCTTGCCGCAGGTGGAGCTGCTCAAGCCGGTATGCAAATGCATTTATCCGGTGCAAACGGTCGAACAAATTCCGGCGGCGGTGCGTCAGGCTTTCGTAGCAGCCCAGCAGGATGAACCCGGTCCTGTAGCGGTGGTTGTGCCGTACAACCTGTTGATCGAGGTTCGGGATTTTCGCTGTCCTCCCCCGCCGGAGCCACCGCCACCGTGGGATGAAACCGCCTTCGCCCGGGCCCTGGAGTTGCTGACGGATCCTGCCGCACGCATCGGCATCTATGCCGGCTATGGGTGCATGGAGGCATCGGCGGAGCTGCAAGCGGTCGCCGAGTTGCTGCAAGCCCCAGTCGCCACCAGTGTATCGGGAAAAGGAGTGATTCCGGAAAATCATCCGCTCGCCGTCGGCTGGGGATTTGGCCCACACGCCTCGGAAGTGGCGGAAGCTGTCTTTGCGGTGGATGCCCGGCTGCCGCGACAGGTCGGTGTCACCACGCTGCTGGCCATCGGTGTCAAGTTCAGCGAGGTTTCCACGGGATATTACGGTAACCCTCAGCCCCAGCGGGTCATTCACGTGGATAGCTGTGCCGCCAATCTGGGGCGCATTCTCCGCACGGATGTTTCTGTTCATGCAGAGGCTCGTCTGTTTCTAGGGCGTCTTCTGGCTCATGCCGACCGTCTCCGTCGACCTGCCAATCCCGCGTTGGTTCAACGCATCGCTCAGCTCAAGGCAGACGTTCAGCGTCGCTTTCATCGCATCCCCCAACCCCCGGGTGGTGTCGATCCCCTGGCCTTGATTCTGGCCTTGCGCTGTCATCTGCCTGCGGATGCTCTCCTTTTCACCGATGTGACCGTCAGCGAGCACCTGGCCGCCGAGTTCTTCACCGTCTATCAGCCACGCACCTATTTCAACCCTGTGGACAATCAGGCGATGGGGTGGAGCATACCCGCAGCGATCGGGGCGCAGAGGGTCCATCCCGGCCGACGAGTCGCCACCCTCACCGGCGACGGCTGCGCCTTGATGTCCGCCTTGGAACTGAGCACCGCTGCACGCGAAGGCTTGCCGGTCAAATTCTTCATTCTCGATGACCAGGCTTACCGCTACATGCAGATGCTCCAGCTTCCCGCTTACTTGCGGACCACCGCCACCATTCTGGCCCGCCTGGACTACAAAGCCCTCGCTCAGGCCCTGGGGCTGGCCTATATCGACATCACCCGTCATGATCAGCTCGATGAGCGGATCGGCCAGGCCCTGCAGCATCCCGGTCCGGTTCTGGTACGTGTAGCCACGGACTATCATGATCGGAAGATCCGCTGGATCGAGGCGGTGCGCCGACGCTACGCACGAGAGTTGACCCCGGCGCAAAAGGCCCGTTTTCTGGCCCGCATCGGTGCCCGTGCCCTACGCCTCAAAGAGAGCGACTGACTTCAGCCCTTACGCTTCAGGGAGAACGATGGGCTTCAGCCAGCCACGGAGTTTCGGAAGACCCCCAAATCCGTAACACCCGAATCCAGAAGCCCTGAATCAGGAAGCCCTGAACTGGGGAAGCTGGAACCCGGGAAAGCCCGATATCCATCCGGCAGGTCTCAACCCGCCAAGCTGGAATCCGGGAAAGCCCGAGAAGCAACCGGCAGGAGGGACGGGTACTGACCGCGGGGAGTGCATCCGCTTCTCGGGAGGCCGCTCAGAGCGGCGGTAAGCCGAAGTGCCCTCGCCCCTCTTCGGATTGTAACAGGAGCAGGCCCCACAATCCGACAATCGCGCCGGGCAGGCAGCACAGGCCGACCAGGTTCAACCCTGCCGCCAGGCATCCGATCTGGGCCAGGCGGTAATTCCAACGGAGGGCAATAGAGATTCCCCCCAGCAGAGCCAGGGCTGCTAACACCGCGGACGCAGGCACAATCCAGGGGAGGTGCCGCATGGCCCAAGCCACACGTTCCGCATCCTGCTGAGGACGCTGTTCCTCGGCCTCTTCCTCTCCAAAGCCCCACTGGCGCAGCTGTGCGACCTGCCCCTGGATATAAGCCCGTGAACCTTCCGGATCACTGTGCAAGCGCCAGCTGATCAACACATTGACGATCAATCCTGCCAAACCGCAGACGATCAAGCCGTAAGCAGGTAACCAGAGGGCGGCATCGGCTGACCCTGTCCCGCCTTCCGGGCCCGACGGGGAGGAAGCCTTCGTCGGTTCCAGCAACTCCGGTTCCGTCAATCGGTCACCGTGCCGGATGGGGGCTCGGAACCGCGCCCGACACTGGGGGCACTGCACCGCCTCTCCCAACCACTCCACGGGTACACGCAATAAATGGCGGCAAGCGGGACAGGAAATCACCTCGGTCGATTTTGGCTCGGATGCCCCAGACACGCTTCCCTCCCCCCAGGGGACTCATCGGACATCGACACACTCCTACCCCTACAATATCAGAGGCCACAACCAGGGTTGTTTTGCCAGCTACGCTAGAGAATCCCCATAACGGTGAGATGGTCCATGTCTTCTCTTTTCGGTACAGACACACCCTCCTGGCTTGCCCCTTATCTGCCCGAAGGGAATGGTTGGTTCCTCGCCGTGGGTGTCATCCTGCTGACGGTACTCTCCGCGGTCGTAAGCCTGGCTGCCGTCGCTTTTGCACTGACACGTCTGCCGCCGGACTACTTCGTCAATCCCCACGCTCAACGACCGATCGATCGTCACCCTCTGCTGAAAATTCTGCTGGCAATTCTACGCAACATCTTTGGGTATTTCCTGGTTGCTCTGGGGATTGTTCTGTCACTTCCCGGTGTACCTGGGCAAGGTCTGCTGACCATCTTCCTGGGCGTTCTGCTCGTCGATTTCCCGGGGAAGGTTCGGGTCCTGCGTTGGTTTTTGACACGCCGTGGTGTTCTGGAAGGCATCAACCACCTCCGCAGACGCTGGGGACACCCGCCGTTGCTTCGTCCCCAATCCTCGGACTCCCAGGACACCTCAGCTCCTTCGCTCCCTACCGCTGAAACGTCGGTGGATTCATCCCTCCGCGGGAGTACTGCGGATTCATCCCTCCATGGGAGCACTGCCCCGCTCCCCGCCGGCTCCGGGCATCCAGCCCATCCCGACGATCGTCCCTTGTCTGTGGCCTCCTCTTCACCTCCGCCTTCCGTTCCTACCTGATCTCCTCACCTTAGTAAATTCCTAACCCCGGGCTTGCACTCGAACCCGTGAGAATCCCGGGAGGATGGAAGGAGAAATGATATCTTATCATTACATCGTGGATGGTGCTGAGCCATAAGGTTTCCGGATCACTGCCTGATGCAGGAGGAACCGTGTCTGTCATATTGCTCTGGCTGGTGGTGGTTGTCGTGTTATTCGCCCTATTCTGGGGTGGTGGTCTGGTAGCTCAGGGTTTTTGGTATCAGGAAGTGGCGGACCATTTCCCCTTGCGTGCGGGAGGCGCCGCGGTGCTGGTCGGCAGTTACCTGGCCCTATGGGTGGCCCTCGATCGCCGGACCCCGGGACGATACGACACCTTGTTCGAGTTCGCCTCGGAGGAGCGGGTGGCGTTCGAGGAGTTCGAGGCCATCCGTTGGATTTCGACGGAGCCGCCGAAGGTGAAGATGGGGGCGAATGGCCAACCGGTGGAAGTGGTCACCCTCTACCGCAAAACGGGCCGGGAGAGCGCCTTCACTGCGGCAGACAGCGGGGAGCCCTTTCGACTCAACGGCACCCAGCGAGGGGGGGAAGCCTTCATGACGGTGGCTCTGCGTGTACGCTTGGACCCGCAGGGGGAACCGATCCGGTTCAACGCCGTCCTGCAGGAAGAGGCACCCGGAGTCTTCACGTATGCCCGGAGTCTGGAAGGGCGCCGCTTCCTCGAAGTCGGTGGCAACCGCTACATCTTCGCGGACCAAATCGGCACCGTGTATGTACCGACGCCCAAAGTGGTGATAGTTTCCTTGATGCTCAACTTCCTGCTGTTTGTGGTCTGGTTCATCGCCCTATGGCCGATTCTTCAGTTTCAGCCCAGCCATGCTGCCGGGCTAACCCTCGCCTTCGGGTTTGCAACGATGCTCGTTGTTTTGCCGCTGTTGTTCCAACCGCATCGTCAGCCCCAGCCCCCGCCGGCCTTGCCCGCAGAGAAGGCTGCTCTGTCCTATCCTCTTTCTTGCGGACCGAGGCTTGCGTGAGGGGCGAGGGCATAAGGCCGAAACAGATCCCTCGGCCAGGGTCGTAGCTTCCGTATCTCACGCCGTCATATCTTCTGTTCTCGGAGCCACCATCGCCTTTTCGGTACCCAAAGCCATCTTTTCTGTCCCCGGAGCTGCCATTTTCGCTGCAATCGCTTTCCCAGTTGATGGAACACTTCCTGCAAGAATCCCCAGGCAAAGCCGAAGTGGATGGCCACAAAGGCCAGGGGAATGCGGCAGCGTACCTTCCAGGGGCGACCGCGCCCTAAGGAGAAGGAAACGACGGTCAGCAGCAGAAGGTATCCCAATCCTGCCATACCCAGCGGCAGAAGGAGCACCGGCCAGAAGACACCGACCAGCACACCGACCATCAGCCCCAGGAGCAGCAGCGGAGGAAGGACGGCCGGCACTGTCAAAGCCTGCGGATGTTTAAACGCCAGCCGGGCACGTCCCGTTCCATAGCGACGGAGTTGATGGAACAAAGCTCCGAAGCTACGCCGCGGTTCGTAATGGACGCGCAGCGCCGGGGTAAAATAGCAGCGGAATCCGGCCTGATCCACTCGGGTGTTGAACTCGACATCTTCACACGCATCGAAGGACTCGTCGAACAGCCCCACCTGATGAAAGATCTCCCGGCGGTAGGCCACCGCGGTATTTTGGGCGGGAATGAAGCGCGGTGTCTCGGCAAAGATATCCGAATCCGGGTTGTGACCGAGCCAGCTGCGACGGGCCAAGGCCACCGCTTCTTGAAACGGCGTGGGGTCCGGTACTTCCAACGGTTGCGGTCGTGCCAGGCAATCGGCCCCGCTGAGGGCAAATGCTTCCACGACCTGCCGCAGATAGTGCCGGTCTGGCAGATGACAATGGCCGTCCACAATCACTATGTATTCCCCCCGGGACTGCCGCAGGGCCGCGTTACGTCCCGCGGAAGACCAACGCCGCGGATTGGTCACCAAATGCACATGCGCAAACCGCTGCTGCCATCGACGGACGATGGCTACCGTCCCATCCTCGGACTGGCCATCGGCCACGATGACCTCAAACCGATCCGCGGGATAATCCTGGGTCAGCAGAGCTTGCAAGGTTCGGTCCAGATGCCGTTCCTCATTGCGGACCGGAACCAGGACACTGATGAACGGCCACCGCCCGCTGGAGCAACGGTGTTGAAGCGGGGCATCACTCTCCAGAGCCAAACAGGAAGCGGAAGTGAGCACCGGTCTATCCCCAGTGTTCATGGTGTTTCCTCAGAGTCGGGTCCGAATGTGCTGTTCCCGTTGTTCCTCAGGGTCGGGTCCGAGTGTTTCCAAGGGGCAGACCGACTCCCCCGGTCGGTATGGTGTTGATTCCGTCCTTGGGGGCTCAGTCCGTGGGGTAACGTGGCGGTCGATGATAAAGTCGGCGGCATCCGAGCAATTTGAGGACGGTCGCTAGCAGGATGTACAGGTCGAAGCGCCAGCTACGGTGCCGGATGTAAAAGAGGTCATAGGCGAGTTTGTTCTTGACGCTGCGCAAACAGGTATCCGGGGGCAGGTGAATCTGGGCGAAGCCGGTGATGCCGGGTTTGACCCGATGGCGGCGATCGTAGCCGATGATGTGTTCGCGCAGGCGGACCACGATTTCCGGCCGTTCAGGGCGTGGACCGATGAGCCGCATCTCTCCCCGTATCACATTCCACAGTTGGGGCAGCTCATCCAGGTGGAGTTTCCGCAGGATGCGTCCTACCGGTGTGATCCGCGGATCGTTGGGACCACTCCAGCGGGGCCCTGTGCTCTTCTCACAGTCGTGGTACATGGTGCGAATTTTGTACAAGGTGAAGATTCGGCCCCCCTGGCCGACCCGCGTTTGCGAGTAAATGGCCGGTCCGCGTGAGGTCAGACGCACCAGCAGACAACAGAGCAGGCCCAGCGGCGCGGTCAGCACCAGCAGTCCCGCTGCGAGTATCGCTTCCAGGGCATCTCGCAGTTTTTCCCCCAGCGTCGGGGGCGGAACCACCAGCGGAGGAGTACTCCCGCGACGGCGCAGGCGTGGAGCCGTTGTCCCACGGGTCACAGAGCGAACGTGCAGCTTGCTGCTACTGGAAGAAAGAACAGTCGGTGGCATAGGGTGTCGATCCTGCACGATGGATAAGGGACCAGTCATAGCTTCCCTGCCAAGGGTCGCCACTTCTGTAGCTCAGGGACGAGATAACGCCGCGGCATACTGGCTCAACGTAGCCAGCGTGAATGCTCGGATCGTCTCCGGATCCTCACGCTGGCTGGCTTGCTCATCCTCTCCCAAGGGCGTGGCTATGTACAGCTTGAACAGCACCGGGGCGAACTGAAATTGCCGGGCGAAATGCCATCGGGGTCGATCCGGAGCGGACCAATGGCCCGAGTCACTCCAGGTCCAACGCACACGCACGCGTTCCCGCTGAGTGGCAGTGCGTTTCTCGAAATCCGCCACATACCAGCTGGCCGACGTGCCATCCGGTAAAGTGACGGCCTGTCGACGAGGAGCAGCGAGAACACGATACCCACTGGCGGGATAACAGACATCGGGGGTGTGGATGGTGACGGCACCCGGCGGGCCACTAATCAGGGTGACAACCGCTCCTTCGCCGGAGTGGGCCGGGCTGTAATGGCGTGCCGTGGCCCGGCTTCTCTCATGCGGAGGCAACTCGGCAGTGGTCAACAACGTGGGACGCCAGTCGGCAAAGCGGATTTCCAAAGCATGCAACCGCTCCACACGCTCGAGCTGGAGCGGCGGTAAGCTCCACCGCTGCGTACTGGAACCGTGAACCCAGGCTGCGGCCACCACCAGGCCTGCGGCAACGACCACCCCGATGATTCTGTGCATCCTTGCTCCTTATGTTTCCTATCGGTCGAACGGGAAACCCCGGACGAACTTCGTCGATTCCGCATCTCGTCTCATCTCTACCTCTGGCTGGGGAGAACCGCAGAGGAGGAAATCCTTGTGGAAATTAACCAGAGGCATTCTGCTAACAGAGGCTCTCTGCTGGAGTAGCTCCCACATAGACAATACCGCTGTAGGGAGCTTCCAGATGGAGGATACGTTCGGCTACGCGTTTGAGTAACGGGATGGTAGTTTCCCGATACTGGCAGCAGACCAGCAGGACGTCGCAACGGCGTCCCACCTCGAGCGCTTCCGCAGCAGCCAGAAGCGCGTGATTGTGCAGGATAATGCAGTCATAATTTTTCTTCCAGGTGGCCAGGAGTTGAGTCAGCCGTTCTCCCGTGGCCATCGCTCGGACCTCTTCCGTCCAGCGACCGGCCGGCAGGAAGTGCAAGCCGCCCGACAACAGACGGATGGCCGCGGGAGCATCTACTTCTCCCCGCAGCCATTCACTCACACCGTTGTGGTTCTCCACCCCGACGAAGCGGTGGAGTTGCCCATGACGCACATCGAAATCGACCAGCAGCGTGCGCAAACCGGTATGAGCGATGCTCGCGGCCAGAGCCACAGCCACCACCGGTTTGCCATCATCCTTCAGGGCACTGGTCAGGCCGACGATCGTAGCACCGCGTGTCAGATAGGCTTGTGACACATAAGCCCGCAACTTGTCCACGGCCTCCACGGCCGCCGCACGTTCCTGGGCAGAACGGGAAAAGACCGCCTCCGCCTTGCCCGGGATGACCCCCACCACAGGCAAACGGGTCGCCTGCCGCACATCCTCCAGGGCACTGACCCGTTGGGTCATCGTCTCGACAGCGATCACCCCCAAGGCCACCAGCACGAAACCCATCAGACCCGCGAAAACGGTCCCGACGATCTGCTTCTTCATGTCCCGTTGAATCGGCGTAGATGCCGACTGGATCACCCGGACCCGGGGAGGCGAGTCCAGTTCCAGCCGGGTCAGATAGTATTGCTGCACCAGGCGACGGTAGATGCCATCGGTGCTGTCCAGGTCGCTCAACTCAGGGCGGTAGATGCGTCCCTCGACCGTGTCGGTCAGCTTTTCTCCCAAGGGGAGCAGGACCAGTTGCCGTTCGGTCCGGGCCAGCAAGGCTCTGGCGGTGTCCAGCTGTTCCTGAAGGCGTTGGATGGTGCGGATTACCTCTTCCATCTCGGCGGCGACTTTTTGGGCTTCGGCCAGGCGGCGGTTCCGCTCCAAGGCATCCGCCTTCTCCTTGCGCAGGGTTGCCAGAGCGGCTTCATGAGCTTCGTAGCTGGCTTTCAATTCTCGCAGTTTGGGGGCATTCGGGTCCGCGGCGGCGTTGCGCCGGAACTCATACTCACGCAGAGCCTGACGGGTCCGCTGCACTTGTGCCAGCACCTCCGGGTCCTTTTCCACCAGTTGCAACGTTTGATCCGACACCGGAGCGTTCTTGATCGCTTCCATCTTCTCCCGCAGGACGGCCAGACGGCGCTGGGCGTGATTGATCTCGATCGGCAAGCGTTCCACTTCCTGAACCAGGCTGGTCACTTTGTTGATGACAATCGCCGGATTGCTGCGGATGAGGCGATCCCAACCGGCGGGTTCTGCTGGCAGCATCGCCGCAGCAGGGATCAGACCGGGGTTGGGAGGTGGGGGCATTCCACCGGTCGGATTGACACCCGAATGGAGGGCTGGATTGAGAGGGGGAACCGCACCTGCAGGGGGAACCGAAGGCCCTCCGGCAGGCCCCATGGGCGGGATCGGCAACCCACCGGCGGCAGCCTCGGGACGCCCTCCAGGTGGCGGATTCACTCCCCCTGCTTCGGCACCTTCCCGTCCCGGACCCTCCCGCACAGCCAGCGGTCGTTCCGCCTTCCGCTCCAGGATCTTCCGCAGTTCCAGCTGGGCCTCTTCCACCTTGCGCAAAAACAGCTGTTTCTCCTGAACATCCTTCTGGATCACTTCTGCCATGAACGCCTTCTGCACCGCATCGACGATCCGGCGGGCATCCTGAGGCTCCCGGCTCTTGAACGCGATGCGGACCACTTCCGAACCATCCTGCCATTGCACGATCAATTCTTCATCCAGGAACTTGATCGGGTCTTTCTGGTTCTTGATGGTTGGCAAGTCGGCAATGTCCCGCAGGGCGGCGTTGAGCACGAATTCCGAGCGTAGCAGAGCCGCGGTGGTCTTGAGGTAGGTCACGAAATCTGTCCGGGCCTGGGTGGGATTGTTCTGGTTGGCCAAAGCTGCGGGTACAGAGGACACCTGCAACAAGGCGTAGGACTCGTATTTGCTCGCCAGCAACTGCCAGGCGGCGTAAGCGGCTACCCCACCCAAAAGGGAGCCGCAAAAGAGGATCATCAGCCAGTGCAACCGGAGATAGTGCACAAGTCGCAGGGAGCCGGCCGCTTCCTGGGACGGCAGTCCGCGTCGCCCGGGCGCCGTTCGGGGCGGTGTGCTCCCCCCAATTGCAGTCGTGGGTGCAGAAGCAGGTGTCAGGCTCATCGTTCCATCCTCCTGATGGTGTCAACGCGGTGGTTGCATTGGTGCGGACCGTTTCTGGGTGGTCCTATCCCCCTTCGGTGCTCCTACGAATCCCGTGACCTGAGCGAGGGGGTGGCAGGTGTCAGGAGGGTGTGCAACTGGGGTTCTTCGGCTTTGTCCTCAAGGATCAGGTGGCGGAGGATCCACAATTCCAAAGCCAGCAATCCCAGGCCGATCGGCATCATCAACCAGCCGTGGAAATCGTGCAGAAACTCGACGATCCGAGGATGCCGCACGTACACATGGCTCAGGCCGGTAGCAGTAATCCGCAGAATATTCGCCAGGATCGCGATGGGAACGATGCCGAGCAGGACCAGGAATTTCTCGAAGAGGCTTCGTCGCATCAGGAGGACGGCCCCCACCGAGAAGGCAGCAAAAGTCATGAGCATCTTCAGGCCGCTGCAAGCATCCACTACGCCCAGCCGTACCTCGTCGATGAGAATGATGTGGCCGTCACGTAGGGCCGGTTGTCCCAAGGTTTGCAGAAGGAAGGTGCTGCCAACCGTCGCCGCCAGTTTCAACGGTTCGCCGACATTCCGCTCCAGTTCGTAGGGCAATGGCACCATGAAGATCAGGAAGGCGATGGCCGCGGCACAACGGCGGAGCAAGAGCCAGCCTCCACACCCCAGCACGACCGCCACCAGGGAAAGTTGCAGGCTGAGCGCATCGAGCTGATGGAGGAGCAATCGACCCGCCCAAGCGCGCAGAAACAGCACTCCCAGGAGCCCGGCTAAGGCCCAGCTCCAGCATGGCTGACCCCACCACGTCCCCTCGTCCTCTCGCTGTCGCCACAACAGATAGAGGGAAAACAACGGAACCAGCGGGCCATGGGAATACTGAGGATCGTGCCACCACCGGTCGGCCAGGATGGCCAGCAACGGGGCATAGGCCCAAACCAGGAGCACCAGCAGGCTGGCCAGGGGCGCCCACCGGTGCCATAGCTTCCCTTCTAATCCATGCTTTCGTGCCGTATAACCCTCTGCCATCGTTTGCCCTGGTGCTGACCCCACAGCTCCTCTCCGCTACCCCGTATCGCCTGGTCCGGTCTTTCCCGACCATCCCCGCGGGGTGCCCATCCTCGCACAACCCGTCTGAGTAAATCAAGGCGAATTTTCCACCCCCACCGATTCCCATAGCCGGCGGCTGCCTGTGCCTCGGTTTGCAGCAGAAGAAACGGCCGCAACCGGCGAGTGACCCACGGCTGTGCCCACCCCGCATGCAGACCCATCCCCGCATCCCAATCGGTCCCCGTATCCGTATCTGAAACCACGAAAGCGGCATGACCCTTGCTCCTTTTGTTCTGGAACCGAAATGGACATCCCTGTTATAGTGTAAAAATTTACTGATGTAATCATGCACCATAAATTCCGGAAAGTCAAATCGGAAAATGGAAAAATTGTTCCCGGCGGTTTTTCGCGAGATTTTACCGGGTTATTCCTGAATCCCTGCCCTGCGAAGACCCAAGGCGGGACAATAGCGGCGAATGCGTGGTCTTTACCACTCCGGGCCTCCTGAGACAGCCTTACGCCCAGGAAGAAACCCATGTGCCGAGGAAGTTGGGAGCATGCCTCGGAGGGATGGGACGCACGGGAAGGACAATTCCGGGAAGGGGGCCGCCGAGGCAGAGGCGGTCAGGCTTTGGCCTCAGGGGTGGAGTGAGGGATCAGGTCAAGCGGACTTGTGCGCCAAAGTCCTTCTTTTCCTGGCTGACGAAATAGGTGGCGCAGGCAGCGTCGATGAGGTCGGGGCTGAAGTTGAGCCGTTCCATGTTGTACTTGGCGATGGCGATCATCTGCTCGAGCAGGTCCCGCGGGTGGCACATGCGGAAGGGACGCTGATAGGGGCGGTACCATTTGTCGATCAAGTAGTTGATTCCCTCTTCATCGTAGGGGATGCGGCGGGTCTGACAGAGCAATTGCCAGACCTGGCGATACTGGTGTTCATCGGGATTGCGGACTTCGATTTTGAACTTGATGCGGCGGAGGAAGGCCTCGTCGGCGAGTTGATGCGGGTCGAGGTTGGTGCTGAAGATGAGGAGCTGGTCGAAGGGGATTTCGATTTTATTACCGCTGGCTGTGGTCAGGTAGTCGTAGTGTTTCTCCAGGGGAATGATCCAGCGGTTGAGCAGGTCCATGGGTCGGACTTGTTGCCGTCCGAAGTCGTCGATCATAAAGACCCCGCCGTTGGCTTTCATTTGCAAAGGGGCTTCGTAGATGCGGGTGGAGGAGTTGAATCGTAGGTCGAGCATATCCAGGGTCAGTTCCCCGCCGACGATGATGGTGGGGCGCTGGATGCGGACATAGCGAGGGTCTGCGGGAGTCGAGGGGCTGAGGAGGGAGTCAGTTTCAGGTAGGTCGGAAGGGGGTTGTACCGGTCGGTGGAGCACGGGATCGAACAGCTTGATAACCTGGCCCTGCACTTCCAGGGCGTGGGGGATATAAATGGTGTCTTGCATCAGGCGGGTGATGCGTTCCGCGATGCTCGATTTGCCGTTGCCGGGATAACCGAAGAAGAAGATGGACTGGGCGGAGTTGATGGCCGGCCCGATCTGATTGAGCAGGTCGTCGGCAATAACCAGGTCCTGAAAAGCCTGGCGGATGGTCCGGCGGGTCACCACAAGTCGCCGGATGGATTGCGCCAGGACCACTTCGACGTAGTCGGTATAGGGGACCGGTGCAGGACCGACGTAAGTGGTCTTTTCCATAGCGACGGCGAGGGCTTCATTCCCTTTGGGGGGCTTGAGAGCATAGACGAAGCCGGCATCCCCTGCGTGGCCCTGTTGGGTGACGATGTCGATCAGGGTCTGCTTGCGCATGTTTTGCAGGAGGGGATTGAGCAGGCCAAAGGGCAGGGCGAGGGCACGCGCCAGTTCGCCACCGGTAAGTTGACCACGGGCAAAGAGGGTCCGCAGAATCAGGTCGTAGAGGAAGGCGAGGTCCAGGCCGAGGTCTTCCCAACGGGTGGGAACCGGTGGCACGTAAGTGTTGGGGTGGGGAAGGGTGACCTCCTCGTCCGTGGGCGGCGGGTCACCCAACAGAGTGACTTCCTCCGAAAGGGCGCCGAGTTGTTCCGCTTCGCGATGGAGTGCCTGATAATGCTGCCAGTGCAGCCGCAGATGAGCAATCGCTTCGGTGTCGTTTTTCGCTTCCGCTTCCTGCAGGCAGTCGTACACTGCCGGGGCGATCACATATTTGACTCCGTCGATGTAGAGATGATGGAGGTACTCCCCGGGGCGCACATAGCAATCCGCGGGGTGGTCCGGGATTTGCCGCATCTGGTCGTAAAATTCCGGGGCAATGATGAAGCGCATCCCCTCAACTCCCTCCGAGAATCAGGACCAGAGAACCAGTGGGGTGAAGGATTGCGGCACCTGGGTGTTGTCCGGTCCCAGGTCCCCGCGCCGAACCCTTCCACTGCTCCCCGGTGTTCGTTAGCAAACATAGAACATGTTGCGTGGGGAAAACGAAAATCCCGGCGAGGGAACAGCGCGTCCGAGGGCGAAGAAAGCCTTTCCTATCAGGGTGTTCGGCGGGTGGGACCAGGACTACGGTTTGCGCCGGCAGAAGAAGTATAAAATACGGTAGGTTGACGAACGAATCACCGGGTGAAGGATGAGTCCATCCATCAGAACCTCCGGCGTGAGGAAGCCCTCTTCGCCGGACCAACAGGAGACCGTAACGATGCTCACGATAAGGAAGCGAGGGTGGTCGGCAGTGCTGGCGCTGGGCCTGTGTGGGGCATTGGCTTGCGTCGCTTCGGCGGAAGGGGAAGGTCTGCTGGTACCCGGCGCTTTGCATGTGTACCTCAACGACGCCGGTGGCTTCTTCAGTGACAAAGGGGTGACCCAGGCGAAAGAGAGGATGGAAAAGACACTCTTCAGCGGGGGGCTGGTGATGACGGTAGATGTGCTGGCCCGTCCGCCGCAGGGTCGGGAGGTGCCCAAAGACGACAAACAACGGGATAAGTTTTTCCTGGAGCTGGCTCGGGAACTGGCCACAGCTGATAAGGCCCGTGGCATTTACATCCTCGTCTGTCGCAGTCCGGGTTACGTGCAGGTGATTCCCGACAAAGACACTCGCGAACGCGGCTTCAGCAATGAGGACGAACGGAAGGTGCGTGATATTCTGCTCGAGGGTTTCCGGGCCGCTGCCAAACTTGAGAAAGAGAATCCGCAGCAAGCCGTGGAACAGCGAGACAAGGCATTGCTGTCAGCAGTGGATTTTGTGGTCGAGGATTTGCGGAATACCTCGCCGCCAATGCGTGGCAGCAGCCCCAACCGCGCCGCGGCTCCGCCACTGGCTGATCCCCGCGGGGACAATAGCAGCACGATAGCCGGCTGGATTTGCATCGGCCTGGTGGCTCTGTTGGCCCTCTGGTTGATCGTGGGGTTCATCCGGGCTCTCAGCGGGATGGGGACGGCTCCAGCGGGGGGTGCGCCGGCGGGTGGCGGATTTTTCTCCTCTCTCCTGGGCGGCCTCTTCGGAGCGATGGCCGGCATGTGGCTTTACAACCACCTGTTCGGCGGCGGCAGTCTTTTGAGCGGGGGCGAGAGCGGTGGGATCGCCGGCACAGATGCGGGCAGCCCCGGTGGCGTAGCCGGAGAAGGGGATTTCAGCGGGGACGCCGGTGCGGGTGGCAGCTTCGACACTGGAGATGATGGTGGGGGTGGCGATTGGGGTGGCGGCGATTGGGGCGGCGATGGAGGTGGTGACTTCGGCGGGGGTGACTTCGGAGGCGGTGACTTCTAACATCCGGATGGACCGTCGCATGCCCCCGCGGAGTCTTCCGCCTGTCCCTTTCCCTGGCTGTACCCTCTGGGGCCTCAAATGCCGCCGACATCTTCCTGCCCGCCGTGTGCCACCCGGGTGGATCCCCAGAGTCACCGGGGAGCAGGCCGGCTATGGACTTTTCCCCCCAGCGTGGCGGTGCTTGGCCCTAGGCAGTATTACACCGGTTACTGTTTGCTCATCAGCCGCGAGTATGCCACTGAAGTGAGCCAGATGGGGCTCCGTCCCAGCCCATTTCCTCCACCCCTCGCTCTGCTAGCTGAGGCGATCAAGGTCTGCTTCCAACCCCTGCCCAGGGATGGAGTACCAACTGCCTGGCAATCAGGTGCTGCATCTGCAGAGGCATCACTTCCCCCAACAGCAGGGACGGTCCGCACGGTCCCCAGGCCATCGAACCGGCTTGGACATAAGCAGAAAATGATCCGTCCGATCGGCAAACGCCTGGAAGTGGGGGTTTCTGCCAGCGCAGGAATGTTACAGCAATGTGCAACCTGAATGCCATTGCAACAGCGGCTCCGGGAGCAGGCTCCCCTGTAGAGCAAGGCGTGGGTGAGGAGCTGAGTGGGTAAGGAGGTGAGGCGTGGGTGAGGAGCTGGAGGCCATGAGGGCAGAGGAAACAAAGATAGGTAACGGCAGAGGAAACAAAGATCAGGTAGAAAAACAGCAGGTCCGTAAACAGAGAACCCGGAGCGTCGGTTCCATGGTAACACCCCTGCGGATTGGAACGCGTGGCAGTGCCTTGGCTTTGTGGCAGGCGCAGCAGGTGGTCGAGTGTCTGGCCCCCCTGGTAGCACCGCGGCCGGTGGAGGTTGTGATCGTCGAGACGCATGGGGATCGTGATCAGGCATCCGCCTTGTCCCGTCTGGGCGGTTTCGGGGTGTTTACCAAGGCGATCCAACAGGCTTTGCTGGAGGGTCGAGTGGACCTGGCGGTGCACAGTCTCAAGGACCTGCCGACCGCTCCGGTTCCAGGGATCGAATGGGTGGCGGTGTTACCTCGCGGTCCGGTGGGGGATGCCTTTGTGTCCAGCCGCTATGCCTGTTTCGAGGATTTGCCGGAAGGGGCGGTGGTGGGGACCAGTTCGCTGCGTCGCCGGGCTCAGCTGTGGCACCGCCGGCCCGACTTACACCTGGTTGAGTTGCGAGGCAATGTGGAGACCCGCTTGCGGAAACTGGACGCGGGACTTTACGACGCGATCGTCCTGGCGGAAGCGGGATTGAGGCGTCTGGGCTTGCAGGAACACATCCGGGAAGTGCTCGACATACGCTGGATGCTGCCGGCGGTGGGTCAGGGGGCGATCGGAATCGAATGCCGCAGTGACGACGTTCACACACGTCGCCTGGTAGAGCAGTTGAATGACCCAGCCACTTGGTCTTGTGTTCAGGCGGAGCGGGCTTTGTTGGCTACCCTCGGGGGCGGCTGCCTGGTCCCTATCGGTGTCCACTCTCAATTGGCTGGCCAGAATCTGACCCTGCGGGCCGTGGTACTTTCCGCCGATGGGAAACGGTGCATCGCCGCCACGCATCAGGGACCGTGGCAAACGCCTCGGGCCATAGGCGTGGAATTGGCCGCTCGGTTACGGGTCGAAGGGGCCGATGAGTTGCTGACCCCCCGCGTCTGAGTCGGTCATCCCTAGAGTACCCACCACCGCAGGATCAGGCGTTGTGGAGACCGACCGATGTCTGCAGTGCCCTCGAGTTCTCCGAATCACCCGCTTCCTGCTTCTACATCCCCCGCCTCGCCGGATCCCCCTGCAGTTTCGGCAAACTCCGCGGTTGCGTCCGTTGAAGCTATGCTGGTGGAACCACCTGCCACTTCGGCTGAAGGGTCGCCAGTAGCGAATGCTCTCGCACAGTCCGGTTCTATGCCACCGGGGTCCGTTCCACCGTATGCCTCTGCGGACAGGTCCGCGACCGATGGTTCCCCTTGGGCAAACCGCGGGCCACCTCCTGCCTCAGGACCGGAGAGCAGGGGGGACGCAACTGTTGCTCCATCGGGAGACTCAACTGTTGCTCCATCGGGTTCAGCCGCTGCTCCCACGCGTCGGGACACCTTCCGCGCCGCCTTCATGTTCGCCCTGGCGTTCGGCTATCTGCTGGTGGTCGCCGGCCTGGTGCACCGGGCCAATACCCCGACGGTCACGCCGCTGGAATTATTCCTGATCTACGGCTGCTTGATCCTCCTCTGGCCGCTCTTCGCCCTGGAGGGATTGTGGGCGGTCCTGAATCGCGACCGGCATCGGCCGCTCAAACCGTTCCTGCTGCGTTATCTGCTGGTGCTGCTGATTCCCCCGTTTCGCATGGGCTGGATTGATCCCCGCTTCGGCTTGATCTGGCTGCCCCGCCTGGGTTGGTGCTCACCGGGTGCACCTCTGTTCAAGCGACTGGAACGCGCCTTTGCTGTGCCGATGGTCCTGTTCGCCTTCCTGATTCTGCCTCTGTTGTTGCTGGAGTATCTGCAGGCGGAGCGAGTCAAGGAGAACGCCGCCTTGGCGTTGGGTTTGGATATCGGCATTGCCGTCATCTGGATCGCCTTTGCCACGGAATTCATTCTCAAGGTTTCGGTGCATCCGCGTCCATGGTTTCTGGTCAAGGATCGCTGGCTGGACGTGGCCATTGTGGTACTGCCGATGCTGGAGTTTCTCTTGACCAGGTGGATTGACGCGGCTCCTTTGGCCCGCCTGGTCCGCCTGAGCCGGGCTCTCAGTCCCGAACAGATCGCACGCATGCAGCAACTCTACCGGCTGCGGGGGCTGGTAACGAAGGCCTTTCATGCCCTGCTGTTGCTGGAAGGCGTCGCTCGGCTGCTCGGCCAGACACCGCAGAAGCGGCTCGCTAAAATCCAGCAGCGGATCGAGGAATTGCGTGAAGAGATCGCCGAACTGGAACAGGAAGCTGCGGAGTGGCAAGCGTTGATCGATCGGCAGCAAGCCTTCTGCGACGCCCCTTCGACTGCTTCAGGGGACACCACCCGCCCCTAGAGGCGGGATTCTCGGCGGAATCACTCGGCAGCTGACCGGTGTGGGGATTGGGACTCGAGGAGCCGGGATTGTCCGACGCTTTCTGCGAAGGAGTTTCTCAAAAGGGGTTATTGCCTGCGACGGGGTTCTCAACCGGAGAAAGTCATGGTAAATTGAAAATTCCAGCATTGTGGCAGCACGGTGGAAGCAACGATGGCCGAGTCGGTGTGGTTGCAGATGCGGCAAGCTTACGAGTCGTTGCGGCAGGGACGACTCGAAGAAGCCGATGAGCGGCTGCATGAGCCCCTTCAGAAGGGGTACTGGCGGGCCTTCCGGATCGCGCGGAAGCTGGCCCATGCCTACGTGGTCCGTGCCCAACGGGAGTTGCGTAGCGGCCAATACACTTCGGCCTGGCAGGACCTGTTGCGGGCGGAAGCTCTGCATCCGCGAAATTCCAACCTGGCCGAACTGCGTGAGGAACTGACCCAACGGGAGTTGCGATGCTTCCGAGCTATGCTAGGCCGACGTGACCTGGAAGAGGCAACGCAGCTTCTGGACCGCCTCTCGCAGCGCCAAGTTCCGGCGGACGTACTGGAGCCGCTTTACGAGCTGACCATCGACTACTCCCGTCTGTTGCACCACGCCCAGCGTGGGGAGTTTGGCCAGGCCTGGCAACAGTACAAACGTCTGAAAGTGCCGGAATGGTTCGCCTCAGAATACCAGGCTCTGGGAGAAGAATTGCAGCAGCGGCAGAGGCAGTTTGAGTCCGCCTTACCTCGGCTGCTCCAGGCATTCCAACAGGGCCAGCATGATGAGGTCATTCTGGCGGCTCAGGAGGTCCTCGCCGCCGCACCGGACTATCGTCATGCGAGCGAGTTGCGGGAGCAAAGCTGGCAGACCCTCCGGCAACTGCATTCCCGCCCGGCACCATCGGCAGCCGCGGTGACCCTCACCCATGCCCCCGCCACTTGGTCCGTGTCTCCGCGGAGTTCCACGCCCCGGACTCTGCCGTTTTCGCTACGCAACACCGAGGGGAACATCCCTCCGAATCCACCGGTGGGAATCCCCTCCCGCCTGATCTTGTGGGTCGATCACGTCGGTTCGTATCTGGTCTGCTTGAGTAAGGAGGTGACCATCGGCGGACATGGTTACGATCATCCGCCCGCCATACCCGTCTGTGCCGACCTGCCCCGTTTCCTGGCCGAGTTCTGTTTCGACAGTGAGGGGTTCTGGTTGCGAACGAACCAGCCGAATAATGTTTACCTGAATGGCCGACGTGTCCACCAGTCCGATCTGCTCCAGCATGGTGACCGTATCACGTTGGGGGAAACCTGCGAATTACAGTTTCTTCAGCCTCACCCGCTGTTTCAGACCGGTGTGCTGCGGATTACCAGTGGTCATCGCTTACCCCTGGCCATCGATGCGGTGATTCTCATGGGTCAGCAGGTGATCCTGGGACGACATCCCCAAGCGCACATCCCTTTACCCCGTCCCCTCAATGGCCGGTTCCCCAAAGGCGACCTCTGCCTGTGCCGCTCTCCCGAAGGACTAGGGATCCGGGTTCCGGAGGACGAATCGTTCACCATCCGTGGGCGACATTCGTCCCAAACTTGTCGCGGTTGGGGAATCGTACCCCTCGATTCCAAAGTCGAATGGGCTTCCTACAGTTTCACTCTGGAAAGCGACCACGCTCTACGACTCTGACGAGCACTACGGGTCGAAGGGGCTCTTGACCGGTTCGCCCCGTCCGTTTGGGCTGCTTTCCTCAGCGGTTCCACCTCGCCTGCTGCTGGGCGAATAACCTAGAGGATAGGCATCCAGAGTGAGCCGGCCTGGAGAAGTCTGCGGAGTTGGCCTGGAGAAGTCTGCGGAGTTGGCCTGGAGAAGTCTGCGGAGTCGCCCCGCCTGTGGGACCGCACTTGCTTCCAGGTTCCCGAGATCGAGCGAATCACATCCGGGAGATGCTCAATGAACTTCAGTCCGGACCCGAGCGAAGAGCTGCCCGCCTTACTGGGGGGAAGTCCCGTGCGACCAGAAGGCCCGCCCGAGTGGCCACCTCCCCATCCCGGTGTGCAGCAAGCTCTGATCCGGTCGGCTGCAGCGAGGTTGTGGGGACGTTATCAGAGCGAGGAATCGCAGGCTTTGGCAGCCGCGTTGGCCGAGTATCATCAGGTGTCCTACGTGCTGTTGTGTGCCAGCGGGACGTTGGCCGTGGAACTGGCGTTACGGGCCTGCGGCGTCGGACCGGGAGATGAAGTCCTCCTGGCTGCTTACGACTACGAAGGGAACTTCCTCAGTGTCCATGCTGTGGGAGCTGTGCCGGTGCTGGTGGATGTCACCGCCTCCTCCTGGCAATTGGACCCGGAGCAACTCGTGGCAGCGGCCAGCCCGCGCACCAAAGCGGTGATCTGCTCCCACTTGCATGGCGGCATCGTGGACATGCCTGCAGTGCTTGCCCTGGCTCGACGGCAGGGCTGGTGCGTCATCGAGGACGCTGCCCAAGCCGTTGGAGGCCAGCTGCAGGGTCGGCGTTTGGGAAGTTGGGGAGACATCGGGGTGTTGAGTTTCGGCGGTTCCAAGCTGCTGTGTGCCGGTCGCGGGGGAGCCCTGCTCTGCCAGGATGCCCGCCTGGCTCAGCGGTTGCGTCTGCTCCTCCGCCGCGGACCGCAGGAATGGGCCGCCTTGAGCGAACTGCAAGCGGCTGTTCTCCGTCCCCAGGTGGCAGAATTGCCGGCTCAGACCGCACGCCGAGCTGCCCAGGTGGCTCTGCTGAACCAGACCCTGGCCCACTTTCCAGGTCTGCGTCTGCTGGCTCCGCCAGCTACGGATCAGACCCTTCCCGCGTTCTACAAAGTCGGCTGGGATTATGACCCGGACGCCTTCGGCCTGTCCCGCGATCACTTCCTCGCCGCCCTGCAAGCGGAAGGGATTGCAGTAGCCCCGGGTTTCCGAGCCTTGCACTGGCAACGCTCCCCCACCCGCTACCGCACCGTTTCGCCTCTTTCCCAAGCCACCCAAGCCCACCACCGCTGCGTCCTTCTCCACCATCCTGTCTTGATCAGCCAGCCTGACGACGTTCTCCAGATTCCCCGAGCCATCGCCAAAGTTCACCGGCACCGCCAGAAACTGGCCACCCTGCCGGTCACGCCCCAGCGTCACTTCCGGAACGAATAACCACAACCCCTCACCAACCCGGCTTACCTTTTCGCCAACCCAGCTTACCCTTCCGGAAACCGGCTCACTTTTCCCGACCTGTGGGCCAAAGTTCACTGGGGCAGAGCTAAAGTTTGCCGGGACAAAACGTCGTTCCGCCCTGTCCAGAGACGGGCATTGAGCCGAACCAACTCCGAGGCTTCTCCACCACGCCACACCTCACCTCATCCTCAGCAAGCCGCGTTGTTCTAGCCGGCCGCCATTCCTGCGGGGGTGGTGGCCGTCCGCGGGTCGGTCGTTTCGCTGTCGGGTTTGTCTAGAAATGTTGCTTTTGCCGGTTTGATGCCCGGGTAACAATGGTGGCTTTTTCCCACTCCGGGGCAAAAATCGGGGTTTTTTGCGGCATTTTTTCGCATGAACATAGACACATATATGAACACATGTATAAGAAATGGTAGCGAGACCGATAAGAGGAGTTTTTCCGGTTCCCAGAACGGCAACCTAGGAGTCCAGGGGTGAGGTTCGACGGAACTGAGTCCAGGAGCTGGATCGCCTCGGACGGTCTCTCAGGGGAGGGTGAGACGATGACACAGCAGCAGATTTGTGGCGAAGCGTGGCGGCAGGTGTGGCGGGAGGGATTTGTGCCCGTCCTCTCCACGGCAGCTTTGGAGGCGTTGCGTGAGGGGTTGATCAGCGGCGACCCCCGTCTGCAACAGGGAGCGACAACGACTCCTCCGCCGTTGTTGTCCTTGATGGATTGGTCGGTCGAGGCGGCATGCGCTTTGGGTTACTGCGGCTGGCAGGGGGAGGGACTTCAGACGGTGGGGCAGGTCGAGGAGTATTTCGCCCGTCTGTGCTATGAGGCCGACCTGCGCTTGGGGGAGCCGACCGCCTGCCGGCACTTCCTCAACTGGTACGACGACACCCCCCGCGAGGTGGTCCGTCAGGAATTGCTCGCCGAGGTCGAACTGGCCCTGGCTCAGCGTCGTGCCCAACAGTCGGGTACCACGGCGGACTCTCAGAAGGCTTTGCCGACAGAATCCCCAGCGACGGACCTTCCTGCGACCTTTCGGGTCACACTGGCAGCCGCCTGACAGCAAACCCCCGTCCACGGCTTGAACTTCATCCTGGACAGCCGTCGGACTCCGCTGACCTGCCCCCACCTCAAGAAGGTGACATCGACTGGAGGATCCGAACTCCCAACATCCGGAACGTCTCGTGTTATTTAGGAGGTTTTGCCCATGGCTACTGGCAATGCTTTGTGCCGACATTGTCACAAGTGCAAGGTGAATCGCCCCCGTGGCCTGTGCTGGAGTTGCTACTACACGCCCGGTGTCAAAGAGCAGTATCCTTCGACCAGCAAGTACGCACGTCGGGGAGTGGGGAACTTCAATGGGAACGCTCCCCTGCCGCCGGTTCCTACCACAGCACCGCCGGGCAGCCCGGAAAAACTCGCCGTGCTGGAGGAGCGTGCCCGACGCAAACAGGCCCTCTTCCACCCGGCCGATGCCCGTTACCCCGGTGATCCCCGACCTCTGGAGTTCCTCCAGCAGCACGGTCTTGTCCCGAACGAATCGTCCCAAGCGGCCTAGAGTGGCAGGTCACCCTGGAGTTGCCCTGGTTTGGCACCGCATCCTCCGTCCAGGAAGCGCGGGCGGCCGACGGAGAAGGACACCCGAGGGACACCCAAGGAATCACCCCGTCCTTTTCCCCGCGGTGCCGACCATCACCCCATGCAAGAGAACAGACTTATGCAAGAGAGCAGATTCAACGATCACGCCCAATCTGCCGGAAATAAGTCCGGATAACCCCCAAAGTTCGACCGAATTGGGTCCATCTCCCACCATCCTCGGTTACTTTGTGAAGTACAATTAGACAGTGTTTAGGGACGACTGATGCAGACTCCGGAGGATGGCCCCATGCTCGTACTCAGTCGCAAGTTGGGAGAGAAAATCTACATCGGCGACAACATCTGTATCACCGTCGTGGACATCGATCGTGGTAAAATACGCCTGGGTATTGAAGCGCCGCGGGAGGTGCCCATTTATCGTCAAGAGCTTCTCCCGATGCACCATCAGCACCACCCGCATCATGCGGAGACTCAGCAGGGGCAAAATCAAAACCTGTCCGCCGCGTCATGATCTATCGATCCACGGCCTATTCACCCCTCGCGTCCATCCCGCCTGTTGCTCGCTCAGCGGGTTGTTCGAGAGCGATTTCGCTTCCCGACCCTTGAAAGTTGGCCAGTATCTCGCACAATAATGACACAGGGATTCCCGGTTCCCGTGGTGGTGGCGGGCCTGTGGCAATTGTGGTAGCGGACCTGTAGATATGCTCAAGGGCAGGCTCATTTCGTCTTCGTTCCGCTGCCCTTGCGAGGCTCGAGGAGGTCACGCCAGGCATCGCCCGATCCGGTCCATGGGGGATGCCAGGACTGCGGGAATGGCGTGCGGGAACGAGTTGGTACGATACTGCCCCGCTAGCTCAACTGGCAGAGCAGCTGACTCTTAATCAGCGGGTTGAAGGTTCGAGTCCTTCGCGGGGCACTCCCTAATTCAGCGGTGCCATGCGACTGGGTTTGGAGTGCAGTATTTGAACTGGTTCAGGGCGTAAAAAAGGGCTGGGTGAGGCCGGGATCCGAACAACAGGTTTTTCAGGCAGAGGGTTTTTTGAACAGGTCCAGGAAGCGATCTTCGTAGTCTTTGAACACGCCGAGGCGGTCGAGTTCCCGTTTCAGTTCAAAGGCTTTGGAACGGTCTTCGGCAGCCTCCGTGAAGAGCTGCTCGATGTGCTGCCGGTCGGCGGGAGAGAGTTTGCCGTTGCGTCGGGACTTGGAGGGGGCCTGCGCAGAAGGTTCCTGGGGGGTAGACGATTCGCCGAGTATTTCCGCCGGCGTTGCCTCGGCCGATTCTTCGCTTTCCTCCGAGTTCCCCTCTTCGTCGGTTTCTTCGTTTTCGCCTCGGAGTTGGTGGTATTGTTCTTCGACACGGGCGAGCAGTTCGCCGAGTTGTTCTTCGACCCGTTCGGCTTCGCGTTGCAATTCGGTCAGGTCCAGGTCCAGGCGGGCGATGGTGGCGAAGACTTCCAGAATCGCCAGAGACGCCTTGGGGAAGGGGAACTGGGCGAAGATGTGAGGCATTTCGCCGAGCAAGCAGGTTCCAGGGAGTTGAGCTTCTGCCGCCGCTGCCAGTAGGATCCCATTGAGCCCACCGATGTGTCCCTCCTGGAGCAGGTGGAGCTCCAGTTGTTTGAGTTCATCCCGGTAAGCCGGGTCGGTGGTAGCACCGAAGACCCGCGAGCTTTGCCGCGGATGCATCTGGGTGGCCATAGCGGCGAAGGTGAACACCCGCTCGACATTGAGCTTACGAGCCATCTCCATCAGATGACGGCAGAAGGCGTACTTTCCCCACTGCGGTTGGGCTTCGCCGACGAACACGACCAGATCATGCCGCTGGTGCGGATCATGCCAGACATAAAGACGGTGCCGGGGACGGCGCACCGGTTGGATGATCCCTTCCTTGACTTCCACCTGTTCGACGTCGAACAGGTCCGGTGTCTCAAACTCCGCCAGGGCATTCATGCCGAGTTTGGCCAGCATATAAATGCCTGCATTGATGGCTACATGGCCCATGCCGGGCCAGACAGCGACCAACCACGGATGATGGAGTTGCGGCAGTTCCACGGGGCAAACTCCTTTATGGCAAGACGTGTTTCTTCACGCTCTCAGCACTGCGGCGCTGGCCGCATCTTCATCATATACTTGGAGAGGGAACTACCGCCAGGAGATTCCGATCGGTCCGATCCGGGGAAGGAGAAGTCAGCCGGTCACCGTCCATTCTCGTGTTGTTTGGGCTACGGCGTGTGCCATCGGAGATTCCGAGGGGGGCACGGTGGCCGACGAGGCGGTGGAGGTTATCGTCTCCTGGTCCCTACCCCCGGGACCACCTTGGGCTGACTTGTCCGCACGGTTGCCCCGTACCGTACCGGCCGGATGCGGTGTTCGGAACAAGCCGTAGGCCACACCAAAGGCGAAGAGTGACACCACGGCCAAAGCGGCCCACGCATAAAGAAGAGCGGTCAGGACCAATTCCCAATCCTGCCAACCGGTGGGAACGAACATAGCTCGTCCTCCTCAAAGTTGATTCGATGCGGAACTCGCTCCAGGGCATCACCTGTTTGCGGAAGTTTCCCCAACCCGAAGGAAGCCCATCCGATGCTTCGGCCTGCCGGGACAGGGAGGATGCGGGACCTTTGGCCTGCCGGGACAGGGAGGATGGGGGCGGGACCGGCTACCCTGTGGGAAGACCGGTCGGTGTAGTTTCAGACCGGTTCCCAAGTGGTTTGTTCGGCGAGGTGGCGTGCTCTGACAGCCAAGGCCGCCAGTTCCGACGCGATGATGCCGTATTCTCGCGCCACCCCCAAATGGCCTGTCACCTGCTCGATCCGTTCCACGGTGCGTTCCAGCAAACGCATCTGCTCCTGCAGCACCCGGATCAAGTCTTCGAGCAACTGTCGCATCGCTTCGCAACGATTCATGGCCGAGTCTCGCACATTTCGGGACCCATGGGGTCAAGCGTTCGCACCATCCAGGGACCGAAGGGTTCAGTCCGAGTACAGAGGATCAGAAGCCACCGCCTATGAGGGAGGAAGCGGCAAGCCAGGTTCAGTCCAATTCTCCGGCTTCCGCCTTGCGGGCACAGTCGATGCAGTAGGGAGTATGGGGAAGCAGATCGAGCCGCTCTTTGCCAATCGGAGCACCACAATGGACGCACAGGCCATAGGTTCCTGCCGCGATGCGGGTCAGGGCGTCCTCCGCCTGGGCCAGCGTTTCCCGCTCGTTCTGCCATAATACCCGGGCCAGATATTCCTCTTCCTCCTGGCTGGGAGGGTCGGTATCGATGCCCGGCATTTCCACACCGGTCACCGGTTGCTCCAGGCCACGCCAGGCTTCCGCTTCCAGGTGGCGCACCTCCGGTCGCAAACGGGCAATCAACCGTTCTATGCGCCGGCGGTAATGGGCCACCTGTTGCTCGGTCAAACCTGAAGCTGTCGGGGTCATGGTTACCTCCCTCACCCATGCCGTTCCGGGGGCGGTCAGACAGGAGAGTCCCTATGCAGGGACCGTACCAAGCCCCCTACGCCTCTCTGAATTTCGGAGAAAAAAGTCCTCAATCATTGAGATGGAGGGACGGATGAGTGAGTTGCAGGGTTTCTGATCAGGTGACTGACCGGCTCCCCCGCAGCAAACCGCTGTTGCCTTCCTGTGTTTCTCTCCCTGGACATGTGCGGAGTGGTCACAAACACTGTGCTGAAGTGTCGCGGAAAACGAGCGGTGGGGAACTCAAAAGTGTTATGACTTTTGGGCAATGTTGGTCTGCTGGAGTGTCGCGGAAAACACCTGCTTAGGACAGAAACAGGCAGCCTCCTTACTTCTCTCTCTGTGGGGCAGGGGATCCTATGGCAGAGTCCGATCGCGGGTTGAGCGGGTTTGAGG
>Ga0209017_10000257_pt1 | contig 54664 bp, 35 predicted proteins | sample YNPBryunderm2012_FD_185812 | JGI IMG/M metagenome (GOLD analysis project Ga0209017, IMG submission 185812) | Anoxygenic and chlorotrophic microbial mat microbial communities from Yellowstone National Park, USA - YNP Bryant MS undermat 2012... ... | reverse complement strand
AGGGGAGACCAATTTTTCTAATTGATTCCACACGTCGGCCAATTCCTGGAGGATCGGAAGGGGCCGGCCCCGCCCAAGTACCTCCAGCAGGGTGCGATAGTACCAAAGGGTGCCCTCCCGACCGCCTCGGAAAGCCGACCACACCGCCTCCCCGTGCACCCGATACTCCCGAATCAAGCTCCGGAGATTGTGGATCTTGTCCGCGGCACAAACAAGCCGAACCGAATCCGACGCCTCGGCCAACCGAGCTAAAAATTGCTCCTTCCGCTCTTGCCAGGGCGGTTTGGGCTGCTGGAAGCTGTCGGTGCAACCTTCGACGATGTCGGCCACCTGCTGGCCAAAGCGCCGTCGAATGGATTCCAAGGTCTCCAGGCCGCCTTGGTCTTCTACCGCATCGTGCAGCAGGGCGGCAATGGCCTCCTGTTGGCTCCCGCCGTAGTCCAGAACCAAACCGGCCACGCTCATCAAATGGGCAAAAAAGGGCGTTTGGCTCATTTTGCGTTTTTGCTGCCGATGAAGCTCCCAGGCATACTGGAGGGCCTCGGCAAATCGGTCGTCCAAGCAGTCTTTCCCGGCCCATGCATCTGCTCCCACGGAGGACTGGTGATTCATGAGGGAAACCCTTCGACAGGAAAGATAAATTAATGTATATGTCTCCCCATCGGAAAAATATTTCTCCTATCGGGTGCTGGAAGATCGGCTTCCCTACCTGCTGAAAAACCTCACGGCGTGCTGAAAAAATAGCACCGGGAAGCGGAAAAATCGGCACACACCACATCCCAGAAAAGTGTACCAAACCTCGACCACCTCCGCCAGCCAACACGCCTTTGCCACCCCACCAAAAAGAGGCTCTCTACTCCCGGCCGGTTATCTTCCTGATCCGGAGTCCGACTTCTGGCGATGCCGGGAGGATATTTCGGCAGGGGTTTTCCCGAAGGCCGGTTTCAACGTCTTCCAGAGTTCTTCCGGGAAAACAAGGGGCAGGGATATGTTTCCGGAGGGGTTCCCAAAGAGTTACCGAGGCCCCTGGGCCGGCCGACAAACCAGGCCGCCCGGATGCCCACCTTCATAGACGCTGAACTCGGCCCAGATCGGCCAATGATCCGACAGTTCCATCGCCTCTTGCACCGAAAGGCCCAATTCACGGACTAGATCCACCAAGCCGGACCGCCCGGTGTATTCGACCGTAGCCCGGCGGGAAAAGAGAATGTTGTCCATCCATAAGGTTTCCCCGGCGGCGCCGGACGGGGTTGGAGCTACTGCCCCGATCAAATGAAGATTCGTTTCCCATTGGAGGAGATGCTCCTGGTCGGCTTGCAGAGTCCCTGCCAGGAGGATGTCGTCTTCGCCCGGGGAGTTTTTCCGCACTGTGCGATACACCTGCTCGACCAGCGGCAGTTCCTCCTTGGCCCGATCCGGTCGGATATACACACTGACCAGGGTAAAGGTAAATGCTTGGGACGGATGGGGCCCCCGGGCACGAAACGTGCCTACCAACGGCCGATCCTCCAGCCGACCTTGAAGGTCTTCCACCCAGTACAGTTTGGCCAGATCAATCTCTACCGTGGCCCGGTCGTAGAGGAAGGCACTGAACGGACGGCCCGGCTGGAGGAAACTATCCGGGGCGAAAGCTACCTCATAATATCGACCTGCCACATTCAAATGATCCCGAAGCTGGCCAAGCAGCCCGGCCGCTTGCAATTGGATATTTTGCAAAGCCACCACATCAAACCGCCGGAGTAGTTGCACCAGGGCGGCCAACCGGGCAGGATGGGCCAGCTTGCTGGCATCTAACGGATTGGCATTAAAACTACCAATAAGGAGCACACTTCGGCCCGAAGGCACCGGGGGGGCCAAGCCCCCCTGTTGGGCCGATCTCTCTCCAGGGCTACCCGAACCCGAAAAAACTTGCTCCAGCCCTTTCAGTTCATAATGCCGCCAAACATACCAACCTCCCAACCCCCCCAAAAGAAGTAAAATCCATAACCGTTTCATCGGCAATGCCTTTCCTGTGAGCTGCTTCGCCCCGTTTGGCTTGGGCTCCCGGGAGGCGTTGTCGGTCCTTCGTCATTCGGTCCGAGGACCAAATGCCAGTTAGTATCCCCTTCCCCCCTCGGTTGTTTCCCCCCGGATTGGGAATCTCCGGTGGCAGACCGTTTGATATGGGGATCTGAATCCCCTTGATATGGGGAGCAGAATCCCCCAATATTTGCCACAGGGCCCCTGGATGAGTGGGAAATGCCCTTGCTGCACCAAGTGCAGGTACCAGCGGGACCGTCCGAATCCGGACAACCCAGCCGGAGGCTTCTATGAAAGGGTTTCGGTTTTTTAGCCCTCTGCCTGGATTCCCTGGTTCATAATTGGTTGCTTCATCGTGCTTCCGGAGAGACTTTACCGGGAACTTAAAATGGATAAGAATCTTTTTTCATGGCATCAGAACCATAGGGATATTTTTTGCTGCGAAGGGAACCGGTGCTGGCTGCAAAAGTAATTGCCTTCCCGGTTCTTTAGGGGCTGGAGGGAAGGGATGGGCCTTTGGGAAATGCATCCCTCGGGTGGGTGGAGCAGTTTGATTGGGGGAAGCAAAGATGCCTGCCAAATATCGACAGCCGGGACTCCGGTTTGAGTATCCGGAGAATTGGCAATTGGAGGAGGAACGGCCTGGGGCCGGTCGGGCGTCGGTTACCGTGTATAGTCCTGGGGGGGCATTCTGGTCGGTCGCTTTACATCCACGGGAGGTGAGCCCGTTAAAGTTGGCTGACCTGCTCGTCCAGGCAATGCGGGAAGAATACAGAGATTTAGATGTTGAGGAAGTTCGGGAAATTATGGCAGGCCATGAGTTGATCGGCTACGATTTGGCATTCTTTTACTTGGATTTGACCAATACGGCCAAAATTCGGACCCTTCGGACGCGCTACGGTACCTATGCATTTTTTTGCCAGGGGGAAGATCGAGAGTTTGCCGCCGTGGAAAAGGTCTTCCAGGCGATCACGACCAGCCTGCTGAGAAATCTGGACGACCCCCATTTGTGGGATTAGATCGCTCTTCTTAAGCCTATTGCCAGCCTATGATCCCGTGCGGTTCAAAGCAGCGGTATCCACGTTGAGGGTTCTTTCCTCCTGGTACCGATAACGTTTGGCGATCTAAAACTACCGCATCATATCCAAGGTGAGGGCTTTTCCCCGTGGTACCGATAGCCCAAGCAGGGGGAATTGGGTGCCCTTTCCGAGGGATTTTTCTTCTGGGTGCTCCTTAGGGGAAGCTTGTAAAAATTACAAAAATTCTAAAGCCGCTGCCAAACCAGCCGGCTGGAAATCCAGTGGCGATGCATCCGAACCGTCCGGATGAAAAACACAACTCATTGAAACAAAATAGGTTAGACTAATTTTTTATTTTAGGACACTCTATGGCACGCCATGTGCTTAGAAAGGAAAATCGTCTTGGCCGTGGTTAAGAGCTCCTGATCGAGCGAACAGACGCCGGTCCTCTCCTGGAACACCGTGGATCTTAGGCTGTCGATCGGTGGATAGGCCGATTCGACCCCCCTTATGGAGTAGGGGTGCCAGTTTTTCACGGTGCAAAGGCTTGGCGGGCTGTGGGCCAAAAGCCCGCCAAGCCTTTTTTGTCTTGGTTTTGTGGGCCAACCGGCTAAAGGGGGCCTAGGAGAGACTCCGAGCCGACCGGCTCAGGTGCTTTCGGACGCCATACCCCATACCGCCAAAATTCCTCTCAGCCTCCATATCTTTTGTAGATACCATAGACGCTATAAAAGTTGTAGAATTTCTAAATTATCGGAAAATGATGAAAAATGCTCTCTATTTATCAAAGCTCTTATTGTAGATATTTTCTATATTCGATATAATCCAAAAATGTTGGTTGATGCTGGTCCGGGAGGCAGCCGAGTTGATTGAGGAGGAGGCGTGAGCAATGTTCTCAGCACCTTCTGTATCGATTGTGGCTCAAATAGGGGAGACGGCCGGGATGGTCTGGCGGGTGCTCAATGAAAAAGGACCTCTCAGCATGGCCAAACTAGTCAAAGCCGTGGGCCAGCCCCGGGATATGGTCATGCAAGCCGTCGGCTGGTTGGCGCGAGAAGACAAAATCTGGATCCAGGATGAGGCCCGCTGCCGGATGATCTACCTAAAATAAAGGGAATCCTCCCTCTTTAGGAGCCCCCTTCCCCCCCAGGCTTTCTGAGGACTGTATCTCCCCCGGAGGTAGAGTTTCCCAGGTGGGAAAATGGGAAAAAAGGCGGGGGTCCTCGATTTTCACGAGGACCCTGTCTATTTGGGAAGTGTGGGCTTTCGGTCGGTCTGGGCCGAACCTGTTGTTTATCGGATGGTTCGCCCTCCCCGGAATAGGGGATATAAGTAGGCGAACCCCTTGAGGTATTATTGGCCCCCCTCCTCAAACCGCTTTGGAAGTGTGGGTTGGGGAGCTTGTTTGGAAGCCCGTACTCCTTTTTTCCTTGTTTTTTCTTGCCCAGTACCTTCTCTGGGCGCTGGGCATCATGGACGAAGCCCCTGGATTGCTTTGATCCAAGGGAGGTTTTTGTCGATAAATAGGAGTTAGGCAATATTCCTATTGGATACCTGTTGCCAGATGCAGGTTTAAATCATCCCGGAATCCCTTCCAGGGGGACGCTTCCGGATGGAACAATGCCGTCGGTAACAGTAGTTCCCGGGGTACCCAACCCGCCCATGGGATCAATCCCTGGAGGAACCTGTGGGGCGGGTCCGCTGGTGGGCGAAGTCTATTCATCTTCGCAAAAACCATGAGACACAAACGGGGCGAAAAACGAGATTAGATTTGTGTCTCTCCAACTCGGGAAGATCAATAGGACCGGCTTCCCTGCTTCGATCTCCTTTTGTTAGAGTTTGCATGCTTTGCATTCTACCCATGGATACGATTCCCGTTGTTGTAAGAACCGCTTGTTTGCTGATCCTCTCCAATATTTTCATGACGTTTGCTTGGTATGGGCATCTGAAGAATCTTCAACATGCCAAGTGGTATATTGCGGTGATTGTCAGTTGGAGCATTGCCCTTTTTGAATATCTGCTGCAAGTGCCGGCCAACCGGATTGGATACACCCAGTTATCGGTGGCCCAATTGAAGATCATGCAGGAGGTGATCACGCTTTCGGTCTTTGTGCCGTTTTCGCTCTTCTACATGCAGCAACCGCTGAAGTTGGATTATCTTTGGGCTGGTTTGTGCTTGGTGGGGGCAGTGTATTTTATCTTCCGGGCTTAGCCAATCCTGATCCGGGTAGGAGCCGCCGGGAAGGAATCCTCTGCGTTTCTTTCTTAGAGGCTGTCCCGAAAGAGGTACTCGGGCGGCGGCTCGAACCTTTGCCAAACGCTTCCGATTTACCCAATTGTCCGTTTGATCGGGATTGGGGCAGGGTGGTGGCCGTTGGTTGGGAGTCAATTCTGGATAAAAACGGAATTTCGGGACAGCCTCTTACCGCCCGATCAGATCGGTTTGGAGGTAGTGATCCAAACCGGGTTTGATTTTGGCTTCTCCCTGGCTCTTGAATTGGCTGGGGCATTAGCAGGGCCAGCCCCTGCTGGCACCGTGGCCGCCCGAGCTTTCCGAAATGGTCAGGTCCACCAGGCGTTTTTGATCCCTCTGCCGGCGGGGCCTTTGGATACTCCCTGCCGGGGATGATGGCTCTTTCCTGCTGGGAATCAGGCTTCTTTCCTACCAATGGCTCCTACCTGCTGGGGGGCACCATGGCCGTCGGTCCTCTTGAAAGGGCCACCCCACATCATCGACTTCCTGCCAGCCGGTTCACATCACCCAGTCCTTTGGGTGGATTGATGCCACCGAGAAATCCTCTTTCTGGCCCTTTTGGTCGGGAATTTCCTCTCCGCCAAGATACTTGGTAGGCCATTCGGCCTCATACTCGTCTCTCCCTAATTTGACTGTATCTACCGGAAGTAATTCCCACAATTTGTTGGGTTTGGCCGATTCTTACCCCCTACAAGTTGTAGGGGCTTGGCCGGGTAGATACAGTCAAGCTAAAAAGGTAGGACTCCTCAAAAAGGTTAGGAGTCCTCCTGGAGCCCGGTAAAGAGGTCTCCCAAATCCCGAACGAAGGCCGATCAAACCCCCCATTCGGGGCACTGCTCTCAAGTATTTTAACTATATCTCCCCGGTCCGGCCCCTACCAGTTGTAGGGCCTAAGAATCGGATCGAATACCCCAGATTGGGGCCATCGTTCCCGGGGAATACAGTCAAGGTATTAGGGTCCCCCTCTGGGATCGGTGATCGGTGAAAAGAGCCTGGCCGGTCGGCCTCCTCAAAATAACGCTTGGGAGAATCCTCGGCGGGATGAACCGAGAGAAGGAAAAAAGCGTAAGGGATACGGCCGGATGGGTAACATATTTTGGAGCACCCTTTTGGAGGACTTTTTTGGAGCACCTTCTTAGTGAAAGGAGGTCGTCATATGATCTGGAAGGTATTTCAAAAAACCCCCAAAATGTGGGGTCTTCTTGTGCTCGGGATTTGTGTGGGTGGGCTTTTGCTCTGGGGTTTTCTAGCAGGTTGGGACCATGCGGGCGCCCAAGTGGGCGGACCAGCCCTGCAAAGTCCGGCTGCTCGAGAAGGTTCCAATTATGCGGAAAGTCTTTCCCGGGCATTTCGGGAGGCAGCCGAAAAGACCCTCCCGGCGGTGGTCATGATCCACACCTTGCCTGGGGAAGATCGGCAGCCCCGTACCCGGCGTAGGATACCTCCGGATGGGTGGGATGAATTCCCCTTTGACGAGGAAGGCCCCTTCGGGGATCTGTTTCGAATGCATCCGGAGCTCCGCCACTTCTTCCGCGACCTACCGCAAATGCCTGCCATCCCCCAGCCGATGCCCCAAGGGGTCGGCAGCGGCGTGATCATCGATCCGGCTGGTATCATCCTGACCAATAACCATGTGGTCGAGGAGGTGGGAAAGATTATCGTTCGGCTACATGACGGCCGGGAATTGGAGGCCAAGGAGGTCAAACGAGATCCGAAGACCGACCTGGCCATTGTGCGGATTGATGCCAAGGACCTGCCCTCCGCCCGCCTGGGCGATAGCGACAAAGTGCAGGTGGGCGATTGGGTGTTGGCCTTGGGCCAGCCGTTCGGTTTGGAAGGTACCGTTACCGCCGGCATCATCAGCGCCAAAGGTCGAGGTTTAGGGATTGCCCCCAGGGAGAACTTTCTGCAGACGGATGCGGCGATTAACCCCGGCAATAGTGGTGGCCCTCTGGTGAATCTCAACGGGGAGGTCGTCGGGATCAACACGGCCATTACCACCCGTTCGGGTGGCTATGAGGGGGTAGGGTTTGCGGTGCCGGTGAATCTGGCCAAGTGGGTGGCTGAGCAGTTAATCCGTAAAGGCAAGGTGGAACGGGCCTATTTAGGGGTAGCTATTCAAATGTTGACTCCTTCATTGGCCGAACAGTTCGGTCTCAACGTCCGGGAAGGCGTGGTGGTTACCGATGTGTTTCCGAATACACCGGGGGAAGCCGCCGGCCTGAAATCCGGTGATGTCATCCTGGAGTTTGCCGAAACCAAAGTCTCTACCCCCGCCCAACTCCAAGAGATCGTCGAACGCTGCCCCATCAACAGCCAACAAACCATGACGATCCTTCGGGACGGCAAGCGGATGACGCTTCGGGTTACCGTCCGGGAACAGCCGGAGGATTATGGCCTGGTCCGGGGCCGGAGCCGAATGCCCGGCCGGGGCTTGGACCGGGGCGGCTCGCTGGAAGACCTCGGTCTGGAACTCGAACCTCTCACCCCTGACGTGGCCCGCCAATTGGGCCTGGATTTCACCGAAGGCTTGGTCATTACCCATGTTCGGCCCAACAGCGTGGCTGCTTTGGCCGGACTGGAAAGCGGTCAGGTCATCGTCCAGGTCAACCGAATCCCAGTCAAAACCATGGAGGATTTCCGCAAAGCCCTGGAAAAATCACCTTTGGAAAAAGGGGTGTTGCTGTTGGTGCGCACCGCTCAGGGGTCTCGGTTTGTGGTCTTGAAGTCCTCAGCCGGGAACCGATAAACCCTTGGTAACCCACCTGTCTGAGCGTTCCACACGCCGACGCAGGGGTGATTCCGGTGGACCACTCGGAAATAAACTGGTAATTATAATTATGCTGTCTGAGTGTTCCACACGCCGATGAGCCCGCCCTAACAAGCTTTGATCCTCCCCCCGCACCCAAACCCAGGAGGGAAAATCGGCAGCCCCGTTGGTGAGACGGCGATTCGCCCTTCCGGACAGCCCAGGTGCCGACGCAGAGGCTGTCCGTTGGCTGCGATGGCCGGTGCTGAACCGGCCATTTTTGTTGGTTGAGATGTTGAAACACCTTAGCCCCCTGAAGCAACTCGCCTCTCCCTTGCCGGGAGAGCAGGCCAACCGTAAGTTGGCTGGGCGAGGGGGCAGCTGGGAATCCAGGCTTTCGGTCCGCATCCACATCAAAAGGTGTGCCAGATGGCCGCTCTCTGAGAGGCTGTCCCGAAAATCCGTTTTCAGCAGGCTGGACCATCCCCCGGCAGTCCCCACACTGCCCAAAACCCCCATAAAATGGACATTTGGCAAACCCAAAGGCTCGGAAAGAGTATGGGACCTCCCTCGGCTACCAATTTCGGGACAGCCTCTGAGAATCTCCTCCCACCCTAACCCTCTCCCCCAAAGGGGAGAGGTGAAAGATCGCCCTCCATTCGGCTAAAATGGGAGTAAGTTGACTCTATGCCCCCGGAACGATGCCCCCAATCTGGTGGTATTCGATCCGATTCGTAGCCCTTCCCACTGGCAGGTGGCCGTGCTGGGGAGATACAGTCTAACTAAAGCAAGGATATTTCTGAGGCCAGACTTGCCCGGCGACAACCCAAAGGGAGCGCCCGTTCTGCAGAAATGTTCGCAAGCCAGAGGGGTCGGCGAATGGGTATCGGCGGTTTTGAGAATCCCGAGGCGGACTTATGCGTCGTGTAGCGATAGGAGTGAGTGCGTTGATGTTGCTGGTGGGAGCGGGCTGGCTCCAATGGACCAGTCCAGAGCACGATGCACTTTCGGGAGTCTTGGCCAGGGCAGGGGCCGTCTTGGCGGCCGTCTGGCTTGCCTATGATGCCTTGCTCCGAATCCCGCTGATGAGCCTGATCGGCCTGCCGCTACTGATTCTGGTGGTGGTGTTTAGTCGGACGGCCAAATGGCTGATTCTGATCGTGCCGATGGTGTTACTCCTGGCCCTTTTTTGGCCCAGAATCCAGGGGAAAAAGTGAACAGATTTATCCTACGCCAAAGGAGAGACCTATGAACGGAGCCGGAGCGATTGGGGCGGTTATTTGGGTGGGCTTGGCCGGGCTGACCTGGGCAGCAGAGGCCGTACCGACTGCGGATCGGCCCCTGCTGACGCCCGCCCCAAAGCAACTTCGATGGACTTCGGATCGGCTGCTCCTGGGCGAAAGCCCGGTGATTGAGGTGGGGTCAGCCGATCTGGTGCAGGTGGGACGGCTGTTAGCGGCGGAGATGGAGCGGCTTTATGGGCTTCGGCCGGAGGTAGTGCTGGCTCCAGCGGTTGGGGCGGCCAGGTGTAAACAAAACCAGCAGAACGCCCCCGGCCCGTTGCCAGACAACCAAAACCTCTCCCAAAAGGCTTCCGACGGCCCTTCTGGCCGGGCCGAATCAGTCCAAGGCCGGATCGAATTGTTCCTGTGCCAATCGGCCGAGGGAAAGGCGCGGTTGCCCCGCTTGCCGGAGGGATTTTCTTGGCCGCCGCCCCGAAATCCCCAAGAAGGCTACCTGCTTGCGGTGGATCGTCAGAAGGCCTGGGTGGCCGCCGAAACCCCAAGAGGATGCATGTACGGATGTCAGACCCTTCTGCAATTGATCCAAACCCAATTTCGCCCCCAAACTGACCAGGGGCACTCGGCCCCGGGCAAAACCCCGGCTGGCCGATCTCCGGCAGCAGGGCAACTGTCGTCCGTGGCCCCGGCAGGCCCACCGTCCCCTGCAACTCCAGCAGGCCCACCGTCTCCTGCCACCCCGGCAGGCCCACCGTCGCCTGCCGAGCCGACGGGCCAGCCGGGTGGCCCGCCGCCCCAACCTTCCCCCTCGGCCCGGCAGGCCTGGATTCCGGGGGTATGGATGGCCGATTGGCCCCATCTGGCTTTTCGTGGAGTTCATTTGTGCATATTCCCGCATACGGAGCTGGCGGCTATTCGGCAAGCGATCCTCTGGGCAGGGCGGTTCAAATGCAATGCGGTGGTGGTGGAGCCGTGGGCTTCGCTTCGCTCCCGGCGTCGGCCCGAAACGGCCTATCCCCACGCCTATAGTCCGGAAGAGGTTCGGCCGCTAGTGCTTTTGGGCCGGGCCTTGCAGATGGAGATGATTCCGATGCTCAATTCCTGGGGCCATGCCAGCGGGATGCGGAGCCGATCCGGGGAGCATGTGGTTCTGGATCGGTTCCCGGAGTTTCGGGATTTATACGAGGCGGATGGGTGGTCGTTTCGGCTGGCCAACCCGGCCATTTATGAACATTTGTTTGATCGATACGAAGAACTTCTCGAACTTTTTGGCCCCGTCCGGTATTTCCATGTGGGAATGGACGAAGCCTGGGGACATCTGGGAGCGGTGCACGTGCATCTGCCTCCGGGAAAACAGCCTCACGAACTGGCCGCCGAACATCTCCTGAAACTGCACCACTATTTTGCCCAGCGAAAAATCCAACTGCTGATGTGGCACGATATGCTGGTGCGGCGTGGCGATCCGGAACTGGGCGGCGCCGGCCCCGCCTGCAGCATCCCCCCGTACCATACCCACCTGGCCCTGGAAAAATTGCCCCGCGACATCATCATCGCCGCCTGGAATTATGACGTCGCCGGCGCCTGGCCCATCCCGAAATATTTTCGGGATAAGGGGTTTCCGGTGGTGGTTTGTCCCTGGAAGAGCCGACGGAATACGATCTTCCTGGTCAACCTGGCCAAGGAGTTGGACCTATTGGGGGTGTTGGCCACCACGTGGGATTCGCTGGATGTGAGTTTGCCGTCGGTGGCCCAGGCGGCCGTCTTGGCCTGGGAAGCGCCGAAAAGCGATCTCGGCCGGATTCCCTTCGACCATTGGTTGGCCGAAATCCGGAAACTGCCCATTTGCAACCTACCCCATCTGGAAACCACCTTGCAAGGATCACCCCGGTAAACGCTGGGCCATTCCATGGACGCCTCTCGGATTGACGCCGCCCGGCCAGTCCGGTAGGATAAAAAGATAAAAAGCAGACCGGTAACATAAAAAGCACACTCGGAGCATAAAAGACAGATCGGTAGCATAAAAAGCCGAGAAGGAAAACCGGTGGGGTCTCCGAGCAAGGAGGGAACGGATGCCGATCTATGAGTTTTACTGTTCCCGGTGCCATCGGATTTACAATTTCTTTTCTCGAACGATCCAGACGGACAAACAGCCGGCTTGTCCCCGGTGTGGCAAACCGAAATTGAAGCGCTGGATGTCTCGGTTTGCCATTGGCAGTGGTCGGTCTGCGCCTGCCCAGGAGCCATCATCCGATCAACAGTCGGATGCCGACTGGGACGACCTACCGCCCGGTTGGGACGAAGAAAAATTGGACCAGGTCATGGAAGAATTGGCTACCGAAGCCGACGGTCTGGACGAAGAGGACCCTCGGCACATGGGCCGACTGATGCGCAAAGTCTGTGAGGCGACCGGCATGCCCATCGAAGGCCCTATGGCCGAGGCCATCCGCCGACTCGAATCGGGCGAAGACCCCGACAAAATCGAAGAAGACCTGGGCGATGAATTGGATCAGTTGGAACCCCCTTGGCCGACCGACCAAACCGCCCAAAAACCCAAGGGAAAAAAGCCAACCGGCAGCACCTTGCGGAGCCTGGTCCGAAAAATGCATCCGCCCGAAGTGGACGAAACCCTTTACGACTTGTAAAGGGCAACCTAAAATGGGAAGACATTTTCGCCCAGGTAACCCCGTGTCTCTCCCCTGGTAGGAGAGGCCGGCCGGAGCCGCGACCGCAACAGAGCGGCACGCTGGCCGGTGGAGGGGGCCCAAGCCACCCGTGCAAGGCAGCGGCATCCAGCAAAGAGGAAGCCAGGCCTCTGGCCTGTCCCCTAGCAGGTGAGGAAGCATTCGCCTCTCTCCCACGAGCCGGCAAAAACCGGCATGGGTGCCCTGGGCCAAAAGTCCCAAACAGGTCCTTTCCGTTTACCGGAACAAATTTTTACTTTTAGATGAACACTTCTTATGGTGAGGCAAAACCCATGCGCACGACGACCTATCCACGGATAGCAGTTTGGTTGGGGATGGTTGGTCTGGTGGTTTGGGCTTTGGGGGGCTGTGGGGGAGGCGGCGGCTCAAAGCCCAGCATCCATCAAGACCTCCAGAACGCCCGGCAGGAAAAAGATCCCATGCTCCGCGCGCGGAAACTGATGGACATTGCCCTCCGGCAAGCCAAGGTGCAGGATTTAAGCGGGGCGGAAACCTCCCTGGACGAAGCCGCTCGCGCATGTCGCGAAGTGGCCGAGCCAGACGCCAAGGCGGGTTTGCTAGCCAAATTGGCCGAGAAATATTTCCAAATCCAACGTCCCCGAGATGCCCGTCGGATTCTGGAAGAAGCCCGCAAAACCATCGACAGTATTCAACAACCGGAAGCCAAGGCGAAAAACCTGGCCTCGCTCGGCCGCGCGCAGGCCTTGATGAAGGATCAGGAAGGAGCGGCCCAAACCCTTCAGGCTGCCGAACAGGCTGCCGGGAAAATCGACGATCTCAAAGGCCGCATCGAAGTCCTCTCCGACATTGCGGCTGCCTACCACCGCAACGATCAGCCGTCCGAAGCGGACCGGGTGTTGCAATCGGCCTGGACCGCCATGGACCGGGCGGAAGATGCCCGGCTCCGTAGCGAGGCCCTGGCCCAGGTGGCGCTCAGTCAATCCCAGCTCGGCAAAAAAGCCGAAGCCGAGAAAACCTTCCAGCAAGCCCTGGAAACCACCTCCAAACTCGACGACTTTTTCCGCCGCACCAATGCCATGGTGGAAATCGCCCTGAAACTTTCTCAGGCCGGGTTGACCGACAAAGCCAAAGAAGTGCTCAACGAAGCCGAGAAACTCACCCCCAAAATCCCCCAGCCCGACTTGCAACAACAGACCCTGGACCGCATCCGAGAAACCATGGACCAAATCAAATTGGGCAAAAAGAAATAGGAAAATTCTTGCCATTTCCGCCGTTTGCACCACTTCGTCTCTCCCCTGGCCGTCGAGAGGCCGGCCAGAGCCGCGACCGCTAGAGAGCGGCACGCTGGCCAGGTGAGAGGGCTGGAGGCGCCAGTCCAAGGGAGCGGCCTCCCGCTGAGAGGCAGGCAGGCGTCCCGCTTGTCCCATTGGAAGAGAGGCCGGTCAGAGTCGCCTGGGCAAGGAAGCGGCCTGTTTGCATCGGATGTTTCTTCGTGCCAACTCGGCCAAGGTCGGCCTACCAGCCTTGCTGGAGCATGAGGGCCACGATCCGGTCGGCGGCATGGCCGTCGCCGTAAGGGTTCTGATCTACTTGGCAGGCCGCGTATTCGTGGGGGTCCAGAAGGAGCCGACGGGTCTGAGCGACGATCTTTTCGGTCGATGTGCCCACCAGGCGGGCGGCGCCAGATTCCACGGCCTCCGGCCGCTCGGTCGTTTCCCGCATGACCAAAACGGGTTTGCCCAAACTGGGCGCTTCTTCCTGCACGCCGCCGGAATCGGTGAGAATCACATACGCTCGATCCATGAGCCAAACAAACTCCGGATACGGCGCCGGGGGTACCAGATAGACATTCGGAATGCCGCCCAGAAGCCGATGGACCGGCTCCTGCACATTGGGATTCAAATGGACAGGATATAAAAATACATGATCCGGGAATTCCTCTGCCAACCGGGCGATGGCCTGGCAGATGTTGGCCAATCCTTGGCCGAAACTCTCCCGCCGATGGCCGGTAATGAGTACCAGAGGTCGATCGCCGAGCATGGGATACCGGCCCTGCCAATGGGCACTTCGGGTCCGTTCCCGCGCCAAAGTGTACAAAAGAGCGTCGATCACCGTATTGCCGGTTACATGGACACGCTCCGGCGGTGCGCCCTCGGCCAGCAGGGCCTGGGCCGCCCGAGGCGTCGGCGCACAATAAAGGGTAGTTACCAGGTCGGCCACCCGACGGTTCAATTCCTCCGGCCAAGGGGCCAAAAGATTGCCCGTCCGCAGCCCGGCCTCGACATGGACGACCGGCGTCCGGCGGTAAAAGGCGGCCAGCGCCGCCGCCATCACCGTCGTCGTATCCCCCTGCACCACCACACAACCAGGCCGAACCCGCACCAACACCTCGTCGATCGCCTCGATACAACGGGCCGTCAGCCCAGCCAGCGTCTGATTGGGCTGCATGAGGTCCAGATTGATCTGCGCCTGGATGCCGAAATAGTCGATCACCTGAGCGAGCATCTCCCGGTGCTGGCCGCTCAGACAAACAATTCCTTCTATCTCCTCCGACCGGGCCTGACAGGCATGAACCACCGGCGCCATCTTGATGGCTTCCGGCCGGGTGCCAAACACCAACAGCGCTCTTAACATGAATGCACGTTTCGCCTTATTCTGGGTGAAATAACACCTATCGGGCTTCCAGCCGCGGATCCCGAGGACCCACCCAATAAATCCGGACCGTATGGGATAGTTCGTCGAACCGGCGTCGGCCCACCAGAACCAACCACCGAACCGTTCGGTCTGGCAGGCTGAGCGGCCCCTCCCACCCATTGCCGCCCAACACGACCACGCATTCGCCTGCCGGCAAAGGCATCCCCGGCGTCCAGTATCGGCACCCAGATCGCAGCACCTGGGGCAAATAATACCGCATCTGGAGTTCCATATTGGTCAGGATCGGGACGACGCTGGGCGGTGCCGATCCGCCAGGTTTGCCTCCGACCGAGGCTGCCCGCTTGGCGGAGAGAATATTGGACATCCCGCCGATGGAACTAGGGTTACCAGCAGAAAATGTCGGTTCGGTCCACGGCGGGCCCGCCGCTAGGTTCGTCTGGCCAGTGTGGGTGGGAAGAGCCGCTGGCGCACCTTTTGCCTCCAAAAATTGGACGACCCACTGGGCGGCTTGGCGATAGTCGTGCCGGGTGCCGTCGATCCAGTGGCTAGCCCATTTCGGCACAAGCAGCAGGGCCACACAGCCGTACCAGCCCACGAGCAAAAGCCCCGGCAGGAGTGGGCGGATTCTTCCCAGGAGGCCCCCGCTGGGTTGCCCGGCCGAGGAAGTGGCCCATTGGACCAGCGCAGCCCCCACCGTCTCGACGGCCCATGCCCCGGTTACCCAGACCGGCAAGACCCAAAGCAAGCTATACCGGGGATTCCACACCGGCATCAGCCAGGGCACCAGAAGCACAAACAATAAGACGCCCAGGGTCAACCCGGCCCAAACGCCCATGGGCCGACGCTCTTTTTCCCCCACCAAGGCCAGTGCACTTCCTAAAAGGGCCAGTGCCAGCGTCGGCATTCCCACATGAGCCGTAAACGAGGCCCACGGCGGCGCCCAGGTCAGTCCTGCCCCGGTCCAATGGCCGGCAATCGGCCGCACATGCACCAGATACACTCCGGCGGCCAATAGGCCGGCCAGCCCGGCTCGAAGCGCAACGGCCAACTGAACCCCACCCAACGCCCAACCTGCCAGCACCACCCCCGCCTGAAGCACAAAGAGCACAATGGCCACGTTATGGGTAAGAACGGCCAGCAGGGTAAAAAGGATGGCCCCCACCATCCAGACCCAATCCTTGGACCTGGCCCAGATCGCAGCCTCGGCCAGCACCAGCCATAAAAGCGCCATCGTATAAAACCGGTTTTGCTGGGCCAGCCACAGCAGGAGCAAACTCCCCCCGGCCAGCAGGGCCAAGGCGGCGGCAAACCTCGGCCCCCGCCATCGCCAAGCCCAACCATAAAGCACCATCACTGCCCCGATCGCACACAGGGCCGATAACAACCGGCATCCCCATTCGTTCACCGGTACCCACTGGAGAACCCCCTTTTGGAAGGTGTACCAGACCGGCACCAGCCGGGGAAGCCGCACGACAATGCTCTCCGGATGCAAGACCGGCTGGCGAATCGTCGGGTCCAAAAGCCCCATCTCTTCCAAGGAAGAAAGCTCATCCACATCCCAAGGCCAATCGCCCAACCGCCAGAAGTACATGCCGCCGCATAGAAGGCCCACCATCAGCACGCCTGTGCAGAAACGGAGCGGAGCGGGCCAGACGGCCGGGCAGGCGGAGGACTCCCCCTCCGTCGGCAAAAAAGCTGAGGCTCGGGGGAAACCTGAGGTTCGGGGGAAAAAGGAACAAATCATCCATCTCATGGAGAGGCAACGGAGGATGGTCTGATCCGGCGGAACCGATACCGGAGAAGCAACCGAAGGGTCCGGCAGATGGTTCGGCCGATGCGCATTTTGCTTCGGCCCGCTTTGCGGTCATACCGCAATACCAACGGCACTTCGCCGCAGATGGCGCCCAGATGATGCAGTTTCAAGAGTAATTCGACCATGCAGGCGAAACCCGTCTCGCTGACCAGTTGATCGCCGTATCTGCGGAAGGCTTCCTGCAAGAGAGTGGCCCGATATGCCCGATACCCACACGTATAATCCCATACACATGGGATAGGAAAGGCTAGGCGAAACAGTCGGCTGGCCCCCCAACTGAAAACCCGCCGCATCCGGGGGACCCCCAACACCCTGGCGCCGGGCTGATAGCGGGAAGCGATCACCAGGTCCCGCCCCTCCCGGATCGAACGGATCATCGCCCCCATCAGGCCGGGCGGATGGGTATTGTCGGCGTCCATGGTAATAATAATGTCCTGCCCGTCGGCTTCCGCAGCAGCCAGCCGGAGACCGTCGGCAATGGTCCGCCCCAATCCCTGATTTTGCGGATGCCGCTCGATCCGAATGGGCATCTGGTCCTGCCGGGCCAAGGCCATGGCCACCGTGCCGTCCTGGCTGCCGTCATCGACGAGGATCACTTGGTAGGGGTAGCCTTCCTCGGCCATGGTCTCGGCGATGCCGTCCAAGAGGGGGCCGAGGTTTTCTTCTTCGTTGTAGGCGGGCAGGACGACAAAGATACGCCTTCTGGGGGGGGCAGATTGCATATTTGGTGGGGAAAAATCTTGGGGTTGGGCTTCTGAAGGGTCAGAACCCGGTCTCCCCTCGTCCCCCCCTGGAAGGTGGGTCTGTTCCGGCCTCTCAGAACCCGGTCCACTCATAAAACCTTCCTTATCGGAAACGCAGCTCGGTTCCTTCTAATATACCCCATGAATAGGGATGGGAAAAAAGGTAATTCCGTAGGCGCCCCTCTGGAAGTTCACAGACTCTTTTGCGATAATACATAAGGGCAAGGCCACTGGGAGTTCCCCAAAATTCGAAAAGCGGGAGGAGCCGTCATGATTGGGCGTGCCAAAAAAGGGTTCACCGTGGTGGAATTGTTGGTGGTGATTACCATCATCGGGATGTTGATGGCGCTGCTTTTGCCGGCGGTGCAATCGGCTCGAGAAAGCGGCCGGCGAGCTACTTGCCTGAACAACCAAAGACAAATCTCCCTGGCCTTGCTACAGTATGAACAAGATCATGGCCAATTCCCCGGGTATCGGGTGCGCATCCCAAACCTGAGCAATCCGAATGCTCGGCCGTTGAGTGCCAGTTGGGTGGTGCCCATTCTGCCCTTTTTGGAACGGAACGATATCTATAAGAATTGGCAAAAGGGCACGCCCACTGCTGTGTATTTGAAAGTTCTCGTCTGTCCGAGCGATCCACCGGATGCGATCACCAGTACCAGCACGTATCTTTCTTATGTGGTCAATTGTGGCTTGCCAGATCAAAACGGGGTGGAACCCACCAGCACGCCTCCTCAGTCTCATGGGGTGTTTTTCAATCATGATGTAACGATCACTCCCACGAACCGCCCTCCTACGATGAGCCTAGATTACCTCAGTCAACACGACGGGGCGGCCACCACGCTCTTGCTTTCAGAAAATATCGACGCCACCGCCTGGACGGACACCGGCGAATTTCAAGTGGGTTTCAATTGGCAAACGGACGGGTCGTTGCGGATCAATTATCCCAACGCCCGCGGTACGTATCCCCGGCCTTCTTCTTACCATCCAGGCGGGGTGATTGCTTCCTTCTGCGATGGGCATCAGCAGTTCTTAAAAGATAGCATTAGCCCGGTGGTCTATCACCACCTGATGACGCCGGACAGTAATCTAGCCGGCATCCCGGGTAGTCTCAGCGAAGGAGACTATTAAAAGAAGGGGAACACTTTAGCCGGATGAAGCAACTCGCCTCTCTCCTGGCGGGCTAAACCCAGCGGGTCATTCCCGCGCAAGCGGGAATCCAAAAGGTAAGAATAGTCCAAGTTGCCTGGGATCCGCTTGTAACACAGAAGCCCCGTAGCAGGCACAAAGTAGCCTGGATTCCTGCTTACGCAGGAATGACACTTCGCCCCCCATTCGGCTAAACTGTTACAAAGAAGGCTTTTTCCTGACCTCTAGATGTGCCGGGGAGGTGGTTGGAAAGGGCAAAGGAAATAGGGATTTTTGCGGCCCAACCTGCAGGTTGCAGGAAGGGCCGTTTTTGTTTGTGGAATAAGGTTCTGGGCCTCGGTGTTCTGCCTAGGGAGGCGCCGGCACCGCCAGGGGCGATTGCCTCTTGGTGTATCTTTTCCCTCTCTCGACCGGGAGCCGGGGTACTATCGGAGCAGCGGGGGCCTTCCCGGTTGATCGAGGGGAATGAACTGCCCGAACGGAGTCCATAACAGTGGGTTTTTTGGGCAACCGCTTTGATAGACCATGCCTTCGGGCAGGGGTTGATGGTCCTGGCCGGTGGTTTTGGGATCGGCTGGTTGTTGACTGTGGTCAGGAAAAGACTAGGATTGAAAGAGGGTCTAGGCTGATTCCCCCACTGGGGGAGCAAACCGAAAAAGACCAGGCCGAGATTTTCCCTCGAGAATTTCCCCATTCGGCAGATTCCCCTCCTTTGGGGTATTTTACTATCCCTTTAAGGATACTCTGTTTGGAAAACGCTTTTTAGGTGATCCCCTAGATTGGGGGTTGGCTCCCTCGATAGAGGGATTTGCTCCCACATACCCCTCTGATTGGCACTCAGTTTTACCCCTCAGGGGCAGACCGATCCTATCAACCTGATATGAAAAAATCCGAGAGGTTTTCCGATGGTGGCTCGACGAACGCATCGGGTGCTGAATTGGAAGTTGGTCCTTGGTTTGCTGGTAGGGGGGGTGGTGGTAGTCGGCGGCGTGCTGCTACTTCATGCGGTGCAGGTGCAGCGCACGGCGGAGGCCATTTTGCGGGAGGCCGAAGCTGCCGAAACCGAAGCAACTCAGCTCCAGGCTCAGGGCCAGCATGACCAAGCCGACAAAAAGTTCCAAGAGGCTGTCCAAAAGTATCAGCGTTATGTAGGCCTCCAGCCCAAGGACACCCAGGCGCTCTCGAAATTGGCTCTTCTGCTGGCCACCCAAGCCGAAAAACCCGGCACTCCTCTGCGCAGCAAGCTCCAGGCCCGAGAAGCCTTAGAAATGGCTTCCAGCCGGGATCCTGAAAACCCCGAACTGCTTCGCAAACTGGCCGAACTTTCTTTCCAACTGGGCATGCACAGCCAGGCAACCACGTATTATCGTCGGCTTCGAGAGATGATGCCGAACGACTCATCGGTCGCGATCCAGTTGGCCCGTACGCTCATTCGGACCGAACATTTCCGAGAGGCGCTGAGTATTCTGGAACAACTGGTCGCAGAGGATAAAAGCGCCTTGGATGCCTATGAGGAATTAGCCCGTTTGCTGGTGGAAAAGCTCCAGGATCCGGATCGGGCTGAAGGGCTGCTGCAGCAGATGATCCTAGCCAATCCCGACCAGGCTCGGGCGTATGTGATCCGTGCTCGGTTCTATCAGAACCGCAAAGAGTTCAACAAGGCCCGCAACGACGTTCAAAAGGCGTTGGAATTGGCCCCCCGGAATGCGGAGGTCCTATTGACGGCAGCGGAATTGGCCTTGGCCGAGGGAGATCGGACGAAAGCCAGCTCTTATGTGGCCGACGCTGCTGCCGTTGCTCCTGGGGATGAGCGGGTTTTGGCAGCCCAAGCGCGGCTGGGGCAGGTAACCGGAGACCTTGCCGGTGCTGCGGAGGCGCTTCGGGAGATGAAAGACCCCCAATCGCTTATTCCCTTGGTAAGCGTGCTGTTGCAGAAAGGGGACGCCCAGGGTGCCCGGGAAGTGATCAAGAAGATGGAAAAACTCCAGTTTCGGCCGGAGGTGATTCAATTTTTTGAGGCGCAGGTGTTGATCTTGGAACGGCAATGGCGCAAGGCCAGTTATCAGTTGGAGCGGATTCGTCCGGAGCTGGAACGGATTGGAGACCTGGGGCGGCGGGCGGATCTGCTCTTAGGGGCCTGCTATGAACAATTGGGGTTGCCCGACAAGCAGTTGGCGGCGTATCAGCGGGTGTTGGAGTACGATCCGAACTTGACGCTGGCCCGAATTGGGGCGGCCTCGGCCTTGCTACGGATGGGGCAGACCGAACGCGCCGTGGCTGAGTTCCGCAAAATCCGCAATCCCGCCGATCTCCAAAAAGCCTATCAAAATCCCGGTCTCCACCCGGTGATATATCGGCTTCTGGTGGCCGAAGCCTTGCAAAGGCCCGAAACGGAGCGGGACTGGTCTCGGGTGGAGGAATTTTTTGAAAACATGGGGCAACTGGAGGAAGCGGAAAAAATCCCCGTCGCCTTGATGCGGGCTGATTTTCTGGCCAAACAGGGCAAATTCCAAGAAGCTCGCACCTTGCTCGAACAACTCCACCAAAAACATCCGAACCATCCCGGCCTGATCAGTACGTTGATTGCCTTGGTCGCCGTGCAAGATGGACCGGAAGTCGCTCTGAAGATGCTGGATCAATTTCAGGGGCAATTGGCCGATGAACGTTTGATCCGCCTGATGCGGGTTTCGCTGGCGGCCCGACTTGGCCGGGAAAAAGGGAAGGCCCTGTTAGCCGACCTGGCCCAACAGGCAGACAAGCTCCCCCAGGCGGAATCGGGAGAGCTTTGGGAACATCTGGGGCTAGCTTATTACGTGGTGGGCGAGCGGCTCGAAGCCCAGCGGGCCTGGAAGAAGGCGGCCGCAGCCGGGCTTTCGGAACCTCGGCTGTTCTTGGCCCTTTTTGAATTGGCCCGGGAAATGGACGACCCCAAGGGAATGCAGGAGGCTGCGGATCAATTGGCCGAACTGCTGGGCCGCCGCAGTGCCGAATGGAACTATGCGGAGGCAGCCCGATTGGTCTGGGCGGTTCGCCGTGGGCAGTTGGAGGAACGTTCGTTGGTGCGGGCCAAACAACACGTGCAGGAAGCCCGGCAATCTCGGCCCACCTGGCACAAACTCCTGCTGTTGGAAGGCGAAATAGCTTTGATGGAGCAACGCCCGGATGATGCGATCCGGTGCTATCAAGAGGCGAGCAACCTGGCGCCCTTGGACCCCCTGCATTTGCAGCAATTGGTGCAGTTGCTCTATGCCCGGGGACGATTCGACGAGGCCAAACAGCAGTTGGACAAACTGGGCCCACAGGGGCTTTCGCCGCAGATGGAGCGGCTTCGGATTGAACTGGACGAACGTACCGGACAGTTGGAGCGGGCCCTGGAACTGGCCGCTCAGACCGTAGCCAACTCGAATCAGGCTACCGATTTCCTCTGGTATGGACATCTGCTTTCTCGGGCCAAGAAGCTCCCCGAAGCGGAGCAGGCTTTCCGCCGGGCCATCCAACTAGCGCCCGGTTTAACGGAAGCCTGGTTGGCTTGTGTGGCCGCCCTGATGGCCCAAAACAAACCTGCGGAGGCCGAAAAGCTGCTCCGGCAGGCCCAGGTCCAATTGCCTCAAGACCAGGCCACCCTGTTTTTGGCCCATGCCTATGAACTGATTGGACAACCGGCCCGGGCTGCCGAACAGTATGAACAGGCCCTCCAGAGTCGACCGAATGACATCGGGCTGTTGGATCGGGCGGCCGCATTTTATTTCCGCACCGGGCAACTGGAAAAGGCGGCCAAAGCACTGAACGATCTGCTCGAACTGGCCCAAAAAGAACCGAAAAAGTATCAAGCTCAGATTCTCGGCGCCCGGCGGGCTTTGGCACGTACCCTGGCTGCTATGGGCGACTACCGCCGACATCTCCACGCCCTCCGTCTGGTGGACGAAAATCTCCAGCAAGAAAAAGACAACGAAATCGATCTCCGGCTGAAGGCGCTGATTTTGGCCAAACGGCCCGAACGGGCCGCCCAACAACAGGCCATCGAAATTTTCGAGGCGCTCCAAAAACGGCTCCAGACCAAAGGCCAACGCCTTTCGCCCGAAGAACAATTCTTGCTGGCCCAACTGTACGATAGCGTTGGCCAATGGAGTTTGTGCCGGGAGCAAATGCTGGACCTCTTGGCCCAGAAAGATACTGGCAGTCGGTTTGTCGAGGCCTTTTTGGAGATGCTGTTTCGCCATGAGGCCCCGGCCAATGAGATCAAAATATGGCTGAATCGGCTGGAGAAGATCGCTCCGAATTCGCCTCGCACCGTGGCGCTGAAGGCTAGGTATCTGGTGCTCACCCGCCAGGCGCAGCAAGCCGTGGAGCTAGTGAAAAAATCTATCCCCAGGCCGTTGCCTCCGGACCAGGTGGCCTGGCTCCGGGATGCTGCCATGCTGCTGGAAGACCTCAAACAATATGAAGCCGCCCGTCAACTTTATCAGGAATTCGCCGAAACCGCCCCGGGCGGAAGCATCGTACTGGCGGAATTTTTAGGTCGCCACGGCACCCAGGAGGAAGCCCTAGCCCAGTGTGAAGCTGCCCTCGGAACGCTCAAAATGGAGGCCATCCTTACTCCCGCCGTCAATATCCTCAGCGCCCAACGGAAGCGAGCCAAGCCAGAACATTTCCGCAAAGTAGAAGGTTGGATTCTCCAGGTCCTGGAAGAAAATCCCGCCTCCCGCGTCGCACCGTTCCAACTAGCCCGCCTTCTGGATTTGGAAGGCAAATACGAGGAATTAATACGCATCTATCGCCAACTGATCGATCGGAGCGATCTCAGCGAATTTGAACGGGCCGCTGCGGCAAATAATCTGGCCTATGTGTTGGCAGCCAGCGGCAAAAATCCCAAAGAAGCCCTGGAACACGTCCAACAAGCCATCGCCATCCTCGGACCCATGCCCCATCTGTTGGATACTCAGGCCATGGCCTATCTGGCATTGGGCCAACCGGCCCAAGCCGTTGCCCTCCTGCGAGAAGCCATCAGCATGGATCCCACCGGCCTGCGCTATTTCCATTTGGCCTTGGCCCACATGGCTGCTAACGATCCCGAAGCTGCCGCCAAAGCCCTCCAGGTGGCCAAAGACACCCATGAACTCTCCATCGACCAAATCCCCGAACTGGAACGGGCCCAATACCGGGAACTAATCAAAAAAATCGGCTCCCTGTAAGGCCTCGCCTTGCCGATAAGCTCCCGGCAGCGGAGCCCCCCCTCACCAAGAGGTTCGCCTGGCCCGACCGTTTAAAGAATTGGGAACATTTTAGCCCAATGGAGGAGCGTGCTTTCCCTCTCCCCCGGCAGGAGATGCCGGCTCCAGAGAAGCGAAGCCAGCTGAGGGGTGGCATTCCCGCACAAGCGGGAATCCAGAAAATACGAAAAGTCCATATTGCCTGGGTTTCCACGTGGGGGGAAATACACCTGGATTCCTGCTTCCGCAGGAATGACACATTGTCTCCCTTCATTCGGCTAAAGGGTTGGCCCATCTGTTCAAGGGATTTCTCTTCCCAACGGAAAACGGGGCTCCTCAAGGCCTCCGGGTTCCTCCAACCTTAGCCGCCGATTCCTCCTCCACTTTTGGGGCGGTAGAATACACAGACGGTTATCGGTTGGTCGGTCCCCGTCTGTTACATCTGGTCAAAGGAGGCCGCTCCATGCATATGTCCTGTTCAACGGCGGCAATGTCTTCCTGGTTTTGGCAGATGAACAAGGTGGTACTGATGAGCGTTTGGTTGGTATCTGTTGCTTCGGCTGCCGCCGAGCAGTCCACTACGCTCCGTTGGGAAGGGTATTACCTGCCGGCGGCTGATCTGGGACCGGAAAATCCCTTGCCCATGTTCCGGGGACCCAACGAGGACGAACCTCCCCGGGTTGATCCGGCCATTCCGGCCGAAGAACGCCGGTATCTCGGTTGGCGGGTGGCCTGGCGTGCGTTGCCTTATCGAATCCAAGACGGATATACCCGCCAGAAACAACTCCGATGTCTGGACGCCCTGGTGTTGGAAAACCAGACACTCCGGGCGGTCTTTTTACCCCAGTTGGGCGGCCGATTGGTTTCGCTGATCCATAAGCCGACCAGTCGAGAGCTTTTGGCCCGTAATCCGGTCTTTCAGCCGGCCAATCTGGCCTTGCGCAATGCCTGGTTTAGCGGGGGTGTGGAATGGAACACGACGCTCCGGGGGCATTACTACCTGACCTGTTCGCCAGTCTTTGCCGCCCAGGTGCAGGGCACCCAGGGCGAACCGGTGCTTCGGCTCTACGAGTGGGACCGGGTGCGGTGTTTTCCTTGGCAGATCGACTTCCACCTGCCGCCCGGCTCTCCGGTGCTCCTGGCCCATATCCGCATCTGGAATCCGCACGACGTAGAGATTCCTATGTATTGGTGGACAAATATTGCTGTACCGGAGCGAAACGATGTCCGGGTGCTGGTGCCTGCCGAAACCGGGCTTACCCATAGCTATGAACGAGGCGAACTGACCATCGCCAAGCTCCCCCGGCATGAAGGCCGGGACATGACCTATACGACCCAATCCCAGCGAGCCTACGATCTTTTTGCCCGGATTGGGCAAGGGCAGCGGCGGTGGATTGCCGCCTTGGACGGCCAGGGCCGGGGGCTCTTTGAAGTTTCGACCGACCGGCTCCGAGGCCGAAAAATCTTCGCCTGGGGGATGAGTCAAGGAGGCCGACGCTGGCAGGAGTTCCTAGCCCAGCCCGGGTTTGCCTATCTGGAAATCCAAGCCGGCCTGGCCCAAACGCAGATGGAAAGCCTCCCCATGCCGCCCAAAACCGCCTGGCAGTGGACCGAAGCCTTCGGACTGCTGGAAGTGGACCCCAAGATCGTTCATGGACCGGATTGGACTGCTGCCTGGAAAGCCGCCGACGAGGCCCTGGAGAAAATTCTGCCAAGGTCTCAAATAGACATATGGAATCAAAAGTTCATCGAAGTGAGCACCCGGCCGCCGCAACGCGTGCTCCAGATGGCCTCCGGATGGGCAGCCCTGGAACGCCGCCGATGCCAGGTCCAGGGCCTGCCTGACCCCCTGCCGGCCCATTTACCTTTCCCACCGGAATCCCTTGGCCCCGAGCAGGCCTCCTGGCTTGCTCTTTTGGAAAAAGGGGCTTTGCCGCCGGTGGACCCTGCTGCCCCCGACCCCGGCCCCTTGATGACCCAACCCGAGTGGGGGCCCATTTTGGAAAAATCAGCCCACTCCCCTGAAGGGAACCACTGGACGACCTGGTGGCACCTGGGCAATCTGCGCATGGAAGCCCTGGACTTGGACGGCGCGGAAAAGGCCTGGCAGACCTCGCTTGCATGTCAGAAAACGGGCTGGGCCCTGCGAAACCTGGCCCTGTTGGCCCACCGGCGAGGGGATCTCCCAAAAGCCTGCCAATTCATGCTCCAAGCTTGGCAGACTGGTCCCCAAATTCCGGCCCTCGCCATCGAATATCTCCACTTGCTCACCCAGGCCCGCCGATTTGCTGAGGTGTATGATTTCGTGGCCGCCTTGCCGGAGCCGATCCGCCGCCATGAACGAGTGCAATTGCTCTGGGCTAGGGCCGCCATCGAAGTGGGTCGGCTGGAGGGAGTGGAAAAAATTTTCGAGCACGAGTTTGCCACCATCCGCGAAGGCGAAGTCTCGCTAACAGACCTATGGTTTGCCTGGCACGAGAAGCGACTGGCCATGACGGAACATCTTCCGATCGACGACCGCCTGCGCCAGCGAGTCCGGCGTCAGTTCCCACCGCCCCGGCAGATCGACTTCCGTATGTTTGTTCCGGCAGAAAAGTAATCGGAACCTCCGCAAACTTCCTATTCGCAAATGGGAGAGGCATTCCACTCCCTGGTTTTCCGCCCCCTTGGTCACCTTTGGTTTTCCGAAGACCAACAGGCGTCAGCTCCGAATAATGGAACTAATGTCGATTAAATACATTTGTCGGCCGCCTTCGTGGACGGAATCGATGCAGATGTACCTGCCGGTGCGGCTGATGCGGGGATGCAGATCGCAGCGCCATTCATAAAACGGCGGCTGCCGATACTCCGGCCCTTGATAAAATGCGCCCAGCGGAATCCGCTCTTTCCGCTCCGTATCATACAAATACAAATGCTGCTTGCGCTCCCGGTCCGGGTAGGTATCCGAGACGAACCAGCGGCGTTGAGGCAGGTAGTTGCAGTGGCCGTCGCCGGTCATCAGCACTTCTTCGACGCTGCCGCCGGCGCGGTCTTCCAACAGCAGAAAGCCGTCCCGTTTTAGCTTCCGGGTCCAAACCAGGATATGCTTTGGGTCCCGCCAGATGAAATGGCTGGTCTGACCGTTGTCGTCGATAATCCTCAGATCGGAGCCGTCCGGCGCAGCAGTGATCATCCGCGTGGTATGTCCCGGCTTTTCCGGCACACGCCAACGGTGCAAAAACACAAATCGGCTTCCGTCCGGGTTGACCAGCAGATGGTTGAACCAATGTTTGGCTTGTCCGAACTGGCCGTGGGGAAACGGGAGCTTGACTATGTCGGCCAGGCTGATGATTAGCTCCGTTTTTCCGGTCTCCAGATCCACCCGCCAAATGCCGGAATCTTTGGGGGCTAATTGGTCGGCGTAGGGGTCAGGGATGCCGTTGTAGCCGTAGCCCGGCCGCATATCGCCCAGACGGCGAAAATCGGTGCTGACGGCCCACCGACCATCCGGGCTAACGGCATAAATGGCCATCGGCAGGGTGCGTTTCTGGCCGGTCTTGACGTTCAAAATATGGCAGACGTAGTGGTCCTTTTGCCGATCGTTCCAGAGGATTTCGTCGGCAAAGCCGGGCCGCCATTGCAACATGCACCCCTGCTGCCAACACCAGGCGGTGCTGGTCCCCAGTTCGGTCCACCGGTCGCCGTCGGCCAGGTCGATCATGCCGATCCGCACTCCATCCTCCGGCTTGGGCGAACGATGCTCAAAATCCACCTCCATGCCCAGCACATACCGATCCGTGGGATCGAACTGCCATTTGTCGTAGTAGCCGAACCAGTGGAACTTCGGCCCTTTGGTAATCGCCCGGCAAGGAGGAAGTTTTTGGTCGGGCTGGGCCGCTCGAGCAGCCGCAGAACCAAAAAAGCTGGGAACATTCGTCCAGCCACCGGCGCCCAAAACCGCCGTCCACCGAAGCCAATTCCGCCGCGTCAGGTTGCCAGCCATTGCTAGGTCTCCTATCTATTGTCGATAAGGATGTAAAAATGGGTAACATTTTAGCCGAATGCAAGACATCGCCTCTCCCCAGGCCGTCGAGAGGCCGGCCTGGCCGAAGGCCAGGCCGGGTGAGGGAGATTTCTGCGGCCCAAGAAGCCTGGATTCCTGCTTACGCAGGAACCCAGGCTGTTTTGTGCCTGCTACGGTGTTCCTACTGGGCCAACGAGAACTCTGGGATACTTTCTGGACTGCCGCTTGCGCGGGAAGAAACTCTGGATTCCTGCTTGCGCAGGAATGACACATCGGCCCCCTTCGTTCGGCTAAAATGTTACAAGTGTTACAACTATCTTATACCAGTTTCCATTTTGCCTGTCGGAGGACGGCCCGGGGGTTGTCTTTCATCAGTTCGTACCAGACGGTCAGCAGGGAGCCGTCCGATAGTGGCACGGTGCTGGGATAGCCCAGGTCGCCGCCGGCGCCGTCTTGGGCGATCAGGATCGCCTCGGACCAGTGCTGGCCGTGATCTTCGCTCAGGCGCGCCTGCACGCCAAACGGGGGCCGACGATGCCCGTAGGTCATCAGAAGCCGATCGTCTTTCAGCCGCAGCAAGTGCGACGGCAACCCCCAGACGCCGATTTCATAAGGGACGGCCCACGTCTTGCCGCCGTCGGTGGAATGGGTTTGCAGCGTTTCGGCGGCATTGGCCTTGTTGTGGTTTCGGATTTGGACGACCAGCCGTCCGTCGGCCGCTTCCACGCCGTGCAGTTCGTGATACTGGCGATGGTCATCGCCGGGCCGGGTGGGGATGGTAGCAAGCCAAGTCCATGTCTGTCCATCATCGGTCGATTCGCACACACCGATCCGCTGCTCCTTGGTGTGCCAGAGTTCTTTGCCGGCGTAGAGCAATCGGCCATTTCGCATCTGGAAGGGGCCATGAGGGCTGTTGACTGGCACCCGATACGGGGCCGACCAGGTGGCCCCGCCGTCGGTGGAGCGGAGCATCCATTGCCCGAGCATGGCATCGCGCTGTTCTGCGGGCAGGCGACGGTGGGCGGCCTGCCAACGCCGCAGCCGGGCTGGGGTCCAGCTTGCTTTCCCTTCGGCGGCAAGCCGTTCCTCTTTGGTCAAAATCCCTTCATAGGCCAGGGAAGTGAACGTAGTTACCAGGATGCTGCCCTGGGCGGTTTCCAGCACACCGCTGTCGCGGTCGTCGATTTCGGTGTCCATCAGCACGCAAGGCCAGCCCCAGGTCTGGCCCTCGTCGTCGGAGCGCATCATTTCCACCCGACCGAAGGGACAGATATGTCCTTCCCGGCCCCCGGAATAGACCAACAGGAGTTGGCCGTTGCGTCGGCGGGCCACGGTCGGCCAACCGTGATAAAGCTCCGCCTGATGGGAAATGACCTTGGTTTCCAGCAGTTCGATTTTCGGCGGCGCCGCCTGCGCCCGACCAGTCCAGATCCATCCGATAGACCAGGTGGCGGTAGCGGCCGCCGCCCCTTGCAACACCTGCCGACGGGAAACTTGCCGGATCATTGTTCGAGTCCTCCGGAAAGGGGATGAGAAATGTTTTATATAGATATAAATGTTCCCTACCAGCCGACCCTCGCTTCTCGGAAAGCCGCTCGAACTTGTCAGCCCCTCTCCCAAAATGCCCTGCTCCTTCCACCCCTCGCCGAGGAAGCAGCCCCAGCCATTCCTTTTCGATCCCATTTTGGTTAAAGATTGGGCAACGACTTTTACTGTATCCGAATCCGGAGGCTAGGGCAAGCAGTTTCCCAGAATCCTGGAAGGTGCTAACCGTTTTAGACAGACGGAGGGTCTTTTCGGCGGGTCATCGCATAGAGGAAAATCCCGGCCGCTACGCCGACATTCAGTGAATCCATCGGAGTGTGCATGGGAATGGTCAGCCGAACCTCGCAAAGCCGCTGCACATACGTCGGCAGGCCCTCGAACTCGTTACCCAGAAGGACGGCGGCCCGCTGAGGCCAGGAAAACTCTTCCAGGAGCGTCGCGGCCGGGTCAACGACTGCCGCCGCCCGAAGGACTTGCCAGCGCTGGCCCAACTGCCGCAGATCATGGACAAAGTGTTCCGTCCTGGCCCAGGGGATGTGAAGCACACCGCCCATCGAAAGCCGAAGCACCCGCCGAGAAAGCGGGTCCACGGTTTGCGGTCCCAGGAGCACCGCATCCATCCCGAAACCCGCCGCACTGCGAAAGATCAGACCCAGGTTTTCCGGCTGGTTGATCGCCGGCAAGACCACCAGCCGGAGGGGGCGATCGATGGGAAATCGGTTTAGCAGTTCCTCCCAGGTGGGCACCTGTTCAGGCCGACGCCCCAACGCCAACACCCCCCGATGAAATGGATAACCCACGATCTGCTGGATCAGTTCTTCGGCGGCCACAAAAAGGGGCGCCCGATCCCCTACCAGCCGGCTCATCTCCTCGGCGTACTGCTGGGCCGACAAGACCGATTCCACCCCATACCTACTCTCCAGAAGCCGAAGCACCACCAGCTTTCCCTCGGCAATGAAAATATTTTCCCCACGCAGGGTGCGATCCGGCAAGTTGCGATAGCCGGCAATCCGGGGATCATCCAGGGATGTTATTTGCTGGATCACAGACACCACACGGGAATATCAGAAAAACCGGGGGATACACGAAACTGCACTTTCCAACACCGGATGGCTGATTTGCCTAACCTGGTGGAATTTAAGAAGTTACGATTTTTGGATTCTCGGAAATCGCTTCCAAGTAACCATTTAGCTTAACGAAATGGAGCGATGTGTCATTCCTGCGCAAGTAGGAATCCAGTTGCCTTGTGCCACCTAAATCCCACTCCCCCGGCAGTGCTGAAGGCACTGCCGAGCTCTCGCACCAGGGGAGAGGCGATCTGGTTCATTCGGCTCATTTGACTGTAGCCACCGGGAACTATGAGCACAATCTGTGGTGTTCGATCCGATTGTTAGCCCGTACATCTGGTAGGGGGCCGGGCGGGTAGATGCAGTCAAACTCAATAGTTACGCTTCCCATAACTTCTTGGTCCCCGGAAAGCGAGAACTTTTTTGGAACGTGCCGATGGACAACACCTTATCCCCAATTATGGTTTGGCCGATGCTTTGGCGGACTGCTCTGCCCACGGCAAGCCAAAATACCGGCACAGAAAGTGGTAAATCTCCTTCCGAACCGCTTCGGGAAAGTCGTGGCCGCAGTCCGGATGATAGGCGATCAAATGTTCCGGTGCGCCGTAAAGTGCGTAAATCTTTTTGGCCTCGACAAGGACCTTTTTCACGCCGCCGACGTCGAAATTATCGTCGTGCAAGGGCGAATTGGTCAAAAACGGCCGGGGCGCCAGCGCACCGATCAACTCGTAAAAATCGAACGGCACGCGATCCGGGTCCCTGGCAAATCGAGCACCAATAAGCGGCATATACCGGTCTTGATCCCAACCTTTCAAGTTGCCGCCGTAATAATCATGCAGCGGCGTGAACCCGCAACTGGAAACGATCACCCGAAGCCGGGGTTCAAACAGGGCAGTAAAGATCGCATTATGGCCACCCAAGGAATGGCCAATGCACCCGATCCGTTTCGCATCCACCTCCGGCCGGGTCTCCAAAAGATCGACAGCCCGGATGTTGTTCCAGATGGCCTTCATCGTGCCGCTGGCGTAATGGGCACCTTGAGTCCGGAAATTGTATGGATACTCACCGAACGAAGGATAATCGGGCACAAGGCAAACGAACCCCAGTTGGGCCAATTCATCTGCATAGTGGAGGGCTGGAGAACCGCCCAGACCGGCCGGCTCGTCCTTGCCGATCCTCGTCGTCTGATGCAGACAGAGCATGGCGGCGGTCCGACCTTTGCCCTGCGTGGGGATCAGAAGCCAGGCTGGCACCCGATCGCCCGGCTCCGGCTGGTAGGAAAGCTTCACCCGCCGATAGTGCGGCGTCTGCTCGGTTTTCAGAATCTGGACATCCAGGGGTGTTTGGCGGAACTTCTCCGGCAGAGGCCCGGCCACCTCCTGAAACCCACCTAAAATATCCACCCGGCGTCGTTGCCAATCCTCCGGTGTGCGCACAGGATGTGCCCGACCCTCGGCGTCCCAATAAACGAGAAGATTTTGATGATCTTTCTTTGGGATGGGCTTTGGCGAATCGGCCGGGGGGGAAGCTGCCTCTTTTCCTTCCGCGCGGTCTTGAGCCAGTAGGGCCGCCCGGGGAATCCCGAAACCGCTTCTCCCACCGGGTCCTAACCCCATCCCCTCGCTCAGCCAGACAGCTAACACGACGCCCAATAACGAGATACTCTGTTGCCGACGAGGCCGGCGCCACGCCAAACGTCGCCCCATGTCAAGAACTCCTGGAAGGCAAAAGCATAAATGAATACGTGAACAAAAGTCGAAAGCTTTGGGTTAGCTCTCCCCTCACGACGCTAGCTCAAAACCGCCCTCCCGGCAGGATCGAAGAAAGGAATTATTTTAGCCCCTCGCCCACCACGCTAAAAGCCCTAGCAGAAGGAGCCAACCGGCCAACACGGCCGTCATCATCCAGAAAAAGAACCGTTGGCCTTTCGTCGGCATCGGAGGGGTACTGTCGGAGGGTCGAAAGCCCACCCCCACCGACTTTCCAGAAACAAGAGGGGAATCCTTGTTTTCTAAGCGACGGGATCCAGACATACAGCTCCTTTGAACATCAGTTTACCTTAAGCCGCGGTCTAGTCGAAAGGAAGATTTCCCGGTTCGGAGGAGGAGTGCTCGGAAAGAGCGACCGACACAGCGTTCTGCTCCTCCTAGGGCCGCCCGGCCTTTCCCCACTCGCAGGCGCCGGTTTCCCTGGAGGGAAATGGTCCCACAGCCCCCTGCCCAGAATCGACGCATGATCCGACGCATGATCCGACATCTTTTACGAAGCCCCAGACCGGGGAGGCTGAATGCCCTCGAAGGAAAATTGATCCACAAAAGCTGTCTGGAAATCATACACATGATCGAAATCTTCGATCCGGTCCTCCGGAGTCTTCCGCATTTGGCCGATCTTGATCAAATTGAACACAATTTCCCCAAAATCCCGGGTCGTATAAACACCCCAACTGTTCAGGACCGTCTTGGCCATGTAGCCATACTGGCGGAGGGCATATTGCTGGATCGCCTCGCAAAGTTCCTGGCCGGTAACATGGCGGCCCACCGGATTCTCCATTTTTTCCGGTGTTTCCCCAGGCAGGGGTTCACTGGCCGCTTCCCGGCCCATGCGTAGCTCTTCCTGCGCAAAATGCAATGCCTCGAACACAAACAGATAGGCATCGAGTTTGTAGCGTTTGTCTTCCTGAACCAGTTGAACAATCGGACGCAATGGATCAAACATCGCAGCAATCGAACATGCACCCTCTCTCGGGAGTATATCCCTGTCGTCTTACCCACCTGCCATCCCTGGAAAAAAACCATCCCTTGGTTGCCAGATCCGGCAGCGGCAACGAAAGACCGAAGCTTTACTCCGGGACGGTCTCTTCAGGGGCTTCCGGGGCCTGTTGCTCCGACAGCACCCTGAGTTCCTCCGGCGGAAAATAGCGTGGGGAACCATCCTCCATTTCCACCAACACCCGCCGGGCTAAGATTTCTTGACCGATCACCCGTCCGGGTCCACAAGGCGTGGACACCTGAGCACCGATCCCCGGCAATTGTTCCACGATCTGCTCATAGATCGGATATTCATACCGCAGACAACATTTCAGCCGACCGCAGCGACCGGATATTTTCGTCGGATCCAGGGTCGATTTCTGCAACTTGGCCATCTTCATCGACACCGGCGGCATGGTAACTAGATGGGTGTTGCAACAGACCGGCTGGCCGCAATCGCCATAATCGGCCAGCAGCTTCGCTTCGTCCCGGACTCCGATCTGGCGCATTTCAATCCGGGTTTTGAACTCGGCGGCCAACAGGCGCACCAACTCCCGGAAATCCACCCGGCCATCCGCCAGATAATAGACAATGATCCGTTCACCACCGAAGATGTGTTCGACATCCACCAGTTTCATCTGGAGGCCAAGTTGGTCCACATAGCGTTGACAAATTTCCATTTCCTTCTGTTCGTTCGCCTGGATGCGACGCAATTCGTTGGCATCCTCCGGAGTCATAATGCGGAGGATCTGCCCTTGGGGGGCGGAGGCCATCTGCTGCTCAATGGTCTGGTCGGCTTCCCGAAGTACCTGGCCGACTTCTAACCCCCGATCGGTACATACGATCACCTTGTCCCCGCGGTGAAATTGGCTCCCCTCCGGCCCGCTAAACAGGCCCAAAAACCGCATCGCTCCAAATCGGACTATATACCTGGCCATAAAGCCGCCTCAGAAAACTCCCACCGGACTATCGCGACCCGCTCCTCTCCGTCCACGGTGCCGCTCCAAAAGGCGTAGGCCATCTTCCAAAAACCAGTTCCCCCCTGCTCCGGAGGGATGAGCAGGGCAGGAGGATGGCTTCTGATGAGCACCAGATTTTGCAAACCGATCCGATAAAATATACCCCCTTTCTCCCTTTTTGCGAAGCGAAGGGTTTTCGGAAGCGGTTTACTCTCCTTGGATAGGGCAAAATAAGAAGAATAAGGAAATTGGAGAACTTGGAAAACATTTTGGGATAAGAAAAAACGAGTTTATAAAGCCCCTGCATCACCAAATCTAGGGATATAATGATCCACATAAAGAGGGGTCAAAGAAACATTTTAGGGGGAATCTAGGACAATTGAAAAGCCCTTCGGGAAACCGGCCTCTCCGGCATCCTCTTTTGGCGGGGGCATATTGCCTATTTTGGGGGGGTATCGGCCTCATTTCAGATAATCGGCCTGAATTTGATAGAGCAGGCCGGGTTCTTTATCGTCGGGGGAACGGATGTGGAAAATGCCGCCCACACCCCGCCTCCGGTTGGTAAACCGGGCTTTCATCCCGTGGACCAACTTCACATCGATCATCTCGGTGGGTTTGAGCTGAGGCATACAGAACTGGCAATGCGTCAGCGAGGGCACCAAAGTGAACCGTTCGATGCCGATGGTCTGGCGGCCTGGATACATATATCCTTTGATAAACACCCGTTTGCCTTCTAATTCTCTAGCGGAGGGCGGCGGATCATCCGGTGCAGCGCCGGGCAACGGTTTGAGCATGTCGTAGGTGATCAAATAGTAACCTGGTGGAGCCGCCGCAAAATACAAATACCCATGCCAGCCGAAACACACGACCCCCAAAACGGCCGACAGTCCCATGCCCAGCTTGGCCACGGTAGAGCCGGTCAGCTCGTCCGGAAAACGGTCAATCCGTGTCAGGGCGGCCAAGCCCAACCCGATCCCAAGCAACGGCAACACCAAGAGCCATTCAAAATAGGCCCCCAACCAGGACAACGCGCCGCAGACCAAGCTGCCGACCGCCAAGGTGGACACATGGCGATAGGGATGGGCTGCCGGCAGAGCCTCTTCTGGCAAATAAACAGGTTGTTCCGAAGAGGATGTGGTCATCGGAGGTTCCTGGAAAGGTCAGGACAGAGCGGTTCTCCTTCTCGGGAAGGAGTTGCTTAGGGGGAGGCGGCCAGGGCTTTGGCCACGTCAGTCCGATAGGCCGCCACGGCCGGCAAATACCCCACCAGGGAAGCCAACACGATCAACCCGGGAATCAGCACCAGTTCGCTCAGTTGGAACTGCAGGGCACTGATTTGCACCCCGGTATGCTCCGTAATCAGGGGTCCTAAGATGCCGATCAGCCCATGGGACAGCAGCACGCCTACGGCCCCGCCGCCCAGCGAAAGCAGGATCGACTCCAGGAGGATGACCATCATGACGGTCAGTCGGCTTGCTCCCAGGGCCCGCATGATGGCGATATCACGTTTACGTTCGTTCATTGAGTTATAAATGCTCACCAGAATGCCTACCCCGGCGACCACCACCACCAGGATCGCCAGAATCAGGAGCACCAACTGGACATTGCCGATAATACCTTCTAGCAGCTTTGCCACTTCCACGGAAGGATGCACCGCCTGAAACACCTGCACACCCGCAATCCGATAATCTTCGATCAGTCGGGGCAAGGCCACGTTGAGCGTCGGATCCGATTCGTCCAGTCGAACCAGCACGGCCGAAATGAACCGCTGAGGGGCCTGATGCTCGCTTGGTTCGGAACAAGCGTTAGAGCGGGGTTTCTGCGGGGAGTCGGAAGAGCCGGTCTGCGGTTGGCGGTTCTCTGCGGGGGCGGGCGTCTGGCTGGCCACGGGAGGGGAAGAACCACTTTGGGCAGCCGTCTGGCCCTCAGAGGCGGTGGCGTCCGTCCCAGGTTCATGCATGCGCCAGAAGCCTTCGATATTGACGAAGATGGCCCGGTCGTTGGGGGTGCCGGTGGGGGCGAAGATACCTACCACCGTGAACGGATGATGCTCTTCGGGCTCGTCCAGGCCTCGGGTGTGTCGTGGCTGGAATTGGTCGCCGAGTTTGAGGTTGGCGGCCTTGGCAGCCACCGGGCCCACGACCGCCTCCCAGAGGTTTCCGATCTCCATATTTCGGCCCTGGCCACCACGTCGGGTAAACTCGTAATGTTCCCCTTCCATGAACGAAAGTTCAAAGAACTCCGGCGTGGTGCCCACCAAAGGAAAGCCCAAGTGACTACCCCCCATGCAGACCGGAATGCATTTGGTAAACGGCGGAGCCACCCGGCCGTCGGGAAGCTGAAACCGATGGGAAATCAGCTCCATGTAGTGTTCGTAGGGGATTTTGCCCACCGGATCGCCCAGATAATAGACCGTATTGAGCACCAGTTGCATGGGGCTGCCTTTAGGGCCGATGACCAGATCATACCCCTGCGCCCCCCGGCGAAAACTCCGGTCGATCACTCCATGGATCACTAAAACCGCCGCCACCAGCGCCACCCCAAGCGCCATCGAGACGGCTGTTAGCGTGGAGGCCAACGACCGCTGTTGAATGTTTCGCCATGCAATCCACCACAAACTCATCGTCGGTTTCCCCTCGGTCAGTCTCCTGGCAGGTGCTATTCATTGGTCGGAAGACGGCGGCAGGCCGCTAGAGGGTTTTTTCAGGACCAGGTTAAAATCCTCCAGCCGATCTACCCGGGAAAACTGCCGGGCCACTTCCATGTTGTGGGTTACAATGAGCAGGGCCACTTTTTCTTCCTGGCAGGTTTCCCGGAGCAGCTCGACGATTTGCTGCTGATGGCCGGCATCCACGTTGGCGGTGGGTTCATCGGCCAGGATAAGTTTTGGCCGATTGGCCAACGCCCGGGCCACCGAAACCCGCTGTTGTTCGCCCACCGAAAGGGCCGTGGGCTTGTGATGCAACCGATGGCCCAGGCCCACTCGTTCCAGAAGATATTTCGCCCTGTTCCGATCCACCCGGCCCCGGCCAAACCGCATCCCGAGCATCACATTCTCCAGGGCGGTAAACCCGGGCAAAAGATTAAAGGTCTGAAACACATAGCCGATCGTCTCCGCCCGAAACCGATCTACCTCCGCTTCGCTCATCAGGGTGATGTCCCAGCCGTTGACTTTCACATGGCCGCTGTCCGGTCGGCTGATGCCGGCAATCACATGCAGGAGGGTGGTTTTGCCGCAGCCGCTCGGCCCGACCAAAACCATCTGCTCGCCCGGCCCTAATTCAAACCACGGGATGTCCAAAATGGGCAGAGGCGAACCATCCGGCTCGGTAAACGATTTTTTTACTTCTTTCAATTGCAATACCATAAGAAGCTCTGGAAGAAAAACTCGAAAGATATTCGCCAAAGCACTTTGGCCGAATGAACCCCCCTCTCCCCAGGCCGTCAAAAGGCCGGCCGAGGCGAAGCGAAGGCTGGGTGAGAGGGAGATCGAACCCCAACGTTGGGGGTGATACCATTATTGGGGGGACCGATCCCCCTATCGCCTCCTGTTTTTGGTCTTCCACCGATGCAAGATTGAACCTTAATCGGGTCTATAATCCGGCCGGTGAAGGCAGTCTTACCCCTTTTTTTTTACACTACTCCCCTAATACGAAAAATTTTCCGTGGAAGTTCAACACCTTTTGAGCCTATTTTTCAGAGCCTGTCCCGAAATGGGCAGCCTGAGGGCGTCCCAACCTGTTTCCAAATCTTTCCGGTTTCTCAAACATGCCCATTGGGGGGGGCGGGAGACTCTGGAAGCTGCCGATTGGGAGGCAACCGGCTAAAAACGAAGTTCCGGGACAGCCTCTCAGTTGGACGTTCGTCATTTTTCGTAACTCTTTGATTTATCGAAACTTACACCCCATGCTCCTTTGGGGAGCCGTTCTCTTATAACTCCAAGATTTACAGAGTATTCCCCCCTTGGCGGGTGCCTCAAAATGGCAACAGTGGAGCTCAGGCTATCCACCCAGCTGGGGCAGTACCATTCATAGGTTATCCTTCTCCCCCCGTAATAGCTACCACGATTTGTGGGGCTTCGGGCTGGTTGTGGAGTTCGGGCTGATTCTTATCCCCTTCCAAGTTGGTAACATTTTAGCCGAATGAAGCCGCAGCAATTTTTTTCCCACCCCCTTTCTCGTGTCCCTGCCGCGAACACGGCAGTCCAGAAAGGAGGAGGCCTGTTTGCTGGATTCCCGCTTGCGCTGGAACAATCCTGGGCTACTGCTTGCGCAGGAATGACACATACACCTCTTTTCTATTTGGCTAAAATGTTACCCAAGTTGTAGGGAGCTAGCCCCCGATCAACATCCAGTCAAAAGTCAAACTAGGGAAAATAGCTGGACTGCACAGATTGGGGCGATTGGTTCCGGTGGATAAAGTCAATCTAGGCCAAGCCCTCCATAATAGGGAGACTGTTTGGGGAATTTCCCCTTATCCTCTTTAACCTAAAACCCGCTTTACGGTTGGATCGGAGGGAAAGTAAAATAAAACGTTTCTGGAACGCCGGGACTTAGGAGTGGGCGTTTGCCAGTGCAGGAGGGTAAATGAGGTTGGTGGGGATGTTTCTGGGAAATGGTTAGGGAGGGGACCAGTTTGTTGCCTGGGGCGAGGAACGATTGGAGATAGGAAGAGGTCGTTGTGCCATGCCACGATATAATCCAGCCACTATTGAACCAAAATGGCAAAAGTATTGGGAGGAGCACAAGACGTTTCGGACGCCGCGGCTTCCGAAGGGAGAGAAGTTATACATTTTAGATATGTTTCCGTACCCTAGCGGCGAGGGGCTTCATGTAGGCCATCCGGAGGGTTATACAGCCACGGACATCGTAGCCCGCTATAAACGGATGAAGGGCTACTGCGTGATGCATCCGATGGGCTGGGACGCCTTTGGACTGCCGGCCGAGCAACATGCCAAAAAGACCGGCATCCACCCCCGGATTACCACGGAAAAAAACATCGCCACCTTCCGGCGCCAGATGAAGATGCTGGGTTTTAGCTACGATTGGGACCGGGAGCTGGCCACCACCGATTTGGAGTATTTCCGCTGGACCCAGTTTATCTTTTTGATCCTGTATGACACTTGGTATGACCCCGAGCAGGAGCGGGGCCGCCCCATCAGGGAGCTGCCCATTCCCCCTGAAGTGGCCGAGGAAGGGCCGGAAGCCGTAGAACGCTATCGGGACGAGCATCGCCTGGCCTATCAATTGGAAGCCCCGGTCAATTGGTGTCCTGCCTTGGGGACCGTGTTGGCCAATGAGGAGGTTGTCGGCGGGGTGAGCGAACGGGGCGGCCATCCGGTGGTCCGTATCCCTTTGCGCCAGTGGATGTTACGTATTACCGCCTATGCCGACCGGTTGCTGAAAGATTTGGATCTGCTGGATTGGCCGGAAAATATCAAAACCTTGCAACGCAATTGGATCGGTCGGAGCACCGGGGCAGAAGTGGACTTTTTTATCGGCACTTTCCTTGGGCCGGACGGCAAACCCTCCCGGAAAGAATATGAAGGGTGGCGATTTGATCGGCAAGTGGCCGGTTTTCCCCGGAAACCGGACGAAGCGGTGCTTCGGATTTATACCACCCGTCCGGACACCCTGTTTGGGGCCACCTATATGGTCATTGCGCCGGAGCATCCGCTGGTGCGGAAGTTGACCTCCCCCCAGCAGCGGGAGGCGGTGGAGGCTTATTGTGCCCAGGCCGCCCGAAAAAGCGATCTGGACCGAACGGACCTGGCCAAGGTGAAAACCGGCGTGTTTACCGGCGCGTATGCGATCAACCCGGTCAACGATCAGGCCATTCCCATCTGGGTGGCCGACTATGTGTTGGCCAGTTATGGGACCGGGGCGATCATGGCGGTGCCGGCCCATGACATCCGGGACTTTGAATTTGCCCAGCAATATGGGCTGCCGATTGTGCCGGTAGTAGATCCAGGCCCGGCCACCCCTGGATTACGAGAGGAGGTCTTAGCCGGCCGGGTGGCCTATGTGGAAGACGGGGTGGCGATGAACTCCGGCCCCTACGACGGCCTGCCGACGGCCGAATTCAAACAGCGGATTACCGAAGACCTGGCCAAGCAAGGTTTGGGCCGATTTGCCGTCAACTATCGGCTTCGGGACTGGATTTTCAGCCGACAGCACTTCTGGGGCGAGCCGTTCCCCCTGTTGCACGAGTTGGACGAGGAAGGCAACCCGACCGGCCGAGTGGTGGCGCTTTCGCCGGAGGAATTGCCGGTGGACCTACCGGCCGATATGCCGTTTGACGCCAAGCACGACACGCCGGAGCCGCCGTTGGAAAAGGCCCCGCCCGAATGGCTTTATGTAACCCGGAACGGCCGCCGTTACAAACGAGAAACCAATACGATGCCCCAGTGGGCCGGCTCCTGCTGGTATTATCTGCGGTTCCTCGATCCCCGAAACGACAAGGCGATGGTCGATCCGGAGGTAGAACGGGCTTGGATGCCGGTGGATCTGTATGTCGGCGGAGCCGAACATGCCGTGTTGCATTTGCTCTACGCCCGGTTCTGGCACAAGGTGCTCTACGACCGGGGTTATGTCAGCACGCCCGAACCGTTCATGAAACTGGTCAACCAGGGGATGATCCTGGGCGAAATGGAGTTTACCGGGTTTCAGGATGCGGAGGGGCGTTGGGTGTCGGCTTCCGAGGTGGATGATCCGGAAAGCCTTCAGCCCGTCCGGGTCTCCGACGGCCAGGTGCTTCGCCGCATCAAACTGGACGCCAGTCGGGTAGAAAAACAGGGGGACATTTTTGTACTGAAAGAAGCACCCCACATCCGGGTCGATAGTCGGGCCTATAAAATGTCCAAAAGCCGGGGCAACGTGATCAATCCGGACGATATTGTGGCCAACTACGGGGCGGACACGCTGCGGTTGTATGAGATGTTCATGGGCCCACTGGAGGCGGTCAAACCCTGGAGCATGGAAGGCGTCAGCGGGGTACGGAACTTCTTGGAACGGGTCTGGCGGATGATCATCGATGAACGGTCCGAGCAAGTCCAGCTCCACCCCGCCGTCCAGGACGTGGAACCCACCGCAGAACAAAACCGCATCTTGCACCGGACGATCAAGACAGTGACCGAAGATATTGAACAAATGGACTTTAACACGGCGATTGCCCGGATGATGGAGTTTACTAACTTTTTCACCAAGCAGGAGGTTCGGCCCCGGCGGGCCATGGAACAGTTCGTATTGCTCTTGTCCCCGTTTGCCCCGCACATTGCGGAGGAATTGTGGCAGGCCCTGGGACATCTGAACACGTTGGCCTACGAACCCTGGCCCACGTATGATGAACAATGGATCCGAGAGGATGTGATTGAGGTGCCGGTGCAAATCAACGGCAAGGTGCGAAGCCGGGTTCGAGTGCCCGCCGAGGCAGACGCCCACACCCTGGAAACGGCCGCCCGCAGCGAACCGCGCATCGCCCAACTCCTTGCCGGCAAACAGATTAAAAAGGTCATCGTGGTACCCCGGCGAATGGTCAACATTGTGGTCGAGTAGGCAGACCTGCCGATGGGCCAGGAACAACGTTCCGGTTCAGTGGGGCGGGTGGCGGGGATCGATTTTGGCCGGGTCCGCATCGGAGTGGCCTTAAGCGATCCGGGCCGACGCATCGCCAGCCCCTATCAGACGTATCAACGCCGCAGTCCCCAGGAGGACGCCCGGTGGTTTCGTCGGTTGGTCTCCGACCAGGAAGTCCGGCTCTTTGTGGTAGGACTGCCGGTGCATACGGACGGCACGGAAAGTACCCTTTCCCGTGCGGCCCGGCGATTTGGCCAGTGGCTCCAGGAAGTAACGGGTGTGCCGGTCGTCTTTTTCGATGAACGCTTTTCTACCCAATGGGCGGACCAAGCCCTTCGGCAAGCAGGCATCCGGGGCAAAAAACGCCGCCAAAAGGTCGATAAATTGGCCGCCCAAATCCTCCTGGCCGCTTACCTGGAATCCGGTGGCCGAAGTGCCGCTGCCGGCCCGCTGGAGGACACCTAATCAAAAGATCCGCACATGTTCGCCGAATGGGGCGTTTACGTTCGCCAAAGGTTGGTTTTGCCGTCCTCTGATGGCAGGGCGAAATCGGCGCTAAGAGCCTATCCCAAAATCAGGCTTAGAGGCTGTCTCGAAATTGGTAGTCGGACGCGCCCCGGACCGTTGTCAAACCCTTCCGATTTCCCAAAATGCCCGTTTATTAGGGGGTTTGGCCAGTCTGGGGGCCGCCGGTTGCTAGTCCATACGGCTAAAGACGGAATTTCAGGACAGCCTCTTAGTGAAAGCCACGTTTGAGTTTTCCTGCCCGAACCAACCGTCTTCCTTTGAAGGATCCGCTTGGCAGGGGGCGGCATTTGGGGACAGACGCTCAGATATTTCCAACAGGGCCGGAGTAACGTATGCTTCTAAATAGAGAGGCCGTCGCCTCTGGAGCGGCCAGATCGGCAAATGAGATTGATCCCGGCTCCGTTCCCGAGGGTTCTCCCTATTCCTCTTCGCAACCCAGGGAGATAAACGGAACTCTGTGAAACCTGGGGTGTTCCGTGTAGCTATTTGCGAAGATTCTTAGGAAGCTAGGGAGAATCCGGTGGAACACCAGAAGCGTTTTTCTTGGGGGATGAAGGCAGATGCCGATTCGATTTCGGTGTGTGGCCTGTCGGCAACTGCTGAGCATAGGACGGCGGAAGGCGGGCACAGAGATTCAGTGTCCGAAATGCGGGCGGTCGCAGGTGGTTCCTAGCGAGGAGGAGGCGGCCGCCGCTTTGGCCGCCGAAGCCGCCGCCCGGTCTCAGTCCAGTTCTCCTGCTCCCGCAGGAATCTTCATTTTTGACGAAGAACCGGAAGAAGAGACCCTGTCCGGTCCCGGCAGTGGGATTTCTTCTCCCTCGGCCAGTTCCGGGGTTGCCGGTTTTGGCTTTGCCTCCGCAGCCGCTCCAGAGGGACGTTCCTTAGCCGGCGGACTGAGTGTTCCCCTTGGCCGGCCTCCGAAAGAGGTGATCTGGATTTCACGCCGCACCGTATATTTGCAGGCCCTGTTGATCTTTGGGGTAGGTCTTGGTGGGTTTGTGTTGGGGTATTGGTTGGGTTGGGCCGACAGTCCTGCTCGGAGCGTTCCGTCCGCCCCAGCGGAACCTGCCGGTCCGATTCTTCTGGAAGGTCGGCTTTTCTATCGACCGGAACCTCTTCAGGTCAGGCCGGAGGAAGGGGCGGTGGTGATTTTTTTACCGGCCGATCGGACGCCGGAGGAGCGGTTTGTCACCATCGGGCTTCGGCCGCAAGACCCGCCGCCGGGCCCCAATAATCCGACGGTGCAAGCCATCGTCCGTTTCGGCGGCGCCTACACCCGAACCGATCGCGAAGGGAACTTCCTGGTGCAACTACCCACCCCGGGCGACTATTCCATACTGCTGATCTCCCGCCATGCCCGTCGGACCGACGCCGCCGTGCCCGAACCGATTTTGACAGAAATGAAACGATATTTCCCGGAGCCAAGAAACCTGATCGAACAAGCCAAGTTCCACTGGACAGTTTTGACCGTCCGGGAGAACATGCCCCCGATCGAATATGATTTCGACCGTGAGGCTGAGACCTCCTCCAAATCACCTGAAAAAAGCCCCCGATAACCTCTGCCCCTTTCTGGTCTCCGAAAGGATGCCGGCTGGCGAAGTTCCGCCGAGACGAGCCGGTTAACCCCTTTTCGGGTTGATCCGGGTCTTTTGCGTGGCGGTTTTGGGGGTCGAAAGCGATTGACTCTGCACCGTGACGCTCAGTTCCGCTTCTCCTGGGCTGCGGGCCAAGGCCATAATCCGATAGGTCAACGTCTCCCCCGGCCGAATCTGTTCGACCGGGCGGAAGCGGAGCTGTTGGCCTTGGGCCTCGTACCGAGCAGGCCCGCTGGTGCCAATCTTGGCGTCCATCAAGTGGCTGGACAAGGCGACGGTAACGGCCACATGAAAATCCGGCTGTTGCCCCTGATTCTGCACCGTGATTACATAGGGCACGGTATCCCCTTGGACTGCCGGGTCTTTCAGATCGGTAACCGTTACGACCAATTCGGGCGGCCGAAGCACCCCGGTAGATCCCGGAGGAGCCGTCGATGCCGCAGGTTCTATCGTCAGGCAGGATTCCGCATTGGCTTGAGCATGACCAGATGTAACTTGGGTGGACATGCATACTTTTGGTCCCGGCTGGTCACAGAAATATTGGACCTGCAGCGTGAGACGCTGGTCAGGGGGTAATGCGTCGATCAGCCACTCCACATTCTGGTCCCTCAAGCGAGCACCCTGGGATGCGCGACGCGGAAGCAATTGGGGATCGTGTCGGACTCGAACCTGGAGCTGCGGAATCGGCGTGGCGCTGGTATTCTGAATCTCGAGAATCAGGAGCACTTCCTGGCCCACGATGGCTTTGGCCGGCTCGGTCCAACTTCGTACTTTCAGCGGCAAACTGGCCTCTGGCGTCATCCCAGCAGCATTGGGCTGGGCAATCGACCGCCCACCGGTTTGATTGCCACTCGACGGGGCACTCCCCTGTGAGGAGGTCGACGGTCCCGGCAAGGAGACCGGGCCGCTTGGCCCCCCGGCCACCGCGTTCAGACATACCTGCCGACTCTCCAATAGGGTTGCCCCCTGATAAAGTTCCACGGTATGACACACCTGGCCCGTCTGCACCACCTGTAAGGTCAGATAGAATTGCTGTTGGCCACCGGCCGGCAGCTCAGGCAAGCTCCGTTCCATCACCCCGGTAGGGGCCATTTCGTGCCGAAAGCCTGGGCCAAATCGATTCCGAATCACCAGACCCGAAATCGGTCCCGGAGTCCGATTGATCACAAGGATGTCGAATTGAACTTGTTGGCCCAAAGCGGCCTGACTCGGTGCGCTAATGCGCAGTTCAATTGGCCTCTGAACTCCAGAGGGTGTACCGAGGCTGGTCGAAGGGCCGGCACCGGCGGGACTGCTTGTGGCCGTCGGACTGGTGGCAGACACCGGGCTGATCGTGGTACTGGCGCATTGCCTGGCACGCAGGCCGCGGGGCGAAACAGCCTCCGCACAAATGTTCCATCCTCCAGCCCGATCGGCCCGGAGGATCACTTCCCCCCGCTGCACCTGGCCTGGCCCCAAAGTGCCTACCTCCCACTGAAGTAGCAGCCCTGTCAGTTGGCCCGGCGGAGTGCTGCCAACGAAGGTTGCCCCTTCCGGAAGCTGCACAGCCAGCCGCACTCCCTCCGCCAACAAATCTCCCGGATTGGACACCTCCAACGTATATCGAACCGAACTGCCCACACTGGCCACACTGGGGCCAATCACGCGCACGGCCAGTTGAGGGGCCGACCATGTACAGGTGGTCATTCCAGAGGCCAACACCAGCCGGGCCGACTCCGGACCGCCCCCAGCCGACGGCCGAAGAATCTGAATCTGGATGCGATTACTGCCAGGACTGGGTTGGGCTTGAAAGAGTTCCACACTGGCCTGCCCGGCCTCATTGGTGGCCACTTCCACCACCCTGGCTCCATCCGGAGCAAAACCAGCCGTCGGCCCGTCCAAAATCTCATACCGCACCAACCAGCCCCTCCGAGGCCGACCGTCCGACCGGCCCAGCACTGTGGTGGTCAAGGTGTGTCTGCTTCCGGCTGGTTGGATGGACGGTGCGGGAAACGTCCACTGGGCATCCACCCAATGGATACGGGCTGTCTGCCGACGCTGCCCCCAGGGGGCCACACTGGGAGCAAAAGCCGACACATAACTGACCCCTTCGGTGGGCGAACTGACCGAGACCCATGCCTGGCCCGGCTGGACCAGCACATCGTCCTGCATGTCCGCTGTGCCACGGGTAAGCCGAACCGGTCGCCGCAGAGTGCTGGTAATGGCAAACGTGGTGCAGAGTTTACGTGCCCGGGTAAAATCCAGGACCAGCCAGTTGAGCCAACTCCCCTTGCCCACCTGGACAAATTCGCCTACTCCACCGGCCGCTATCGACCATTCCACCCGCTCGTTGGTGGTGGTATAACCGTCCGGCCCCACGACGGTAGCCACCAGAATCACTTCGCTGCCAATCGGTGCTACCACTTCCCGGGGGTGAAGATATAGGGCTGCATTCTCGTTCCACTCGAACAGACGGCCGTCCGGCTCGGTTCGTTCCGGGGGCAAAAAAATTCGCTCCCCACTCGGATCGATCCGGGGCAAACCTGCCCAGACCGCATCTGCCCCAGCCCCCAGGAACCCTCCTGCCAAAGCCCAAACAGCCAGGAACCTGATTGCCCAGGGGGAGAAAACCCCCTGGGCGCAGAACATCTTCCGCCCAATGGACCGAGCTCCTCCAATTCCAGAGCAATGCGGTTCCGTATGACCACCCAGGTGGGGGGGCATCCCCTTCTCCCCCACGAACGAAAAGTTTCCGGAAGCATTCTTCCTAGGACAAGAAAAGTGGGCCTTCTTGGCATGGATTGCTCAGGAGGCCCCCTGCACCCTCCTCCTGCCTGATCCCTCGCTTGACCCAAACGGGGCACATTTTAGTAATCTGAGCGATTGGCTACAATGCCAGGTTAAAGGGTTTTCCCCACGGCTTATATTCCCCTTGGGGGATGAAATGGAAGGGATGGAGAGCCCACAGGCAGCCCCAACCCTCATGAACCCCCCAAAAGGCTGGCTTAGGGCAAAGAAAACTTTTTGCAAGCTACCAAGGGTAACCTACCCGGAAGGGACTGGGGGAAGATTGGTAATATACGAAAAATAAATAGAATTGGTAATATACGAAAAATAAAAAGAATAGTAACATTTTAGCCGAATGGATGAACACAATGTCTCCTTCCGGGGGAACCTGCAGCCCAGGCAATAAGGATTTCTTCTGCTGTCTGGACTGCCGCTTTCGTACAAGTAACACCCTGGCTTTAGGCCGCCAGACGGAGGGTTGCTTCCTTGGGCTAAAAGTAAATCTCTAGGAATAGAAATAGATAGAAAATGTCTGGCTCCGTTATCTCCCAATTGGAACTGCTGGCCGAAATCGATACCCTGGTCGAGGACCTACGCACCTGGGCGGATTCGGCCCCGGCTTGGGAACCAGCCCGCACAGCGCAGAAGTTGATCCATCGGCTTTTGGAGCGGCTGGAAGGGATTCGCATTCGTATGGATGCCCCTTTGGTGGTAGCCACTTTAGGGGGCACCGGTACCGGCAAAAGCGCCTTACTTAACGCGATTCTGGGCAAAGCAGTGCTGCCCACCGGGCAGATCCGGCCCACCACCTGCAAACCGGTGCTCGTGTGCCGTCCGGACATCCAGCCGGAAATGCTCGGCATCGAGCCGTCGGCCGTAGAGCTCTGCCCTCAACAGTTGCCCGTTTTGGAGCACTTGGTGTTGGTGGACTGTCCAGACCCGGATACGAGCGAATCGGCCGAGGAGGCTGGTTCCAATTTAGCCCGGCTCCGCCACATTTTGCCCTATTGTGATGTGCTGCTAATTACCGGCACCCAGCAGAAATACCGAAGCGGTCGAATAGCAGAGGAATTGGCTCGGACGGCCACTGGCGCACGGCTCATCTTCGTGCAAACCCATGCCGACACCGACGACGACATCCGGCCGGATTGGCAAAAAGTGTTGGAATCGGAATATGTGGTCCACCGAATTTTTCGTATCGATTCGGTGCGGGCCTTAGAGGATGCCCGGTTGGGCCGACCTCAGCAGGCCGAAATGGCCGATCTGCTGGAGCTTTTGACTCGGCAGCTTGCCGGGACGGCGGCTGGGCGCATTCGGCGGGCCAATCTGTTGGACTTGGCCGCTCAGGCACTGGCCCGTTGTACCGAAAGAGTCCAGCAAACGGCCCCGGCCCTCGAAGTGCTCCGCCAAGCCTTCCAAAGGGAAAAGCACCAGCTCTTGAATCATTTAGTGGAGAGTTTGCAGAAGCAGTTGGAGAGTGCTCGGCGGGATGCTGAAAACCGCCTTTTGGGGGAAATCATATCCTGCTGGGGTAGTAGTCCTTGGGCCTGGGTCCTCCGCATCTATCAAAGTTTGGGCATGGTGCTGCTGGGACTGCTGGGCCGTCGGCTTTCGGCACCGGCCGCTTTAGTACTTTGGGGGGGTGCGATCGGCTGGCAAATCTGGCGAAAGCGTCAGACCCACCGGCCCCTGTTGAACCGGCCCACCCTCCGCACCATGGGCTGGCTGCCAGATCAGGTGGAGGAAGTGGGGATTCGGCTCCAGGGGTATGCCTGGGAAGCCGGCCTCCCCGCCCAGATTGCCCAACCTGAGCGCCTTTTCCCCCAAATGGAGCAATCAGCCTATCGGCTTCTTTCTCAGCTTAGCGCCCATGTGGACCAAACCCTGGGTGAGTTGGCAGCCCGGCATAGTCGATGGTACGTTCGGGGGTTCTATGAAATACTATTTGGGGGGGCAATAGCGGTGGTACTCTACCGGTTGGCAAAAAACTACTTTTGGGACAGTTGGTTGGATCCGACGCCCGATGCCCCACCATATGGTTTGGACTTTTATCTGACGAGCCTTTTCTGGCTCCTGGTGTGGGCGGCCGGATTGGTTTGGATCTTTTTGAACCGGATTCGGCACGGCATGGGCCGACACATCCGGGATTGCCTGCAGCGGTGGCGCCACGAGGTGGAGCAAATGCCGATTTTCGGGGTCTTGGAACAGGAATATGAAAAAATCCGGGATTTTCAGGCGGATTTGGCCCGGCTTCGGGAGCGGGTGGAATCCTTGCGGCTCCGATTGGCTTTGCCGGAAGGGTCATTAGCTCGCCGCCGGACGGAAGAAGAGGTCCGAAGAGAACAATTTATGGAGCTTCGCAAATCGTAGAGACACGAAATTCCCTGCCTTTTGGCCACGTCGGTGCCCCTTGGTTTTGCGAAGACCAATCGGTTTTCCGAAGAGAAACAATTTGGGTTCACTGTCTCAGTTCGGATCAAACTCCCCCTATCGGTTGGAGGCAACGGATTTTTCCCTGCTACCAGTGGGAGGGGGGGAGCCGCCGCCTACCCATTTTCGGGAGAGCCTCTAAAAGGAGACCTGCCTGTTGAGGTGAAAATCAGGGCACCTTTTCTTCCAGCAGATGAACCAGGTAGTTGGGTGGGCTTGCTTGCGGTTGGGGCCGATCCGTCCGAGCGGGCAGGGAGTCCCAGGGGCGGGACAACGGATACAAAATTTCCTGTTCTCGGCGACTGCGGGCTGCCAAAATCCGCTCCTGCCAGCCTATCCCCTCCTGCAAAAGCAGTTGCCGGAAAGAAACCCCGTCGGTAAGCCGACCCGCCAACCGAAGCATCGTAGCTCGGCGGACCAATTGGTAGGTGGCCGGGGATACACAACCGGCCGATGGGCCGTCTTCGGACGCCCCAGGCAGGCCTGGGATATGCAAACCGGCCCCGGCAGGCCGACCAATCACCACCGGATATTTGAGAGCAGCGTTCCACAACAGGGGCAATTGTTCCCAGGGCAATACACACCCAGGTTCCTCAAAGAATAGGATTTGGCCGGTGGCCTCGGCAAGGGCGGTGCGGATGGCCTCGGCCCACCCCCTCGATTGGCCAAATCGGAATCCCTTAATTTGGGGGTAACAAACGCTCATTTCCGAGAGAACTTCGATGGTGGCATCCGTAGAACCATCGTCCAGCACAATCAGTTCCACGGATCGAGTCAATTCTGCCAAGGTTTCCAGAAGATTCACCAAAGCAGATTCCAAAACAGCCTGCACATTTCGGACAGGCAGAAGTGCACTGAGGGAGATGGACACACCGGCACCTTTCAAGCGCGGGATTGATTTGTTGTTTGTTTATTCGTTTAGTGATCTTTAATGGGAACCGAGCCCAAAGCGGAAGATCCTTGATTGAGATGGCTCCGGCAGCCCTCTCCTTGGCGAACTTCAAAGGGGTCCTTGGATACTCAATTTTTCGGAAATTTTGCGGAAAACTCTCCATGGGAACCCCCCAAAAGGGTATTTACACAAGTTCTAGCATATGCATCGGTTTTACCGAAAATACTCTCTCTTTGCCGGTCCCGCCTAGTCCCAATCCGCTTGCCTGTATCCATTGGGATCCATTACCAAATCGGAAACCCCCTCCAAACGATGCTGAGAGGCCGTGCCGAAATGGGTACTCGGGCGGCGGCCCGGACCGTTGCCAAACCCTTCCAATTTACCAAAGTGCCCGTTTGATGGAGGTCTTGGCGGTCTGGGGGCCGCCGGTTGGTAGTCCATCGGGCTAAAAACGGAATTCGGGGACAGCCTCTTAGAGCTCGAAAAGCGAATCCCCCAAGGGGTGGAGTTCTAACTTTCGAGAAGCCAAAGAGTTACGGAAAATGGCCAAAGTCAAGCTTATTTGGTCTTCGCCAAACCAAGGCACACCGACGTGGCCAAACACCAGGGAATTGCGTCGCTCGGAACATTTTAGCCGAATGGACGGGCGTGCTTGGCATGCCTGCAAAAGCGGCCATCCAAGGCAGACCCCTCCAAAGGACCGGAGCTGGGAAGCAGGTCCCTCCAAGGGTTTTTCATTCGCCTAACATATTACTGTGCCGCTACGAGTGGCCAAGCTCCATAGAACCTCATCGGACTCCGGAACAGTAGGCTCGTGGGGAAGTGCAGATTATTCAGAAGAGATGTCTTCCGAGCGGATGCCGTATTTGCGCATCAGCTTGTGGAAATTGGGACGCAGCATCCGGACCTGCTTGGCAGCTCGAGACACGTTGCCGCCGGCCCGCCGAAGCGCCTCCAGCACAAACCGGCGTTCCAATTCTTGGACGGTGCTTTCGGCCACCTGTTCTTTTAGGCGTCGGAATTCTTCCCAGGTAGTCGGCAGCGGGGGCAAGGAGGGCTGAACCGGCGTCTGCCGAATCTCCAAAGGCAAATGGACCACATCGATGTACTGGCCCTCGCATAGAATGGCCATCCGTTCAATGATATTTTTCAGTTCCCTTACATTGCCTGGCCACGAATAACTCTCCAGTCGGGCCATCGCCTCCGGCGTAAATCCCTTGATCGCCAGATTCATCCTGGCACAAGCCCGCCGCAAAAACACATTGGCCAACAGGGAAATATCTCCCGGCCGCTCCCGCAAAGGAGGCAAATGGATCGGCACCACATTCAGCCGATAGTACAAATCCTCCCGAAAGAGCCCTGCGCGAACCAGTTCGCCCAGATCCCGGTTGGTCGCCGCGATGAGACGAATATCCACCTCCCGCTCGGTCGTGTCGCCTACCTTTTTCACCCGCCGGGTTTCCAGGACCCGAAGGAGCTTGGCTTGTGTTTCCAGGCTGAGATTGCCGACTTCGTCCAAAAAGAGCGTGCCGCCGTCAGCCACCTCGAAAAGCCCCTTTTTCGTGGCAATCGCCCCGGAAAACGAACCCTTCACATGGCCGAACAGTTCGCTTTCCAGAAGGGTGGGCGCCAGGGCGGTGCAGTCGCAGGCGAGCAGGGGTTTGTGGCGGCGTGGGCTCAAGCGATGGATGGCCTGGGCCACCAGCTCCTTGCCCGTGCCGCTCTCGCCGGTAATCAGCACGGTACCGTCCGTCGGCGCCACACGCTTGATCAGGGCAAAGACCTCCTGCATAGGCCGGCTTTGGCCCAAAATGCCCTCAAATCCCTGGTAGATTTCTGCCTCTTTGGCACCAGCCGGATATTGCCGAAACCAGGCAGCCCGGCTACCCAATTTTCGTACAAGCGTAGATAATTGTTCTGGAGTGAACGGTTTTGCGATATAATCGGCTGCTCCCTGTTTCATGGCCTCCACAGCGGATTCCACCGTAGCATGGCCGGTAACGATCACTACCGGCGTGGGGATCCCGGCCGCCTTCAGTTGGCTCAAAAACTTCATCCCGTCCAGCCCCGGCATCACCAAATCCAACAGAATCACGTCATATTGGCCGTTCAACGCCGCCTGAAAACCCGCCACAGGATTTTCAAAGACCACCACTTCATGCCCCTCGGCCGCCAGAATCCGTCGGCAACTGGCACCCACGGCCGGATCGTCATCCACCACCAAAATCCGGAGCGGACGGATCTCCTGGACGGGTTTCTCGGAGGCTGGCTTGGAGCTTTTCATGCTGTGGACTCCTTGGCCGATTCTGCGTCGGATGGCCACCTCTCCCTTCCAATTCCCTTCGGAGGAGAAGGGAACCCAAAGGGTCCTACGGGTTTGCCGACCAGAAGTTCCCAAGGCTTCCGTGGACCGGCAAGCGGGAACAGGGTTCGGGGCCAGACCGGATGTTCCTTATTTTAAATCGGCCTTAGGAGTTTCAGAAGGGGATGGCGTCCGGGGGCTTCGGGCCGGAAGCACTACGGTAAACGTGGAGCCGAAACCCACTTTGCTTTCCACCTCGATATGGCCGCCATGTTGCTGGACAATACCGTAGCTGACGCTCAGGCCCAAGCCGGTGCCTTTGCCGACCGGTTTGGTGGTGAAAAACGGTTCAAAGATGCGTTCCAGATGTTCCGGCGGGATGCCGCAGCCGGTGTCGGTGATTTTCACCAGAACCTTGTCCTGGTCTGCCGAAGTGCTCACCAGCAGGGTACCACCCTGGGGCATGGCTTCACATGCGTTCAGCGCCAGGTTCAAGAAGACCTGTTGGAGTTGGTTGGGATCGCCGTCGATGAGCGGCACATTATCCTGAAGGTCTTCGACGATCATGATATTGCTGAAGGCCCGCTGATTGCTCAGAAGGCGCAAGGTGCGGCGCAGGACGTCGTTAATCTGGAGGGGCTGTTTGACGGCGGGGCGTTCCCGGGCAAAATCCAACAGTCCCCGAACGATCTCCGCCGCCCGCGTGGTTTCTCGAATGATCAAGTCGAGGTCCTGGCGGTCCTGTTCGTCCATATTGGGTTTTTCCCGGAGCATATGGGCAAATGTGAGGATGCCGGTCAAGGGGTTATTGATCTCATGGGCCACTCCGGCGGCCAATCGCCCGACAGAAGCTAATTGTTCACTCCGACTGATTTGTCGTCTCATAGCTGCCTTGAGCTGCTCTTCCCGCTCCGAAATCGCCTCGGCCATCTGATCCAGTGCCTGACACAATAGCCCCATTTCTCCCGGCGGACGAATACCTACTCGAGCGGTCAAATCCCCATCGATGACCCGGCGAGCCATCGCCAGAATCCGCCGGATCGGCCCCAAGACCAAGAGAGTGCCCACATGGATCAAGATCAAACTGCCCACCGAGGTAGCAGCAATAAAGGTGACAAATGTCCGGATAATCCGGTGCCGCTCCCGCAAAAACGGCGCCCGCAGCAAGCCCACATACAAGACGCCTACCACGCGGCCTGTAGGGTCCCGGATCGGCTCATAGGCGGTGATGTACCAGTCGTTTACTACAAAGGCCTCGCCGATCCAGGTTTTCCCTTCTCCCAGTACCTGGTCCGCCACTGGAGCGCTCAGTCGGGTGCCCACGGCCCGCCGACCGTCTTCCTGGATCACATTGGTCGAAATCCGAAGATCGCCCAGGAAGATGGTGACGGTACCGATGTCTCTGCCTTCGTACTGTTGGTCGGCAAACACTTCCTCTTTAATCTGATCGACCAGGGTAAAGTCGTTGTTGAGCAGTTCGGCGGCAAACAGGATGGCCAAGAGGCGGCCGTCGGCATCGAACATAGGTTCCGCGGCTGCCAGCATCAACCCATCGGCCCGGAACGTGTCTTGGGTGGGATGGGCCGCCGGCGTGGGCAACACTTCCAAATAGGCCTGTTTGGCCAGGCGAGGCGACTCCCGCTCCAGCTCCGCAGCCGTAATCACCACCGTCCCCTGCACCCCCCGCTTCTGCTGAAGCACCTGGGCAATCAGCGGATTTTGGGCAAAGGAGTCCTGGCGGTACTGGGGATGATGCGCCCGACAGACCACCCGGCCCTGGGCGTCGAGAAGCATTAAAATGTCCATCTTGCCGGTGCGGTATGCCTTCTCCAGATGCGTTTGAATGGCCGGCAGGTCCCCCTGCTGCAACCCCACCGTAATGGTCCGACTAAACGTCAACGCCCGCAGATACCAACCGAGCCGCTCTAGTCGGTTCCGATACGCCGACCGAGCCGAGTTCAAATCCAACTGCACCCGCCGCTGCACTTCCTCCAACCACCGCCGTCCGATGGAATCGACCGTCAGCATGGCCAACACCGCATTGGCCACCAACAGCACCGCCACCGTCCACATCGTAAACTTAAACTGAATCGTCATCGGCCGCATACCCACCCCCATCATTCACCCCAAAAAACACCCTCCGAAAGCCCCAAACCGCCTTATGCCCATTTTAGAGGAAAATCGCCCCCCGGCAAAAGACGGCTGGCCAAAACAAACCAGAAAAAAACGGGCAGTGGGAACCGAAAAAGACAGAACACAAAAGCCAAACACGTTTTTTAGATAGGGGGAGCAGGGGCCGGAGGGACTTGGCGGCCCAGCAGAACCCGCACACCAGAGTTGGCACCTGAAGGGACTGGGCACTCCGGTGCGATGGGACCGAGAAAGTCGAAAACCGCAGAAGCCCTTCCTTGCAAGAGACGATCCTGCGAGTGGTCATCTCGGATGGGCTATCTGCAAGCCGTTCCCGCACGTTTACCCCCAGAGTGTGCCAGAACAGGGGAGGTCCTGCTCGGCGGAGGACCCCCTCGGCTAGATGGGATCGGGGTTTTGTCAGAGAAGCGGAAAGAACCTGTCCGGACCCATCGGAGGTCCTAAAGTAACCCTCTTGCCCCTCCGGATGATTTGTCGGGGCGGGTTAGTCCAGGTTTTGGCGGAGGCAGTGGAGCAGGGTGCCGTCGGAGGAGCGTATGTTCACTTCTAGCGGCATCTGGCCCGGCAAGCTGTGCGTGGCGCAGCCAAAG
>Ga0209017_10000253_pt1 | contig 54895 bp, 31 predicted proteins | sample YNPBryunderm2012_FD_185812 | JGI IMG/M metagenome (GOLD analysis project Ga0209017, IMG submission 185812) | Anoxygenic and chlorotrophic microbial mat microbial communities from Yellowstone National Park, USA - YNP Bryant MS undermat 2012... ... | reverse complement strand
CTGATGGGGAAACCGTTGAGGATGCGCCACACTTCGTATCCCAAGGGCACCTGCTGCACCAGTACCCACCCCTGAGCACGCACCCCTTGACGGAGGTACTCATAGGAAGGCCATTCTTCTCCCGGCGCTGGCGCCACCAGAATCCGGAAGCGACCGTTTCCATCCGAAGTCGGATCAATCAGGTAGACCTCCCCCCGAAACGTCCCGGCTGCCACCCGCGGGTAAGCGGCAAACTGGACGGCTGGCCACCCTTCAAACTGCAGTAAGACCGTGTCCCCCCGTTGGACCAACGGCAGGTCGTTGCCGTCGATAAACAGCTCGGCCACGATAGCCGGATAATCCCCCCACGTCAAGGGATCATAGAACCCCAAGGCTGCTCCTCCCAACAGGGCCATCTCGGTCCGTCGGCGTTGCGCCTGCAGTTGCGGGTCCTCTAAGTCAGGGACCAATACGGCCAATCGTTCTCCCGGACGCACCAGTTGCCCCCCTGCTTCGGCATTGGCCAGAATCCGGAAGATGACCCCGGTGGCGGGTGCATAAATCCGCTGGTTTTCCTGCCGTTGCACTTGGGTACGTATGGCCAGATACTGCTGCCGCACAGCTGCCTGTTCGCTTTGGGCCGCTTTCAGGGCAGCTTCTTCGGTCTGGACCAAGGCCGCCGTCCGCTTGTCCGTCGCTTCCTGCTGGGCGATCGCCGCTGCCAGCCGTTTCTCCGCCAGCTTCACCCGAGCTTCGACCAGGGGCACCTGCGCCTTGGCCAGGTTCCGCCGCCGCTCTGCTTCTTCCAGTTCGTCCTTCGACGCCGCCTTGCCCACTCCTAGGGCACTCTGGTACAGCCGCAGTGTTCGCTGGTAATTCAACTCCTCCCGTTGCAGATCAAAACGGGCCCGCTCCAACTCTTGCTGGGCCACCAACACCTCGGCCTCGGCTTGCTCGACGCGGTAACGGGCCTCCGCCAGCAGCACTTCCCGCTCCTGCCGTACATATTGCAAACGCGATTCCTGATCCTGGACCCGGCCATCGGCCAAGGTCAGACGCTGCAACGCCAGCAACTCCTGTTCTCGCAACCGTTCCAGGATCAGTGGGTCGTTATCCACCAGATCGACCAGCAACTGACCAGCCCGAACGCGGTCCCCCTCCACCACGTGCCATTTTTTCACCCGTCCCTCGATCGGGGAAACGATAAACTGCGGCCGACGGGTCGGGTGGAAAGCGATTGTCTGACCCTGGCCATGAACCGTCTGAGTCCAGGGAACCAGGGCACTGGCCGGTACGATGACCAACAAAGTGATCAGCACGCTGAGGGCCAGTCCGCGGATCAGTCGGGGTGTGCTACTCAGCCGAATGGCGGGTAAGGTCAGATCCGGTTGATGCGGACTACGCATCATCCCACTCATAAAGCCTCCTTTATCACCGAGCATCGACACGCCCTGGGGTGAACCCAGCCCGACCGAGTGCGTTGACCCAATCGGGGTGTATTGCGGACCATGGGCATCGATCGGCTTCGGTTGGGTCCTGCCTGCGTGGAGTACGTCCCCCATCCGTGGCTTGACCTAGTGTGTGTCGCCGCTCCATGACTTGCGTATTGTATGTTGCGAACCGTTTGTATGTTGCTAACCGTGAAGGCTCGGTTGGCTCTCAGGACCAGTAATGACCTTTCGTCGTCGGCCCGATGATATTCACTTGGACTGTCAAGATCCCAAAGCTGGTGGCTCCTGAGTCGTGGCGGGAACACCTGCTTATGAGAAGAGGGTACCGTCCTGTGGACTCACAATCTGCGGACTTCCGAAAGCTTTGCGGTCCGTCGATTCCCGCCCGCTACCAGGCTTGGGGGAGTGCAACGTAATGACCCGGTCACACTGCTGGGCCAGATCCAGGACATGGGTGATGAGGATCAAAGTCCAGGGTTGGGTCCGATCCAGCAGGGTGGCCAGGACTTGCGGCCGGCCCTGCTCGTCGATATGGTCGAGAGCCTCATCCACAATCAGCAAGCGGGGTTCTCCCAGAATGGCTCGGGCTATCATCAACCGGCTGGCCTGGCCCAGTGACAGTGGTTTGCCATCGCCCCACAACGGAGTGTTCAAACCCTCAGGAAAAGCCAGAATCGTTTCCAGTAAACCGACCTTTTCCAGAACCTTGCGGATTTGGATCAAACTGATTTCATCCCGTCCCATACGCAAGTTGTCCAGCACTGTCCCTTCGATGATTTCGACCCCCTTGACTAAAGCCACATACTCCCGGAGCGAATCCAGGCGCAAACTGCGGATGTCGATGCCATCGATTTCCACCCACCCGCTTTCCGGCACGCGCAAGCCAAAGAGCACATCGGCCAGCGTGCTTTTGCCTGCTCCATTCGGACCGGTCAGGGCTATCCGTTCCCCCGGTTCAATCGACAGGTTCAACTCACGCAATGCGGGCCATTTCTGTCCTCGGTAGGTAAAGGTGACGTTGTGTAAATGCACCGTCGCTCCCCTACTGTGAGCTATATGATGCTCCCCCAGTAAACTTTCTGAGGGCAGGTCCAGCAACTGGCCTAATTTATCTGTACCAGCAAGTAAATCATAGAACGCTTCCAAGTATTTGATCATTTTGAGGAATGTAGCCAGAATCAGATTAACGACGATCTCCGTGGCTACCAGTTGACCCAATGTCAATTGTCCCTGGATAACAAGGCTGCCGCCCAGAGCTAGGAGAAGGGTATTGAAGAATATATACAGGAAAATCATGAAGCCGTATTGTCGCAGCAAAACGCGGAAGTGTCGCTGGCGGGCCTCCAGATATTGCCGGGTCAGTTGTTCGGCCCGTTCCCAGGCCAGCCGAGGTCCCCCGGCGAGTTTGAAGGCCACTGGATGCCGGGCTATTTCTTCCATCCAGCCGGCGACGCGATATTTGGCAATCGACTCCCCAATGGCAGTTCGCATTCCCCCTCGACCCAACAGCACCACCCACACTACTAATGAGCCGATCAACAGCAGATCGAACCCCAATAGTAGAGGATGGTAAAATGCCAGCAATACCATCCCTATGGTCATTTGTAACAACAGTGATACACCATCCAGCAATAATGTGGCGGAAGATTTTTGCACCGTCAATACATCGAAAAATCGGTTGACCAACTCAGGGCCATAACGCTGATCAAAAGCTTTGACATCCACACGGGGGAGTTTGTAGGAAAGCTCAGTGGCAACACGGATGAAGATGCGACGCTGGATGTATTCTACAAGGAGATATTGCAAGGCGATGAGAGCACCAGCAATCAACAGGGCCACCATCAACGCCACACAAAGTACGATCAACTGTTGGATGAGGGTTCCGAAGGCAACGGTGTTGACCACCGCCATGGTGACCAGAGGGACTGTCAGATTGAGGATGCCGATAGCCAGCGCGAAGGCGATGACCAGGCGGATGTCGGCGGTGTCGGGGCGTAACAGTACGAGTAAGCGTTTCCAGGGGTGGAGCCGACCATGGTAGCTGACATGTTCCACTTCGGCCTCGGCTGCGGTCACCTGTGAGGCCAGGGCAATGGGAACCGGCTCCAACCACTCCATCACCACACTGGCATCGCAGGCTCCGAACAGACGAGCCAGTTCTTCGGCACTATACCAGACACCTGGGTCGCCGGCATTCAGCAGCAAACCGCGGTGTCCATCCGCTTCCTCAATGATGAACCAGCGACCGCTACCGCTGGCGGTGGTGGTGAAGATGAGGAGGGGTACCTCCTGCCGCCGGATGTAATCTAACGCTTCCTGTACGGAAAGGTGGTGCGGTTGCAAGCGGATGCCGAATCCCTCGGCCGCCTGGGCCAACCGCAGACGTGAGGCCCGCGGCAGAGTTGGCTCGATCCTTTCGATCGCTCCGCGATACAACTGGGTGGCCCGCTCAGCATCAAACGGCAAATCGCAAACCTGGGTGATGTACTCCAGGATCTGCAATGCCTCGATGTCCGGGGCTGACGATGACGTCCACCGTGCGTCGCTGATCACAGACACACCTCGTGGTCTGAGGAATGTGGGTCCTTATGTCCTCTCGGTATCGTCTGGTCGATTTATACCCGGCCTGTCTCATCAGGCGGGAGTCTCCCTGCATGCACCGACGCCAGGCACCCTCTTTGTTAACTGTACTCTCCCTGCCCTCACTTGTATACATCGGAGCCGATAACTCCATTGCGGTTGCCTGTCAACGCCATGGAACTGGGCGAGCCGTATCTCCACCATCTACACCGCTAATTCGGACGATCCCGAATTCATTCGGACACCCCCGAGTTAGTTCGGACGAACCGAAGGAACTCTCCCACCTGATGGCCCATCGTTGATCGACCGTTCGGCGCGACCCGATATCCGGAAATATGTCCGAAAATTCGAGAATAAGGGGCGGATAACCTCTCCCAAAATAGGGAGTGAACACAATAAGCCAAAATAAGGTCTGAACATAATAAGGGGCGGACATGGTACAAGGAACAGACACAGGGTGTAGAGACGGATGAAAGAATAGAGGCAGATCGGGGGTCAGGGGCGGACAAAACGCCCGTTCTGGCTATAACGTTGTCACAAGCGATTGTGACAACACGCTCGGGGAGTGGGGGGTGTGGAGTCACCGTGGCGGGGAAAAACTCTATTCCAGGAGGAGGAGCTTGTTATGTGCTCCCGGTCTGTGCTGTTCCAACTGGCCGCCGTCGTGGCGGTAGGATGGTTGATGATGGACCAACCCATCTATGGCGATGAGGGGATGTGGCTGTTCAATCGTCCCCCGACCGAGTATCTGCAGAAGCGCTATGGCTTTGCTCCGGATCAAGCCTGGCTGGACCATGTCCGGCTGGCCTCTGTCCGCTTCAACTCCGGCGGCTCCGGCAGCTTCGTCAGCCCCCACGGTTTGGTCATGACGAACCACCACGTCGCCTCGGACGACCTGGCCAAGCTGTCCACCGACGAGAAAAACTATTTACGCGACGGCTTCCACGCCCGCACCCATGACCAGGAACTACCCTGCAAAGGCCTGGAGTTGAACGTTCTCATTGACATCCAGGATGTGACCGCCGAGGTGGAAAAGGCGGTGCCGCCGGGCACACCGCCGGCCGAAGCGTTCCAGCGACGCCTGGCCAAAATCGCCGAACTGGAAAAAGCCGCTTCCGATCCCAAAAACAATATCCGCGCCGATGTCGTCACCCTGTATGCCGGCGGCCAGTATCACCTCTACAAGTTCAAGAAATATACCGATATCCGCCTGGTGTTTGCTCCCGAGAAAGATGCGGCCTTCTTCGGCGGCGACCCGGACAATTTCGAATACCCCCGCTATTGCCTTGATGTCGCTTTCGTGCGCGTTTACGAAAACGGCAAGCCGATCGACAGCCGGCATTATCTGAAATGGAGTTCCGACGGCTGTCGGGAAGGGGAGTTGGTGTTCGTTTCTGGTCACCCCGGACGGACCAACCGTGGCAACACCCTGGCCGAGTTGAAGTACCTCCGGGACACCGGTTACCCCTATTTGCTGCAACGGCTCAACCGGCTGGAAGTGCTCTTGAGTGCCTGGAGTGCCCGCAGCGAACGGAATGCCCAACGGGCCGAGGATGAGTTGTTCAGCATTCAAAACAGCCGCAAAGCCCGCATCGGGGGTCTGGCTGGTCTGCTCGACCCGAAGCTGATGGCCCGCAAAGAAGCCCAGGAAAAACGCTTGCGGGATTACCTGACCCACCTGCAGGTGCGCATGGAGCCGCTGCCTCCCTGGTATGCCGAGGCGAAACAAGCCTTCGACGTCATCGCCAAAGCCGAAAAAGTGCGGGCCGAACTGATTCGCGATGTTACCTTGCTGGAAAATGCCGCGGGCTTTTACAGTGCTTCCTTTAGCATCGCTCGCACCCTTGTCCGTGCTGCCGAAGAGTTGCCTAAACCCAGTGGAGAACGCCTCCGCGAATTCGCAGATGCCCGCTTGCCCAGCCTCAAGTTTCAGCTCTTCTCCGACGAACCCATCTACGAAGACCTGGAAACGGTCAAACTTACCGATGCTCTCACCTTCCTGGCAACCAGTCTGGGTGCCGAACATGAGCTGGTGCAGAAGGTGTTGGCCGGCAAATCTCCCCGCGAACGGGCTTATGAGCTGATCCACGGCACGAAAGTCCGCGATGTCGCCTTCCGCAAAAAAGTCTTCACCGAGATCGAAGAGAAGGCCAAAAGCGGGCAGAAGGTCGATCTGAGCTCCTATCAGGACCCGATGCTAACATTGGCCCAACTGGTCGATCCAGCAGCCCGTGCGGTCCGTAAACGCTTCGAGAATGAAGTGGAGGAGCCGAAACGGCAAGCGTACTCTGCCTTGGCCAAGGCTCGCTTTGCTATGGATGGCGAAAGCGTCTATCCCGATGCCACCTTTACCCTGCGGCTGGCCTTCGGAGTGGTCAAAGGATACGAAGAAGACGGGCGCCAAATCCCCCCGTTCACCACGTTTGCCGGCATGTTCCAACGGGCCGACGAACAACACCACAAGCCCCCCTTCACCTTGCCCAAACGCTGGCGGGAACGCAAGGACAAGCTCAACCTGCAAACACCGTTCAACTTCGTCTGCACCGCCGACATCATCGGCGGCAACTCCGGGTCGCCGGTGATCAACAAAAATGCGGAAGTGGTCGGCTTGATCTTCGACGGCAACATCCAATCCCTGATCCTGGACTTCATCTACGATGACGAACAAGCTCGGGCCATCTCCGTCGATAGCCGGGCGATCCTCGAAGCCCTCCGCAACATCTACGACGCCCACGAACTGGTCCGCGAAATCACCGGCACACGGTGACCACTTCACCGACCCACGGCGACCCATTCACCGGCAAACCGTAAACTGGCAGCACCTCTGAAATCGGTATGGGTAATCCAAGAGGTCTGCCCTTGCATACCCCTGTGACGTGGGTAACTACTGCAGAGGTTTACCCCTGCGGATTACCCCGTGGTATTCCTCCTGGTTGGTCGTCCCGTTTTCCCCGGTTGCTCGTCCTCTATTTTTCCTTAGTTGGTCATCACGTTTTACACTAAAGCGGATAGGCTGATAGTTGGCTTGGCCCAAACCACAACGTCAGATGATGTAGGGGACAACGTCAGATGGTAATGAGGATGGTGAAGGTGGGGCGGCAATCCCCGGCTTTGCTTCACTCGGTTCCATCGGTTCCCAGGAAAGACGGAAGATTTGAGCGATAACTTCCTAACTTTCGGGGAACGGACCTTAGATTTGAGCGGTAACTTTCTGACTTTCGGGGAACGGACCTTCTCTAGGGAGCGGAATCCGGAGACAGGATCGAGGCGACGAGGCGTTTCATCTTGTGCAGACCGGTTTTGGCAACGTGGAGAGGGTCCTGCTTCCAGTAGGTGCGGTTGAACAATTCCAGGGAAAGGTAGCCGCTGTAGCCGAGAGTTTTCAGGGTTTTGAGGATCTGTCGTAGAGGAGCAATACCGTCGCCGGGGAAGACGCGGTCGGCATCGGTGATTTTGTCACGGGGAATGTCGGGGTAGTCGTTGAAATGGAAGATGCCGATGGCCGTCGGTGCGAGCAATGGCAGGCCGGAGAAGTCGGAACCGCCTTTGTAGAGGTGATAGACATCCGGGAGGATGGCGGCCTGACTTTGCCGAGATTCAGCAGCAATGAAGAAGGCTTCGCCGAGACGACGGAGGGTACGGGAGAAGCCCCAGATTTCGACCAGGGGGACCACATGGAAGGGTTTGCCCAGTTCGACCAGGGCGTGGTAGCGTTCCGCGGCGGCCAGCAGGTCGGTGACCGGATGGGAGTGGCGGGGGTCGTCGCGGGGACTGGTGCCGCCTGTGGCACCGACCGGTGGAGCGGCCAGATGGGGACAACCTAATTGGGCTGCCCAGTCCATATACCGTTTGGCCTGCTCCAGCCCTTTCTGCCGACGTGATTCATCCGCGACGATCCACTCGGCAAAGCCGATCAGGTCCGCCACCTTCAAACCTGCGTCCTCAAGCCGCCGACGCAGCTCCGGGAGCGTTCCACCACTGCTGAGGTAGGCCTCGATTTCGTGCGTCCACGGCTCGATGGCCTCGTAACCGGCTTGCTGGGCAATGCGGATCAACTCCCGCAAGGGCCGCGACCGCCCTTGCTCATCCCGCACCGTACTGGTGTTGAGGCAGAAGCGGAATGCGAAAGTCGCGGGGGCAGAAGGAGAAGAGCCCGATGAAGCAGATCCTGCCGAGAGCGTAACGCCTTCCCAGGTGACTGTCCCCATTGTGGCTGTCAACCACTGCCGTCGATTCCACATGGTATCAGACATGATTGCCTCCCCACCCCAGAGATTACTATTGCCGCTCTGACGCCACCAGATGTGGGTCATTCTACCTAGGCATACGCCCTTTTGAGTCTGGGATCACTTTAGTGTCTGGTCATTCTACACCGGCATTGTGAGTCTGTGACGGCTTATGCTGAAACCCGCCTGTTGGAGTCAGGTCTCAGCGCACAATTGCGTCAATAGAAGCAACCAGTATCAGGTCCTGAGGCCGAAAAAAATCTTAGTGAAAAAATGATGGGAACTTTGGGACATTTCGCCCATTCCAAAGCAAAATGTGAGCTATGGTTTGGTCAGGAGGCTCCTCTGCATGGTGCGGAAGGGACCAAAGAGGCTCGTGAGGGGGTCCATTCCTTCCGAACAGAGAGCACTTTATATTCCGAATATGCCGAGTATCGCTGATTGGAGCAGTGGAGAGACCACCCGTGCCCACCAGTACCCGTTTGCCCGGTCCGTTGAATGCCCCCTTCGTTCAGGTTATCTTGCGAAGCGGTTTGTTGCGGCCGGATGATCTGCTCCCGGTGTTGGCCGAGTTGGGGGTAGATCCAGCGAAGTTGCCCCCGTTACAATTAGCCACCCACCTGGTCCGCAAGAAACTGCTCACGAAGTTCCAGGCGATGCAGTTGCTCAACGGGCGGACACGCGGCTTTATTCTGGGGCAATACAAGGTTCTGGACGGTATCCGTCAGGATCGCGTGGGGATGGTGTTTCTGGCGGAGGACACCCAGAACAAGCGACATGTTGCGGTGAAAGTGCTCCCGACGGACCGGGTGTCGGACCCGACAATCTTGCGCGAGTTCCTCCAGGAGGTCCGGGCGGCGGCTCAGGTCACCCATCCCAACATTGCCCGAATTCTGGATATCGGTCACTGGCAGGGGACCCACTTCGTCGTCATCGAGCATGTCACCGGGGTAACCCTTGATCGCCTAGTGGCCGAGAAAGGGCCTTTGCCGCCCCATACCGCGGCACAAATTATCGCTCAAGCCGCAGTGGGTCTATTTGCCGCCCATCAGTTGGGGTTGGTTCATCGCGATATCAAGCCGGCCAACATTGCTGTGTTGCCCGAGGGACGGGTCAAATTATTGGACCTGGGTCTGACCCACATGCTGGAAAATCCTTGGGTGCACGTTACTCGCCGGATCAACACACGGGAGTATGCGGAGGAGATCGCTCATATCGCCCCGGAGCAGGCCTGGGGTTGCGAGATCGACGCCCGCAGCGACGTTTACAGTCTAGGTTCCACCTTCTACTATCTGCTTACGGGTGAGGTACCCTTCCCGGGTTTGGCGCCCGAGATGATGGCGGAACGGCAGATCCGCGGCGTTCCCTCACCACGGCAGAAACGTCCGGAAGTGCCCTGGGAAATCGATGCCATCGTGCAAAAGATGGGTGCCAAGGATCCCCATGCCCGTTACGCATCGGCCCGGGAGGTGCTCATCGCCATGCAAGCGTGGCTGCCGCTGGCCCAGTGGCTCTCCTTAGGAATTGCTCCGCCGCCACCGGTAGAAGCCCATGTGTCCGCTCCTCCGCCGCGAAAGAAGCGGGGATTTCTCGCCTGGCTTCTGGGACGGTGATCGCTGACCTTGCGCTGAGCAAGACCGAACGGGGGTGATCAGTCCCAGCGACGGTGGCTGACCTGCTTCCCGACCGGCTCTTCCCCGGCAAATAGCTTCCCCGGCAAGTACCCAAGCCCGGCCGTTGTCCCGATGGCCCGGAACATGGGGCCGACCCCTCAACGAGGATTGTCAGAAACGCACTTCCATGCCGAAACTCAGACCCTGGAGCCAGTAGTCGCTGGTGCGGAAGCCGCTATAGACGGGAGGTTGTTCTCCAGGCAACAGAGTCACCGGCGGACGGAATATGGGGTTGATTCGCGGATCGATTTGTTCGCCGGCCCGAACCACATTGCTCAGGTACATCCAGTTGTAAGCGACGTAGAGACGGGCGCTTTCCGTCAGCTGCACACCACCGCGGACGCCGACTTCGGGCAGTACAGCAAAGGTCGTTTGCTGATACCGGCCGATGTTGGAGGGCAGGGCGAAGCGGCCGATGGCTGTAGCCGTGGGAAGGCCCCCGAACGGAGTCAGCACCGTCCGTCCGGAAATGTCCACGACATGGCGCACGCCGCCGAGAGCCACCGACGCCCGACCCGCCAGGAACCAGACTCCTAAGCGTCGCTCACCGGCCAGCCCCAGCACACCACCGTGGAAGTGGTTGAAGGTACGGAAGCGGTCGAGTGCTCGCAATTGTTCTCCAGGGACCAGAGGGGCAGCTGCGGGGCTGAGGGCGACAGTCTCTTCCTTGATGCTAACCTCGTCGAACAGTCCAAAGTAGCGATAGCCGGCTAGCAAGTCGATTTTGCCACCCAGGCCGTTCCAGAGATTCAGCAAGGCATTCGTGCCGCCACCGATGACGAAACTTTCCACCTGCACGTCGATTGCGCCCCGTTGGACACTCGGGTAGGCCACCAGGATGGCATCATCGATGCCGGTGACCGCATTGATGAAAGGACGGGCCAGAATCTGATTGCCGTTGGCATCGGAAGCAGCCGTCAGCCCTTTTTTGCTGTTGCGTACAAAGAAGAAATCACCCTCCAGGCCGACGATCCGGTTCAGATCCAGCCAAGCCCCCCCGCTGAGGCGGAAGCCGGGACGGAACTCGTTGTTGACTCGGTCCAGGGGGAAGAGGATGCGGGTTTCCGGTGTGAACAGTTTACCGGCCAGAGTCTGGGGGGTGATTGGATCGCCGGTGGTGATCATCGGAGGCAGGTGTTGACCGGAGCCGGCCCACATCAAAATTTCCAGATTCGTCCAGAGGACACCGCCGGGATCCGGGCTGAGAGCGAGGGGAGAGAAAGTGGCCTCCGGCTCTGGACCCAGTCCCGGAGCTGCGGACTGCAAGCGGATGCCTCGCGGAAAGAGAGCAGGAGAAATCGATGGAGGAAACGGCACGGTAGAAACAGGAGGAGGGAGGGAAGACACGGCCGGAGTTGACGACGGACTGGGGGGAGCGGTTACCTCTGCTGCAAGATTCGCAGACGAACCAGATGGACCGGCTCCAGGTATCGGCTGAGCCTGAGCTGAGGACGACCCAGGAAGCGATGATAACCGTGCCAAACGAGGCGAACGATGGGGCAAACGATAGCCGATCGGAAAATCGCTCTCGGCAGAGGGCCACGGAGCGGGATAAGCCGCCGCATCTGGACGACGCCAGAACGAAGAATCGGTTGCAGCTATAGTTCCCGGGGAGGATGACCAACGCTCACGCATTTCGGTGCCTGTATCGCCGCGAAGACCCGGCCGAGGGGGCATCTGCCCCCAGGCGGAGGTGCCCATTCCCAGCAACCCCACCACCGCCTGACCCCAGATCCCCCACCGCTTCATCCACCCTCTGTATCCCAGGCTCAGTGGGGAGAATCGTTGCCTCCGACTCCGCTTCCGCCTGATATATGAAAGCACGCCATGCCCTCCCTGATCTGTCTCGCTGTGTTGGTGACGGTCTGGAGCCTGGTCCCACCGCTTAGGGGCAAGCACGGTACTGTCCTCTCTGATCGACTTCTGCCATCCATCCATGTAGGGGGAACTCCATGGAGGGGGAACTGCTTCTGCTACCCGCATAGACGGCCTGATTGCTGCTCCAGTAACCAAACCTCCCTATGCACTTATCGGCGCAGTCGTCAGGTTCCTGTCATTCGTACCAAAGTTGCGTAGCCAACTCATGGGTCCTTTTCTGTGGCAGGATCGCTATAAAGAGAGCAGCTTGCCCAGTTTTAAAGAGATCGACTTGCCCAGTTTCCAAGAGGGCGACTTGCCCCGTTTCACGCCCCTTGTTCCCCAAGGGATGACTCACGCGTGGCAAACAGGACAGCTTTTTCTCCTTCAGAACTGTTCCGTACTCCAACTGTTCCGCTGTTGTATGGGATGATGTGCTTCTCCTTTTCCAGTTGGATGGTGTAAAGTGGATGGAGTGAAGTGGATGGGGTGAAGTGATCTGGACCTATGGAGGACAAACACGCCGATAGGGGAGGCTGGGTCGATCCAGGAACCCTGGGAAGCAATAGCGGGAAATGGAGTTTGGCCGAGTGTGCAGGGAGGAGATAGAATCTCCTTGTCAAGGTGGAAGTGAGACTTAGGTGGGAAAAACGGTCAGGGGGCGGGCAGAGAGTCCGTCGGCGGGAAGGAAAACGTAACGGGGTACGCCCATAGACTGGCAATCCGAGTGACAGGGACTCGAGCGTGACTTTACGGGATTTGCAGCAGGTGATTCAAGCCACCTTCGGCAGCAAAGATGCCCGCCGAGGGGTGGAAGGAACGTTCATGTGGTTCATGGAAGAAGTCGGTGAACTGGCCACAGCCTTAAGAGGGCAAGAGGATCGAGAGAATCTGCGGCAGGAATTTGCCGATGTGCTGGCCTGGCTGGCGACCCTGGCCAACATCTGCGGCGTAGATCTAGAAGAGGCTGTCGAGCAGTGGTACGGCTGTGGCTGTCCCAAGTGCTGCAGTTGTCCCTGCACGTGCGGAGCGAGCAAACCGTAACACCGACTGGAGAGCTGGGGGTGGCATGGCGGGTGGCGCAACGGTGTGGCGGGGTGTCCTGATCGGTCTGGTCGTGCTAGGTGGGTCGGGTGGCGGTATAGGGAAGGGACCGCCGAGAGCTTGCGCACACGAATGGCCGATCCGCATCACCGCGGCTCGCCTTGGCTTTCCCGGCAGGGACGACGCTCCGCTCGCTCGTTTCGGCCAATGGACCCCGTTGGATGTGACCCTCGAGCTTCAGGCGGCGGTGCCCCGATCCGCAGAACTGATTGTTTCAGCACCGGATCCCGATGGGATCACCACCATTCAGAAAGTGCCATTGCCCTTAGAAACATTCGACGCAGGATCCACCCTGAGCACCATCGCTATGGGGGCCTGGGCCTACATCCGCCCGATTGGGAATACGGACATTTTCCTCCAGGTGCGGGCCGCGGACACAGGTCAGATGCTGGGAGAACCGTTCCGCCTGCGTTTAGGCCGTCTGCGGGATACTCTGGCTTACAACGTGCTTTTCCTAGGTCTGAACCCGACGCAGTTCGATTTGCCGAAGCTGGTAGGAGAGGAGTCTAGCACTGCAGGCGGCTGCCGTGGAGGACGGGTGTTGACGGCAGCACTGACCGCTGTGGAACAATTACCCGGGCACTGGTTCGGTTACGAAACGATAGACCTGGCGATTCTGTTGCTGGGAGATGAATCGCGAGAGTTTGTCGAGCAATTGTGGTCCTCTCAGGCACCGCCTCTGGTTCGGCAACGGCGTGAGGCCCTGCTGGAATGGGTGCGACGAGGAGGGCGATTGGTCGTGGCGGGCGGATCGCTGGCCGAGAGCGTCGGGCGCCTGCCGAACCTCCAGGAGGTTCTGCCGGTGGTGATCCGAGGGCAACGTCTGGTGGACATGCTGGTGCTGCATTGGAATGCCCCTTTGTCCAGTCAGTTTGGAGCGTTCCGTGGTGCCTTAGGGAGTAAGCAGGGCCGCTTCCCGGTGGCGGACTGCATCCGCAAACCTCACCCGGCAGCCCGGGTTCTCATTCCCCCGCCGGAGCGTCAGCAAGATCCCAGCTTGATCCTGGCGGCGGCCCAATGGCCCTTCGGGTTGGGACGTATCAGTTGGGTGGCCTTCGATCTGCACCGTCCCCCGTTCACGGACTTCCCCTTGCGCAATGAATTCTGGGATTGGATCCTGCGGGAGGCCGGTGCAGCACGTGCCTCGGTAGGAAGCGAGGGAAAACCCAAACCCCTGGATGCTGATATCAGTGAAGAAGAGGACGAATTGGTGGCTGCCTTGCGTGCCCATATCGATACCTTCGAGGGCATCCCGGTTATCACCTTCGGCTGGGTGGCGGTGCTTGGAATTCTCTACCTGGTGGTGATTGGTCCGCTGGAGTATTGGTTCCTCAAACGCTTGATAGGTCGCCAGGAGTGGACGTGGATCACCGTTCCCATCATTGTCCTGACCGTGACGGGGTTGGCCTTGGCTTCGGCTTTCCACTGGAAGGGTCACGAGGTCCGGATCAACAAGCTGGATGTGGTGGATGTGGATGTGGCGGCGGGTCGGGTTTACGGCACCACCTGGATGGATCTCTTTAGTCCTCGAATCGAGCGTTACACACTGAGTGTCACGGGGCAGCCGGACTGGGTGGGTGCAACGACCGACACCGTGATCGGATGGTGGGGTGCGCCCCGCAGTCCCCGGGCGGGCTTGCTCCGTCGTCAATACGAGTGGTCGGCATGGCAGGATCAGCCGTGGGCAGTGCTCCAGGAGGTGCCGATCCCCGTCTGGTCCACCAAGACCTTCGTGGCGAGTTGGAGTGGTCGCTGGCCGGTGCATGAACCACGTGTGTGGACGCAGCTGGACCATCCCCCGGCGGATAGCCGAAGCGTGATCGGGACCTTCACTGTAGAACTGCCAGTCCCTGTGCTGACCGATTGCGTGATGTTCTACAGGGGTCAGGCTTATTCTCTGCCCGGAGGTGTCATCCTGCGTGGGCAGAAGGTGCGTGTGGTGCTCGACGGGGGAACACGGGCTGATCAGTGGCTGCAACGGGAAAGTCGCCTGGAGGAGCTGTTGCTGCGGGCTCCGGTTTATCGGGAGCGACTCGGTCCAGTCCGAGGAAGGGTCGCCACGACCTCCACCACGGGCAGGTCTCCGGCAGAGACGGAAGAACGGACCGTTTCCCAAGGACTGCCCTTGTTGGGGTTGCTCTTCCACGAAGGGGCCTTGAGCTTTGCCGATGGTGTTTTCCCTCGCAACGCTTCTCTGCGGCGGCTGGATCAATCTTGGCGTCTCCATCCGGAGCACACCCATGAAATCATTTTGGTCGGGCGGGCTGCACCCCCTGGGGATGACGCCGAAGCCCAGTTATCCGGGCCATTCTCTCCCTCACTGCTGTGGTGGCGTCAGTCGCCGACAAGCGCCACACCCCGCATCCCCCTGACGGGGCGTGGCCGGCAGGAAACCTGGGTCCGCCTGTATTTACCCATTGCCTCTTCCACTTGGGATACGGGAAAACCATCGCCATGATCGAGTGTCGGGACCTGACCAAAAAATACAACGAACTGTTCGCTGTGGATCGCCTGACCCTGCGTCTGGAGCAAGGGGATGTGTATGGTTTCATCGGCCCCAACGGCTCCGGTAAAACCACCACCATGCGCATGCTGGCCACCTTGCTCAACCCCAGTTGGGGGGAAGCCACGGTTTGCGGCTACTCCATTTACACGGGAGCCAAACAGATTCGCCGCCTCATCGGGTACATGCCCGACTTCTTCGGGGTCTATGATGATATGAAGGTGACGGAGTATTTGGAGTTTTTCGCTGCCGCCTACCGGATTGATGGCCCCGCTCGCCGACGACGCGTGGAACAAGTCCTCGATTACGTTGACCTGGGTTACAAACGCGATGCTCTGGTGACCAGCCTTTCCCGTGGTATGACGCAGCGCCTGGGCCTGGCTCGCACCTTGCTCCATGACCCCCAAGTGCTTTTGTTGGACGAACCGGCCAGTGGTCTGGACCCCCGCGCCCGCATCGAAATGCGGGAGTTGATCAAGCGACTGCGACGGGAAAACAAAACCATTATGGTCTCCAGTCACATTCTGCCGGAACTGGCCGACATCTGCAACAAGATCGGCATCATCGAGCGGGGCAAGCTGATCTGGAACGGGACCGTCGAGGCCGCCATCCAGGCAGTCAGAGGCAAATCCGTCTTCACAGTAGCCGTCCTGCACGATCGCAACGCCGAAGCCGCCGAACGCCTCCGCTTGTTCCCCGAAGTCGAAACTGTCACCCCCGACCCGAAAAACCAAGCCCTTGATGTTCGCCTCAAGGATGGCTATGAGGATGGCAGTTTCATCCCAGAACGCCTCGTGCAGGCGGGCTTCCGACTCCGCCTCTTCAAGGAAAAAGAAGTCAACATCGAAGATGTCTTCATGCGCATCACCAAAGGGATCACAAGCTGATACGTTGAGGCGATGAACAGCTGCCGAAGAAGTCCAAAGATGACAGATGATGGAATGGATATCGAGCAGATGCTCGAATCGATAAACACGAAACACGTCTCAGCACCCGTCTGTGCATGATTCAGTTTCCTTATCCTGGCATAATCTTGGAATCTGATTTGATCTTCCCCAAGTTTTCCTCGGCCAGTGGAATACGGCCAGGGGTACTTTTTCTGAATCATTTCAAATTGTGTGCTAAGTTTCTGGGATGAAGTGGATAAAGACAGGACGGCGCCGGTGCAGATTCTGGAGCACCTCCTCAGGCGCAGCAGCGAGGTCCGTGGGGAATAATATTGCCCACTTGGGGTGGTCCGGTGCCTGACACCCAGGCAGCAATGGGGGGAATGGAGGTGGATGCGTGGGTACAGTGGTGGCACGATAACGCCTTAGCGGTGGGAGTAGGGTTGGGAGTCGCCCTGCTGACCTGCTTGATCTACGCCATCTACGTCTGGTGGCGTCGGCCCTCAGCGAGTGAACGTTTGGCCAATGCAGCACAAGCGGCAGCCGCCCGGCAAAAAATGGATGCCGCCACCTTGGAAGCGGCCTTGGAATGGGCACCCCGGCAACTGGCCCTGGCTGAACGTCGTGCCTCTGTTCGCCGCAGCGGAGCCGCGGTGCGAGTGACGGTAGCCTCGCCTCTGTTCCAGCGGGGGGTGACGGATGGCTTCGTCCTGGACCGTTCGACCGGCGGCTTGTGTATCGCCTTGGCCACCGAGGTGCCCCGTGGAGCGGTGCTCAAAGTGCGGGCTGTCCATGCTCCCGACACGGTCGGCTACGTCAACGTCATCGTCCGCAATTGCCGCCGCCAGGAAGAGTATTTCGAAGTCGGTTGCGAATTCGAACAGACCCCACCCTGGAATATCTTGCTTCTCTTCGGCTAAAGGGAGGGGATGCCCGGCGTGCCCCATCAGGTCAGCAGGTCACCGTTGTGACCATGGTCCGAAGATGCCGTAGGTCCGGACCGGAGGGTGTACCACCCTGGTGTTGTGAGGAACTCTGGTCCGGTAATGGGGAGGGCCGATCAGAGTCGGGCGACTAGATCTGCGGGTAACAAACCTTTCTTTTTCTCATCCTCGAATTCCGCAATAAGTTGTTGCAGGTCGCGGGCACTGCGCTCCCGTCCCATGGAACCCATGCGGTCGATGAAAAGAATGCCATGAAGGTGATCAATTTCATGCTGCCAGACGCGTGCCGGTAAATCGTGGCAGACCATCTCGTACAGCTCGCCTTGGAGGTTGTACGCTTGCACTTTGACCGTCTTGGCCCGGCGGATATTCTGATACAGACCGGGAAAGCTCAGGCACCCTTCCCGTCCGACGACCGAGCCTTTGCTCTCTAGGATGACGGGATTGATCGCGACGAACTCGTTGACCTTGTCCTGGGGATCGGCCGAGAAGTTGAGGACGATCAGTTGCCAGGGGAGAGCCACCTGCGGGGCGGCCAGACCCAGACCTTCATGTTCATACATCAATTCCAACATCCGCTCTGCCACCTGACGCACCTCGGCGGTAATCGCCGTAATCGGTTGGGCCTTCTGGCGCAATGCCGGATGTGGGTATTTGACAATCTTCAACGCTGACGTCATGGTCTGCTGATCCTGAGCCTTCAGGGAAGGTGCTTCCTTCCGATGGTTGGCATATCTTGAGCGTTCAGCTACGATGTTTTCCCTTTGGGTCCGCTGATCCTGAACTTCAGGGAGGATGTTTTCCGCCCCTTTGTCGGCATTATAAGAGTTGCCGGCATTCCAGAATCCCCCGCTCCAGCCATGGCCGGCGGTGGGGGCGGCATTCCCCGTCTGCTTCGACAGGCAGAAGCCCCAGTGGATTCGCAAGCCCAGATGTTATTCTCCGAGCAATTCCCGGAGGACTTCCGGTGGGGCCGGTTCGTAGCTGTACGGTTCGATAGTCACCGCGGCACGGCCTTGACTGAGACTGCGGACTTCATTGGCATAGGTGAACAGGCGGGACAGGGGGACGCGGGCGACAACTTCGGCACGATCACCGCTGGAACTGATCTCCTGCTGGTCGATTTCGCCGCGTCGGGCCGCGAGATCGCCCAGGATGTTCCCCAGAAACTGCTGGGGTGTGGTGACCGTGACCTTCATGATCGGTTCGAGCAAGAGGACGTTATCCTGAACGGCCAGCTGGTAGGCGCGAATGGCGGCGGCCAGAAAGGCATCCTCGGAGGAAAGCTGGGGATCATAGCGGGCTTCCAGAATACGGGCCTGGGTGTGCATGAGCGGATAGCCCAGTTCACCGGTGGTGAGGGCATCGCTGAGAGCACGTTGGGCCGTGGCTAGGAACGCAGGGGGGATCGGTTGGGTTTCGGTATCTACGGCGCAGGTTACCTCCACCGGTTTGTCGCTCTTATGGTTGGTGAAGGCGACGGTCAGCTCCGCGAAGGCGGGTTTGTCCCCTAGCCGGTCGATGTGGGCCGTCACTGTCCGCGGTTCCCGGAGCATTTCCCGATAACTCACCCGGGGCTTGCCCACCCGCACCTTGAGGCGGAAATCCCGTTCCAGCCGATGCTTCTTGACTTCCAGATGCAACGTGCCCATGCCACTCATGAGCGTTTGTCCTGTCTCCTTGTCCGTGCGAACCTTGAACGTCGGGTCCTCCAGTTGGAGCACTTCCAAGGCAAAGGCCAGTTTATCCTTCTCAGCGCTGCTTTCCGGTTCGATCGACTGGCTGATCACTGTTTCAGCAAAGGTGATCGGTTCCAACAGGATCGGGTGGCCTGTTTCACACAAGGTGTCCCCTGTCGCACTGGCTTTCAGTCCGATGACGCAGACGATGTCTCCGGCGGGTCCTCGGTCGATTTCCTCCAGGCCGCGGGCCGGGTCAGCATGGACATGGTAGAGCTTGGGGATGTTTTCCTTGACATCCTTGCCGGGGTTATAGGCACGCATGCCCGGCTTCATTACGCCGGAATAGACCCGAATGAAAAAACGATTGCCGCTGGGATGCCAGACCGCTTTGAAAACCAACCCGCAAAAGGGTTCCTTGATGTCCGGTTTGCGGCGTATTTCCTTATGCGTTTTGGGGTCCCAGCCGGTGACAGCCGGACGATCGAGAGGACTGGGCAGATAGCGAACGACCGCATCAAGCAGGGGTTGAATGCCAATGTGTTCCCGTCCGGAACCGCACAGTACCGGATAGATCCGGCGGCTCAAACAGAGTTCCCGCAGCAGACGCTGGGTCAGTTCCACCGGAGGGTTTTGCCCTTCCAATAACGTGCTCGTGATCAAGTCCTTGTCATCATAACGGGTGAGAGTGTCGAAGAGGAACTCACGCCACTGCTGCACTTCTTCGATGCATTCGGGGGGGATCGGGGCGGGATGGATGGTCTTGCCCAGATCGGCGGGATCGAAAAAGAGGGCTTGCTGAGTGATCAGGTCGATGACCCCGCGGAAGGGATGTCGGCTGTCGGCGCTACTGCCGGAACCGATGGGAATGACGACCGGCACGGCTTGCCCATGCTCCTGAGGAAGAGGCGTGAGACGGGAACGGATGCTCTCCAGACACCGGCGGAAATCGGCTCCCACCACATCCATCTTGTTGATGAAGACCAATCGGGGGACCTGGTATTTGTCCGCCTGTTTCCAGACGGTTTCCGATTGAGCTTCCACCCCTTTCTGAGCGTCAAATACCACAATCGCCCCGTCCAGTACACGCAGCGACCGTTCCACTTCCGCAGTGAAATCCACATGGCCAGGCGTATCGATCAGATTGATCGTATGACCGGCCCAGTGGAATGGCACACATGCGGAGTAGATGGTGATGCCCCGTTGTTGCTCCTCCGGATCGTAATCCGTTTCCGTCGTTCCTTCATCTACTCCGCCCAGCTTATGCTTGGCCCCGGAATAGTAAAGCAGGTGCTCGGTGGTCGTGGTCTTGCCGGCGTCGATGTGGGCTACGACACCGATATTGCGGATGCGGCTTATGTCCCCATTCTCGGCAGGCGCCATGGTGGATGGATCCCTTGGACCTTTCAGAAACCTATGTCTTTCATCGTATAGGACGAACCGACGAATGGAAAATTGCTGTAGATGGAGACCCGCCGCTTGACTGGGCTGGTCTGGTGAGACTGTTCTGGTGAGACCATTCCCGTCGTCCCGACTCAGCATGCGCACATCAAGACGCAGGCAGTCCCACTGCCACCCGGTGAGAGCCGGTGTCGGCATCAAGCCGCGTCACGGCAATGCGTCACGGTGGTGCTGTACTGTTGCTGCCCTTGTGGGGGCGAGATAGGAATAGGAATGTGGGGGAAGAGGGAGGGTTTCACCAGGCGAAGTGGCTGAAGGCTTTGTTGGCTTCGGCCATCTTGATAGTTTGTTCGCGTTTGGCCATGGCGTCACCCTGACGTTGGTAAGCCGCCATCAATTCGTCCGCGAGCTTCAGATAGGTGGGACGGCCCGTTTTGGCCCGGACAGCCTGGATGATCCAGCGAATGGCCAGGCTTTCGGCCCGCTTGGGCTTGACCTGCATCGGCACCTGATAGTTGGCACCGCCGACACGTCGGGAGCGGACTTCCAGCGTCGGTTTGACATTTTCCACCGCCTGGGTGAAAATGTGCAGGGGATCGGCGTCCGGCATCCGCTTGCGGATCTGATCCAACGCCTGGTAGAAAACCCGGGTGGCTACGGATTTCTTGCCGTCCCACATCAGGCAATTGATGAACTTGCTCACCAATAGGGAGTTATAACGCACATCGGGGACGAGCTTTTCGTAACTGGCAGTACGTTTTTTGGCACCCATAGGCGTGTACGGGGGTTAGAGCATCAGGATGATATTCGGTTGCTACCCTCACCAGTCCCAGTCAACGCACAGCAGCGGCAGGATTACTTCTGATTCTTCTTGGCTCCATATTTGGAGCGGGCTTGTTTGCGGTCCTGGACGCCCTGGCAATCGAGGACGCCCCGGATGATGTGGTAGCGGACACCCGGCAGGTCACGAACACGGCCACCCCGCACCAGCACGATCGAGTGCTCCTGAAGGTTATGACCTTCGCCGGGAATATAAGCCGTGATTTCCACACCTGTGGACAAGCGCACACGAGCCACCTTCCGCAGCGCCGAATTCGGCTTCTTAGGGGTCATGGTCTTGACCACCGTGCATACCCCGCGTTTCTGGGGGCAGCCTTCCATCGCCGGGTGGCGCGGCTTTTTGTGTTGCGGTACCCGCGGTTTGCGGATCAGTTGATTGATCGTGGGCATGAGCCAGACATCCTTTGCTACTAGCTATCCGTGGGAATCGGAGTCGTTATCCGCTGGCATCCGATTTCAACGACCACTTTGTTGAAGTCGGAGATCGTGATCCCCTGCAGGGTCTTCCTCGCTTCTGAGGCGTTTATTGGTTTGGGTCGGTCTGGTTTCCCTGTCGTCAGAAACCCGAAGCTGCTCCCGCCGCCTCCCGAGTTCGGGGAAGGAGTATCGTATGACTCGGAGGGATGAGCGGACAGTGGGGTGGGTAAAAAACCGGTTGCGTTCGCCGGGGTTTCCCAAAGGGGTAAGCCCGTGGGGAGACCGCGGGCGGGGCAGGTTCCTTGGGGACGATGCGGGTTTAGTGGACGACCCCTTTCCATGGGTGGACTCAGGCCCCGGTGACGGTGTGAGGGGTATCCACGCCGTCGCTGCTGGTAGTGCTGATCGCGGAGGCGGTCAGACTCGTAGGCGTTTCCAGCGCTTCCGGAGCATTGATGCGCACCTCGGCTTCGACGTGAGCCTTGAAACCGGTGCCTGCGGGGATCAAGTGGCCGAGGATGACATTCTCCTTCAAGCCGACCAGGTGATCAACCTTGCTGGCCAGGGCGGCTTCGGTGAGCACCTTGGTGGTCTCCTGGAAACTGGCTGCGGAGATGAAGCTGTCCGACTGCACGGCGGCCTTGCTGATCCCCAGCAGTTGGACCGTGGATTGGGCTGGGGTGGGTGTGGTGCAGGTGGGCAACTTCTTCTTGCCGCCGGCCTTGCGCAGGTTTTCCCGTTCTTCCTCGAAGGCGTCCTTGCGCACCACCTGGTCCCGCTTGAAGGAGCTATCCCCGGGATCGACGATCTTGACGCATTCCTCGAGGAGCCGGCGATTGACTTCCTTGAAGGCGAAGCGGTCCATGACCGACTCGGGTAACAGGCCGGAGTCTCCGGGGTCGGTGACTTTCACCTTGCGGAGCATCTGGGCAATGATGATTTCGATGTGTTTGTCATCGATATCAACCCGTTGGGAGCGGTACACGGCCTGGATTTCCCGGAGGATGTAGTCCTGGACCGCTTCCGGTCCGCTGATGCGGAGGATGTCGTGCGGGGTGAGGGGTCCGAGGTCCAGGGGTTCTCCGGCTTTGACGAAGCCGCCATCGGGAACCCGACGGTTGGCACTGGCCCGGATGTAATGGATGCGGGCCTCGCCGATTTCCTTGCCGGTGGTCGGATCCACAGGGATGACCTCCACGATGCGTTTGCCGCGCTTGCGTTCGCCGTAGCGGACTTTGCCGGAGATTTCCGCCAGTACGGCGGAGTTGCGGGGTCGGCGGGCCTCGAAGAGTTCGGTGACACGCGGCAAGCCACTGGTGATGTCCTGGGTTTTCTCGACCTCTTTGGGGATTTTGGCCAGGATAGTACCGGGTGTGACCCGACTCCCTTCGGTCACCTGCAAGATGGAGCGTTCCGAAAGCGGATAGCCTCGCAGGGTTTGCCCGCGTTCATCCACGATATCGATCGTCGGGTGCAACTCTCCTTTGTATTCCATGATGGTGTAGCTATCCAGGCCGGTGGAGGGGTTGCGCTCCTTGCGCATGGTTACGCCTTCTTTGATATCGCGGTAGCGGACAATGCCTCCGACTTCGGCAAGGATGAGCTGGGCATGGGGGTCCCATTTGCAGAGGATGGTACCGGGGAGCACCTCTTCCCCTTCCTGGACGAGGATTTCCGCACCGTTGGGGACCGTGTAGCGTTCGGTGACCGGACCATCCTTGTGCTCGCGATGCAGCACGATTTCGCCGTTGTGGGATTCCAGAGCGATCCGCTGGCCTTGTTCGTTGACGACTACCTTGAAGCGTTCCAAGGTCACGATACCGCCTTTTTTGGCCTTGTGTTCGCTCTCACTGGCGATACGCGTGGTGGCCACTCCGCCGATATGGAAGGTTCGCATTGTCAATTGCGTACCCGGTTCACCGATGGATTGAGCTGCAATGATGCCCACGGCCATCCCTTCCTCGACCAGGGTGCCGGTAGCCAGGTCCATGCCATAGCAGAGGCGGCAGACGCCGAGGGGGGCCTCGCAGGTCATCGGGCTGCGGACCAGGACGCGGTCGAAGCCGGCCCGTTCGATTTCCTTGGCAATCTTCGGTGTGATCAGTTCGTTCTCCCGAACCAGTACCTGTTTGGTGGTAGGATGGCGGATCGTTTCAGCAGCGACACGTCCGCGGATCACTTCCGACAAGGGACGATCAATTTCATCACCTTTATAGGTCACCGTCTTGCTGATGCCCTTGGTGGTGCCGCAATCGTGCATAGTCACGACCACATTCTGGGCGACGTCCACCAGTTTGCGGGTGAGGTAACCGGAGTCAGCGGTTTTCAAGGCAGTATCCGAGAGGCCTTTGCGGGCCCCGTGGGTGCTGGAGAAGTATTCCAGAACGGTCAAGCCTTCCCGGAAGTTGCTCTTGATGGGGGTTTCGATGATTTCCCCGTTGGGTTTGGACATTTGTCCGCGCATACCTGCGAGCTGACGGATCTGTTCGGTACCACCGCGGGCGCCGGAGTGAGCCATCAGGTAGATGGGGTTGAGGTAAGGCACGAGACGGCCACTGGCATCCGGCCGACGGTCGTTGGCCAGTTCCTGCATGAGCAGACGGGTGATCTTCTCGCGGGCGTCGGTCCAGGCTTCGTTGATCTGGTTACGCCGCTCGCTTTCGGTGCACAAGCCGCGCTCGAAGTTCCGGCGGATCTTCTCCACCACCTTTTCCTTCTCCTGGATGATTTTCTCTTTTTCTTTGGGGGTCTTCAGGTCGCTGGCGGCGAAGGAGAGGCCGCTGCGGGTCGATTCGCGGAAGCCGATCTCCTTCATGCGGTCCAGCAGGGCAATGGTTTCCCGTCGCCCCAGCAGTTCGTAACAGTCGGAGATGATTCGGCTGAGATACTTGCTGACCAGGGGCAGGTCGTAGTAGGCCATCTTGGGGTGCAGGATGTCGTTGAAGATAACCCGCCCGGCGGTCGTTCGCACCAGGCCGTTGGGCTTGCGGGGCATTTCATCGGCGCGGGGATTTCCTTTCTCGTCCTTGACTTCGGTGATTACCTTTTTGGGATGAGTGATCCCTTGCGGTTCACGCAGGGGTGTGGTGGTGCCGCGCTGGTTGTGACGGCGGATGCGGGAGAGTTCCTCGTGGAAGAGGTTGTCCGGCACGAATTCACCGACGCGGAAACGGCTGTCTCCGGCCTCGGTGATTTCCACGTAGGCCATCGGCAGGCGGACGTGGATTTTCGCATGGAGGCCGACCTTTCCTTCAGCATAGGCTTGGAACACCTCCGCAGGACTGTGGAAGATCATGCCGTCGCCAGGTTCCACGGCTTCGTCTTCAGCCCCGCGATTGGCCGTCAGATAGTAGCACCCCATGACGATATCCTGGCTCGGGGTGATGACGGGGTTGCCATGGGCTGGGCTGAAGATGTTGTTGGTGGACATCATGAGGATGATTGCTTCCACCTGCGCTTCGATCGACAACGGCAGGTGGACCGCCATCTGATCACCATCGAAGTCGGCATTGTATCCTTTGCAGACCAGCGGGTGGATGCGGATGGCGTTGCCGTCGATGAGGATCGGCTCGAAAGCCTGGATGCCGATGCGGTGCAAAGTCGGAGCCCGGTTGAGCAGCACCGGGTGGTTGCGGGTCACCTCTTCGAGAATATCCCAGACCACCTCATCGCGGCGCTCCAGCATCTTGCGGGCCGACTTGATGGTATCGGCATGTCCCAGTTCTTTGAGTCGGCGGACGATGAACGGCTGGAAGAGTTCCAGGGCGATCCGCTTGGGCAAACCACATTGATGGAGTTTCAGTTCCGGGCCGATGACGATGACCGAACGGGCCGAGTAGTCCACCCGCTTGCCCAGGAGGTTTTCCCGGAAGCGGCCCTGCTTTCCTTTGATCATATCGGTGAGGGATTTGAGCGGGCGGTTGGAAGAGCCCAGGACAGGCCGCTTACATCGTCCGTTGTCGAAGAGGGCATCCACCGCTTGCTGAAGCATCCGTTTCTCGTTGCGGATGATCACGTCGGGGGCATTGAGGTCCACCAGTTTCTTGAGGCGGTTGTTGCGATTGATGATGCGGCGGTACAGATCGTTCAGGTCGCTGGTGGCAAAGTTGCCGCTATCCAACAGAACCAACGGACGCAGGTCGGGCGGAATGACCGGGATGCACTCGAGCACCATGTATTCGGGCCGGTTGCTGGAGTCCCGCAAAGCCTCGACGGTCTTGAGGCGCTTGACCAGATCCTTGATCTTTTGCTTGGAGGCTTTATCTTCACCCTTTTTGAGTTCCTCGTTGAGTTTCTCGCGTAGTTCTCGGGACAGTTCCACCAGGTTGAGGCGTTCGAGCAGTTTCTTGATCGCCTCGGCTCCCATGTCCACCTCAAAGGTGTCACCGTAGTCGGCGCGGTATTGTTGGTATTCCTCCTCGGTGAGGAGCTGTTTTTCCTTCAGGGGGGCGCTGCCCGGGTCGATCACCACGTAATCCTGGAAGTAGATGATCTTCTCCAGGTTGGAGGTTTTGATGTCCAGTAAGGCTCCCAAGCGGGAGGGGTTGGCCTTGAAGAACCAGATGTGGACCACCGGGGCGGCCAGTTCGATATGCCCCATGCGTTTGCGGCGGACGCGGGAATGAGTCACTTTCACACCGCAGCGGTCGCAGACCATCCCCTTGAACTTCTGTCCTTTGTACTTGCCGCAGGAGCACTCCCAGTCTTTCTCCGGGCCGAAGATCCGCTCACAGAACAGGCCATCTTTTTCCGGCTTGTAGGTACGATAGTTGATGGTTTCCGGCTTTTTGACCTCGCCGTGGGACCAGGAGCGGATGTCCTGCGGGCTGGCCAGACTGATCCGCACAGCGCCGAAGTCGTTGATCCGTTCGTAGGTCGTGTCGTCACCTGTCGCTTTGTTCGGATAGATCGTCATATCTCAGGCTCCCGTGGGTTGGGTGTCTGTCGCAGGTCAAGAATGAGAAGGTCGAGAAGTTTATCGGTCCGGATGGTATCCGTGAGGAAGTTCCCCGCCCGGCCTGGTGAGAAAGCCTGAGGGAAGCTTGGGTCCGTGCGAGGAGTCCCTTCTCCGCCTCCTATCACGTCCGTTTCTTTTCCAGGCTCATATTGAGGGCCAAGCCGCGGATTTCGTGGGTGAGAACCTCGAAACTCGCCGGGGTTCCCGCTTCCAGGGTGTTTTCGCCTTTGACCATGCTTTCGTAGATTTTGGTACGTCCCTCTACATCGTCGGATTTCACGGTCAACAACTCTTGGAGGGTGTAGGCGGCGCCGTAGGCTTCCAATGCCCAGACTTCCATTTCGCCGAAGCGCTGACCACCGAAGCGGGCCTTGCCTCCCAGGGGCTGTTGGGTGATGAGTGAGTAGGGTCCGGTGGCACGGGCGTGGACCTTGTCATCCACCAGGTGGTGCAGCTTGAGCATGTAGATGTAGCCGACGGTGACGGGCTGGTCGAACGGTTCGCCCGTGCGGCCGTCGTAGAGGATGGTTTTGCCGGTTTCGGGCAATCCGGCTTCGGTCAGGACCTGACGGATCTCCTCTTCGGAGGCACCATCGAAGACCGGCGTGATCGCTTTGAAGCCGAGTTTGGCGGCGGCCCAGCCCAGGTGGGTCTCGAAAATCTGCCCGACGTTCATGCGGCTGGGCACACCCAGGGGATTGAGGATGATGTCCACCGGAGTGCCATCCGCCAGGAAAGGCATGTCCTCTTCCGGCAGGATTTTGGAGATGACCCCTTTGTTCCCGTGACGACCCGCCATCTTGTCGCCGACGGAAATCTGGCGCTTGGTGGCCACGTACACCTTGACCATCTGCTGGACACCATTGGGGAGTTCATCGCCCCGTTTGAGCGAGTTGAGTTTGCGTTCCTGCTCGTCGATGTAGAACTGGATGCGCTCCCAGTGCCGCTGGTAGATTTTCTCGGCCTTTTTGCGGTGTTCGGTGGTGCGGATATCGAGTTTGGCCAGGTCGAAACGGCGGGCCTGTTCCGCCACGACTTTGTCATCCTTGTCGCTACCCAGTTGTTTGCCACTAACGGGGTCTTTGAGTTCTTTCTTGTCCAATACCTCTTCCAGAGCCTTGATGAATTCACGGAACTGAGTGGCGATTTTTTCGGTGTAGGTCTGGTTGATTTCCCGTTCCTGGCGTTCCAGTTCTTTCTTTTCGGCCTCACTCATGCAGGCACGACGGCTGAAACGGTGCGTGGCGATGACGATGCCTTCGATGCCGGAAGGCACTTCCAGCGATTCATTCTTGACGTCTTCGCCGGATCGTCCGAAGATGGCATGCAGCAGTTTCTCTTCGGGGGTCAATTCGCTGCGACTCTTGGGCGCGGTCTTGCCCACCAGGATATCGCCGGGACGTACGTAGGTTCCCACCCGGACGATACCGTTCTCGTCCAGGTTATTGAGCATACGCTGACTGACATTGGGAATGTCGCGGGTGAACTCCTCTTTCCCCAGCTTGGTCTCGCGGATTTCCGCGGTAAACTCCTCGATGTGAATCGAGGTGTAAGTATCATTTTTGACCAGGCGTTCGGAGATGATGATGGCATCCTCGAAGTTGTACCCTTCCCAGGACATGAAGGCGACGAGGATGTTGCGTCCCAGGGCCAGCTCTCCTTTGTAGGTAGCGGGGCCATCGGCGATGATCTGACCCTTTTTCACCTTGTCACCGGGTTTGACGATCGGCTTCTGGTTGAGGCAGGTTTTTTCATTGAGACCGTGGAATTTACGCAGGACATACTCGCGGATGATCTTGTCCTTTTCCTCGATATGGATGCGTTCCGCATCGACATAGACGACAACGCCGTCCTCGAGGGCTTTGAGGACCATACCCGAATGGCGGGCGACTTCCTTTTCCAGTCCCGTGGCGACCAGAGGGGGTTCGGGTACGAGCAGGGGAACGGCCTGCCGCTGCATGTTGGAGCCCATCAAGGCTCGGTTGGCGTCGTCATGTTCCAAGAAGGGGATCAGACCGGCGGAGACGCCGACCAGTTGCTTGGGGGAAACGTCGATGTATTGAACTTTGTCGGCTTCGATGACCTGGAGTTCGCCGTTGACTCGGGCATTGACCTTGTCGGCCGCAATACGGTCCCCTTCCGTGGGAGTATCCGCGGGGGCGAGGACCACCTGAGCTTCCTCGTCGGCCCGCAGGCGGACAATCTCGTCGGTGATGCGGCGGTTCTTGACCCGCTTATAGGGCGTGATCAGGAAACCGTAGTCATCCACCTCGGCATAGGTGGCTTGATGGAGGATCAGGCCGATGTTGGTCCCTTCGGGTGTTTCGATGGGGCAGATGCGGCCGTAGTGGGAAATGTGCACGTCGCGGGCCTCATGGCCGGCACGCTTGCGGTTGAGTCCCCCGGGACCTAGAGCCGAGAGGCGGCGTTCGTGCGTTAGTTGCGAAAGCGGGTTGGTCTGATCCACCACCTGCGATAATTCGCTGCGGGAAAAGAAGTATTCAATCGCTGAGGATACGGATTTGGGATTGATCAGGGAGCGTGGACTCATGTCCTGAGTATCCCGAATGGCCATACGCTCCTGAACTGTCTTTTTGAGTTTGAGGAAGCCTTTGCGGAGTTCATCGGAGGCCAGCTCATCGATGGTCCGTAGTCGCCGATTGCCCAGGTGATCGATGTCGTCCACCTGCCCCTTGTCGGCCCGCAGGTCAAGGAGGTATTTGATGGCGTTGACCAAGTCGGTGCTCAGTAATGTGAATTCTGTCTCGGGGATATTCTGACCGAATTTGCGGTTGATGCGGAAACGGCCGACCCGACCCAGGCGGTAGCGGTTCGTGTCCTGGAACTTTTCGTGGAACAGTTCCCGGGCCTTGTCGAGCTGGGCGGGGTTGCCCGGCCGCAGCCGTTGATAAATCTTGAGCAAGGCTTGTTCGTGGGACTCGGTGCCATCCTCCAGGATGGAGTTGAGCACGATCGGGTCCTTCTGCGGTGGGACGGCCAGCACTTCCGTGAGGGTGGAAGCGAGGATCTTGTCCAGGGCCGCTGCGCTAAAGGGCCGGGCAGCGTCCAGGAAGACTTCACCGCTTTCGGGGTCGATGATGTCTTCGGCGGCATACATGGGTGGGATTTGTTGCTCCGGCTGGCCCAGCAGACGATGGCGGGCGGTGGCGACATCCTTGAGCTTGATTTTCTCAACCGGCAGGAAGGTCTGGATGATAGATGCTGTGGAGCCGTAGGCAGGGTCCATCGCTCGCAGCAGGGTGAAGGCGGGGAACTTGCCGGACTGATCCACCCGCACCTGGAAAGTATCCTTCTTGGTGCAGGTGATTTCGATCCAGCTTCCGCGTTCGGGAATGACGCGACACGAGTGGAGGGTCTTATCTCCCTCCCGCGTCGAGGTGAAGTCCATCCCAGGCGAGCGATGCAACTGGGAAACGACGACCCGCTCGGAACCGTTGATGATGAATTCCCCACCCCCGATCATGATGGGCATATCGCCGAGGTACACTTCGTCTTCCTTGATGGTACCGTCGGGCAGTCGCAGGCGAAGCCAGACTTTGAATGGCCGACCGTAAGTCAGTTTGAGTTGGCGGCATTCATCCGGATCGTAACGGGGCTTGCCCAATTCGTAGCGGACGTACTCCAGCACAATCTTCTTGTCATAGCTTTCGATGGGGAAGATTTCCCGCAGTACGCCTTCGATACCGATGGGTTCTCGCTTCTCCCACGGTACGTCCGCTTGCAGGAAGCGGGCATAAGCACGCTGCTGGACTTCCGTGAGGGGGGGAACTTCCAGAGCGTCGCCGAAGCGTCCGAAGTCTCGCACGTGGGTGGGGATAATGATGCGTTGTGCCGGTATGGCCATGGATCCAACTCCTTGTGTGTCATCCGAGGGTGAAAATTGTGCCGGTTGCCGTTCAGTTGTCAAGGATCCCGAGCGGCTCGAGTGAGGCCAAAGATTTCAGATAACTACAGGCACGTGCCGACAGTCGCATGATGGTCGTCATAAAAGGAGTGATTCCGCGTGTTGGCTTCGGGTTCGCGATTACCGTCCGGTTCTTCGGGGCTGGACCGCCGACTCCGGGACAAAACTGGCTGGCCCGTGTATGGCCCCCCGGCGGCACTAGGGGTTGCACGGACCGCTGCGGCAGGTTATAGCCGAGGTACCCGATTGGACCCACCGGTGGCCCTTCGACAAGTTGCTGGGACTATCGGCCGGGTGCTTCCGCTTTCAGACACCGCAAGGGCTGCCTGGGAAGTAGGCCCAACGCCTTGGGAAACACCACCCGGCGGAACGGAGAAAAGGAAGCATCGACAGGTCAAACAACAAAATGTCCTTTGCGAGTGAATTGCGTACATTGTCACCACTGGCTTCACAGCTCGGCCCGTGACGTCTGCCTGACTCCTTCCTGGGGTTTCGGCAAAACGCCCTCGTGGTCGTGCTAGGGTCGGGATCCCGCCAAGTATTTTATCCTATCCTCTGGACAGGGTCATTGTCCAGAGGAATTCTGTAATTTTTTGCTAGGAGGAGTCCACCGGGTGGACCACCCACCTGAAAGACCACCCCCTGAAAAAGAAGAAACCGGTCTGCAGGGCACGTCCCTTTGCCTGAGCAATTCCGTGACCAGGATTGGGGGGGAGGTCACACGGCCAGGCCACCCCTGGTCGCCAAGGAACAAAGCCCCGGGAGCTTAGCCGGCAGGCTTGACCGTGACCTTGGCACCGGCTTCCTCCAGCTTCTTCTTGATCTCCTCTGCGGTCTTTTTGTCGACGTTTTCCTTGATCGCCTTGGGCGCAGATTCAACGGTCGCTTTCGCCTCGGCCAGTCCTTGCCCGGTCAATTCGCGGACCACCTTGATGATGCCCACTTTCTTGGCAGCATCGAAACCGGGTTCGAGGATGACGTTGAATTCCGTAGGTTCGGCAGCAGGTGCAGGAGCGCCGGCAGGACCACCTGGGGCGCCTGGGGTGGGGGCAGCCACTACGACACCCCCACCGGCTGGCTCAATCTGGTACTTTTCCTTCAAGTAATTCTTCAGCTCGACGGCTTCCGCCAAAGTCAGTTTGGCCAGTATGTCTCCCAGTTCAGCAATGGTTGGCATGGTCGTACTTCCTCTCGTGGGTTGCGCCGGGTGAAGCGGCCCGGCAGGGTTTGGGGCACGCGTAATAGCGGGTAGTCGCTCCAAAGTTATGCCGGGTAGAGTGTAGAGCCTGGCCGTCTGAACCATTCCCGCCTGTTGAAGGCCGTTAGCAGTTTTCCCGTGTTATTTCATCTCTCGCAGCAGTCCAGGTTCTACACCGTTGTTCTCAGCCGTAGTCCTACCTACAATCGCTTTTCGCATGTATCGATCAAAGTTCTAGTCACGCTTGCCTTTCGCATGTGTTGGTAATCCGCCACGTGTCGGTAGTCCGCCGCCATCGCTAGGTTAGCTCTTCAGCCTGTTCACGCTGGTAGTCCGTCTGCTGAAGGCGACAGTTGATTGTTGTGGTGATGTCCGATGTTCAAGCCGAGGGCGGTGGGCCGTCCGAGCCTCCGGATTTCTGTTTGTCGGCGATGGCCTGGAGGATGCCGGCGACGGCGCTACCCGGTCCGGTCAGGCATTGGATCAAGGCAGTGCCCGGTCCAAGCACAGCGGCCAGCACTTCGCCGATGGCTTCTTCTCGTGTCGGCAAGGTCTTGGCCACTTCCAGGGTAACGGGTTGCCCGTCGGCAATGACCGTCTTTTCCTTGAGACGTTTGGGTGCCTTAGGGTCCTTATGCAGTTCCCGCAGCAGATCATCGACGGCCCAGCCTAGATCCTTGACACTCTTGCCACCCCAGACGACCAGGGTCGGTCCTGGTCCGGGGTCCAGCGGAACGCCGTTTTCCTGGAACACCATGCGGGCGAAGGTGTTTTTGACCATCCGCACCCGGATGTTCCGCTCGCGGAGTTTCTTACGCATTTCATAGTCGCTGCCGGCATCCAGCTTAAGAGGCTCCAGCAGCACCAGATCCCGCACACCGCGGAACAGCTTCCGCAATTCATTCAGTTCCAGTTGCTTGACTTTCTTGCTCATCGGTGGTGTTCTCCGCGGCAGGCTCAGAGTGCCAGACGGATACCCGGGGACATCGTAGCGGACAGGACGACACCCCGGATGAATTGCCCCTTTACACCCGCAGGCTTAGCAGCCCGCACATGTTCCAGAAACGTCTGGATATTTTCGGCCAGTTTCTGCTCGTCGAAGCTCAGCTTACCTACCCCGGCATGGATCTGGCCCGTTTTATCCGAGCGGTACTCGACTTTGCCCGCTTTGAACTCACGGATCACTGTGGCCAGGTCCACGTTGGCCGGGACCACAGTCCCAGCTTTGGGCGTGGGCATTAGTCCCCGGGGTCCCAGAATTTTGCCCAATCGGGATACCTGGGCCATCATGTCCTGCGTGGCGATCGCTACGTCAAAGTCCAGGAAGTTTTCCTTCTGGACTTTTTCGACTAAGTCCGCACCCCCGACGATGTCCGCGCCCGCTGCCTTGGCCTTGGCTTGATTGTCCCCCTGGCAGAAAACGGCGACACGGACGGTTTTGCCAATGCCGTGCGGCAGGGAAACGGCTCCGCGGACCATCTGGTCCGATTGTGTGGGGTCGATGCCCAGGTTGATGTGGAGTTCCACCGTTTCGTCGAATTTGGCACGCTTGAGTTTCTTCAGCTCCGCGATGGCCTGTTTCAGGGGCATCGGGCCGGCTTCCCGCAGGCGGTTGTGAATCCCCCGGAGGAGATTGCGCAGTTTCTTGCCTCGGCGGGGGGCAATTCCGGGTTTCTTCTTCTTGCGTGTGGTCGCTTCACCAGCTTCGGCTGTCGGGGCTGCCGCAGCGGAGGCAGTGGCACCACTGCTCCCTGCTGCAGGGGTCGAGCCACTGCTGCCGGGTAGGGGCGAAGCCGGGGTCGGCGTTGCTGTGTCATTGCTCATTGGGGAAAATCCTCCTGCGGGGCTTGCCGGAAAAAACCTCACACTCGAGGTCGGCTACTACCCCTGCCGCACCCTCTGGTACCGGTGCGGTCCTTTGGAGACTGACATGACTATGCCCGGAAGGTCTCCCTGGCAAGTCCTGTTCTTACAAATTATCCGAATTCACCGGTAAAAACGGGCCTTTTCTGACCTCCTCTGCGAGAAAGTTTCTCATCGATGGGGGAGCCATAGCCAGGAGGTAACAGAGAAAAAAATGCTCAGAAATCAGTGGGAAAGCTCCTTGAGGAAGATATTGCGGAATTCGACCCGAACGTTGTAACTTTGGAAGCCGATTTTACCGCTGGTTCGTTTCAAACCCGGGTGCCGGTCGAATTTGTTCGTATAGTCATCCAGATTGGCTCTTACCAGTTCCTGACCGTTGTGCTCGACGATCACCTGCCGTCCCCGACAGACAATGCGGACGTGGTTCCATTCCCCGATCGGTCGATTCTTTGCCGGTTTGGCCGGTTGCACGTCGTAGATGGAACCGGTATGCTGGTAATCCGCTAGTTTGCCGGGCCAGCCTTCGTCGTCGATCAGTTGGATTTCCATGCCGACATAGGCAGGGTCCCCTTTGTCGGGGGTCCGCAGAGCTATGCCGCTGTTCCCTCCTTTTTTCGTCCAGCGGTAGTCACAGAGCAGTTCAAAGTCGGAAAAGTCCTTTTCGGTGAGCAGCCAGCCGCCACCGCCTCCCTGGCACACAATTACGCCGTCTTCCACCTTCCACACTTCCGCTTTGCCCGTGGGCTTCCAGCCGCTCAAATCCTTACCGTTGAACAGGGAGATGAAGCCCGCGGGGGGAGACGGCTGCGTGGCAATGACTCGTCCTGTAACAACAGCTGGCTCAGGACCAGAGCGGAGAGGGCTCGCCGGATCCGAGGCCAAAACAGTGATGCCGGCAGCGACGACGATGATCCCACTGACGAAGAGAATGCGGTAGGCCATGACACAGGTTCCTCCATTGAATCCCGGTTGGGCTTGGTCGCGAAACATGAATCCCGATTGGGTCTGGTCCCGAAACACGCCAGGGGGTGGTCTGGGGGAAGGTTACTCTTTGATATTCTCGATACGGCCAGATATACTCTAGGCCATACAATGGCCTGCGGACAGCGTAGGAGAACCGATCAACTGGGTAGGTATAAGGGACTTGCCAAGCACGTAAACCGTGACAGACAGGCAACGCGTCGTCTCGAATCACATAAACCGGCGGGGATGGCAAAGCAGGAAGGTTCCGAGAGGATGATCGGCGGGCTGGTATCGGGCCCAGCTTGCCTGCAATCCCACAAGGTCCGGTTCGGGACCGGCTTCCAGAAAAAGAAGAATTATAGCTGCAGAATCGACAATAATCAGGCCCAAGGGAGCAACAATCATGTGGCGGATTATGCTCAAGTCGAAAATCCACCGAGCAACGGTGACAGAAGCCAACCTGGATTACGAAGGCAGCCTGACGGTTGACAGTGCTCTACTGGAGGCGGCTGACATTCTGCCTTACGAACAACTCCATGTCTGGAATGTGACAAACGGTCAGCGGCTGATCACCTACGCTCTGCCGGCAGAGGCGGGAAGCGGCACCGTGTGTGTTAACGGGGCTGGGGCCCATCTGATTCGTCCTGGAGACAAAATCATTATCGCTACTTACACGGAGATGAAGAGCAAGTCTGCCCGCCGCTACCAGCCGCGGATCGTCCTGGTGGACGATCATAATCGCCTGCAGGAAGTAGAAAAAACAGGCAAGGGGAAAGGGGGATGATTCAGGGACCCGGATGAGACACGGATCGACAGGACGCTAACGGCTGAGGAGATGCAGCAGCATGAATGTCGAAGTACCCAACTATGTGGAGCGTGGGCCAATCCATGATGTCTGGTGGATCTCGTTGAAAGTCCGCACAGATAGCCGGGGTTGGCTTGTGGAACTGTTCCGTCAGGATCTGCTCGATCCCAAACATTATCCGGTTATGGCCTATGTCTCGCTGACCCGACCGGGTGTGACGCGTGGACCCCATGAGCACCGGGAACAGACCGACTATTTCTGCTTTTTCGGCCCTTCCGATTTCGAGGTGTATTTGTGGGATGCCCGCAAGTCTTCTCCTACGCATGGGGCCAAGGAGGTGCGGCGCGTGGGAGCCTCGGCTCCTTATGCCCTGCTGGTGCCCCCGGGCGTGGTCCATGCCTATAAGAACGTCGGCTCCGTCGATGGGCTGGTGTTCAATGCGGCCAACCGTCTCTACGCGGGTTGGCTCCGTCAGGAGCCGGTCGATGAGATCCGCCATGAACAAAACCCGCACAGCCCCTACCAGGTCACGTAAACCCCTCTCCTACGGAACATGCTTGTGTACTCTCCAGCCACGGCAGCAACTCCTGCCTGGTGGAACCGACAGTCAATCCATGTGCCGACCGCCAGCGTAGGGCCATGTACCAGCCTGAAGTCAGTGTTCGTGTAAACCCAGGGCGATACCAGCCAATCCGAAAGTATAAACAGCACGGGGAGACCAGCCGAGAATGGCCCGTTGCTCCTGGTTCAGGTCACCGCTGAGGCGGGCGTTGTGTCGGGCAATCCAGAAACGCCCCCACAGATGAGCTGCGCAGAGTTTGTTCAAGTCGGCGGGGATGGGGTGGTTCTCTTCGTCGAATCTTTGTGGCAGATAAGGAAGTTGCCAGCGGATGCTCTCGGCGTAGGCCCATTCCCGTAAGCCTTCGTCGCGGATCGCGGAGGCGAAGCGGCGGGCAGCTTCGGGCCGGTTCCAGGTGGCAGCCAGTTGACAACAGCGTAACAGTTGGCTATCCGCAAAACGCACATTCGGTTTATCCTTGTGGTTGGTTACAAGCGTACTGGCCACCTCCACCCAGTCCGCTATGGGCGAAGGGGGTTGATGACTGCAGATTTCCATACCCAGCAGCAAAGCTTTCAACTGCGATTCGGCAGGACCGGGGCGTTGGGCAACAGCCAATGCAGCGCCCAAGTCCCCGCGGAGACTCAGCTGGAGTACATGAGCCTGACGCAGAGATTCCGGCAATGGGCCTTGGGCGGGCAAAGGAGGAAGGGGAGGAGCCTGGTCGATCGCGAGAATCTGTCCCAGGACCAGGACCGCAGGGGATACGGGAGGTGGAAGCGGATTCGTAGCCGGTCCTTTGTTGGAGTTGGCAGCCGCAGGTAACACATCGCGGCTCACTCGGGCGACCAGTTCCGCACCTTTACCGCGCCGGTGGGTCTGCAGAGCCAGCAGGGCTCGTACTTCGTTCCGCTCTGCGTCGTTGAAGAGCAAAAGCGGTACGCTTGCTAGGGCCAGTTCCAGCTGGTCTTTTTCAAGAAGCTGGTCGGCCAGTCGCTGAGCGCTACTGCAGCGAAGGTCGTAGTCGGCTCCCTGGAGCAGGGCCAGGCTCAGGCGCAACTCTTCGTGGATGCTGCGAATGCGTTCCCCGCGGAGTGAGCCGGCTCGGTGGGACCTCTCCGGTAACCAGTCGAAGCGGGTCTGCGCCGAAACCTGGGACGGGTCGCCGCCAAAGCGGAGCGTGAGCAGGGCGCACTCTGCCGAAAGGGCGTGACGTAAAGCGCAGACGGGTGCTGCTCGCAATTCGCTCCGGGCATTTTGCAGGTTCTGGTAGGCCTCCTTGAATTTGTCCGGTCGTTCCCAACGCAAGGCTTCTTCGGCCAGGATCATGCAGAGTAACGCCTTGGCCAATTTTGCTTCGCCTGGGCGGAGTTCCTGGCTGCCTTCCTGCCAGTAGGTTTGGACCTGTGCCAAGAGGTGTTCGTCTTGCTGGACCTGACGGCGATGGAGGAAGTACCAGACACCTCCCACGAGGCTACCGATCACTGCCAGGATCGAGGCGGCAATGAGGAGTTTATCCCGCAGGGGCCGGGGTTCCAGCTCCACCTCGGTCACGCCGGCCTGGGAGAGAGCCTCTCCGGAAACGAGTTGGGCTTCGGAAGCATCGACGACACCGTCGAGCTTTTCCTGGTTCTGTCGGGCCAGGGAGGGGAGGCGGGTCTGAGCCTGACGCCAGTCGGTAGGCCCCTTCTTCTGAGGTTCCGGAACACGCAAGCGCTGCCGACATTCCGGGCAGAGAACATTCTTGCCGGCCTTGCTCAGTGGTTCCTGCCACTGATGTCCGCAGTAGTCGCAGTTCATGGGGATGCTGCTGGTTTCTGCGGCTTCTGCCGGTGGCGGATCATCCACCAGCGTGGAGATAGCCAGTTGCTCGATCTCCTCGGCACGGCGGGGAGCGGGTATGGTGAACACCTTGCGGCAGGATGGGTTCTTGCAGGTCGCCCGCTTGCCGGCCAGCTCATCCTTCAATCGATACGGGTGCTGACAATGCGGACATTGAAACTCAATGCTCATGGCACGTACCGCCCGACGTATCGCTTCACCGCGCCTTCACCGTGCGACCGGAAATCCCTTCACCGTGATCCTGATTCGACAGAGACGATCTGTGTCCCATTATCCGCCTGGATTGACCGTCAGGCAATCGGAACCGGGAAATTCTTCCTTGCAATTGTGCACAAACACACCACAACAACTTGGGAAGGGTGTACCGTATCACGACTATCCTATATCACAACTATCCTATCGGGAGTAGGGACGGATGACGTTTTCCAGTTTGCGAAGCAGGGTCTGGTGGGGCTTCCTGCTTCTATCGGCTCTGATGATGGGAAAGGGCAGACCGGGTGCGGGGGCAATAGGAGAAAACGCTGCCGGTGCCCAAGCTCTGCCCTCCGGTGTGACCCTCTACGTCGCACCTCAAGGGGATGACCGCTGGAGTGGCCGGCAAGCTCAACCGACTCCGGATGGCCGTGATGGGCCTGTGGCCAGTCTCCACCGGGCGTTGCAAATCGCTCGCCAGTTACGGCAAGCCGCCTCTCCCAAGACTCCCCTGCCCGTGACCATCCTCCTGCGCGGTGGCACCTATTTTCTGACCGAGCCCGTGCTGCTTACGCCCCAGGATTCGGGAAGTGCCGATGCCCCATTACGCATTGAAGCTTACCCGAACGAGCGACCAATCCTCAGCGGTGGACGGAGGATCGCCGGTTGGAAGGCGGCCACCCTGGCTGGTCAGACCGTCTGGCAGACGCACCTGGCCGATGTCCAGACAGGACAGTGGCACTTCCGACAGTTGTGGGTTAACAACCAGCGTACGCGGCGGGCACGGCATCCCAATCAGGATGTTCTGCGGGTGGCCGAGTTGCCGGATGTGACCAAAGACACACCCTGGAACCAGGGTCAAAAACGCTTCCGCTTCCGTGCCGGTGATCTGCCGTGCTGGCCGACTGTGACAGCGGCGGAGGTTGTCGTGTTCAATCGCTGGGTCGAATCCCGCCTGCCCATCGCCCGTTGCGATGAGAAAGAGCGTCTGCTCGAGTTCCACAAGCGGAGTGTCTTTCGTCTGGACCCAGGTGATCCATATTATGTCGAACACTGCCGGGAAGCACTGGATGCCCCGGGGGAGTGGTTCCTCGATCGGTTCGAGGGCCGGCTAGAATACATCCCTCGTGCAGGAGAGGAGATGACCCGAAGCGAGGTGATTGCTCCGCTACTGCCGCAGGTGGTACGTATGGTGGGGGATGCGGACCGAGGTCGCTGGGTGGAGCATGTCCATTGGCAAGGGATTACCTTTGCCCACACCGAGTGGTACTTTCCGGAGGCGAGCCGACGCGGGAAAGACGTCGGGGGTTTTGCTCAAGCGGCGGTGGAGGTGCCAGGAGCTGTTTTTGCCGAGGCGACGCGCTATTGCACCTTCGACCGCTGCACCTTTACCCACCTGGGCACCTATGCCCTGGAACTGGGCCGTGCCTGTTCCCACAATCGCATCCGCCGTTGTTCCTTCTCCGATCTGGGGGCGGGAGGGATCAAAATGGGAGAAACCACTCTTCGTGATGCTCCCGCGGATCAGTGCCAGGCGAACGAAGTTGTCGATTGCACTCTGCGGGACGGCGGACACCTGTTCCCCAGCGCAGTGGGCATCTGGATCGGTCAGAGTGCCCACAACCGGATCGCCCATTGTGAGATAGCCGACTTTTATTACACCGGGATCAGCATCGGTTGGACGTGGGGTTATGGCCGCTCCCTGGCACGCGGGAATATCGTCGAATACAACCACGTCCACCATATCGGCAAAAAGAGTGATGGCAGCGGTCCTTGGCTTAGTGACATGGGAGGGATTTACACCTTGGGTGTTCAGCCCGGTACAACCATCCGTAACAATCTCTGGCACGATATCGCCGCTTTACGCTACGGCGGCTGGGGCATCTATTTCGACGAAGGCTCCAGCGGCATCCTGGCGGAAAATAACCTGGTGTATAACACCACGCACGGGGGTTTCCATCAGCATTACGGGCGGGACAACACGGTGCAGAACAACATTTTCGCCTGGGGTCGTGATCACGCCTTGCAAGCCACCCGGCCGGAGGAACATATCCGCTTCCGCTTCGTGCGCAACATCGTCCTGCACCGCGGAGCGCAGATCTTGGCGGGTAATCTGGATTTCCACTTCGTCTTCGACCACAACCTCTACTGGCGGGTCGATGGAGACGCGGTCCGCTTCGGCACCCTCAACTGGGAGCAGTGGCAAGCCAAGGGGATGGATCGCAACTCGATCCGGGCTGATCCCCAATTCCGTGATCCGGCCCGCAACGATTTCCGCCTGGCCGAAACCTCTCCCGCCCGACAACTGGGCTTCCAGCCTTTCTCCCTGGATCAGGTAGGTCCACGACCCGATAAGATGCCAGGAGGATGAGAGTTCCAGTCGGTGCTCACCGGAGAGGGGTGTGGTGGTCGGTATTTGTGCCCCGTGTACTTAGTTTGGTGTCTGTTCCCCGAGTGCTAATTTGGTGCCTGTTCTGCTTATGATAATAATGGCGTGACCTACAGTTGTCATAGAGGTTGCAGGGCAAGAACTCGATCATCGGTTATTCGAGAGGCTTGGCCCCGGAAGGTGTTCTCATGGCGTTACGCACCTTGTTCCGTCAGGGTAGTCCGCTGGCAGACCCGGCCAACCAGGTCCGTATCCTGGCCCAGACAGGGCGGCACAAACCGTTTGAGCAGGCGCTGGCGGAAAGCGGTCTGCATCCGTTGCGTGCCACCGGCATCACCGTGTTGCAGCTAAATCTAGGGAAGCTCTGCAATCAGACCTGCCAGCACTGTCATGTCGATGCGGGACCAGACCGCCGCGAGGTAATGAGCCGGGAGACCATGCAACTGTGCCTTGACTTTCTGGCTCGGACCGACATTGCGACGGTGGACATCACAGGCGGCGCCCCAGAGATGAATCCCCATTTCCGCTGGCTCGTCCAGCAGATCCGGAGCATGAACCGGCATGTCATCGACCGGTGCAATTTGACCATCCTGCTGGCTCCGGGTTACGAAGATCTGCCGGAATTCCTGGCCGAACAGGAGGTCGAGATCGTAGCATCGTTGCCTTGCTATCAGGAAGAAAACACCGATGCTCAACGTGGTCAAGGAGTGTTTGACAAATCAATCACCGCCCTGCGTCGGCTCAATGCCCTGGGCTACGGTCAGCCCGACAGCCCGCTGCAATTGACCCTGGTGTACAATCCACTTGGCCCATCTCTCCCACCCCCGCAAGACGCCTTGGAGGCAGCATACCGACGCGAGTTGGCAGCCCGTTATGGTATCGTCTTCCACCGGCTCTACACCATCACCAACATGCCGATCAGCCGCTTTCTGGCGGACCTGCTTCAGCGTGGAAAACTTGAGGAATACATGCAGAAGCTGATCGAGGCCTATAATCCGGCAGCCGCAGCGGGAGTGATGTGCCGGACTACCCTGTCCATCGGTTGGGATGGGCGGCTTTACGATTGTGACTTCAACCAGATGTTGCAACTCGGTTTGGCACCCGGACTGCCTCAGCATATCTGGGAGGCCGATGCGGCCCAGTTGGCCCAACGTCGGATCACCACTGGCCAACACTGCTACGCTTGCACCGCCGGGAACGGTTCCAGTTGTCAGGGAGCGGTGCTGAGCGGACCGCAGAGTGCAGGGTGAAGCCAAGGGGCGGGTTGAACAGGGTCAGGGAAGTGATAGCTCGCGTGTCAGCGTGGTGGTTGCGGTCGAGGGGGCGGCTCCTTGAGGCTGGCTAGGAAGGCGACCAGGTCACGCAACTGCCGACGGGTCAACTTGGTGTGCAGGTCTGCGGGCATGGCACTGGGGCCTTTCCGTCGGGATTCCACATCGGCCTTGCGGATGAGCACTTCCTGATTCTCCGGGGTCACCAGGCGGATGGTGGTCTCATCTTCGCTTTTGATCACTCCCGTAACCGTTCGTTCATCCTGGAGCAGGAGGAGGACTGTTTCGTATCCTTGGGCGATTCGGGCATCGGGAAAGACAATGGCTTCCAGGAAATAGCGGTGATCTTTGGCGGGATCGGCGGCCAGGCCGTTGAGAGGGGGGCCTACCTCACCGCCTTGACCATCGAGTTTGTGGCAGCGCTGACAATACACCGCCGAGTTGTTCAAGACGATGTCCCGTCCCCGTTCGGGGTCACCGCCGCGGAGGGCGTCCAGATATGGAGCGAGGGGATCGGAGGATTTCTGCTGAGCCTGACGGTAGGCTTGCACCTTCGGAGCGAGCGGGGCATACAGTTTCTTTCCAGGAACGGAGCGAGTGCGGTTTTCCGCGGCCTCGAGGAGGTCGAGGAGCAACTCCGGGGCGAGTTTGCCTGCGAGGGCCTGATCGAGCCAATCGGCCAGAAGGCGATCGACCGCTTCGGAGGCTTGGGGCCATTGGCCGAGCAGGGTCAAGGCTTCCTGCTTTTCCACAAGGTCCGCTTGGGGATCGTTGAGAACGCGTACCACTTCAGGCCATAGAGCTTGGGGTTGTCGGCGGGCCAGGATGTGACGGGCAGCGGCCCGCAAAGAAGGCTGGGACGACTGCCGCGCTTTTTCGGCCACGGTGACAAGCTCGGCATAGCGCAGGGCTTCCAAGGCATACAAGGCTTCCACCCGCAGGAACAAGGGTTGCTGCTCCTGATGGACCACCTCAGCCAGAGTGGGACCAAAGTCCTGCAGGCCGAGTCGGGCGATGGTCTGAGCCGCTTGCCGACGCACCAGGTCCGAACCGACGAACAGTCTCGCTCCCTGCTGACGCAGGGCGGTAGCGACGGCAGTAGCATCCCGTTGGGGTAAATCCAGGGTCAAGCCTGTGATCGGGTCGCGTCGCGGCGGTGCGGCCCAGTCGGCCAGGAGTTTGAGGGCGAAGACGCGCAGATGATCCGGAGCCTGGGCCCGACCGGCCAGACGTGCCAAGCGTTCCGCTGCGGACGCATCCCCGAGAACATAATTGGCTGCGGCCGCCCGATACGCCACAGCCAGGCTCCGTTCTCTCTGCTCCGTCAGGCGGGCCAGGGCAGGCAGGACGGAGAACAGCCGCTCTTCATAGATGGCACGTGCGGCTTCCGCCACTATCGGTTCCTCGGGATCGTTCAGGAATTCGGCTACGCGATTACTCCGGTGTTTGCGTAGAGCCAGCACCAGGGCCAGCCGCACGCTGGGATGATTCCCTTTCTGGTCCTGCTGGTTGACTTGCCGCCAGCTTTCCCACAAATCCTCGGGATTCCGGAAGGCGTAGTACAATCCCATCACCGCCGCCTGACGCAGGTAGGGGTCCTGATTGTTGTTCTGGATGAGCAACTCGAACAGCGGCATTACATAAGCGATTTTTGCTGTCTGAGAAGCTGATCCCGCAGAAGCCGGTGGTCCCAGTTTCCCGTAGCAGAGGGCTGCGGCGCTGCGGACACGAGGCTCAGCATCACGCAACAGTTCGGCCAGACGGCTTCGCCATTGAGGCAGGTGCTCGGCCATGTCTGGTGCAACCCAACTGGCAGAGGAACTGTTGCCGGGGTCAGTGGAGGCTTTGGGATGGGTTCTGTCCCAGAACACCACGTCTCCCAACTGTTCGGCGGCGACGCGACGGACTTCGGCATCCGGGTCGGTAAGCAAATCCGCCCAGGTGCGTAACAGGAGGGTTCGGGTGGCAGAGGTCTTAGGATCGGTAGGAGGCAGATGTCGGGCCACCATCCCCAACCCCCACAGGGCATGCAGACGGGCCAGGCGACCGGCTTTCGGGTCGCGTGCCACTTCCAGCAGCGGCGTACAGGCTTGGCGAGCCGCCAGCTCCCCTTGGGCGTATTGCCGCACCTGTTGATGCGGGTGCCCCAAGAGTTGTCGCAATTCCTCTAGGGAACGCTGCTGGAAACCCTCCCGCAATAGCTTCTGGACTTCGGCGACGACCGGCTGTCTTTGCGCTTGGGGATCAACAACGCGAAAGAGGCGTCCTTTACCCGGCGGACTCCAACCACCCACCCAGTCGCTCCAGTAGAAGGCGCCATCCGGCCCAAAGTCGCAGTCGGTGGGAACGATACCTCGGAGAAAGGCGTGCGCCTGGACCATTTCAAATCCCGCGCCTTTGGGACGGAAGCGGACATTCCAAATCACGCTGCTGTTGGGATCGGCGGTGAAGTCGCAGGCGAAGAAGGAGTCCTGATACTGTTCCGCCAGCCCAACGCCGGGATAGTGGGCGATGCCCGCGGGACCATTGCCGAGATGAGAGATCGGTGGTACGATCCAGGCCGGTTGTTCCGGATGATAGGTGTGCCAGAGTTTCTCGACGTTCCACGGCCCGCGGTTCCCTTGCGGAGTGTCCGGTGTGTGATAGAGAGTCCCATACTGATACCCTCCTCGCCAACCGCTGTCCCCCCCTTCCATGACATAGACCCAGCGGGCCCGGTCACCGGAATCAGAGTTGTTGTCAAACGTGAAGAGATGCCCCAGATCATCGAAGGCGAGTTCCTGGGGATTGCGTAAGCCCCAGTGTATCACCTCCAGTCGGCTGCCGTCCAGTTCGCAGCGAAGCACCGCTCCCATGTTGGGATACAACAGGCGTCGGCCTTCCTTCGTCACGACCTGGAAACCGCGATCGCCGATGGTGAAGTACAGCCGGCCATCCGGACCGAGCCGCAAACCGTGGAGATCGTGACCCAGGAACTGGGCGGTGGGTCCGAAGCCGCTGAAAAGGCTCTCCTTGACATCCGCCACACCGTCTTGATTCGTATCTTGCAGCAGATACAGATCGGGGATGCAGGCGAAATAGATCCGGCCCCGATACGCCAGCACGCCGGCTGCCAGACCGTCCTGCGGTCTGTTGTAACCGCCGGAAAAGATAGTGCTTTTCGTGGCACGACCAACGCCTTGATCATCCCAGACCAAGCGTAACTGATCGCTATATTTCTCGTATCCCTGATACTTGTGCTTTTTGTACATCGTCAGCAGATCGTCGATGGTGCGGTTGGCTAGGTCTTCGTCCAGCCAGTACATGTGACTGCGGGTATCGGGAACACCGCGGCCAAAACGCGTCGTTTCCGCAACAAAGACGCGGCCCTGTTCGTCGAAGCAGAAGGCCACCGGGTTGGCCAACAGGGGTTCAGAAGCCCACAGTTGCACCTGCAAACTCTTGTCGGCCAATCGCAGACGGCTCAATGTCTCCTCAGCTCCGCCGGACTTTGGCTGACGTTGACCCCAGCTGGCTGGTATCCCCCCACCGACCCCTACGGCCAGGATCACAACCACACCGCCGATCAGACCTGCTAACGCCGCCCCTTGCTGCCTCATAATGGTCTCCTGGGATACTTACCGATGATCTACTTTATGATGGTCTCCTGGGATACTCACCGATGATCTACCTTAGCTTATGGGAATTAGCTTACAGCAATCACTGGGTAGCCCTGGATTCTGTCCCCCCGACGGACACTTCTTCCCCGCGTCTGCACTGCTCGCTCATACCTGGACTCCACGGGCAGAACGTTTATGACCCAACCCCTGTCATCATTCCATGCTTCAGAAGGATGGATCGGGTGCCGTTCTCCGCTTCGGTATGGACGATTCCGGTGCCGTCCCATGCTTCAGACGGACGATTCCGGATTTTTTGCCATTGGAACTGCAAGATGCACTCTGGGTGGGGGATGATGGCCGAGGTTCAGAAGGGGAAAATGAGGAAAGGTCCCGAAGCCCCACACCGCCGCTGGAACCTGAGATGTTTCAGGCTAAGTCTCCCGAGGTGCGGGGTATGTTCCCGCCGGTGGAGCCGGATGGTTTCCGGCTGAGTCTTTCGGAGGTGTTCTCGAAGGTTTTCAGTCGCAGAACCGGCGGTTGTGGAAGAGTTGCGGAGTTACTTTTTGGGTTGGCGTTGCGGGGGGCGTCGGGGTTGGTCTGGTAGGGGTTCGAGCAGTCGCGGTGATTGAACGGTGATGGTATAGGCATCTCCATCTGGCCGGCGAACTTTGCGACCACCGTTTTGAAGAATGGCTTGTTCGGCCAACTGCAAGATCAGGTCGGCTTGTTCACTGATGCGCATTTTTTCGGGTAGTTGGGGACGGGTACGGTTGATGTAGATGTCCTGGACCTTGTATTGGGGCAGACGGGCCAGACGGCGTTGCCCCCAGCGGACACCGAGGATGCAGCCGGCGGTGGCCGCGTTGCAATCGGCATCATAACCCAGCGCCATCGCGTACTGGAGGGTCTTGTAAAAGTCCTCCTGACCGTAAAGCAAAGCCAGGATGATCAAAGCACCATTGGTTGGTGTGGCATTTTCGTTCCAACCTTCCTGGACACGCCAGCGTTTGTGGATGTGGGCTCGGGCAGCTTTCCAGTCCTGGGGGTGCTTGCGATAGGCTTCCCGGGCATCCCCGATGGCGGCATAGAGGCTGCTGCGGCGATCCAAGGCTTGCAAGGCGCTGTCTAAAACTTGTTCTAAAGGCCGGTGATCCACAAAGCAGAGGCTGATGAAGGCAGGCCAGAACTGGGCAGCCTGGAGCGGTTCTTGCGAGACTGCCACCTTGGCATAGTACAGTCCCAGTTCGGCGGCCAGTTGAGGCAGACCTGGGCAGACCAGACCGTAGGCTTCCGTGCAGAATTGGGCCGACAGGTTGTACCAGGCATGCTTATTCCGACTCACATCTCCCGTCTGCGGCGGTAGCACACCTTGTTCCATCAGCTCCCGTGCCCGCTTGTTGGCCCGCCACACCCCCTTGTTCATGTTGGCCTTCCAGATTTCCGCAATGCGGGTATAAGGCAGCTTGAGGGTCTTGTCCTGCGCCATGAAATACAGGTGCGTCAACTCGATATCACTGTCGTCGTCCGACCTTGCTCCCTGGGCCAAAAACGTGAATTCGGGCAGACTCTCCCGCGGCTCGTCGAGGTACTTGAACTCGTGGGGGAGTCCTTCCAGATTGCCAATGAGCATGCCTAGCCAACCGCCGTAGATCCGATCGTACAGTTCATCCCGGCTCAGCGTAACTTCACGGGGCAGGGTGTCCTGCGAAGGTGGTGGCCCCTCAGGCGGGGCGACCTGGAGCGGTTGTTTCTGCCCTGCTAACGCTAAAGTGGTGCTCGCCACGACCAGACATAAGAGTATTGATTCCGAACGGATCACACGCATAGCATGCCTCCCTTGTCGAGATATTGTCACTTTACTTGGCTGAAAGCACCCGTCAGGGTAGGTTCAGGCCAGTTCTCTGCATCAGGACATACGGTGGGTCACCTTCGACTTATCCGTGAATTATGATGGACACGTGATATCTGCCACTCGTGTCATCACCGGGTGGTGAACTCTCCGTATCAAGTTGCTCTCAGCGTGGAAGGTCGAGTTCCCAGAGTCGGATTTCGCCACCTCCGCTGCTAACTAGCAGAGGATTCCCTTTCGGGATTGGTATTGTCGTCAGTGAGTTGATGCCACCCGGGTGACCAGGGAGGGCGCCGACCAGTTCACCGTTTTCGAGATTCCAGACCAGGATGCTACCAGGCAGAAACTCGGCTTCAGGCCGACGACCCGGTAAGACGGGGTTTACCAGGTAGCGAACTCGGTGTTCGCCGCAGATCAGATAAGTGCCGTAGATGTGGATGCTCCCGCAGCCGGTGCGTTCGTAGAGAACCTTGCGTGGGGGAGGCGGATCTTGCCCCCGGATCTTTTCGAGAAGTTTCGGGCTTGGAAACTCCAACTTCCGCACACTCTCGCCTTTATCAGGGTCCCATACATAGATTACATTTTGCTCTCGGGACGCTGAGATGAGGCGATCCTGCCAGAAGGCCAGGCTGGTGATGATGGGGCAGATCCGATCTTCACGGATGGGTACCTCGAGGGAGCGGATTTGCTTCCCTTGAGCAATATTCCATAGGATGATGCGACCATCAGCTCCGCCACTGGCCAGTATCACGTGTTTATGATTCAGATCCAGTCGATTGGGCGCAGAGAGACTGTAAACGGCGTTTTCGTGACCGGTCAGAGAGTAAACAATCTTGCGATTGGGATCTCTGAGATCCCAAACGTGTACCATGCGGTCCTCACTGGCTCCGCAGACGTAGCGATCGTCCGGAGGTAGGAAACAAACTGCTCGGACGGACCGGCGGACGGTATCGGGAGGTGTGAGCAGATTGTAATTTGCCCGGGCTGGTTCCGCTCCGGGAGCTGGCGGAGCCAACTGGGGTCCGATGGGAATACGAGGTGGCCAGTACCAGACGATGACCTGATCGACTTGTGCGGTGGCAAAGTAAAATCCTCGCGGCCTGTCGCTACTGAAGTCGATTTGCCAGGCGATGTCATGAATCAGATTTGGGGGAGGAGGGTCATCCCGATGTGGTGGCGGGCCTGGCGCGCGGAGATTCCACAGTTCCTTGGGTTGCCGCGGTGTCTGGCAATCGAAACACCGCAGGGTGTCCCCTGTGGCGACCAAAAGGAGGGGATGGGTTTCTGGAGGAACCGAGGCTACACACTGGGCTGCCATAGGAAGGCGAGCGATTTCTTTACCTGCAGAGGGCAGAGCAGCGGGGTTATCGGAGGAGGCGGGATTATTGGAAGAGGCGGGATTATTGGAGGAGATGGCAGGTGACGGTGAAACCGCCGCCTGAGCTGCAAGCCGATTGGTCTCCATTGCCAGAAACGAGAATCCCAGGGCGGTGCGGCAGAAGGTGCGGCGATCCCAAGAGGCAGCAGACTCAGGGTTCGACATGGGGCACTCCTTCGGGTGGTGACGAAGTCTACTTACATTTATGACGTATGGTCTAAGGGACCGGTTTCCTGCGGGGTTCCGGTTGTTACAAAGCCGACGCAACTCTCTAAGCGTTGTTCCCACCTGATGCATTTTGTGACGGTCCAGCTTATTTGGTGACGATGCAGTTTATTTGGCTGATAGTGCAGCTTATTTGGTGACGATGCAGCCTGACTTGCTTGATGGCTCGATGCCCCCACCGCATTGCCACCGCATTGCAGAAAGTGAGGGAGGGTAAGGGAGGGCCACGTGGGGTGCCCCGTAGAGTGGAGGGGGTCGGGCGGGGATGGCCAAGCTACGTGCGGGAAAGCTGGAGACAAAAAGGAATGCGCTTGGCGGAGGTATGGTTGGGAAAGTTTGAGAAGAAGGGGGATAAGGTAGGCTGCTGTATTGACAGAGGGGCGGGAATTTGTACGCCTAGGGTAGTGCGGGGTTGTGGGAGGCATCAGGGCAGGGTTGTGATGGGACGTGACGGTGTTGTGGGGTCGATGTTGGGGTGGTGGGTGCCGGAAGGGGGCGGCGGTTGTGTGTGGTCGGCAGCGGGTATCCGGGCGGTGCTAGCGGATGTGGGCCGGGAAGTGGTGGTGGTGCGGGATGAGACGGGGCGTTACGGGCTGGCCCGGGGGGGAGAGCTGAAGCTGGGCTGTCCGGGGGCGATGTCCAGAGGTGGTTCCGTACCTGGCCATGCGGTGGTGGGTGTGTTGGGGCCAATCGAGCCGTGGCGCCTGGGAAGCCCGACCTTCCAGCGGACCCATGGTGTGCGTTACGCCTACATGACTGGGGCGATGGCCAACGGAATTGCTTCGGTGGAGTTGGTCTGTGCAGCGAGTCGGGGGGGATTTCTGGGGAGCTTTGGGGCAGCGGGTTTGTCACGGGAGCGGGTAGCCACAGCCGTAGAAAAGCTGCAAGAGGAACTCGGTTCGCGCCCGTTTTGCGTGAATTTGATCCACAGTCCGCAGGAGCCACACTGGGAGTGGGAGGTGGCAGAGTTGCTGGTGCGCCGCGGGGTGCGGTGCGTGGAAGCCAGTGCGTATATGGAGTTGACCTTGCCCTTGGTGTGGTATGCGGCGGTAGGCGGGGGTGTGAACCGGGTGATTGCCAAGGTGTCGCGGGAGGAAGTGGCTCGTCGCTTCATGAGTCCTGCTCCAGCTCCTCTGTTGCGGGAGTTGGTACAGCAGGGGCGTTTGCAGGAAGGGGAAGCGGCAGCCGCCCAGCAACGTCCCCTAGCCGCGGATGTGACCGTCGAGGCCGATTCGGGGGGCCATACGGATAACCGCCCGGCCGTGGCCCTGCTGCCGGTGATGAGCGGATTGGCCGAGCAGGTGCGGGCGGAGCATGGTTATGCGGAGCGGGTGCGGGTGGGTTTGGGGGGTGGTCTAGCCACGCCCGAGGCGGTGGCTGCGGCTTGGGCCCTGGGAGCCGACTATGTGGTGACCGGTAGCATCAACCAGGCGTGCGTGGAATCGGGGACGTCGGAAGCGGTGCGGCAACTTCTGGCCAACGCAGGAATCGCCGATGTCGCGATGGCTCCTGCGGCCGACATGTTCGAGATGGGTGTCAAAGTACAGGTGCTCAAGCGGGGCACCATGTTTGCCATGCGGGCCCAGAAACTCTACGACCTGTACCGCAACTACGGCAGTTGGGAGGAGATACCCGCCCCAGAGCGACGGTGGGTGGAACAAACCTGCTTCCGGCAGTCCTTCGAGCAGGTATGGCAGGAAGTGGAGCAGTACTGGCGGCGGCGTGATGCCGAACAACTGGAGCGGGCCGCCCGAGAAGCGAAGCACCGCCTGGCTTTAGTCTTCCGCTGGTATCTGGGAATGTCGAGCCGATGGGCCAACAGCGGAGAACCTGGGCGAGAGCTGGATTATCAGGTCTGGTGCGGGCCGGGCATGGGAGCGTTCAACGCCTGGGTGCGAGGCAGCGGCTTGGAAGCTCCGGCGGCACGCGACGTGGTCACGCTGGGGTGGAATCTGCTCTACGGCTCCTGTGTGGCATTGCGGCGGATGCAACTGCGGCAGATGGGAGTCGAGTGGCCGGCGGAATATTACCCTCGTGGCCCCTGGCGACGCGAAGAACTGGAACGCTGGTTTGGACCGGCGGATGACCACTACAGATAACAAAGGCTGGGATGCAACGTAACAAAGGCTGGGATGCAACGGCCGCAGTACCCTTGCTCTCGGGGCAAGCAAGTCAGTGGCAGCAGGAGGAGACAGCAGACTGATGCGTGAGCCGCAGCCGAACATCGGGATGCACGAACCGTTGGCGATTATCGGGATGGGCTGTTTGTTCCCCGGGGGGAGCCGGGATGCCGGCTGGTACTGGGCCACCATCAAAAACGGCGTAGATTGTATTCGCGAAGTGCCGGCGGAGCGTTGGCCGGTCGAAGAATATTACGATGCCGACCCCAAAGCGACCGATCGTACCTATGCCCGTCGCGGTGCCTTTCTCGATGCGGTCGAATTCGACCCGCTGGCCTTCGGAATCGCCCCGCGGGACCTGGAAGCTACCGACAGCACCCAATTGCTCGCTCTGGTGGCAGCCCAACAGGCATTAGCTGATGCTGGCATCCAGGTGGTGGATGATCGACACCATGATCGGAAGGCGGCGGATGAACGACCCCAAGGCGTGAAGGATGACCAACGGCTTCAGGTTCGTCGGGAACGGATCGCCGTGATTCTGGGGGTGACCGGACCGCAGGAACTAGTCATACCCTTGGGTTCCCGGCTGGGGTATCCGCAGTGGCGGCGGGGAATGCGAGCAGCCGGCATTCCCGAAACGCAAATTGAGAAAGCGGTGCGGCACATCGGGGAACAGTTTGTCGGCTGGCAGGAAAACAGTTTCCCTGGGCTTTTGGGGAACGTGGTGGCGGGGCGGATCGCCAATCGGTTGAACCTGGGCGGGACCAACTGTGTGGTGGATGCCGCCTGTGCCAGTGCCTTGGCAGCGGTCGAGATGGCCGCACTGGAACTGCAGAGCGGACGGGCCGATGTCGTCATCACCGGCGGGTGCGACACCTTCAGCGACATTTTCATGTACATGTGCTTCAGCAAAACACCCGCTTTGTCCCGCAGTGGTGACGCACGTCCTTTCGATGCCCAGGGGGACGGCACCATCCTTGGGGAAGGGCTCGGATTGGTGGTGCTTCAGCGGTTGTCCGACGCGGAAGCCGCTGGTCGTCGGATTTATGCCTTGCTGCGCGGGATGGGCAGTAGTAGTGACGGGCGGGGGCCGGCCATCTATGCCCCCAGTGCCGAAGGACAAGTGCGGTGTCTGCGGGCCGCTTACGAGCAGGCGGGAATCAGCCCTCAGACGGTGGAACTGGTCGAGGCCCACGGCACCGGTACTAAAGTCGGCGATGCCACGGAAGTCCAGGCTTTGATGACCGTGTACGGGACAGCCGACCGGCAGCGACGGCGGCCGTGGTGCGCTTTAGGGAGCGTCAAATCGCAAATCGGCCATACCAAGGCGGCGGCTGGAGCTGCCTCGCTCATCAAGGCGGTACTGGCTTTGTACCACAAAGTGCTGCCACCCACGCTGAAAGTGCGTCAGCCACTGGAACTCTTGCAACAGCCCGACTGCCCTTTTTATCTCAACACGCAGATCCGCCCCTGGCTTCCCTCCGCCGAGCATCCCCGCCGGGCTGCGGTGTCGGCCTTCGGCTTCGGAGGCAGCAACTTCCACGCCGTTCTCGAAGAATACGGCTCGCAAAAGACCGCACCGGACTGGGATGGACAGGTGGAAATCCTTCCCCTGGCCGGCGAATCTCCCGATGACCTCCACCATGCTTTGGAACAGTTGCCGGACCAGACCGATGAGTTGTTCGTTTGGGCCGAACACGCACGGCAGCAATGGGATCCCTCCGCCCCCTGGCGGTTGCTCCTGGTAGTAAGCCGCCGGGAAGGCACAACCCCCAAAGAGCGGCTGGGTCGTATCCGGCACCAGCTCGACGCGGCTGTCCAGCAGCGCCAACGCCTCGTCGCACCGGGAGCTTATCTCGGTTATGGTCCGCCGCCGGGGGGACTGGCCGTTCTCTTCCCGGGTCAGGGATCGCAGTATGTTGGCATGCTCCGCGAGTTGTCCTGCCTGTTCCCAGAGATGCTGGAAAGCCTGGCGCAGGCCAACACCGCCTGTGGGGAAGAGGACGGGTGGTCACTGATCGACCGGATCTATCCCCCGCCGGCCTTCGATGAAGCGTCCCGTGAGCGGCAGGCTGCGGAGTTACGTGCTACCCACTGGGCCCAACCGGCTTTGGGGGCCTTGAGTTGGGGCGCCTGGCGTGTCCTGCATGAGCGGTTCGGGCTTGCAGTATCCGCCTGGGCCGGCCACAGCTACGGAGAACTTGTAGCCCTCGCGGCCGCCGGTTGCTATCCGGCAGAGACACTTTGGCAACTGTCCCGCGAACGTGGCCGCTTGCTGGCTGAAGCAGGACAACGCACCCGGGGTGGTATGCTGGCGGTACGCACTTCCTCGAACCAACTGGAACAATGGATCGTCCAGCAGCAGTGGCAACTGGTTGTGGCCAACCGCAACGGGCCAGAACAACAGGTGCTTTCCGGACCGCTCACGGAAATCGAACGGGCTGCCACCTTCTTGCAGCAGCAGGGTATTAGCTGTGTTCGCCTGAATGTCTCCGGAGCGTTCCATAGCCCCTGGGTGCAAACTGCGGTGGAACCCTTGTATCGCGTGCTGACCGCTTGCCCCATCCAGGTTCCCCAGGGGCGGGTTTATGCCAATGCGACGGCGTCACCCTACCCCCCGGACCCGTCGGCCATCCGGCGTGTGCTCGCGGAGCAACTGGTGCGACCGGTGGCTTTTCAGGGTCAAGTGGAAAGGATGTTCCAGGACGGCTTGCGTTGCTTTGTGGAAGTGGGGCCGGGCACCGTCTTGACACGGCTGATCAGCACGATCGCTCGACATGCTGGATGGGCTGCTGAGGTTGTAGCCTTGCCCTTGGATGCATCCACCGGTCAACGTTCCAGCGTGGAAGACCTGGCCCATCTTTTGGCCCAATTGGCCGCTTTGAGTTATCCCGTCCGCTTGGACGCATGGGAACGCGAAAGCGGTTGTCGGCCTCTCCGGCGCCAGACACGCCCCGGTCGCTTCACTGTTCTGCTCAGCGGAGCCAATTACGTCGCCCCTCGATCTGCCGCGACAAACCCTGCTCCAACACCCCCGATTCCGCCACCTCAGACCCCGCCGCCCGCACCCGCAGCCGCCAATGCCGGCTCGTCTCACAACCCCAGGAACGACTCCCCTTCCTCCGAGGTAGCCGAGGCGACACCTTCCACTCCCATCATCGCCCGCTCCGGCTCCTCGACTTCGCCCGTATCAGAGGTGACTGCTTCGGCTTCCGCGGTGGCTCAGGCTCCCCGTTCTCCCACCGTGGCCAGCAGTGTTGCTGGAGCACCCGACGCAACCAACATCCGCAAACAACCTCTACGCTCTGAGACGATGGTATCGAGAACTACCATGAAGGATCACACATCCCTCCCACAGCGATCTGACGTGCCCCACTCCAATACCGCAGCGATTCCCACATCCCAGGCACACGCTTCCTACCCCTCCGGGGTCTCAGGAGCCGATCACTGCGGTCTGGCAGCCCATCACTGCGGTGATGCCGGGTTGACTGCGGGTTGGACCGGCGAGTCAAGAACAGGAGGCACAGCCGCTGCCGACGGATCGGTAGGTTGGGGCATGGCGGGGACACCGCCTCCGGATCGATGGCAACAACTGCTGCAACTGACCTGGCAAAGCCTGACCCTGGTCCAGCGTATTCAGGAACAGACTGCCGCCCTGCACAAGCAGTTTCTCGACGCGCAGGAGACCGCCCAACGGACCTTGCTCACCCTTCTGGAACAACAGAGGCAGTTGTGGGGAGGCCACGCAGCACAAACGGTTCCCGTAACGTCGTCCGGTTTCCCAAGTCCATCGACTGCTGTTCCCCCCGCCGGTAAGCCGACTGCTGTTCCCCCCGCTCCCGCACCGGCTGCTGCTGATGGAACACCCTCCTCGCCACCACCGGCGGTAACAGGATGGCCAAAGTCATCACCACCGGGTGCGGTACCCGAGACATCCCGTTCCTCGACGGCCTGCCGTTCTTCAACGGATGGATCGTCGGCGGTTCCGGATCAGGCTGTGTCTTCCCGACAGATGGACGGGGTGACCCTAACAGGCACTGCCCCAGTTCCCGTTCCTGTTGCGGCTCCAGTGTCCCCCACGGTGTCCCCCGCGGCACCGGCTCCGACTTCTATCCCCTCTTCGCCTGGGTTGTCTTCTTGGGTTCATGGAAATGGGGCGTCCTCGGCTGGGGGTACCGTAGCGGGGGGCGAGGGTGTGGCGTGTGAGGGGGTGGCG
>Ga0209017_10000252_pt1 | contig 54896 bp, 50 predicted proteins | sample YNPBryunderm2012_FD_185812 | JGI IMG/M metagenome (GOLD analysis project Ga0209017, IMG submission 185812) | Anoxygenic and chlorotrophic microbial mat microbial communities from Yellowstone National Park, USA - YNP Bryant MS undermat 2012... ... | reverse complement strand
ATCCGCACCATGGCAGCTATCGCCGCGGGCTTGAGCTCGAACCTGCTGCTCCGCGCCGCGGACGTAACCTTGAAAGAGCGCCGCAAGCTCATCCTGATGATCCGGGAAAGCCCCTTGCATTTGGGGCACCTGCGGACCATGGCGCTCCTGGCCGAGATGGGCGCCATCATCGCCCCGCCCATTCCCGCGTTCTATCATCGGCCGCAGAGCGTGATGGATCTGGTGGACTATTCCATCGAGAGGGTCCTCGATCTTTTGGGATTGCCCGCGCCGGAGGCGCGGCGCTGGGATCCCTGACGGGTTCACACGGCGGCGCACTTCAAATCTTCGGCGATCTGGCGGGCGATGTCTTCGACCCGCGCCGCCAGCTCGGGCGACAGGCCGGTCCCGAACACCAGAGGGCCTCGGACGACGATGCCGTAGCAGAGGATCGCCTCCGGCAGGCGCAGCCCGGCGGCGCGAGCCAGCGCCAGAGCCGTGCCGAAGCCGATGGCATGGGAGGGGGGACTCGCATCCGTCGGCGCCTCCTCGAGATTGGCCCGCAAAACGGTCCCGGGCGGCGCGTCCCAATCCACCAGCGCGTCCACGATCACGGCGCGCCGGTAACCCTCCATGCGCTCGACGATCTCGATAGGCGAGGCGCAGATCTCCGCCACCTCCCAGTCCTGCGCGTCCGGGAGCAACTCATGAACGCGCCGGGCGACGACGGCCCCGACGCCGTCATCGCCGCACAGCGTATTGCCCGCGCCGACAAGCAGGCCGCGCGGCCTCTCAGCAGCCTCGCCGGCGCACCGCGATGCGGGTTCCATCTGAATCAATCACTTCGACTTCCAGCGGCATGGCGCCGGGCAGGCTGTGCGTGGCGCAGGCAAAGCACGGGTCGTAGGCGCGGAAGGCCATCTCGATGCGGTTGAGCACCCCGTCGGTGATTTCGACGCCGCGCTTGATCAGCCCGAAGGCGGCCTTGCGGATGGACATGGCGATGGGCGCGTGGTTGTTGGTGGTGCCCACGATCAGATTGACGCGCCGCACCAGGCCGCGCTCGTCCGTGACGTAGTGGTGATAGAGGGTGCCGCGGGGCGCTTCCACCACGCCCACGCCTTCGTCCGGGGTGGCCGTGGGCATGTTGCGGATCTTGTCGCTGAGAATCTCCTCGTCGCGCGCCAGCTCGGCCGCACGCTCGGCCGCGTAGAGCAGCTCGATGACACGGGCCCAGTGCGTGGCGAGCGTTTGATGGACCGGCTTGCCGCCCAGCGTCGAGTACATCCGTTCGTACTCCTGCTGCGCCAGCGGCGTGGCCATGCCGTCGGCGGCGTTGAGCCTGGCCAGCGGCGTCGCGCGGTAGACGCCGGAATCCTTGCCGTCCACGAACCCCTTCCAGCCGACCTTCTTGAGAAACGGGAACTTCAGGTACGACCACGGCTCGACGTGCTCGCCGAGCACCTCCAGATAGTCCCTGGGATGGAATTTGACGAACTCCTTGCCGTCGGGGTCCACCACGCGGATCATGCCGTCATAGAAGTTCACCTTATTGTTGGCGTCCACGGTTCCCATCGAGTAGGTGCGATGGGTGAACGTATCGCTCAGGATCATGTCCACGTACGCCGGGTTCTTGAGAACCACGTTGTCAATCACCCCGAGGGTGAACTTGGCGAACTCGATGAAGTAGTCGGTGTGGCCCAGGATCTCGTCGCGTTCCTCGCGGGTGAGAGGCTTGGCCATGCCGCCGGGCAGCCCGGTGACGGGGTGGATGGCTTTGCCTCCGATCAGGGCCACCGCCCTTTGAGCGCGCTTGCGCAGCTCGATGACCTTGGCGCCTGCCTCGAGGCCGACCTTGCGGATCACGCCCAGGATGTTGCGCTCGGCGGGCGGCGCGTCCGGTCCCACTACGAAATCGGGCCCGCCCAGAGCGTAGACGTGCAGCGTGTGGTCGCCCACGTAAAACGCCGAGTAAAGCAGCTCGCGCAGTTTCTTGGCGGCGGGCGGCGGCTCGACGTGATAGACCGCATCACAGGCCTTGACGCTGGCCATGTGATGCGCCTCCGGACAGACGCCGCAGATGCGCGTGGTGATCCGCGGGAGCTCCTCCACCGGGCGGCCCACGCAGAACTGTTCGAAGCCGCGCAGCTCGGGGACCTGGAAGTAGCAGTTGGACACTTCGCCGTCGTCGTTCAGGAAGATGGTGATCTTGCCGTGTCCCTCCAGCCGCGTAATGGGATCAATGGTGATGGTTCGCATAGCCCCTCCTCATGCGGTGACGATTGTTCGTTTGCGATGCAGTAGCGAAGCCGGCACGCTGAAGCGATAGAAGGCGCCGGCCGGGTCGGGAATCTGATCCAGGATCCGTTGGACCTCCTCGGGATCCTGCGAGTCGATCACGCTGGCCAGCGCGCCGATCATCTTGGCGCCCTGATCAATGACGTTGGGCGGAGGCCCGTAACAGCCGCGGCAGGGCATGTTGGCTTTCACGCACAGGGCGCCGCAGCCGCTGCGCGTGGCCGGGCCCAGGCAGAGGATGCCCTGGTCGAGCAGGCACTGGTCGGGGTCAGGCACGATTTCCCAGGGGCGGTAGAAGCGCTTGATGCGCTTCTCCTCGCGCTTGCGGCCGCACTCATCGCAGCAGGCCTTCTCGCCCGCGCCGATCACCGAGCCCGGCGGGGGCAGCGGCGCGCCGCTCATGATGGCGCTCAGCACGTTGACGATCTGGGGCGGTTGCGGCGGGCAGCCCGGGACGAAATAGTCCACCGGCACCACCTGAGCCAGCGTGCGCACCTCTTCGTAGAACTCGGGGATTTCCAGCTCGCCCTCGGGAACACGGAAGTGCGGCTGGGGACGCGCGCCGTTCTGGTTCACCGTGCTGGGCGAACCCTGGTAGACCCAGTCCAGGATTTCCTGGCGGGTGGTGAGGTTGGCCAGGCCGGGGATGCAGCCATCGGTGGCGCAGGAGCCGAACGCCACCAGGACTTTGGATTTGCGCCGGAGCAGGCGCGCCAAGGCTTCGTTTTCACTGGTGCGGATGGCGCCGTTGAACAGGCAAAGGTCAATGCTGCCATCCTCCATCGCCTGGACGTCCTTGTACTTGAAGTCCATGGCGCAAGGCCAGAAGACGATGTCGAAGAACGCGGCCACGTCGAGGATTTTTTCTTCGACGTCCAGCACGGCGATTTCGCAGCCGCCGCAACTGGCCGCCCAGTACAGAGCCAGCTTCGGTTTGCTCATACACGCACCTCCTCGAGCTGGAGTTCCGGCTCGGCCACGGGCGCAGCCTCGGCCTGGAGGGGGCCCAGGGCGCGGATCTGCTCGGTGAACTCATTGGCCACCCGCGCGAATTTTTCGCCCTCGCTGGCCGAGATCCATTCCAGGCGCAGGCGCCGTTCGTCAATACCAAACTGTCTGAGGACGCGCTTGAGCAGCAACACCCGGCGCATGGCTTTGTAATTGCCCTCCTGATAGTGGCAATCGCCGGGGTGGCAGCCCGCCACCAGCACGCCGTCCGCGCCCAGTTGGAAGGCGCGCAGCACCAGCGTGGGATCCACGCGCCCGCTGCACATGACGCGAATGGTGCGCAGGTTGGGCGCCGACTTCATCCGACTGACGCCGGCCAGGTCCGCGCCGGTGTAGGAACACCAGTTGCAAAGAAAACCGACGATGCGAGGCTCAAATCGTGCCTGCTGGTTCATGGCCCCTCCTTGTCAGCGAACCGTCAGCAGACCTTCCAGCTCGGCCTGCAACTGCGAGTCACTGAACCCGTACCCGGTGATCGCGCCGGCCGGGCAAGCGGCCACGCAGGTGCCGCAGCCCTTGCACAAGGCGGAATTCACCCGGGACACCTTCCTGTCCTCCAGATACTCGATGGCCTCGTAGGGACAAAGCGCGTTGCAGACGCGGCATCCGCTGCAATACTCCTCGTTGATTTCCGCGCGCACCGGATCAATTTCCACCACACCTTTGGCGATGGTGGCCAGCATCCGGGCGGCGGCGGCGCTGGCCTGGGCCACCGTGTCCGGGATGTCTTTGGGACCCTGCGCGCAGCCGGCCACAAAGAGGCCGTCGGAGGAGGTCGCCACCGGGTCCAGCTTGGGATGGCGTTCCAGGAAGAAGCCGTCCGGACTGCGGCTGAGACCGAACAGCCGCGCCACTCGTTCGGCGTCGCGCTGCGGTTCGATGGCGTTGCACAGGATGACCATGTCCACCGGGATCTCGCGGAACTTCCCGATGAGGGTGTCTTCGCAGCGGATGAGCAGCGTGCCTTCGTCCTGCTTGGACCAGCCCGCCTGCACCACCTCGGCCACCTTGCCGCGAATCACGTTGGCGCCTTCGTGCAGCACGCGGGAGTAGAACTCCTCGTAGCCTTTGCCGAAGGCGCGCATGTCGATGTAGAAGTTGTACACCTCGGCCTCGGGGCAGCGTTCCTTGATCAGATGCGCGAACTTGAGCGCGTACATGCAGCAGACGCGCGAGCAGTAGCGGCGGTAGTTTTCGTCGCGCGAACCCACGCAGTGGATGATGCCCACGGCGCGCGGCGGCCGGCCGTTTTTCAGCCGGATCTGGCCGCCCGTGGGACCGGTGGCGTTGAGCATGCGTTCGATGTCCAGCGCGGTGTAGATGTTGTCCAGCCGCCCGTAGCCGTACTGGGCCATGACCGAGGCGTCGAACAGGTCGTAGCCGGTGGCCACCAGGATCTGGCCCACTTCGATCTCCAGCTCCTCGTCGGTCATCTCGTGTTTGACGGCTTTGGCTTCGCAGACCTCGACGCATTTCTGGCAACCGTCGGTCTTGAAGTGGATGCAAGCGTCGCGGTCTATGCGAGGGACTTTGGGCACGGCCTGCGGCGTGGTGACGTAAATGGCGGTGTTGGGACCGAGCAGGAACTCGGGCGGCTTGCCGCGGTAGTCCTCCGGCTCGAATCTTATGTGCGAGGTGGGGCAGACGTGAGCGCAGGCGCCGCAGGCGACGCAGGCTTCCGACTCCTGGTCGAACGGCGTGACCACCCTGCGCTTGATCCCCCGATCCTCGTAGCCGAGGGCGCAGGCGCCCACCACCTCTTCGCAGATGCGCACGCAGCGCAGGCACAGAATGCAGGCGTCCGGGGCTTCGTCGCGCATCTCGCTGATGAACCGCGGCTTTTCCAAGCCCACCTCCGCGGCCAGCTTCCGGACGACCGGGACATTGGGCCAGCGCGCCAGCATTAGCTCCACCACCACCCGCCGCGCCTGCCGCACGGGCTCGGTGTCGGTTTGGACGATCATTCCCTCCTCGCACGGGATGTTGCAAGCCGTCAGCAGTTCGTAGCCATGGGGACGCTGGACCTGCACCACGCACACCCGGCAGGCGCCGAACGGCTTCAGCCAGGGGTGGTAACAAAGGGTGGGGATGGGGATCTCCAGGAACTTGGCTGCTTGCAGAATGGTTGTGCCCTTACGGACCTGGGTTCTGGTTCCATTGATCGTCAGTGAGATCATGTTCGCTCCCCTCATTCCACGATCACGGCGTTAAAGTGGCAGACGTCCACGCACACGCCGCACTTCTTGCAGAGTGTGGGATCAATGCGGTGCGGCTGGTTCTTTTCGCCCAAGATGGCCTTCTCGGGGCACTCGCGACGGCAGACGCCGCAGCCATGGCCCCGCTCCACGCAAATCACCGGATCGATGCGGTAGGTGTTGAGCTCGCGGCAGACATGGGCCGGGCACTTATGGGCCTCGATGTGAGCCAGGTACTCATCGCGGAAATATTTGAGCGTGGTGAGGACGGGGTTGGGCGCGGTCTTGCCCAGGCCGCAAAGCGAGGTCTGCTTGACCACCCAGGCGATCTCTTCCAGAGCCCGCAAGTCGTCCATGGTGCCGTGGCCGTCCACGATGCGGTTGAGGATGTCCAGCATGAGCTTGGTGCCCTCGCGGCAGGGCGTACAGGCGCCGCAGGATTCGTCCTGGGTGAAGGCGAGAAAGTAGCGCGACACGTCCACCATGCAGGTGTCCTCGTCCATGACCACCAGGCCGCCCGAGCCCATCATGGAGCCGACGTCGGTGAGGCTCTCGTAGTCAATGGGCAGGTCCAGGTAGTCTCGAGCCTCACGCTTGCCGTCGGGCGCGACGTACTCGATGGGCTGGTCCATCATGCCCGCAGGGATGCAGCCGCCCGAGGGCCCGCCGGTCTGCACGGCTTTGAATTTCTTGTCGCCGGGGATGCCGCCGCCGATGTCGTAGATGAGCTGGCGCAGGGTGATCCCCATGGGGACCTCGACCAGGCCGGTGTTGCGCACCTTGCCCACCAACGAGAAGACCTTGGTGCCCTTGCTGCGCTCGGTGCCGATCTCCGAGTACCACTGCCAGCCGTGCATGATGATGGGCGCTACGTTGGCCCAGGTCTCGACGTTGTTGATGCAGGTGGGCTTGCCCCACAACCCGTATTCAGCCGGGTAAGGAGGACGCGCGCGAGGATCACCCAGACGCCCTTCGACCGAGGCGATCAGGGCGGTTTCCTCGCCGCAGACGAAGGCGCCCGCGCCCCGCGTGACGGAAATGTCGAAGTCGAGGCCGGAATCCAGGATGTTTTCGCCCAGCAAGCCGTACTCGCGTGCCTGCTGGATGGCGATCTGGATGCGCTCCAGCGCCAGCGGGTACTCGTTGCGGATGTACACCACGCCGTAGCGGGCGCCGATGGCGCGGGCGCCGATGAGCATTCCCTCGATGACCGAATGCGGGTCGGACTCGAAGATGCTGCGGTCCATGAAGGCGCCCGGGTCACCTTCGTCGCCGTTGCAGATGATGTACTTGGGTTCGCCCGGGGCCTGGCGGACCTTGCGCCACTTGACGCCGGTGGGGAACCCTGCGCCGCCGCGCCCGCGCAGCCCGGCGCGCGTGATTTCCTCGATGATCTGCTCAGGCGTCATCTGGCTGAGCGCCTTGACCAGTGCCTGGTAGCCGTCGCGCGCGATGTAGTCCTCGATCTTTTCGGGATCAATCAGCCCGCGGTTGCGCAGGGCGATCAGGCGCTGGTGCATGAAGAAGGGAATGTCGGACATCTTGGGAATGGGCGCGGGCGCTTCCGGCGGCGTGTACATGAGCTTCTTCACCGCCCGGCCCTTGATGAAGTGCTCTTCCACCAACAGGGGAATATCCTTGGTGGAGAGTTGCTGGTAGAAAATGCCGTCCGGCTGCACAACCATCAGCGGGCCGACGGCGCAGAAGCCGTTGCAGCCCGTGGTCACCACCTGGACCTCGTCCTGAAGGCCGCGCTTGCGAATTTCCTTTTCCAGCGCGTCGCGCACCTCCAGGGAGCGGTTGGAGACGCAGCCCGTTCCGGCGCAAACCATGCAGTGCACGCGATACGGCATGCTCCCTCCTCGTCAAAGCGCCCGCTCGCTGCCCACGGCCAGGGCATAGCGGTCGGCGATCTTTCCTCCCACGATGTGCTCGGCGATGATCTCCCTGACCTTGCCTTCGGTCAGATCCACGTACTTGACCGGCGCCTCGCCCAGCACTTCCACGGTCATCATGGGTTCGCGGCTGCACAGACCGGCGCAACCCGTGGTGGAGACGAGGACGTCGTGCAGGTTGCGCTGTTCGATCTCGCGCAGTACGGCGGCCATGATGTTGCGGCCGCCGGCCGCGATCCCGCAGGTGCCCAGATGCACGATGATCTTGACGCGGCCGGCCCCTTCGCGCAGCAGGGTGGCGCGGCGGGCTTCCTCGCGCATGCGCGCCAGGTCCTCGATCTTAAGCTTTGGCATGAGCGGCCTCCTGCTTCTGGTAGCGCCGGATGATCTGATCCACCTTGGAGACGGTGACCTTGCCGTACAGATCCTGTCCCACCGTGACTACCGGGGCCAGTCCGCAGCAGCCCAGGCAACGAACTTGTTCCAGGCCGAACATCAGGTCGGGCGTCGTTCCGCCGGTCTTGATCCCCAGTTCGCGCTCGAACTTTTCCAGGATTTTCACCGCGCCCTTGACGTGGCAGGCCGTGCCCAGGCAGACCGAGACCGGGTGCCGGCCTTTGGGTTTGAGGCTGAAGGCGCGATAAAAAGTAGCCAGGCTGTAAGCCCGGCTCAAGGGTACGTCCAGCGTGCGCGAAAGATACTCCAGCACATCGCGCGGCAAGTACGTGTATTGCTGCTGGATGTCCTGGAGCATGGCGATGATGGCGCTTTTCTGGGCTCCATGCTGTCGGATGATGCTTTCAATGGTTGCCAGTTCCATGAGGGACCTCCTGCATGCTCTCGCGACGCAAGGCGTGCAGCGCCTCGGCCAGCGAGCGACGCAACGCCGCGATGCCGGCGGGACTGTTGGGCGCCACGCCCCCCAGAGATTGTTTGAACTCGACCGTGTCGAATCGAACCGCGAAATCGGCGCCGCGATGTTCGTAGGAGAACTCGATCTCGGGATGCCCGGCCGCCAGCGCCAGCAGGGTGGCCGCCACATCGCCCAGGGGCTGGCGATCGGGGTGACTGAGTTGAAATTCCGCGGTGACCGTGGTTCCGGCGCCCGGCCGGGATTGGATGCGCAACGAGCCGTCTGCCAGGCGTGCGGCTTGTTCCAGCAGCGCCAGCCCGAGTCCCACCCTTCGCGTCGAGCGGGTCGTGAAGAAAGGATCGGCGGCGCGCTGAAGGACTTCCTCGGGCATGCCCGAGCCGTCATCGCGCACCTCTAGGACGAGCCGATCGGCGGCGGGATCTTCGGTCACGCGGATGTCCACGCGCCGGGCGCCCGCGGCGAGGGAGTTCTCGGCCAGGTCCAGCATGTGCAGGGCTAGTTCCTCCATGGCTCGGTCGGCCCTCCCTCCTCCTCGTTCCCCACGCAGCGGCCCTGGCGATGGGCCAGAGCCTGCCGCAGCTCGTCCACACAGATGCGCTGCAAGCGGAAACTCGTCGTGCAGGCGCCAACCTGCTCGGGCCGGTGGGCGTCGGAAGAACGCACCAGGGCCATGGCGGCGCACTCGGGCCAGCGCCTGCGGAATTCGGCCGCGGGCATGTGCGGCGAAAGCTCCACCGCGTCCAGGGCCAGATCCGGCGGAAGAAATCCCAGGTGGCCGAGAAGGCCGAACGCTTCGCGATCGGCATGGGCGGCGATGGCCAGCCCGTCCAGTGCGTGCACGCGTTCGACGATCTCGTTCACGCTCATCTCGGTGGCGCCCGCCAGCAGGCGCGGCTCGAATCCGAGCACGTCGTGGTCCTCATTGACCAGGACCTGAAGCCCGAAGATTTCGGGCTGGTTCTGGCCCGGCAGGCGCTGGTAGACGACTTGCTGCATGGCCCGGGCGGCATCGAGGTCGCCGAAGATGGCGAGGATATGAACCTCTTCCCGCGAGGTGATCTCCAGGGCGGGCAGAACCGTAAGGCGAGTCTGGCGCGCGGCGCCCACGACGGCGGGGATGTTGGCTGCGGAATTGTGATCGGCCACGCCGATGGCATCCAGGCCTCGCGCCAGCGCCGCGGCGACGATCGTGCGTGGCGCCATGCTCAAGTCGGCGCAGGGCGACAGGCAGGTGTGCACGTGCAGGTCGGCGCGCCAGACTCGCATCAGGCCGCCCCACGAAGACCGAGAGCGTACAGTCGGCCCGCCGCTTCGAAGGCGGGCAGCGACGTGCGCAGGACGGTGATCTTGTGCTCGCGGGCGCGTTGCAACATGTCCGGATCGGGATTGCGCCCGTTCACCAGAAGCACGCTCAGTTCTTTCAGCGCGGCGACAGCCGCCACGTTGGCGTGGGTTTGCAGGGTCAGCCACAGGGCTCCTGGCGAGGCGTGGGCCATGACGTCGCTGAGCAGGTCCGAGGCGTAGGCCGTGGTGACCTCACGATCGAGATCACCCGCGGTCAGGATCTCCAGCCCCAGAACCTCGACCATGGCACGCGCCGTCACGGGTCTGCCTCCCTAAGCGAGCGCCGTATGGCGGTGGCGTCGAGCCTGCTCGACGGTGAGCACCACGCAGTCCTCGAGTGCGGCGCGCCCTTGCACCACGTCCTCGGCGAAGCTGTGGCAGGTGGGAGCGCCGCAAGCGCCGCAATCAATGCGCGGCAGCGTCTCCAGAATCTCTTTCATGCGGGCGCGTTTCTCGATCGCCCGCGAGATCTCGGCGTCCAGGGGCGGGAACGGCTGCGGCGGGAAACGCCCGGGCAAGGAGAAGTAGCCCTGTTGATAGAGGCGGTGGATCTGCTCGCGCGAGCAGCCCGGCTCGCGCCCATAGCGGCCCACCAGCTGCAGGATCTTGCTTCGGGCGAAATAAGGATTTTCCACCGTCAGCGGGCCGGAGCAGCAGCCTTGGGGGCAGGCGTGGCACTCCAGATACTGAAGCTCGCCCAGCTTGCCGTTTTCCACATCTTCCAGAAGGCGCGCCACGTCACGCAGCCCGCCGACGGCCAGCGTGTCCTCCGTCTTCAGGCAGGCGGCCTGGCCGCCCAGCACCGGCCAGCCCAGTCCCAGTCCCTTGACGGCTTCGGCATCGCCGGGACGCTCGGTTTCCCGCGCCAGCGCGGCCAGAAGAGGCTGGTACAGGTCGGAGATAGGGATCGCGCCATCCAGGAAGGAGGTTCGCTTCCGGGGCGGGAATTCGACCGCAAGGATCTTGGCGGGGCAAGGGGTCAGATAGATCAAGCCGATCTCGTCCATGGGCAAGCCCAACTCTCGCGCCTTGCGGCTCTTGATTTCGCGGGCCGCAATTTCCATGGGCGAATCAATGGGGACGAGCTGGTCCACGAGGGCAGGAAAACGGGCTTGCACCAGCCGCACGACAGCGGGGCAGAAAGGCGAGATCAGCGGGAGCGGCCCCCGGTAATCGGCCAGAAACTCGTCAATGGCGACGCTGACGGACTCGGTGGCCCAGGTGAGGTCGCAAGCCTCGTCAAATCCGATCCTGGTGAGGGCGCGCAGGATGGTGCCGGGCAGGATATCGCGGCGGAACTGGCCGTAAATGGCAGGCGAGGGCAGGGCGATGGTGTACTTGAATCGGGCGAAGTCGGTGAAGGAACCGGTCAGGGGCTGGATGGCGCTGTTGGGGCAGGCGCGCACGCACTCCCCGCAGTCAATGCAGCGATCTTCCAGGATGACGGCGTGGCCCCGGCGGATACGAATCGCCTCGGTGGGGCAAGCACGCATGCAGGCCATGCGCGCCCGGCAGCGTTCCGGGTTCACGCGCACCGAGTGCAGGTCATCGCCCATAGATCAAAGCCGGATCCTGATGTCCAACTCCGTACCCTGGCCAACCACCGATTCGATGCGGAACTGGTCCGCGTTCTTGCGAATGTTCGGCAGCCCCATCCCGGCGCCGAAGCCCATTTCGCGAATTTCCTCCGATGCCGTGGAGTAGCCTTCCTGCATGGCCAGCTCGATATCGGGGATGCCGTCGCCTTCGTCGCGCACGAGCAGGCGAATCTCCCGGGGGCTGACCTGCAACTCCACGGTGCCTTTGCGCGCGTAGAGCACGACGTTCATCTCCGCTTCGTAAGCGGCAATGGCCGCACGGCGCACAGTTGCAGGGGGAATCCCGATCTCCTTGAGAATCTCTTTGATCGCGGTGGAAGCTCTCCCGGCATTGGCAAAATCCCTCCCCCGGACCTCAAACTGTTGTGTGAAGACGGACGCTCCCGGCATTCTGGGGCTGTTCCTGCTCCGGTTGCCCGCGCAGGCCCGCGGCCCAAAGCCGGCCGCAGGCTTCGAACATGGTCAACCGCGTGGCCAGCAGCGGGATTCCCTTAATCCTGGCCAGTTCGATCGCTTCCCTGTCGGGAAGCTTGCCGCGGACAAAAACGATGGCTTTGATGTCGGCCACGTCCGCGGTGCGCACGGCCTGAACGTTGGTGAGGCCGGTGAGCAGAACCGACCCGGGCGTGGCGAACGCCAGCACGTCGCTCATCAGATCGGCGCCGCAGCCGGCGACGACCTCCTGCTCGAGGTCCTCATCACCGCTCAGAACCTCGCAGTTCAGGATCCGGCGAATTTCCTCCAGCCTCATGACGTCACCCGCTTGACCACTTGCTTGCCCAGCCAGATGGTGCGGTTGCGCGGCACGCGGGTGGCCGGGCACACGTTCCAGCACTGGCCGCAGCCGGTGCACTTGCTTTCATCCACGTAGCGCGCATTTCGCCGCACGCGCACCTTGAAGTTGCCGATGTAACCGGAAACGCCGGTCACTTCGCTCAGGGTCAGCAGCTTGATGTTGGGCCGGTGGCCGACGGAAACCATCTTGGGCGTGAGGATGCACGCTGCGCAGTCCAGTGTGGGGAAAGTCTTGTCGAACGTTCCCATTCGTCCGCCAATGGACGGCTCGCGCTCGACAAGGTACACGGTGTGGCCGGCTTCGGCCAGCTCGAGCGCGGCCTGGATGCCTGCGATGCCGCCGCCCACCACGAGCACGTTGGGATTCACCGGCGCGCGCAGCGGCTCCAGCGGCTGATGGAGCGCCACCCGCCGCACCGCGGCCAGAACCAGGGCCTTGGCTTTCTGCGTGGCCAGGCGCGCATCATCGTGGATCCACGAGCAGTGCTCGCGGATGTTGGCGATCTGGACCAGATAGCGGTTCAATCCCGCCTTCATGGCGGCATTGCGGAAAGTCAGCTCGTGCATCAGCGGCGAGCAGGCGGCCACCACGATGCGGTTCAGGCCCAGCTCGGCGATGTCGCCGCGGATCAGATCCTGGCCGGGGTCCGAACACATGAACTTGTAGTCGCGCGCGATGACCACCCCGGGGGCCGAGCTGATGAAATCGCGCACTTCCTCCACCTTCACGGTGGCGGCGATGTTGGCGCCGCAGTGGCAGATGTAAACCCCGATGCGAATGTTCCCGTTTCGTTGCATCGCCGGCACCTCCTAAGCGGCCCCTACGCCCACCTCGAGGGGGATCAGATTCCTCTGAAGCCCCAGAGATTTCTCCTCGCATCCCAGAGCCAGTCCCAGAAGCTGGGTGAAGAAAAGGACCGGCACCCGGTACGACGTCTTGAACCTTTTGTTGACCTCTTCCTGATAGGCCTCGACATTCACCTGACACATGGGGCAGGTGGTCAGGAGGCACTGGGCCCCGTTTTCCACCGCGCAAGCCAGAAGCTCCCGCACGAGGTCCAGGCACACGTCCTGGAAGGTGGTCATGAGCATGCCGCCGCAACAGCGCGTTTTGACAGGGTAATAGACGGGTTCGGCGCCCAACGCCCGGAACAACCGGTCCATGGTTTCGGGAAACTCGTGGTGATCGAAACCGCGCTCGGGCCGCACGATCTGGCAGCCGTAATAAAGGGCCAGGCGCAGGCCCTCGAGCCGGCGGGAGGCCGCAGCCGCGATTCGCTCGATCCCCACGTCGTTGACCAGGACGTCCAGCGGGTGACGTACGGTCACGTTGAGGCGGTAACTCAGGCCGGCTTTTTCCAGCAGGGCGTCCACCTTATCCCGCAGCTCCGGGCTCTCGCGCAGGAAGCGATTGGTCTTCAGCAAGACCGTGTAACAGGCGCTGCACGGCGCGATGAGCTGGCGCTGCCCGTCGCGGCCGGCCAGCGCCAGGTTCCGCGCGCTGACCGCCAGCGAAGTGGTCTCGTCCACGCTCATGTAAATGGTCGCGCCGCAGCAGTTCCAGTCTTCCAGCTCGCGCAAACCGATGCCGAGTGCGCGGAAGACGGCGCGCAGGCTCTCGTCATATTGACGGGCGGCGCCCTCCAGGCTGCATCCGGGGTAGTAAAGGTATTCCATGCTGCCCTCCTCACACTGCCTTTTCAGGCAACTGTCCCAGAGCGCGGTAGCCGACGGTGCCGGGAACGAACTCCAGAGGCTGGACCTCGCGCGGCAGCTCCAGTGTTCTTGCCGCTTCGATCATTTGCCGGATGGCGGCGATGCCGCGGATCCGCTTGGGCCAGAGAGCCAGTCTTCCCCGGCGGTACATGGCCAGGCCGAGCGGCAGCATACGCAAGAGTTGCAGCGGATCCCGGCGAAGCTGGAAAAGCAGGACCAGAAGGAGTTCGTGATTCCGGCCGTAGCGATAAAGCAGCCGGACGAAGCTTCGAGAGAGCAGGTAGACCGGAAAACGATCGGGATATGGCTTCTTCTCCATTGCCACGCGCTTGAGGGCGTACAGCAAGTCCGTGATCTTGATCTGCTGTGGACAGCGGGTGGTGCACATGTAACACGACGCGCAGATCCAGATCGAACGGCTCTGGAGGATTTCCTCGATCATGCCCGCCCGAAAAAGTGCAATCATCGTCCGGGGCGAGAGATCCATGGCGTAGCTGACCGGACAGCTTCCGGTGCAGGTGCCGCACTGAAGGCAACGGGAAAGACGGTCTCCGCCCGGAACCAGTTCGACTTGCTGGAGGAACCTTTGCCGGAGTTCATGCTCGCGCGGGGGCAGGGTGCCGGGGAGCCGGTGGGACAGCCTCATATGATGCCCTCCTCCGGCCGGAAAATTTTTTCTTGGCGGCCGGCAGCTCTCACCCGTATAATAGTCGAGGCGGGCATCGGAATCAAGGGTATTAAGGTCGTTTGTGCAAAAAATATTTTCGATGTTAGTCGAATCGGATCTGAGAATCTTAAACTCGAGGTTCGGCTTATCTCTGAATCAAGTCGGCCATGTGAACAAGTGAACCAAGCCGCGCCGCGACCATACTGCGGAGGTTCACGGCGGCGTGCTAGCGCCATGGCGACCGAGAGCCGGGTTGCTGTTGGCGCGAGGGGGGACAGATGCTGATTTGCTCGCGTGCCTGTGCTTACGCAGTGAAAGCTTTGGTGCGCCTCGCGCGAGAAGGAGCCGGCGTCGCGCTGAAGGCCCGCGAGATTGCCGCCAAAGAAAATATCCCGTATGCCTTCCTGGCCAAGGTGCTGCATCAGTTGGTCCGAGCCGGGATCGTCAGCTCCAGTCCAGGCCTGACCGGGGGATTTCGACTGAGGCTGGCTCCCTCGGAAGTCGCCTTGATACAGATCGTGGAGGCGGTGGACGGCCTGGCCCAGTTCCGACAGTGTTTTACGGGAATCGCGGAATGCAATGAACTGTCTCCCTGCCCCATGCACGACTCCTGGCAGAAAGTAAAAGAGGAAATCCTGAAGTATCTGCGAGAAACCACTTTGGCGCAGGTGGTGGAAGCCTGGGACAAGAGGGCGCGCAGCGAAGCGGGTCGGGTGCGTGTAGCAGGCGCCTTGGCGTCGGGCGCCGTGGGCGCCGGCCTGGCGGGACAGTTCGCGGAGCAGCGAGTTCTCGATGGCGAGAGGCAGGGGCGGGTGGCGGAAGATGCCGATGCGCGAGCTTGGGATGAGATCTGGGATCTTCGCCAGCCGCTCGATTGACGCGGAAATCGCGGACATCCGGAGTAGAGAACCCCGATGTCCGAAAGTCAGGAGCCGGTTTGCGGCGCTCCTGCAGGAGCGCCGGGAGGGGGAGTTCCATGCAAGCGACAGGGGTAACTTCTGAGGTGAACAGTGACGTTCGGGCGGTAGCCGGTCTTGAGGTCAACCTGGAGAACCTGTTCGAATTCCCGGAAGGCCGGCGCATCCTGGCGTGCATGCAGTGTGGGATGTGCACGGGAAGCTGTCCCTACGGCGACGTTATGGGGTACCCGCCGCGCCGGCTGATCGCAATGTTGCTCGCAGGGCAGATCGAGAAGGTGGTTCGCAGCGACGGTTTACTCGGGTGCGTGGCCTGTTACAGTTGCATGGTCAAATGCCCGCGCGGAATCCGACTTACCGAGGTGCTGCTTCCTTTGATCAAGGAGCAGGTTTTCGCGAACCTTCCCGAGTTGCCTGCGGAGTTACACCGCGCGCTGGAAAATACTCTGCGTTACGGAAATCCGTTCGGCGAATCCTCGCGCAAACGGGCGGCGTGGGCAAGAACGGCCGGGGTTCCGGTGAGGATCTTCTCGGAAGACCCCAGGCCGGCCGACGTGTTGTGGATTCTGGAGTGCCAGAACTCGTATCATCCGCGCGGCCAGGACGTGAGCCGGGCGACGGCGCGGCTGTTTCACGCTCTCGGGGTGGATTTCGCCATACTCGGCAACGAGGAGAAGTGTGCCGGGGAGTGCGCCCGTTTGCTCGGCGAACGGGGCCTGTTCGACACTCTGATGGACTACAACATGGTGGTCTTTTCGCGTTACCGCTTCAACCGGATCGTAACGTCAGGCGTGCATGCCTACGACGCTTTTGTTTACGAATACCCGGAGCGCGGCTTCCACTACCCGGTCGAGCAGACGACTCCTTTTCTGGCGCGCTACGTGGATCGGCTGCGGCCCATGCTGACGCGCAGGCTGCCGTACGTGGTCACCTATCACGATTCGTGCTGTCTGGGCCGTCACAACGGTTACTACGAAGAGCCGCGGGCGCTGTTGCGCGCCGTTCCCGGCATCCGGTTGGTGGAGATGGTGCACAATCGCGTGAACGCCATTTGCTGCGGCGGCGGTGGCGGGGGGATGTGGCTGGACACTTACTTCAAGGCGAAGGGGTACGAGCGGTTGTCGGAGCGTCGCGTCAAGGAGGCGGTGGCCACCGGCGCCGATGTGCTGGCCATTTCGTGCCCGTACGAGCTGTCCCGGTTCGAGGATGCGCTCAAGGTTCTGGGTTACGAGAACCGAATCATCGTCCGCGACGTAGTGGAGTTGCTGGCCGAGTCCCTCGAGGGATGAACGGTCCTCGATCGGCTGTGGGCGGCTCCGGGGCCTGCGAGGCGGATTGCGCGCACAATCACGGCGAGGCAGGCGCTTGCACTTCCATCCGCGTTCGGCCTATGTTAGCATGATGAACGAGGCCCGAGCCCGGAGAGGTGGCTGAGTGGTCGAAAGCAGCGGTTTGCTAAACCGTCGTAGGGGCTGAAAACCTCTACCGGGGGTTCGAATCCCCCCCTCTCCGCCAGTTGCCATTTTTCCTTGTATTTACAACAGATTGGGGATGTGCCGCGCTCTCGGTGTCGGTAACGTTGCGAGAACAGACACCAAAAACCTGGCCCGCGCTCACCAGAAAGCGGTCCGCCTGAGCTGAATTCGCCTGACCAAAACCGTCCGGCTCCGGGCCGGGCGCCGGCAGCGTGCGAGGGGATCGCTGCACCGTTTTTGTTCGAATGCGGTCATGCAGCAGCCTCCGAGACAGGCAGCAGCCGCGAGTCCGGCGTCGGGATGTGACGATGAGCCGTACGCCTGCCGACGTTGGTTGTGCCGCCGGCGGAATTCGCAAAGGGCTCGGGCGATTTTCTCCGAGGCGCCGAAGTCTCGCGCCCGGACGTTGATCGAGACAGTTCGGGGCATATCTGCGGCGAGGGATTCCAGGTCGGCGTCCCGGAGCAGTCCGAGCATCACTCGGGCCTTGCGTTTAGCCGATCCGCCGCCCATGCCGCCGCGGGTTGATCACGCCGTCGAAATGATCCTGCGCGCCTCGGGCCAGAATCCCGGTCCAATTCGAATGCGATTTGGGGTGAACATCGGGGGCGTGAACGACCTCAGGCCTGGGGCGGGCCGGAATGTGCGGGGCGGGCAAGGTCCGCCCGGGACCATCTCGCGGCGGCGAGCAGGAGTCGGAGATGAGCGGCTGCGGTGCTCAAGACGCTCATCTTGGACGCGCCTCGACGGCGTACGGTCAGCGGCATCGGCAGCTCGGCGACGCGAAATCCCTGAAGAGCCGCCTTGACCAGAATCTCCGCGGTCGCCGCAAAACCGTTTTCATCGAAAGCCACCTGCCTGACGACTTCCCGGCGGCAGGCGCGGAACAAGCAGGTGAACGTGTAAATCTGCACCCCGGTGATTCGGCGGTACGCGCCCGAGACAAGGCGGCTCAGAAACAGGCGCAGCCGGCTTCCCTCGAGCTGCGTGTTGGCGGGGTGCCACGGCGAACCCGTCACCAGGTCGGCGCCCTGATCGAGCAGCGCGATCAGGTCAGGCAGCCGCTCGGGAGGATAAGTGCAATCGCTGTCGAGGGTGCAAACGACGGGAGCGAGGTCTGTTGTGAAGCCCGTTCGGAGCGCGGCGCCGAGACCCAGATTCCGCGGATGACGCAGCGTGCGCATCCAGGGTCTGTGTCGGCAGGCCTTGTGCAGCAGATCCGGCGTGCGGTCGGTGCTGCCATCGTCCACAAATACGACCTCCCACCGTCTCGGCTTGTCGAGTACAAGCCGGTCCATGCGCTCGAGGAGCCCAGGCAAGGACTCTTCTTCGTTCCAGCATGGGATGACGATGGTGACTTCCGCCTGCAACCTACCGACCCTAACACGATTGCCGTGGCAGCCGGCGCCCGGGGCATAATTTGGCAATGCAGTACGTGGAGCGGATCGCCGCACGGATCGAGCGCGCCTCCGCGTCCGTGGCGCGGCTGCTGGACCGGCGCCCGGTGGCGGCCTGGTGCGTTTTTTCACTGTTGTATTTTGGCGCCGCGGCCTGGCGAGCCTCGCGCAAGCCGTTCTGGTACGACGAACTGGTGACGCTGCACCTTTCCCGGCTTCCCGGCATGACCGAGCTGTGGGCGGCATTCCGGACGGCGACTGATTCCATGCCGCCGCTGCTTCACTTGCTGACCGGGGCATCCGTCGCGATCTTTGGCGAGGGTCACGTTTCCGCCCGAGTCCCGGCCATGGTGGGGGTTTGGATCATGTGCTTGTGCTTGTACGTATTCGTGCGGCGCCACTGCCCGGCGCTTTACGGCTGGGCGGCGGCCGCGACCATGGCGCTGGCCATGGCGTCGCTTCGGTTCTGCGAGGAAGCCAGGTGCTACGGGCTGTTGATGGGCTTCACGGGCCTGGCACTGGTTTTCTGGCAGTCGGCGATCGGGCGGCATCGCCGGTTGTGCTTGTGCGGTCTGGCGTTGAGCGTGGCCGCGGCAGTTTTCTGCCACTCGCTGGCGGGGCTCTTGGTCGCGGTCCTCGGTTCGGGGGAGCTCGCCCGGGCGCGCGTGCGCCGCAAGCTCGACTGGGCGGTCTTCGCGGCCCTGCTGGCAGCAGCTTCCGCGATCCTGTTGCTGATTCCGTCTGCCCAAGCCGGCGCCGCCGCTTACGCGGGCAGCCAGTGGTCGAGACCGCGCCTCAGCGGGATTTTGGAAGCGTACCAGTTTCTCTTGGGGCCCCTGGTGGTGCCGCTTTGGACCGCGCTGGTGCTGGCCTGCGCGTGGTGGTCGTTGCGCGCGGCGAACGACCTGTCGCCTGCCCGATCCCCCGTCTGGCGGATGCCGCACGCGGAGGCCGTCCTGGCGCTGGCATTTTTGGCGCTCCCCGTGCTGACTGCGATGGCGGGATTTCTGACCGGGGTCTTCGCGCCACGTTACGCGCTGCCGGCGCTTGCCGGACTCTGCATCATGACGGCTTACCTGAGCCGCGCCGTGGAGCGTAACGGACCGATGCTGGGCGTCCTCGTCGTGGCGACTGCCCTGGCTTGGCTCGCTCTGGAAACCGCCCGGCGGCCGCCCCTGACGGCGTACGCGCAGTCGGCCGCCTGGGCCTTGGCCGCCAGGACCAATCCCGACTTGCCGATCGTGGTGGACGACGCTTTCGCGTTCCTGCGCGAGCTGCACTACGCGCCCAGGGACATCGCTCCGCGGCTGGTCTTCCTGGCTGACGCCGCGCGCGCGCATCGGGCCTCCGGCAACAAGTCGGCGACGACCGGTTTGGTCCTGCTGGCGCGCCGGGCGCCGCTGCGCGTCGAGCAGCCGGAGAGGTTTCTGGCGGCCCATCGCAGGTTCTACCTGCTGGGAACGGAGTGGTTCGAGTCCTGGCTGCGCGCGCACTTGGTGGAATCCGGCGCCGGCGTTCGCCTCTTGCGCGCGGGCAAATTCGGCGAGCTTTATCTGGTCGAGATTGACCGCTAAGACGCGGCCGGCCTCGAGACGGCTCGCCGGAGAGCGGACGCGATGAACTCCACGTGTTCCGCCGTGTACTTTGCGTTCCAGGGCAGCACGAGGATCCTGTCGAGGCCGCGCGCTGCGCCCGGGTAGAAACGGCGATCCCAGGGCGGATTCGGGCCTCCGGCTTGCAGCGAAAAAGGCCAGCGGCTGTCGCCAAACGTGCGCTGCCGGGCGAACACTTCGCATTCGAATGCAAGCTTGCGGATGTAGCGAGGCTGGCAACGGATGCCCTGATCGGCGATGGCGGCGCCGAGCCCTTCGGCGCCTCCGCGAATCACTTCCGGATCTACGCTGATCGCGTAGCGCCAGTAGGAGTGCACCGCGCCGGGGGCAGCCGCCGGCAGGGTGAGGCCCGCAAGGTCGGCCAGCAGCGCACGGAGTTGCTCGGCCGCGCGCCGGCGGCTTTCCACGATGGCGTCCAGTTTGCGGAGCTGCGCCCGGGCCACGGCCCCTTGCAACTCGGTCATGCGGCAGTTGAGCGCCAGGAAGTAGTGATCAGGCGCCGGATCGCCGTATCCCCAAGCCTTGTCGCTGAACAGGCGGACCCGCCGGGCCAGCGCAGCGTCGGAAGTGATGACGATTCCGCCCTCCCCGGCCGTGATGTGCTTGCCTTGCTGGAGGCTGAAGATCCCGAGGGCGCCCATGGTCCCCGCCAGCCGACCGGCGCAACTCGCCAGGTACGCCTGGGCGCAATCCTCGATGACCGGGATGCCGCGGGGCGCGACCACGCGAAGGATCGCCGGCACGTCGCACGGATGGCCGAACAGGTGCGTAACCACCACCGCGCGCGTGCGGGACGTGATGCGGGCCTCGATCGTCTCCGGCGTCACGTTCAGGCTTACCGGATCCACGTCAGCGAACACCGGAAGGGCCTGTTGGTAAAGGATGGGCGTGATCGCTCCCATGTCGGTGATGGGCGAAGTGATGATCTCGTCGCCCGGCTCGGGATTTATGGCCGCGATCGCTGCATGCATCGCCGCGGTTCCGGAAGAAACTGCGCGGCAATACGGCACGCCGTAACGCGCGGCGAATTCCGCCTCGAAAGCAGGGACCTGCCTGCCGCGGATGCAGCTCAGATTCCCTGACTCGATGACCTCCCGCAAAAGATCTAACTCCTCCGACCCAAGATCCCGGCCCGTGCGATCCGCGTCCGATGGCAGTTGCATTCAGGCTCCTCCCATGCTGATGGCCTGCGAGTGGTGGCCCGCTTGCGGCCGGCTCCGGCGAGGCTGTTGCGGCCGGCGCCGCGCCGCCCGGCAGAACGCTCCAGGAAAGGCGCCCGGCAGATCCCGGAGTTCCCTCATTGCCGGCTCCCCTCCGGCTCCCACACGAGCTCGACGCTGGGACGCCGCCAGCCCGGAAGCGGGGCACGCCCGCGGCGGAAACCCAGCTTCCGGAAAAAACGCAGAGACTGCTGGTTGTCGGCATCCACCACGGCGCACACCCGCGTAACGCCCCTCTCCTGAAAGACCTTCATGACGGATTGCACCAGGTCCCTCGCGATGTTCAGCCCGCTGCCGGTGCGGTACTGCGCGAGCACGCCGAGAGACAGGATCTCCCCCTTGCCGACGATTTCGTTGGAACGCTCCCGATCCCGCTTGATCCGCAGGACTTCCCAGATCGCCGCGATGCGCCGGGGATCGGCTGCCAGCGCCGTCGCCACGATCCACGCGACCTTGGGCCACTTCTGCGCGAGCGCCGCGCCCATGAAACCGTTGGCGTCGTGTGTGGCCGCGATGAAGCCTGCGGCGCGGCCTCCCACGTAGCCCACCGCGCCGAAGATGAGACCCATTCCGGGGAGGTCCTTGTAGTAGAACTGCTCGCGGAAGCGCGGACCGAGCAGCGTGACGGGACTGGCCGGCAGCAGGGCGGCGTGCAGTTGCGAGATCTCTCGCACGTTGGGTGGAGCGCCCGCTCCAAACTTTCTCAGTTCATAGTCGGCCATCCAGTCTCCTCACCGGGAGCCTCTCTCGTGCCAAAGCCTGCCGCGCGTGTTCCTCGAGGCTCACCCATCGAAATCGAGCGCCGAACAAGTCCAGAACCTCACCCGTCATCCGCCTCTTTCTCTCGCCCGGCAGGTCCATGGCGGGAAAGAAGCGCAGTCCCGCGATGTCATCGGCGCCGAGAAAATCCAGCGGATGAAGAAGCACGGATGGCTCGGCGCCGGTGGCAAGGCACAGCCGCACGGCCGCAGCGGCGTAGGCCCGCGCCAGCCTCAGCGAGAACCGGCTGAGATACAGGATATAACTGACGTGGATCGGCACACGCAGCAAAGGCATGGTCGTCACCGGGATCTCGACCATTCGACGGCCTTCGCATTCCCAGGCATAAGGACGGATGGGCAGCAGGCCGTTGCGCCACGTCCCGAACAGGTCCTTCCTGCGCTTCTTCTCCTCCGCGCTGAGCCGCGCGGTCCGGAAATAATATGCGCGCGCCAGCGGGCCGACGAAGGTGGGCAGCGTCGAAGCGTCGTACAAGTAGCCCCGGCGCGCCAGCACCCTGATCAACGTTGCCGACGTGCCGTAGCCCGGACCCCGAAAGCCCACGGGCGTCCGGCCCGTCGCCGCGCAGATCGCCTGCTCGGCGCGGGTGATGTCTTCTTCGACGTCGGCGGCGGACAATGAGTGCAGCCAGGGCTCGTGGCGGAAGGAGTGATTGCCGATTTCATGACCCGCCGCCGCAATGCCGGCCAGCAGCCCGGCGTTTGCTTCCCGCGCCGCATCCTGTCCCACCACGAAGAACGTGATTCTCAGGCCGCGCTGCTTCAGGAACTCGAGCACTGTGGGAACCAGCACATCCAGGTAAGAGGGCAACGACTCCCATCCGCGGTCGCCGTGCGTTTTCATGTAGCACCACCGGTTGTCCAGATCCAGCGACAGACTGGCGAGGGGACGTTCGGCCATCGAGTCAAGCTTTCAGCTCGGGCAGGACCCGCTCAGCCAGCGCGAGCGTCTCGTTCACGTTCAGCGTTCCGTTCACGATGTGGGCCGAGTTCACGATGAACAGCCCGGGCATCGAAGTCCTGATCGGAGGCAGGAGGCGCGAGTACTCCAGGACAGGGATGGCGAACACGTGCCGCACCCGGGACACGCGGAAGGCCGACACGTCGGATCGCCGGAACCGCGGGTAGATACGCTCCAGCGCCGGCAGAAACTGTGCCGCGATTTCCGCATCGGACATCCCGAAGGCAGGATCATCCGACGCGACGTATCTGGGCAGGTAGACCAGGCTTTGACCCTCGAAGAACTCCCGTCCGGTCAGCGCCGACATCTCGATGACTGCGCCGAAGGGTAAGCCGGAATCCGTAATGTAAGTGATGTAAAACTCCGACAGGGGCGTCCCCGATAGGAGCGAGGCGCAGAGGATGCCCTGGTAACGCGTTTCCTTCCGTATCCTCCGTTCGTCTTGTGTCAGGTCGGGGCACAGCCGGGCCGCCTCGGGAGCGGGAATCGTCACAACCACACGATCGAATTCTTCGGAGCCGCCATCGGTGCACTCCACGGCCCAACGCGCGCCTGCACGCCTCACCAGCCGGACGGCCCGGCCCGGGTGGATCTTCACCCCGACTTCGCGGATACGCTTCTCGAACATTCCGAGGACGCGCGAATAGCCTCCGGCCACGAAGCCGAACTCTTCGCGTTTCATTCCCGTCCGCCGCGCGGCATACATGCGCGCGATCGCGGCCCAGACGAAGGCGGCGGACGCGGCCCGGTAGCCGTCGCCCAGCTTGGCTCGGAGCAGGGGAAGCCAGATCCGCTGGAAAGTTGCCTTACCGGACCACCGGATCAGCCAGGAACTCGCCGGTACGCGTTCCAGAGTTCGCCCGTCACGGATGCGCGAAGCGCGCAAGATCGTGGCTGCCAGGCGCAGCTTTTCGAGCGGGCCCAGAAGGGGGGAGCGCAGGAAATCGAGGCTGCTCGACAGCGAGTGCAGACGACCGCCGGCGCAAAAGCCCGTACGGGCTCGCGCCCACCGGATCTCGTGTCTCAAGCCCAATTCTTGCAGGAGGTCGAGCACGTGCTGATCGGACCGGAGGATGACATGGTAATGCCTGTCCCAAGTGACGCCTCCGATGGTCCACGCGCCGGCGAGTCCGCCGAGCGCCGGGGCGCTTTCGATCAACACCACGTGGTCGCCGCCCTCGGCCAGCTTCCCGGCCAGTCTCATGCCGAGGATGCCGCCGCCTACGATCCCCCAGCGCCGGGCTGTTTCGGACATGGCCCCGCCCTTCAAACATCCGCCTCACGCACGGAGCCGCCGGCCACGATATACCTGCGCCCGCAACTCTTGCACGTCGCTTCACCGTCGAAATCCTCGGAACGGCCTTCGAATCACAACAGCAGCGCGCCGCAGCGGCAGACGGCGCCCACCGAGCGGGCAGGGTTCCCCACCACCAGGTGGAAATCGGGGACGCTCCGGGTCACCACGGCGCCCATTCCGACCATCGCGAAGCGCCCGATCTCCAGGCCGCACCCGATGGTGGCGTTGGCGCCGATGGTCGCGCCGCAGCGCACCAGTGTCGGAAGCGTGGTCTCGTCCGGCTCCGATGGGCGCAGCGCGTCAAGGTCCGGAGTTGCCGCGCGCGGAAAGCGGTCATTGGTAAAGACGACTCCCGCACTTACCATGACGCCGTCCTCGATGGTCACCCGCGCGCAGATGTACACGAACGCATTGATCTTGACTCGCGATCCGACCGTTACATCGTAGGCAATGTAAGTCTTCTCGCCGATGATACACTCCGAACCGATCCGCGCCCCTCGGCGGATATGGACGTGGTCCCAGATTGAGGTGCCTTCTCCGATGCTGACTCCGTCCTCGAGGATCGCGGTTGGGTGGATTCGGCAAGGCGGCAGAGCCATAGGTGCGCCATCAGTCCGAGGCCGTTATCCAGTGCGGCCCAACGACAGCCTGTTCTCTCCGGGAGGCACAGGAGCGATATGCGGCCTCCATGGCCGCGGCGATGCCCAGGCTTTCCTCCCGGGACAGCCAGGGCTGCTGCCGTCCCGCGACGATCTCCAGGAAGGAGGCCATCATGCGCCGGTGGGCGGCGACCTTGTCGTAGGCCTGTCCGAAATCCACGGACGCCGCCGCGCCACGCTCCAGACGCGAGCGCTTCCAGCCCACATGAATGTCACCGCGCTCACCCCGAATCGAGACATAGGCATCACCGCGGGACGGCGCGCTCCAGCTCAGCACAACCTGCCCTGTCTCGCCGCCGGCCGCAACGATGTCAATCCGCGCGGACTCCTCCACTTCGAGACCCTGCGGCCCATTCTCCGCGCGTGCGCGCACCCTCCGGATGCCCCCGAACACGTAGTGGATCAGGTCGAACGCATGCCAGCCGTTATCCATGATGACGCCGCCGCCGGATATCGCGCGCTTCGAGTGCCAGCGATTCGCCATCGGCGCCGCCGAGGCGAACTCGATGCGGAAGTCTCTCACCGCGCCGATTTCTCCCGAGCGCATCAGTTCTCGGGCCATGCGGAGCTCGGGCACGTGCCGGTACTTGGCGGCGACAAGCAACCTTCGGTTCGCCTGCGCAGCCACGTCCCACAGTTGCCGCGCGAAGGCAAGATCCGTGGTCAGCGGCTTCTCGCACAGCACGTGCAGCCCCCGCTTCAGGCAGCGCGCGGCCAACTCACCGTGGCAGGCGGGCGGCGTGCAAACGCTCACCGCATCGGGCCGCGTCGCTTCCAGCATCTCGTCCAGATCTCTGAACGCTGGGATTCCCAGCTCCGCAGCACCGCGGCGCGCCGCCGCGTCCGGATCACAGGCGCCCGCCAGTTCCACCCCAGGGCAATCGCGCCACGCCTGTGCGTGTAGGGCGCCGGCCCGGCCGAAACCGATTACGGCGACGCGGAAGCCCTGGCCCCGGGGATCAGGCATAAACCACGGATTATAGCCAGATCATTGGGGTGGCCGCCGCGCACGATACCCCCCTGCGCGGAAGCCCCGAAAAACGGGGGAAGCCGGCCACGCTACACGGAACGCACCTGATGTACTGGTCAGTCTTATGAACGAACGTTTTGCCGCCAGTCGTCCGTTAGGCAGCACGGAGTGCTAAAAAGTCGGAGAAGTTGGTCGGGGCGGGCAGATTTGAACTGCCGACCCCCTGCGCCCAAGGCAGGTGCGCTACCAGGCTGCGCCACGCCCCGATGGGAAAGGCTCATCTCATTGTAGCGCGGGCCGCAGCAGCGGCGGACGGCGCCGCCCCCAGGCGGATCTGCATCACGCAATTCATCACCGGCGCCGTCTCATCGAAGACCGCCAGCATGGAGTGAACCAGATCTTCGCCCGTCGAGGCCTTTACCTCGGTCTCGGTCATGGGATAGTAAAGCTGGAATCCTGCCCAGTGGCTCTTGGGCGCATTTTCCAGGATTCGACGCAACTCCGCCACTCCCGGAAAGTCCTTGGCCCCGTAATCGGCCGCCCCGGATTCCCAGCCTCCACCGAAGATGCGGAACCCCTCCCTCAGCAAGCGACGCAACTCCCGCTCGAGACGGCCGCGGGGCTTCAGACCGGCCAGTAACCGGTGCCAGTCCCAATCCGCCTGCAAACGACAAGCCCGGTTTCCCGCGGGCGGACGGATGTAACCACGCTCCACCTGCATTCCGCACTGGAATAACTCTTCTTCCGTGTCGAGATAAATGAAAAACTTCGCGCATCCAAAACTCAGGTGGCTGGAAAGCGGCTTCGCCGCGCGATTGGCCAGGGGCAGCCAGCCGATCCATCGCCAGTACACGCCGCGACCCCATTTCTCGGTAATGAAGGATTGCCCGTAACGCTCCTCCAGCGCATGCTTGATGATGCGCGTGATGCGCTCCTGTTCTTCGAGGCGGCCGACGCGAATCCCGCGGCGGAAATCGAGGAACTCGGGCCGGAACCCGGCCGCGCCGGGAGTAATGTGGTTGGCGCCTGTTATGCTTGCCTGCATCTCCTGCGAGCCGCAGTCGGCATCGCGCCTGAATGACGGCAGCCGCCTGACCGGCTTGTCGCGCTTGTCCGCACCACTTACTATCTCAGGTACCGGGGATTCGGTTTGCCGCGCTCGGCGAAACCGCCCAGTTCCGGGCGCATGGGCGAGAAACGCGGGTAGCTCTCCCAGAGATCCCCCCTGCCCAGCAACCTGGGGTCCCCATGATCGGTAAGCGCCTTCTCCAGCGTGGCGCGCATGGAACGCCGCACGCTTTCATACGCCGGCACTCCGACCAGGTTCTTGCGACATCCGGGATCCCCGGCCACGTCGAAGAGCTGTTCTTCGGGGCGCTTGCCGAAGCCGTGCTCGAACAAGGGAGCAACTTCCGGGTCCTTGCGATGCTCGAGCATCCATTGCTTGGTCGGGCTGTCATCGGTGTCTGCGTAGAGTTCAGGATCGCCCGCCGGCCAGCGGTCCGGCTTCATGTTCCAGACGTAGAGGTAATTGCCCTCGCGCATGGCGCGAGCGGGATAGCCGAGATTGTCGAAGCGTGCGTGAGAGTGCCGTTCGCGGCCGGAAAACACACGCGCCCTCCGTGGCTCGATGACGCCGGACTTCCCCGACCGCAACAGCGCGAGCAGGCTCCGCCCCACCATTTCGGGAGGGAGCGGAACGCCCGCGGCCTCCAGAAACGTGGGTGCGAAGTCGGCGAAGCTGACGAGGTCGTCGGAAATGCGCCCGCCCTTGGATTCCGCCCGCCACATCACGGCCAGGGGAACGTGGATGCCGTAGTCGTACATGGTGGCCTTGGCGCCGGGAAAGGCCATGCCGTTGTCGGATGTAATCAGAACGATGGTGTTCTCGAGCTCGCCGCGCTTTTCCAGCAAATCCAGCATGCGGGCAAGGTGTGAATCGAAGTATTCGATCTCGCGATAGTAATCAAGAATGTCGCTGCGGACCTCGGGGACATCGGGAAGAAAGGCAGGAACCACGACGTCTTCCAGGCGTTTGCCTGACTTCAGGCCCGCCCCTTTCTCGTAAACCCGGTGCGGCTCCTGCCCGCCGTACCAGAAGCAGAAAGGCTTGTCTTTGGGGCGAGCGTCGAGAAAGTCCTGGAAGTTTCGCGCGTAATCGTTGGGGCTGATGCCGGGCAGCGGTGCAGCCAGCTTGTACCTGTCGAAGCCGGGACCGGCAGGGTTGTGGGGCCAGCCTGCTTCGGCGTAATTGCATGGGCCCGCACCCTTGCCCGTCAGGCCCACGAAGTAGCCGTGCCGCTCGAGCAGCTCGGGGAACACGGTGAACTTGCGGGGAAACAGGCTCGCATGAGTGCCTGCCTCTTCCAGTTGCCAGGGATAACGACCCGTGAGCAAGCCTGCGCGCGCGGGGGCGCAACCGGGCGACAGGCTGTAGCACTGGCGAAACAGCACACCCTGGGCCGCCACGCGGTCGAAGGCGGGCGTCTTGACCGCCTTGTCGCCCATGGCGCCCGTGTGGGGATAGGACTGGTCATCGGCCATCGCGATCAGGATGTTGGGCCGTCGCGCGGCGGCGGAACGGATCACCGCAGGCGCGGCGACAGCCCCGAGGAAACCTCGGCGTGTGGGGCAAGCGAGACGATCCGGCATTTCGTTTTCCCCAAATAGAATATCCCTGCGCGTCCGGGGAATGGGGGGATCGAGCCGACAGAGCGGACGGGCGGCGTTCAACTGCCCGGTTCGCCGGAGTGCGGAGTCCGGTAGGAACCGGACCTGCCCGCCGTAAGTCTGCGCCCGGGCCATTCCAGCCGCATGTCCTCCGTCACTTCGTCCAGCATTTCCAGCGTCGCCACGCGGCTCTCCAGCGCGAAAGCGGTCAAAAGCAGATTGTCGCAGATCGCGTTGATCAGTCGTGGGATCCCTTGCGAGCGGAGGTGGATTTCGCGCAGGACCTCCGGCGGGAAGACCGTCGGTTCGTTCATCCCCGCCCGCACCAGTCGCGTGTGGATGTACTCGATGGTTTCAGATTCTTCGAAGGGCCGCAGCGTGCAGCGCAGGGCGACGCGCTGCTTGAGCTGCCGGAGGCTGGGAGCGTCGAGCTTGCGATCCAGCTCCGGCTGGCCGGCCATGATGATCTGCAGGAGTTTGCCGCGTCGCGTCTCCAGATTGCCGAGCAGTCGCACCTCTTCGAGCACGTCCCATTCGAGATTGTGGGCCTCGTCAATGATGAGCACCGTGGTGCTGCCGCTGTTGGCGTTGTCTACCAGGAGCTGGTTCAGCGCGATCAGCACCTCGGTCTTGGACGTGCGCGTACAGCGCAGGTCGAGATCGTAGGCGATCAACTCGAAGAACTGATCCACGGTCAGCCGGGAGTTGAACAGGAAGGCGAAATCAATCCGCCGCGCGGTCAGAAAGTCTCGCAGGCACTCCAGCATGGTGGTCTTGCCGGTGCCCACCTCGCCCGTCAAAACCACGAATCCCTTGCGGCTTTGGACCCCGTAAATCAAGTTGGCCAGCGCTTCTTCATGCTGGCGCGAGCGATACAGGAAGGCGGGATCCGGCGTAAGGTTGAATGGACTTTCCTTGAAGCCGAAAAACGCGTTATACATTCGAGTGCCGGCCGGCGCTGCGCTTAGTCCATCTTAGCATCCTGCCGGCGGTCCGTCTCGGGAAGTACCCGGATCACCTCCAGGTCCACGTTACCGCCCGAGAGAATCACGCCCACCGATCGCAACCCCGGCGGCAGTTTCCGGAACAGCGCGGCCGCCGCGGCCACTGCGCCGCTGGGCTCCACCAGCAGCTTCAGACGCATCAACAGGAAACTCATCGTTTCGAGGATTTCCTCCTCGCTGACAAGCAGCACGGCTTCCAGTCGCTCGCGGAGAAGGGTGAAAGTAAGTTCGCCCGGCTGAGGCGCCCGCAGGCCGTCCGCGATGGTATCGGGCGGCGAAATGCGGACGCGCCTGCCTTCGACCAACGAGAGATACCAGTCACCGGCCCGCTCCGGCTCGACGCCGAAAATGCGGATCTGCGGTCGCAACGCCTTGGCCGCGACGGCGCAGCCGGCAAGCAGGCCGCCCCCGCCGAGCGGGGCGATCAGCGCGTCCAGCTCCGGTGCATCCTGCAACAGTTCGAGGGCGGCGGTGCCTTGTCCGGCAATGATCCGGGGATGATCGAAGGGCGGGACCAGCGTGGCGCCGGTTTCCCGCGCGATGGCTTCGCCGATGGCCTCGCGACTGTCCCGGTGGCGGTCGTAGGTGACAATGCGGGCGCCGCGGGCGCGCGTGGCTTCGACCTTGGCGCGAGGTGCATCGGTGGGCATCACCAGAGTAGCCTGGGTTCCCGCTTCGCGAGCGGCCAGCGCGACCGCCTGGGCGTGATTGCCCGAGGAATACGCTACCACGCCGCGACGGAGCTGCTCGGCGTCGAGTTGGAAGATGAAATTGGTGGCGCCGCGGATCTTGAACGCCCCGCCCCGTTGCAGGTTCTCGCACTTGAAATAGCAGCGCAGGCCGGCGCGTTCGTCAAAGCCGCGAGAATGTTCGACGGGCGTGCGACGGATGCGATCGCGGATGCGGTCGTGCGCCTGGCGGATGTCCTCGAAGCTCACCACGGCTCCATTCTACCCGGGCGCCGGCTCCCGTACGCGCGCCGCGAATCTGCTATCCTATTTCACTATTCCGGGTGGGAAAACTCACAGGAGGGTTGTCTTCCATGCATATTCGCAAACAGAGGCTCCTGACGCCGGGTCCTACTCCTCTGTATCCCGGCGCTTTGCAAGCCATGATGGCCTCGGACATCCATCATCGTACCGAGGATTTTCGCCGCGTCTACCAGGCAGCTTTGAGAGATCTCAAGGAGGTCCTTGGGACGTCGCACGACGTGCTGGTGTTCTGTTCCTCGGGCACCGGCGCTATGGAGGCCGCGGTTTCCAATCTCTTCTCGCGCGGCGAAAAGGTGATCTGTTGCTCGGCGGGTAAATTCGGCGAGCGGTGGGTCGAGATCTCCCGTGCTTTCGGCCTGGAGACCGTGGTGCTGGAAGCCGAGTACGGGCGCGCGGTGTCCGTCGAGCGGGTGGCCGAGGCACTGGCGGCCCATCCTGATGCGCGCGGCGTCTTCGTGCAGGCATCGGAAACCTCCACCGGGGTAGCCCACGACGTACGCGGCATGGGCGAAGCTGTGGCCCGCACGGAAGCCATTTTCGTCGTGGATGCCATCACCGGCATCGGAACCATGCCGCTGGACATTGACGGCTGGGGCCTGGACGTGGTGGTGGGCGGCTCGCAAAAGGCATTCATGATTCCGCCCGGCCTTTCCTTTATTACCCTGAGCCCCAAGGCCTGGCAGCGCGCAGAGACGGCCAACCTGCCGCATTATTACTTCGACCTCAAGAAGGAGAAGAAGAACGCCGACAAGGGCGAATCGAGCTGGACGCCCTCGACGTCGCTGCTTCTGGCGCTGGGCGCGGCGTTGACTTACATCAAGCAGGTCGGCATGGACAAGCTCATCGAGAACGCCCAGCTTCTGGCCCGCGCCACCCGTGAGGCGGTCCGCGAGATCGGCCTGGAGCTGTTCGCAGTGGATACGCCCGCCGCGTCGGTGACCGCGGTGAAAGCTCCCGCAGGCTGGGATTCGGGGCTTATCGTGAAGGAATTTCGCAACCGCTTCGGCGCCATCATCGCCAACGGCCAGGGCGTCATGCGCGGCAAGATCTTCCGCATCGCGCATCTCGGCTACTTCGATTTCGCCGACATCTTCGCGATCATCGCGGGTCTGGAGATCATTCTCAACGCGCACGGTTTCCCGGTGCGCTACGGCACCGGCGTGGCGGCCGCCCAGAAGGTGTACGCCGAGGCCGCTTTCGCCAGGGAGGCGGCGCTGGCATGAACATCCTGGTGGCGGAAAGCATCGCGCCGGCGGCCATCGAGCTGTTGCGCCAGCCCGGCTGGAACGTGATCGTTTCCAATCCCAAGGACTACATCGCCGGCTTGCCCGAAGCCGAAGCGCTCATCGTGCGCAGCGCCGTCAAAGTCACGCGCGAGGTGCTGGCCAAGGCGGCCCGGCTGCGTGTGATCGGCCGCGCCGGCGTCGGAGTGGACAACGTGGATCTGGCCGCTGCGACGGCAGCCGGCGTGCTCGTCATGAACACGCCGGGCGGCAACGCGGTGTCGGTGGCCGAGCACACGATCGCCCTGATGCTGGCCATGGCCCGCTCGATCCCGCAGGCTAACGCGACCATGCACGCCGGCAAGTGGGAGAAGAAGAAGTTCATGGGCAGCGAGCTGCGCGGCAAGACGCTCGGCATCCTCGGCTTGGGCAGCATCGGACGCGAGGTGGTGCGACGGGCGCGCGCCTTCGAGATGCGGATCCTGGCCTGCGATCCGTACGTGAATCCGGAATCGGCCGTGGATCTGGGCGTGGAGCTGGTGGATGCAGCGCGCTTGTACGCGGAGAGCGATTACCTGAGCCTGCACCTGGCTCTCACCCCGGAAACGCGCGGCATGCTCAATCGCGCCGCGTTCGAGCAGATGAAGCCCGGCATCCGCATCATCAACTGCGCCCGCGGGGAGTTGATTGACCATGATGCCCTGTGCGAGGCGCTCGAATCCGGGCGCGTGGCGGGCGTCGCTCTGGACGTCTTCCAGCCCGAGCCGCCGCCACCGGATTTCCGCTTGTTGCAGTTCGAGTCCGTCATCGCTACGCCGCACATCGCGGGCTCCACCGAGGAGGCTCAGGAGATCGTGGGCGTGCGCATCGCGGAGCAGATTCTCGAGTACCTGCTCAACGGCGTGGCGATCAATGCCTGCAACATGCCTGCGCTGTCGCCCGAGCAGTATCGGCTGGTGGCTCCCTACGTCACGCTGGCCGAACGGCTCGGCGCCTTCGCAGCGCAGATCGCAGCCGGTCATCCGCGCGCGGTGCGCGTGGTGTACTCCGGTCGCATCGCCGAGGCCAACACGCACTTGGTGCGCAACGCAGGGCTCGTGGGACTGTTCAATCGCTGGTTGTCGGAACGGGTCACGCTGGTCAACGCCATGCACGTCGCCGCGCAACGCAACCTGGCTGTGGCGGAGCGGCACGAGAAACGCGGAGGTCACGTGGACTCGGTGCGCCTGGAGCTGGAGACCGAGGCGGGCGTCACGACGGTGGAAGGCGCCGTCGTGCTCGACCGTCCCCGCCTGATCCAGGTGGACGGGATTTACTGCGAGGCCCCGCTATCCGGTCACCTGATTTTCATGAAGAACCGGGACGTACCGGGCGTGATCGGACACGTGGGGACAGTTCTGGGTCGCAACAATATCAACATCGCGAACTTTTCTCTGGGGCGGCGCGAGGGGCCGCGGCCTGACGGTCCGCTGGAAGCCCTGGCGGTCGTGGAGACCGACGAGCCGGCTTCCGACGAGGTCCTGGCCCAACTGCGCCAACACCCGGCGGTGAAAGTAGCCAAGACCGTGGAGCTGGCCTGAACTCGCGGAAACCTCGCTCCGGGAGCGATTCTCGACCCGGTAGTCCATAGCGAGCGACGTGCCGGCTTCTTGCAAGCCGCTCCCGCGGCCTCGAGGCCGGCGATGTGAGCCCGGTAGAGCCCCCGTGCGTTGTCTGAATCACAGATACATCTCTGAAACCTGAAGTCCGATCCCGCGACCTGTGCGGCGAAGCATCAGATGCCCTGATTGGCGAGTTCCGGTTCCCCGCAATTGGCGATCCGCCATTGGCCGTGTTCTCCCCCGGTCCTCGTCCTTGCCGCTCAGGTAACAGACTTTCCTGCGGACCCGGATGCCTGTCGGTTGAAGGAGCCATCTGTCCTGACTGGGAAATGTCCCGAATTGGACGGCAACGTCGCGCATGAAAAACGAAGCGATCTTGCGTCCGCAGCCTCGAATGTGCCGTATCTCGTACCAGCGGTCTCCGGCCCGGTTCGTTCGGCTTGCATGCAGACAGGCCATGATCGTGTTCCTGTAGTCTGTCGCACACCAGATGCAGTGGCATGATCCTCTCTCACGGTAAAGAGGATTGAGCCCGGCGATTGAATTGCGCCCCTCGAGAAGGTCAGAGAATGGTTCGCAAACTTTTTCCGCGAAGTTCCTTGTTCGGGATATACTCGTGAGCCTCCCTGTTGCAGCCACTGCCGCGTGCGGACAGGCCACTTCGGCCCTCTGTCGCTTGCAGGCACATCCCTCGAGGAATATCAGGGCGGCGTCCAACGGGTCCTTTCGATAACGCGGGTGGCTGCGCCGGAGGGGCTTCTGAAAGCGGTCGCGAAAAATCACGGCGGCGCCCGTGAACAGTCGTAACAGGCGACGTATTTGCACGCCGGCGCGAGTTTGCATCAGTCCCGTACTACTTCAGCAAGTGGCATGGCTCCGGCTACCTGATTCCGGGGACACCGGTCGGCTGGGCGACGGTGCGGTTCGGCCGCATCCGGCGAAGGGGACGGATACGGCTGTGGCTGATCGGGTCCCCTTGTTCCATCAACCAGGGTCGCGGCCCCATGCGCACGGGGCTGGGTCGCGCCGGGCATCCAACCCCCGCACGGCGGACGCTAGTCTTGCGGGCGAGGCTCGCCCAGCTCCGCCGGCACCCGGCGGTGAAGGTAGCTGAAGTGGTGCAACGGGCTTGAAGTGGCGCCCGCCCCTCAGGTCTTCAGCATCCCGACCGCTGCGTTGACCAGCACCGCGCCCATGCCAATCGGGATCAACCGCTTCCAGCCGATGTTCATCAACTGGTCGTAACGGAAGCGCGGCCACGTGCCCCGGAACCAGATGAATGCGTAGATCACCAACGCCACTTTCAACAGGAACCAGAACGGCCCGATCACCGCGCGGTTGACGGAGGGAATGAGAAACAGCAGGCCGATGCCCACCAGCGACAGGCCTACCAGGCGCAGACCGATGGCGTTGCCCCTGCTCTTCAGACGCGCAGCCAGCGGGAAGCAGACTGCGCCCGAGCCTGCCATCAGCGCCAGCGGAAAAACGAAGTTCAGCGGGTATTCCAGCCAGGCCACGTTGGGGAACGGACGCAGCCAGCCGCCCCAAAACAGGGTCACCATCACGCCCGCGACGATGAAAATGTTGGCGTATTCGGCCAGAAAGTAGAGGGCCCAGCGGAAACCGCTGTATTCGGTGTGGAAGCCGGCAACGAGCTCGGACTCCGCCTCGGGCAGGTCGAACGGCGCCCGGTTGGTTTCCGCGACGGCGGCGATCAGATAAACCGCGGCCGGTATCAGCATCAGACCGTAGTTCTCGAAAGCGAACCAGATCTGCCGCTCATACTGGGCCTTGACGATCCCCACCATGCTGAGAGTTCCCGCCGCCATGACGCCCGAAAGCAACGCGAAAGCCAGCGCCACTTCGTAGCTGATCAATTGGGCTCCGCTGCGCAGCGCGCCCAGCAGCGCGTAATGGGAGTTGGCGGACCATCCGCCCAGCACGATGCCGAGCACTCCCACCGCCGACATCGCGCTGATCACCAGCAGGCCTACGTTGACGTCCGCAATGCGCAACTGCTCACTGAACGGCAGCACGGCAAAAGCCGTCAGAGCGGTAAAGACCGAGATGACCGGCGCCAGAAGGAACAAACCTCGGTCCGCCGCCGAGGGGATGACGTCCTCCTTGATGATCAGCTTGACGGCGTCCGCGATGGGTTGGAGCAGCCCGTGCGGCCCTACGCGCATGGGGCCGAGCCGCACCTGGAAATCGGCCAGGATCTTGCGCTCCAGTAACACGATGTAACCGGCCACGAGCGGGAACAGGGCGATGATGGCAATGGCCATCAGCGTCGGCATCGTCAGCGGGTGAGAAAGGATTTCCTGCATGGCTGCCTACCGCAACAGGACCGAATTCTGGGCCAGCTCGAGCCACGGCTGCGGGTACACGCCGATCGCCAGCGTGAGCACGCCGGTAACTCCCAGCGCCAGCCTGAGGCCGAAGCTGGACGCCAGCGGTTCGCGATCTGCGGCCTCGGAAATGAACATGCTGCGCACCACCCGGAAGTAGTAATAGATCGCCACCGCGACGTAGGCCGCCGCGATCACCGCCAGAACGTACTGGCGCGCCTGGATCAGAGCCCAGAAGATGTAGTACTTGGCCAGAAAGCCGGCTGTGGGAGGGATCCCTGCCAGCGATAGCAGGAAGATCAGCATGAGAATGGCGTGCCCGGGGCTTTTGTGCATCAGGCCGCTGAGGTCCTCGAGATCTTCACCCAGGATGTGCTCGCGCCGCAGCGCCACGACTACCAGGAACGCGCCCAGGTTCATGAACGTGTAAACCAGCAGATAGATCGCCACGCCCTTCAGGCCGGTGGGATTGCCCGCTACCAGGCCCAGCAGGACATAACCGGCATGCGAGATCGAGCTGTAGGCAAGCAGGCGTTTGACGTTGGTCTGCGTCACCGCCGCCAGGTTGCCCACGGTCAGCGTGGCCACGGCCACCGCGCTGAGCAGCGGGACCCAGACTTCTCGCGCCGTGATGAACGGCCCCAGGAAGATACGGACCAAGAACGCGAACGACGCCGCCTTGGACGCTACGGAAAGATAGGCAGTGACCGTTGTGGGCGCACCTTCGTAGGCGTCAGGCGCCCACATGTGGAACGGTACGGCCGAAATCTTGAACAGCAGGCCCACCGCCGTCGTGGCCAGTGCGAGGAAGACGAGCGGGTCCCAGGCGGAGCGGGATGCCAGCGCCGCCGTGATGTCGCCGAGGCGGGTGGATCCGGCAAGCCCGTACAGGATCGAGAAGCCGTAGACCAGGAAGCCGCTGGAAAAAGCCCCCAGCAGCAAATACTTGATGGCCGCCTCGTTGGAGCGCTTGTCGAAGCGCAGGAACCCGACCATGATGTAGAAGCAGACGGCCATCAACTCCAGGCCGACGAACAGCGTGATCAGGTCCGAGCCAGCCGCCAGAAAATACATGCCGCAGTTGGCCAGCAGGACCAAACCGTAATATTCGCCGTGGTGTTCCCCTTCGATTTCCAGATAACGGTAAGAAACCAGAGCCACGATCAGCGAGGCGACCAGAAAGATCCAGTTGAAAAAGATGGAGAACCCGTCAATCGTCAGCGCCCCGCGAAAAGCCGTGAACTCGCTCAAGCCTTCCGCGGCGAGGAAGATCTGCTGGCGGGCCAGTCCCAAACCGGCGAAACCAAGGCCCAGGACGACGAACAACAGAAGCCACTTGCGCTGCCTGGGCGCCGGGAAAACCAGAAAATCGAAAAGCAGGACGGCGCAGCCGAACAGCGCCAGCATGAGCGCCGGGATGAGCGCAAAGTGATCCACCGAAGTGTAGAACTCGCTCACCGGAGCACCTCCAGCGGGGCAGACGCCAGGACGGGAGTGTGTTGAAAATAGTCAGGGCGGACCCTCTGGACAATTTCGATGACGGGCTTTTCCAGCACCTCGAAGTACGGCTTGGGATAAACGCCGATCCAGATGGCCCAGGCGATCAGGGGCAAAAAGACGGCCAGCTCCCGCAGGTTCAGATCGGGCAGGTGGAGGTTCTTGGGATTGGTAATCTGCCCCAGCATGGTTCGCTGGTAGAGCCAGAGCAGGTAGGCGGCGCCCAGGATGACGCCTGTGGCAGCAAACGCAGCCCAGATACGGTTGGCTTCGAACGCTCCTTGCAAGATGGTGAACTCGCCGATGAAGCCGTTGAGCAGCGGCAGGCCCGCCGAGCTCAGCATGGCGATGGCGAAGACCGTGGCGTACCTGGGCATGACGTGGGCCAGACCGCCGTACTCGGCAATCTCGCGCGTGTGCCGCCGCTCGTAGGCGATGCCCACGATCAAGAACAACATGCCGGTGGAAATGCCGTGATTGATCTGCTGGATGACGCTGCCCGCCAGACCGTTCGGGTTGAGCGCAAAGATGCCCAGGGTGCAGAAGCCCAGATGACTTACCGACGAGTAAGCCACCAGTTTCTTCCAGTCTTGCTGCATGAGGCTGACCAGAGCGCCGTAGATGATGGCGATCAGCGAGAGGATCACCAGCGCCTGGACGATGGCCGGATCCATGGAAGCCCGGGGCAGCAAGGGCAGAGAAAAGCGGATGAAACCGTAGGTGCCCATCTTGAGCAGGATGCTGGCCAGGATGACGCTGCCGGCGGTGGGCGCTTCCACGTGCGCGTCCGGCAGCCAGGTATGGAACGGGAACATCGGCACCTTGATGGCGAAGCCGATGAAGAACGCCCAGAAGACCCATCGTTGCAAGCCAAGGGGCAGGTCCAGCTTCATCAGCTCGGCGATTTCGAAGGTGTAGAAACCGAACTGCTGGAAATGCTGGAAGTAAAGCGTGAGGATGCCCAGCAGCATCAGCACGCTGCCCGCCAGCGTGTAAAGGAAGAATTTGATGGCGGCGTAAAGCTTGCGCGGTCCGCCCCAGACGCCGATGATGAAGTACATCGGCACCAGCGTGACTTCCCAGAACACGAAGAACAGGAAGAAGTCCAGCGCCAGGAAAACGCCCAGCATGCCGGTTTGCTGGAGCAGAAACATCGCGTAGTATTGCTTGACTTTCTCCTGAATCGCGCTCCAGGAAGAAAGAATGGCCACCGCCCCGATCAAGGTGGTCAGCATCACCAGCAGCAGGCTGATGCCGTCAATGCCCACGATGTAGCGGGCCCCCAGGCTCGGGATCCACTCGTGACGCTCGACCATCTGAAATCCGGAGGCGCTCTTGTCGAAGCGCCACAGCAAAGGCAGGGCGACAAAAAACCCGGCGAACCCGACAAGGTTCGCCCAAACCCGGATCAGATCCGCGCGCCGGGACGGAATCAGCAACAAGATCAGCATCCCGGCCAGCGGCGTGAACAAAACGATGCTCAGCCAGTGCTCGCTCATGGGCTTACCGCATCAGGTACCAGGCGAAGACCACGGCAGCGCCCAGCACAATGACCAGGGCATAGGCCTGAACGGATCCCGTATGCAGGATGCGGACCGGAAAGGAGGCAGCCTTGACGAGAAACGACGTCAGGCGCACGGCGCCGTCCACGATCCACGTATCCCACCAGATGCTCAGCACGGAGGCCAGGCGCGTGATCCAGCCCGCTCCGTTGACGCCGCCGTCCACAATCCGGTTGTCGAAGCGCGCCAGCGCGCTGCCTCCGCTCTTGCCCAGGCCGTTCACAAACAGGAAGTCGTAGATCTCGTCCACGTACCACTTGTTGACCAGTGTGGTGTAGAGCGGCCCGGCGGCCTGGCGCAGGGCCGCGGCGCGCTCCGGTCGGGTTACGTAAAAGTGACGGGCGACCGCAATGCCGGCGAGGGCGATTCCCACCGAGATTGCCATCAGGAGCCACTCCGTAGCGGCGTCGTGAGGATGTTCGGCGGCGTGTGCAGGCCCTGCCAGGCTGACTGCGGGCGCCAGCCAATGTTCGAAAAGGCGGAAGCTATCGGGGACGAAGGCCCACAGCCTGGGCACGCCGATCCAGCCGGCCAGCACGCTGCCTGCCGCCAGAACCACCAAGGGCACGGTCATCACCGGCGGGGATTCGTGTACATGGGCCAGCGTATGCCGGTCCGCGCGCGGCGCACCGTGGAAGGTCATGTAGATGAGCCGCCACATGTAAAAGGCGGTCATGCCCGCCGTCAGCAAAGCCACGCCGTAAACAAACCTGGAGCCTTGCGGGCTGGAGTAAATCTGCCAGAGAATTTCGTCTTTGGAGAAAAATCCGGCCAGCCCCGGAATTCCGCTGATGGCCAGAGCGCCGATGACCATCGTCCAGTAAGTGATGGGTATCTTGTCCTTCAGGCCGCCCATACGGCGCATGTCCTGCTCGCCCCCCAGGGCATGGATCACGGAACCGGATCCCAGGAACAGCAGGGCCTTGAAGAAAGCGTGCGTGTAGAGATGGAAGATCGCCACCCAGTAAGCGCCCACGCCGCAGGCCATGAACATGTAGCCGAGCTGGCTCACGGTGGAGTAGGCGAGCACGCGCTTGATATCGTTCTGCACCAGCGCGATCGAGGCTGAGAGGATGGCAGTGAAAGCCCCGATCGCCGCGACGATGGCGGACGCCTCCGGCGTCAACCGGAACAGCAGATGGGAGCGGGCCACCATGTATACGCCCGCGGTCACCATGGTGGCGGCGTGGATGAGCGCCGAGACGGGCGTGGGGCCTTCCATGGCGTCGGGCAGCCAGGTGTACAAGGGGAACTGCGCCGATTTGCCCGTGGCGCCGAGGAACAGCAGCAGAGCGATGGCGGTGAGCACTCCGAGGCCTGCGGTTTCCGCAGGGAAACGCCCGCCGGCCAGAGCCGCGTTGACGTCGGCGAAACGCACGCTGCCGAAGACGCTGAACATCAGCAGCATGCCCATAATGAAGCCCGCGTCCCCGATGCGGTTGACCACGAAAGCTTTCTTGCCGGCGTCCGCCGCGGATTTCCTGTGGAAATAAAAGCCGATAAGCAAGTAACTGCACAGGCCCACGCCTTCCCAGCCGACGAACATCAGCAGATAGTTGTTCGCCAGCACCAGCATGAGCATGAAGAACACGAAGAGGTTCATATACCCGAAAAAGCGGTAATAGCCTCCTTCGTGTCCCATGTAGCCGATCGAATAGACATGGATGAGGAAACCCACGCCGGTGACGACCAGGACCATCACCGAGCTGAGCGGATCGAGCAGGAAGCCCCAGTCAGCAGCGAAACGCGCCTGAGCGCCGGATTGAGTGAAAAAGGGCAGGCCGGCTACCCAGGTGAACTTGATGACCTGATAGCTGCGCTCCGGCAGCGAGGCCAGTTGGGCGACGGCCCCGATGGAGAAAATCAGCGAGATCAGGACCGTACCGGGACAAAGCAAGGAGATCGAAACCCGCGATCCCCTGGCGTGGCGCGTCCCGTGCCGGCCATCCGGCGGCTGGGTTGCGGCCTGAGTCGTCACGCCTGGCGCGACGGCCACTTCCGATGGCCCTTGAGGGTCCAGCCACCGGCCCAGAAGCAGCATCAACACGGCGCCGGCCAGCGGGAACAGGGGAATCAGCCAGACCAGCTCCAGGAAGTTCATCCGCGTGTCACCATTTCAGCAAGTTGATTTCGTCGGCCTGGACGGTTTCGCGGTTGCGGAACAATGCGATCAATATGCCGAGTCCCACGGCGGCCTCGGCCACCGCCACCGTGATCACGAAGATGGCGAACACCTGGCCGTGGACCTGGCCCAGATGGTGCGAGAAGGCGATCAGGTTGATGTTGACGGCGTTCAGGATGAGCTCGATCGCCATGAGAATGATGACGATGTTGCGCCGCGCGAGCACGCCGATGGTTCCGATGGCCAGCAGGGCCGCGCCCAGCACGAGATAGTGAGTGGGAGTGATGGGGTAAAGCATCAGACCCTCTTTCGCGCCATGATGACCGAACCGACGATGGCCGCCAGCAGCAGGATCGAGGCCAGCTCGAACGGCACGAGATACTGTTTGAACAGTACGTCGGCTACTTGTTCGACGTTACCGCCCTCCGGCGCTGTCGCCGGCGCCGCCAGTTGGAACGCGCGCGATCCGCGGTTCAACACATACACCATCTCGGCGAGGATCGCCAGCACGCAGGCCAGCGCCAGCCACCATTGCCCGCTGAACTGGCGCATTCGGGCGGCCTGGTCCAGGTTCACCAGCATGATTACGAACAGGAACAGCACCATGATGCCGCCCACGTACAGAACGATCTGAACCGCGAAGAGGAACTCGGCGCGCTGCAGCAGGAACAAGCCCGCCACGCCGATCAGCGAAAGGATCAGCGACATGGCGCTGTGCACGGCGTTGCGCCGGGTGATGGTGAGGACCGCACCGGTCAGGGTGACGGCGGCGAACAGGTAAAAGAAAAATGCATCCACCCACATAAGTTCAATAGGCGTATTTGGTGGGGCGCGGACCTTCCTCCAGCATCTGCCGGTCCCAGACGGCGCCCTCGCGCGAATAACTGGCCAGTTCGAAATCCTGCGTCAGTTCGAGCGCGTCCACGGGGCAGGCGTCCTCGCAAAGGCCGCAGAACATGCAGCGCGAAATGTCGTAAGTGAACGTGGTCAGGATCTTGCGCCGCGTCTTTTCGTCCCGCTCGCTGCCCACCACAATCAGGTTTTCCGGACAGGCCAGGGCGCACAGGTTGCAGGCGATACAGAGCGTCTCCCCGGTCTCAGGATTGACGTTCAGGCGGGGCGCCCCGCGGAAGCGCTCGGCGATCTTGGGGCGCTGGGCCGGGTACTGTTCAGTGTAAATGAATTTGGGCTGCTGGTAGCGGAAAGTAACCCACAGCCCCTGGATCAAGTCAATCAAGAAGACCTTGCGGAGAAATTTGCGCATCGCCCCTCCTTCTTTCACCGATCTACTTCGCCCAGCACGATGTCAATGGTCCCGATGACCACGACCACGTCAGCCACCAGGGCGCCGCGGCACATTCTGTCCAGCGCCTGCAAATTCACGAAGGACGGCGGCCGCACGCGCACCCGGTAAGGCTGGGTCGAGCCGTCGCTCACGATAAAGTATCCCAGCTCGCCTTTGGGCGCTTCGATGGAGACGTAGACTTCGCCCACGGGCGGCTTGATCACCTTGGGGACCTTGCCCATGATCGGCCCGCCGGGCAGCCCGTCCAGCGCCTGCCGGATGATTCGCACCGACTGCCGCATCTCCTGGATCCGCACCAGGTAGCGGTCGTAGCTGTCGCCGTTGGTGCCGGTCGGGATTTCGAAATCGTATTGTTCGTAGCCCGAATACGGCTGCGCCTTGCGCAGATCCCATGGGACGCCGGCCGCGCGCAGCAGGGGACCGGTCACGCCGTAGGCCTTGCATTCCTCGGCCGTGAGAATGCCGACGTTCTTGAGACGCCCGATCCAGATCCGGTTGCCGGTGAGCAGCTCTTCGTATTCGTCCACTTTGGGCAGGAGCATGTCGCAGAAGGCGCGCACGTCCTGCTCGAAAGTGTCATAGAGCTCGTACTGCAAGCCGCCGATGCGGAAGGCGTGCGTGGTCAGGCGGGCTCCGCAATACTTCTCGAAAATGTTGAGGATTTCTTCCCGCTCGCGCATGCAGTAAAACAGCGGCGTGATGGCCCCTACGTCCAGCGCGTGCGTACCCAGCCAGATCAGGTGACTGGCGATACGGTTCAGTTCGGTAAGAATCACTCGCACCGCCTGGGCCCGCGGCGGCGCTTCCACGCCCAGCAACTTCTCCACCGCCAGGCAGTAACCCAGGCCGTTGGACACCGCAGCCACGTAATCCATGCGATCCACATAGGGTGCGAACTGGGCGTACGTGCGGTTCTCGGCGATCTTTTCGATGCCGCGGTGCAAGTACCCGATGACGCACTCGGTGCCGATGACTTTTTCTCCGTCCAGTTTCAGGATCACGCGGAGCACGCCGTGAGTGGAGGGGTGCTGCGGTCCCATGTTGAGGACCAGCTCGGTGGCGTCCAGAAAAGTCGAATCCGGCATGGTTTTCACTGCCCGCTTTCGATTCCGAGATGCTGCCGCACCCAGCGCTGGTCCATGTCCAGAATGCTCGAATCTTTCCGCAAGGGATGTCCCGTCCAGTCTTCCGGCATGAGAATGCGCCGCATGTCGGGGTGGCCCGCGAATTCGATGCCGAACATGTCGAAGATTTCGCGCTCGAGCCAGTTGGCCGTCGGGTAAACCGGCACGGCGGAGGCGGGGCGGAATCCCTCCGGGATGCGCGTTTTGATGCGGATGCGCTGATTGCGGGCAAAGCTGTACAAAATGTAGACAAGATCGAAGCGCTCGGCCCTTTCCGGGTAGTCAACGGCTGTGACGTCCACCAGGTAATCGAACCCGGCCTCGGCTTTCAGGTACTCGAGGATCGGAATCACGGCTTCCCGCCGGGCGATCAGAAAGTTTTGCCCGAGGTAGGAGCTGAACTCGAGGATCTGTTCGCCGAACTTTGCGCGCAACTGGAGGGTCAACTCGTCTTCCCAAGGCGTGGCGGCCATTGGGGCCGGAGGCTTGCCGGCGGGCTGCGCCTTCCGAGCCGGTTGAGGCTTGCCTTCCGGTGGTAATTCAGCCATGGGGATCCTGGCGACGCCCGGGCGCGACAGCGTTCCAGCCCAGCGTTGCGCGGTCGTCGCGTTCCGGGTCGAAGACCATGACTTTAGCACAGCGACGCGCGGCCCGGCAAACCAGGCTCCGGTCCCCGATGCGCCCACTCAGCTCCGTTGCCGGATGCGCTCAATCAGCTCCGTTCCGCGCGGGCTGCCTCGCTTCGCTTGGGGATCTCGATTTGCAGCCGCTTGATTTTCTGGTTGAGGGTGGAAAGCGGGATGTGGAGCATCTCGGCCGCCTGCGTCTGACTCCAGTTGGCCTTCTCCAGATATTCGATGATGACCCGGCGCTCGTAGTCGGCCACCATCTCGAACAACGAAGCGTCCGGCGCCAGCCGGCCGCCGGCATCGCGGCGGATGCGCAGGCCCGCCTGGTGCAACAGGTAGTCGGGGAGCACGTCCGCCGTCACCACGGGCTGGGTGGCCAGCACCACCGCCCGCTCGACCACGTTTTCCAGCTCGCGCACGTTGCCGGGCCAGGAATAATCCATCAGAATCTGCATGGCCTCGGCGTCGAAACGCAGGATACTGCGGCCTTCCGAGTCGAGGAATTTATCGTTTTCCTGGCAGTACTTGTTGAAGAAATGCTCGATCAGCGGCGGGATGTCTTCGCGCCGTTCCCGGAGCGGGGGCAGCGCGATGTTGATTACGTTGAGACGGTAGTAAAGATCTTCGCGGAAGCGGCCTTCCTGGACCAGCTTGTAAAGCTCGGAGTTGGTGGCCGCCAGGATCCGCACGTCCACCCGTATCACCTCGCCGGATCCCAGAGGCATGAACTCCTTTTCCTGAATGACGCGCAGTAATTTGGCCTGTGTTTCCAGGCTGATGGTTCCGATTTCGTCGAAGAATATGGTGCCGTGGTTGGCGATTTCGAAGTAGCCTTTGCGCGAGGCGATGGCGCCGGTGAAGGATCCTTTGACGTGCCCGAACAGGGTGGACTCGAGCAGCTCCGGCGGCAGCGAGCCCGAATTCACCGCGATGAAGACCTGATCGGCGCGGGGCGAATGGGCGTGAATGGCCTTGGCGATCAGCTCCTTGCCCGTCCCGGTTTCTCCCGTGATCAGAACGGTCGAGCGGCTGGGCGCCACCTGCGCCACCAGGTCCAGAACGCGCAGCATGCGCTCGCTCTTGCCCACGATGTTGGGGAAGGCGTAGCGCTGTTTCAAGGCCCGCTTGAGCTGGGTGTTCTCCCGCTCCAGACGGCGCTTGGAGATCATGCGCCCGATTTCGATCAGCAGCTTGTCGTTGTCCCAAGGCTTCTGGAAAAAGTCGCTGGCGCCGGCTTTGACGGCCTCCACCGCCAGGGGAATGGAGCCGTAGGCCGTGATCAGCGCGATGGGCGTGTCGCGATCCCGCCGCCGCAGCTCGCGCAGCACCTCCATGCCGCTGCGGTCAGGCAAGAGCACATCAAGCAGGATCAGGTCGTATTCGCGCGCCTCCGCCTGTTTGAGTCCTTCGGAGGCATTCGCGGCGAGGTCAACACGGTAGCCCTCCCCGGCCAGCAGCTCGAACAACGACTCGCGAATGTCGGGTTCGTCGTCAACCACCAGGATGCATCCGCGATCGGCTGTGGCCGGTTGCTGGGCGGCCCCCCGCTTGTCAGGCATGCAGCGCTTTCCTCGCCAGCGGGAACGCCACACGGAAGCACGCGCCCTCGCCCGGGCGACTCTCTACCAGGATGTCGCCGCCGTGCTCGCGCACGATCCCGTAGCTGATCGAGAGACCCAGCCCGGTGCCCCGCCGGGGAGGCTTGGTCGTGAAGAACGGGTCGAAAATGCGGTTCAAGTTCTCGGGCGCAATGCCCGGACCGTTGTCGCGGACCTCGACCAGAATCTGGCGGCCATCGCCGGCGGTGCGGACCCTCAGCACGCCGCCGCTTTCCATAGCGTCCCGCGCGTTCAAGAACAAGTTCAGAAAGACTTGCTGGAGCTTGCCCGGGTCGCCTTGGACGCGCCCGAGGCCCTCCTCCAATTCCAATTCTACCCGGATGCCTGCCTGCTGGAACTGGTGCTCGAGCAACAACAAGGTTTCCCGGATCAGCCGGTTCAGGTCCAGTTCCTCGAAAGTCCCCGGTGCGGCGCGGGAGAAATTGAGCAGGGCGTTGACGATTTCGCTGGCGCGGAAAGTCTGCCGCGTGATCTTGTCCAGCAGTCGCGCCTTGTCCGGGTCGCCCGAGACCTGGCGAGCCAGCATTTGCGCGTAGGTCGAAATCACGGCCAGCGGCGTGTTGACCTCGTGCGCCACCCCCGCGGCGAGCAGCCCGATGGCGCTCAGTTTCTCGGCCTGAGCCAGACGCCGCTCCAATTCGCTGCGCTCAGTGACGTCGTCGAAAAGGATCACGCGACCGATCTGCTGTCCTTCCCGGCCCACCAACGGCGTTACGGCGATGTTCACCAGGCTCTCGGCCCGCGGCGGCTCCCTGCGCCCGGCCGGCTTGCCGTTGCCTCCCCGGCCCGGCATCTCCACCACTTTGGGCGTCGGCAGGCGCAACGGGAATTGGTAGATTTGCTGCACTCCCTGCTGATCGCACGCCCTCTCCAACTGCCGGCTGAGATCCTCGGGCAACAGCTCGCCCAGACGCCTGCCGAGGGCCTCCTCGCGCGGGATCCCGGTCAGCCGTTCCATTTCGGGATTCCAGCCTTCCACGCAGCCTTCCAGATCCACGGCGATCACGCCGACCCGGATCGAAGCCACGATGTTCTCGCTGTACTCTTTGAGGCGTTCGAACTCCCGTGCCTTGCTTTCCAGTGAGTTGTACAGCCGGGCGTTTTCCAGCGCGATGGCGAGGTAGCCGGCCACCATGACCACCAGATCCAGGTCCTCGCTGGACAGGAAGTCGCCCGTATCGGCCCGGCTCAATCCCAGGTAAGCGATCGTGCGGCCGCGCACCGAACAAGGCACATAGTAGGTGAGGTCCAGTTCAGCCAGCGTGCGACGTACGCTGGGTGAGTACTCCGGATCCAAGACCTCCAGGGCCCGCCCCGTGCGCTCGAAAAACAGCAGGCGCTTTGCGGGATCGGTCGTCAGAAAACTCAGATCCAGATGGCGGTCGGAGGGGGGCTCGGCCGCCGGCCCGAAAATTTTCTCCAGGTAAAAACGACCATCTTCGGTTTGCAGGAAGAATGCGACACGCTCGACGCCGAGGGTGTGGCGCAGCCGCTCCCCCACCCGCTCCAGCAATACGTCGCGATCCAGCTCCGCGCCGAGCTCCCGGGCGAAATCGGCCAGCGTTCGCCGGTAATCATAGCGCTCGCGGTAAAAGACGAGCCGGTCGAGCAACTGCTCGATCCAGTTTCGGATCGGCTGGAAGACAAAGGCCGCCAGCAGAAGCAGGATGGCGACCGGGATCGGTTCGATGTCTTCAAAGCGGCCCAGCGAGAACAGCAAGCTGAAGAACAACCCGAGCACGCAGAGCGTGGCCAGCGTGTACACGTAACCTTGCCGGAAGATGACGTCCACGTCCATCAGCCGGTAGCGCAGGATGGCCCATGCCCAGGTCAACGGAACCAGCAGCAGCGCGGCCACCGTCAGCCTGGCCCAAGGCCCCGGCAGCGCGCCCAAGGCATAGGGGGCCGCGTAGAAGAGGGCGAAAGGTCCGAAACCCGCCAACGCTCCGTTGCACATCCACTTGAGCTGCTGGCGGGTCAGCGGATCGTCCGTGCGCCGTCGGGCCCGCGCCAGCGCCAGCCCACCGGCGAGCCAGGCTGCCATCGCCATCGCAATCCAGAGCCGGTCCAGCAACCAGCTCATTTCGTTGAGGGGCACGGCCGTGCGGATCCGGCCGGAACTCAGACCCATCCACACGAGCAGCACGCCCAGGGAAGGCAAGTAAAGCCAGGCTGCTCGCCACCCTTTGAGCCAGCGTCCCGGCCCCGGGAAGCTGAGGCAGAAGTGCAGAAACAGCGGCGGCGCCATCAAGCCTGCGGTCACGTTGCCCAAGTAAATGGCTTTGTCGAAATTGTTGAGCTTGCCGGTGTAATGGAACGTCAACAACACGAACGTGGCCAGGCAAAGCCAGTAAAAGTGCAGGGCCTTCGGGGCTCCTGCCCGGCGGAACAGCACGAATGCTCCGATGGCCAACCAAGCAGCCCCGATCACGTATTGCACGTAAAGGGCGGCATCGGGGCGCGCCTCCGCCACGATGAGTTGGGCCTGGAAGAGGATGCCTTGGCGCTCGACGGCGTACGTCGCCCGGCGCCACGCGCCCAACCCGACGAGAATCCGGGTGACATCCTGGACTTGCTCGACCGGGGCGCCGTTGATGCGCCGGAGCAGGTCGCCGGGCTTCAGCCCGGCCCTGTCGCCTGGGCCGCCCTGGCGAACGTGCAGCGCGCGTACGCCCTCGGGTCTGTCGACCCAGACGACGCCGTCTTCGGGGAGACGGAAACGGGCCTGTTGCTGGAAGTTCACGAAAGCAGCCACACACGCCGCGGCCGTGAGGATCACCAGCAGCGCTCGCGTGAACTGGAGCCGCAACTCCCGCATCAACCCGTCTCCGCCAGGGACGCGCTCACCCTACACCCATCCCCCTTTGGACCCTAGCAACCGTCATGCCAACCCCACTCGCGCCTTCGCATTTTCAGAGTAGCTGATTTCACAATCCATTACAAGATGTGGGCGAGCTTGCCTTTCGATTTCTTGGATCCCGGTCTACCGGGAAATGGAGCCACCTCTCCCCAGCCCCGTGTTCACCTGACCCGGCGGGCTTCCCCGCGCTCTTCTTCGATCTCGGAAAGCGCGCCGTCCACCTCTTGGATGCGCACCCGCAGGCCGCGCCGGCGATGGACTTCTTCTTCCGCCATCTCGAAGCGAACCGCCAGCATCCGATCGAGGCTCTGCTGCGGCGGGATCCTGGTTCTGACCAGCAAGGTGGGGTTGTATCTAGGACCCACCAGGGGATAGTACTGGAACAGGCTCGCCGTATCCTGGTCGGAGGCCACGGCGCCCTCGAGCGTTTTTCCGCTCTCGGTTTCCAGCAAGACCTCAATGTGTTTGACGACGAAGGGATAATCGGCCACGTTCGTGATACGGAAATCCAGAATCACGACCGTGCTGGAATCCGGCAAGGCTAAAGTGCGTACGCGCCCGATCGTCCCCTTCAATTCCAGGTGAGCCCCGCGCTGGACCCAGAAAATCAACGCTACCAGGACCGAAAGCAGGGCCAGTCCCACGCCCAGGAAGGGCAGGAACTGGCGCAGTCGCTCAAGCCTGCTGACGGCCATGAGCCTCAACCAGCATCGCCAACGCGATCGAGCGGATTTTGGTTTCCGGCGTCTCCGCTCGCGAGAGCAGAATGAGCGGAACGCGGGCGCCGTACACAATGCCGCCGGATTCGCCCCGGGCGAAGTAAAGAACAGCCCGGTAAAGGATGTTCGCCGCCTCGATATCGGGGGCGATGAAAATGTCGGTATTTTCGATGATGGGGCTGTCGATCCCCTTGCGTTCGGCCGCGAAGCGGCTCAGCGGGGCATCCAGAGCGATCGGTCCTTCCAGGTAGGCGCCTTTGATCTGCCCGCGGCGGTTCATTACGGTCAGCGCGGCAGCATCCACGGTGGCCGGCATCTCCGGGTTCACCAGCTCGAGCGCGCAGAGCAGCGCCACGTTGGGCCGCGGGATCCCGATGGCGTGCGCCACCTCGATGGCGTTGCGGCAAATCTCGGCCTTCTGCTCCAGCGTGGGAGCGATATTGATGGCGGCGTCGCTCATGAGCATCAGCCGGTCGAAGCCGGGGACCTGGAAGATGATGACCTGGCTGAGCAGGCGTCCGGTGCGCAAGCCGCTTTCCCGATCCAGCACGGCCCGGGCCAGCGTCGCCGTCGAGATCTTGCCTTTCATGAGAAGGTTGGCCGTGCCCTCACGCACCAGCGCGATCGCCTTGCGCGCCGCCGTGGCGTCGTCGGGCTCGTGGATGAGGCGGGAATTGGGGATTTGCAGATCCACCGACCGCGCCAGCTCGAGGATCTTGTGGGCGTTGCCCACGTAATAGCCCTCGGCCAGCCCGATGTCCCGGGCCTTGCGCATGGCCTCGATCACGTCGGGATCGTGCGCCGCCGCGATCGCAATCCGCGCCGGCCCCGAGGCCCGGGCCGCCTCCACCAAGTCATCCAGATGCCGGAACATCGCCTGCCTTCCTCCCGTTGCGGAGCACCCGCTCCACCAACTCCTCGAATTCCTCGTCGCTCAGCAGCCCTTTTTTCTCCACCGCCCGTTGCTTGACCAGGACCAGCAGCTCGGCAGCCTGCTCGGCGGTCGCGCTCAAACCGCGCCGCTCGAGATGCTCCTCGATATTGGCCAGGCCGCTGCCTTTGCCGAGCGCAATTTCAACTGCCGGCCGCCCCACCAGCTCGGGCAGAAACGGAATGTACTCCAACGGCTCCACGTCCTTGGAGCGGCGATGGAACATGGCCACGATCCCGGATTCGATGCGGTAGAGCCAGTCCCCGACGATGGGGCGATTGGGCGGCAGGGTCACGCCGGCCAGCTCCTGAACGAGCTTGGACAATTCATACAGTTTCTCGGTGCGGACGCCCGTATCCACCCCGTACAGGCACCGCAACGCCATCACGGTGTCCTCCAGAGGCACGTTGCCCGCCCGCTCGCCGATCGCCGATACCGTGACATGCGCCACCGAGGCGCCCGCCGCCAGTGCCGCGATCGTGTTGGCCGCCCCCAGTCCGAAATCTTCGTGGCAGTGAATCTCGATAGGCTGTTGGAAGCGCGATCGCAGCTTGCCGATGACGTGCGCGATGGCCTGCGGCGTGCAGCCGCCGAAGGAATCGGCCACGGTCAGCGCGTCCATGTGTCCCTCGGTGGCCACGCGTTCGACCAGATCCATATACCGATCCAGATCGGCGCGCGTGCTGTCGATCGTGAAGAAAACCGTGTACAGTCCGACTTCTTTGGCGGCCAGCGTCGTTTCGATCGAAGCCTGGATCGCCCATTCCAGCGTCTTGCCGTAAGCGTGACGGATGATGTGCTCGCTCGAGGGAATCTCAGTGACGATGCCCTTGACGCCGCAGTCCTTGGCCAGCTTGACGTCGGACGGAAGGCACCGAGCGAAGGAGAAGATTTCGGCGGGCAAATCCAGGGCCACGATGTCCTTGATCGCCGCCTCGTCTTCGGCCGACACGGCCGGCATGCCTGCCTCGATCCGGTGCACGCCCGCTTCCGCCAGCTTCCGCGCGATGGCCACTTTTTCGGGACGGCGAAAAACCACGCCGGTTTGCTGTTCGCCGTCACGCAGGGTCACGTCATGAATCTTGATCGTTTCGGGGAAGGCCATGGCTTGCCGTACTTCCGGCTGCCAGTTCCAGGGACTGGTAAACCAGGAATCCGTTTTCCACGGTTGGGGGCTGCTCATCGGGGACCTCCTTGCTATCGCCTCGGGGGCGAAGCGCCATTATATCTGGCCGCGTTTCCGCCGCAGGGCGCACGGCGTCACTGCTCCAGTTCGTATCCCTTGTCCGCGATGGCGGTATGCAAAACCTCGGAAAGGTGCCCGTGCAAGGCGAAGATCTGCCGGACCAGATCGCAAACCTCGTCGCGCCCCTTTTCGTAGAAAACCAGCACGGAAGGGCCTGCGCCGCTCAGCGCACAACCGAGCAATCCCGGAGCGCGCAATTTCAGAATCTCTTCCAGCCCGGGCACCAGGGGCATGCGGTAAGGCTGATGGAGCCGGTCCTCGAGCGCAGCAGGGAAAGCCGTGGAGGAGCCGGTGGCGAGCGCCGCGATGAGCAGCGCGGCCCGCTGGAGATTGAAGATGGCGTCTTCGCGCGAATAGGTCTCCGGCAGGACGGCGCGGGCCTTGGAGGTGGGCAGATCGAAGTCGGGGACCACCACCGCAATCGCGAAGTGTTCAGGCAGCGCCAGACGCACGGCCCGCGTGCAGCCTCCCTCGTCTATGGCCGCGGCGACGATCGAGCCGAGCACGCAGGCCGCCACGTTGTCCGGATGACCCTCGATGCGGGCTGCCTCGTCCAGAATGCGCAGGGGCTTCCAGCCGAGGCCCAAAACGCAATCCGCAATCACCACGCCGGCCGTGAGCGCCGCCGCGCTCGATCCCAGGCCTTTGCCCACCGGGATCTCGTTGTGAATCTCCAACTCGATGGGCGGCAGGGTCTCCGAGACATCCTGCGCGACCGCCAACGCGGTCTGCCAGATGAGGTTTTCCGGTCCCTGGGGGATCTGGGCGGCGTCGCGACCTTGCACGCGGATTTTCAGTTCGTCGGAAGGCCGAAATCGGCACTCCAGATACAGCGCCAGCGCCAAGCCGACCGCGTCAAATCCCGGTCCGAGGTTGGCGCTGGAGGCAGGAACTCGCAGGCGGGTCCACCGCCGATCATCGAAGCCGGAACTCAACTCAGCGTGACCTTCACGCCCTCGCGGCAGGAGCGATACACCGCGAGGACGATTTCCAGCGCACGGTAGCCTTCTTCGCCTGAGACCAGCGGAGGCCGACCCGTGCGGATTGCTTCGCCGAAATCCAGGAACTGGCGCTCGAAAGGCTCCAGCGAGATCGCCATCGGATCCGAGGCGCCCGAGGCCACGTCTTTGGCCAGCGGCGGCGGTTCGCCGTCATCGTCGCGCACGTCCCACGTGGTGAGTCTGTCGCCGGAGATGATGGCCGTCCCTTTGGTTCCGTGGATCTCGATGCGTTCGGTGTAACCCGGCCAGAAGGCGGTCGAAGCCTGGATGACGCCGGTGGCGCCGTTGTCGTACCGCAGCAGGGCGCACACCACGTCCTCGGACTCGATTTTGTGCAAGGCCGCGAGCTGCCAGTATCCGAATAACTCCTTCACCCCGCCGATCAGCCAGCGCAGCACGTCCACCTGGTGAATGGCCTGATTGATGAGGGCGCCGCCGCCTTCCACCGCCCAGCTACCCTTGATGGGCCGCGCGTAATACTCCGGTGTGCGGTACCACTTCACATAGGCATCCGCTTGCAGGATCTGGCCGAGGCGGCCTGCGCGAATGGCCTTGTAGAGGAACTGGCTGGAGTCGTCGAATCGGTGCTGGCTCACGACGCCGAGCTGGATGCCTGCGCGGCGGGCGGTTTCGATCATCTCCTGCGCGGTTTCCAGATTGGTCGAGATCGGCTTTTGCACCTGGATGTGTTTGCCGGTTTCGGCGCAGATCTTCAGCGGTTGCAAGCGGAAATCCGGGAAGGTGCACACGTCCACGAAGTCTACTTCCGGGTGGCGGCAAACGTCTTCATACGAGGGCAGGAACTGCGCGCCGTAGCGCTGGGCGAACTGCCGGCCCGCCTGCTCGTTGATATCGGTGCAAACCGTAACTTTGTAACCGATGTTGCCGTAAGCCTGGGCATGCTTGTGGGAGATCGCTCCGGTTCCGATGATTCCTACGCGCAAAGACATAGCGTTACCTTTGAACTGGCAGTATATCGCAGGCGACGATGACCGTCACAGGCCGTGGCTGTCGCCGCAAATGAAAACGTCCAGACCGAGTTCCTTGAACGCGGCCGCCTTGGCCGCCAGAGCCGTATTGGCGCCTTCGGCGTCAGGTGCGTAGGCGACCTGGATGTGGTTGGACTTGTGCCGCGCCATCATCTGGTCGCGCGTGATCCCGTAGGTGACCGCGTGCATGATCGGCCACTGCGAGGTCGTGATGCGCCAGCGTCGTTCGGTTTCCTCGGGCGGCAGTTCGATGACCTTGGCGCGCCCGAGGTCCGCCCTCAGCTTGCCGTTGTCCACGAAGACGCGGCTCCAAACGATTTCGCCCGGCCTGGAAACGCCCTTCAGGGTGCCGCCGCCCATGGGGAAGTACATCGGCGGCTGGCGTTCGCTGATCGCGCCGCGATAGCCCCCGGCGAAGTGAGCCGGCGGGGCGCCGCCCGAGATCTCGAACACCCAGACGAACTCGCCGTTGTAAGGCTCGCCGTAGCGCACGTCGTGCAGCGTCGTCTCGGGATCGAAACCCAGACGGCGCCAGACGCGGTTGGTCACCAGCGCGTCCAGCCCGGCGCACTCGTCCACTTCGTTAAAGTGGGGCAGCGCCTCACCCTCGTAAAGGATGCGCCCGGTCTTGGGATCGCGCACCGGCGGCCGGTCTACGTTGTTGAGCAATCCTTCGACCAGGTCCGAGGCCGGCGCCAGATCTTTCAGGCCTTGCTGGTACTGGATGCCGATGGTGTCGCAACCGAACTCGTCGGCGATGCGCAAGGCCGCGATGTACATCTTGCACTGCCACAGGATCTGATCATCGGTCAGATCGGTCTCAGGGTTGGGCCCGGTGACGAAGCGCATGCCTTTGTCTTCCAGCCAGGCGCGGACTTCGCGCGCTTCCTCGTCGGGCACGCGCAGCATGGCGGCGTAGAGGGCCGACTGGCTGAGCCGCTCCTTGAAGACCCCGGTTCGATGGAGCAGCTCGTCGGGGATGATGGCGTTGTACATGCCCATACAACCCTCGTCGAAGATGCCCATGATGGCCTTGCGCGTTTTCAGTTCGCGCGCCACTTCGCGTCCCACTTTGGCCGGCCGCGGCGGCAACTTGAATTGCTTGAGCGGGCGTGCATGGCTGGTGTCGTGCGCGAGGGTTTCCCCGTCGAGCCAGCGACGAAGGCCGTCCAGGAAGAACTCGTCCGTAAAATCGGCGCTCCACAGGGTGCTGTAGCGCACGCCGGCTTTGGTCAGGCAGGCATTCAGGTTCAGCAGGCCGACCAGGCCCGGCCACTGGCCGCTCCAGTTGGCGATGGTGAGGATGGGGCCGCGGTGGGTCAGCAGGCCTGGCAAGACGTGATGGCTGTATTGCCAGACGGCCTCGACCACCACGATGGGCGCTTCCGGGGGAATTTCGCGGAAAACTTCCAGACCGCGTTTCTGGCTGTCTATGAAGCCGTGACCTTTTTCGGGGTCGTAGGGATGGCCTCGACGAACGGCACGGCCCATCCGGCGGATGGCCTCCATGACTTTTTCCTCGACTTCCTGCTGGGCGGGCCAGCAGACCTGGTTGGCGGAAAGGCGCAAATCACCGCTAGCGACGAGAATGACGGGTTCCGGCATAAATTTTTATTGTGCCACTCCGGTGGACCGGATGTGATATGGTGAGGGGAGACAGCATGCCAGCGCGGGGAGCCGGTAGCTCAGGCGGTAGAGCATCTGCCTTTTAAGCAGAGGGTCGCGGGTTCGAGTCCCGCCCGGCTCACCATTGATTTTCAAGGACTTATCGTCCGAAGCCGGTCGCCAAACGAAAC
>Ga0209017_10000250_pt1 | contig 55091 bp, 44 predicted proteins | sample YNPBryunderm2012_FD_185812 | JGI IMG/M metagenome (GOLD analysis project Ga0209017, IMG submission 185812) | Anoxygenic and chlorotrophic microbial mat microbial communities from Yellowstone National Park, USA - YNP Bryant MS undermat 2012... ... | reverse complement strand
CTCAGATGCCGGGGGATCTCGCGGCGGTTATTGCCGCCGGAAAGCTCGACGAGGTTCGTGGCATTGGTGACGCGTTACGGGAAAAAATCATCACGCTGGTGAGCACCGGCCGCTTGCCGTATCTGGAAGAATTGCGGGCAAGTATTCCCCCGGGGTTGCTGGAGTTGCTGCGGATTCCGGGGCTGGGTCCGAAGAAGGTCGCGGCCCTTCATCAGGAACTGGGGATTGACTCGATTGCCGCGCTCGAAGCGGCCTGCCGGGCCGGGACCGTGGCTCAGTTGAAAGGTTTCGGCGCGAAGACGCAAGAGCGAATTCTGGAAGGAATTCGCTTCCTGGATACCGTCGGGAAACGAGTGCGGATTGATCAGGCGTTGCCGCTGGGGCTGGCGTTGCTGGAACAAATCCGTGGGTTGGACAGCGTGATTCGGGCCGAGTTATGCGGCAGCCTGCGTCGCCGTCGGGAAACGGTCAAGGACATCGACATCGTGGCCAGCAGCAAGCACCCGGAAGCGGTCATGCAGTCGTTTATTCACTTGCCTCACGTGATTCAGGTGGTGGCTCACGGGACGACGAAGTCTTCCATTATCGCGGCGGCGACAGTCGGTGGCGAACGGGTCACCCTCAACGCCGACCTTCGTGTCGTCAGCGACGTGCAATTCCCGTATGCGGTCTTGCATTTCACTGGCAGCAAGGAGCACAACGTTCGCCTGCGGCAGCGTGCGATTGAACGAGGACTCACGCTGAATGAGTATGAACTTCGGGGTGAGAACCACTCGGTTTCCTGTGCGAGCGAGGAGGAGATTTATGCTGCCCTCGATCTGCAGTGGGTGCCACCCGAGATGCGTGAAGACACGGGTGAAATCGACATCATGGCGGCGCATCGAGTGCCACGGCTGGTCGAAGTCGATGAGATCCGCGGCATCTTTCACAATCACACCGTGGCCAGTGACGGCACCGCCACGCTGGAGGAAATGGCCCGGACGGCGAAAGCCCTCGGTTACGAATATTTCGGTGTCGGCGATCATTCCCAGTCGCTGACGGTGGCCAACGGCCTCAGTGAAACACGTGTCCGGCAACAGTGGGCGGAAATCGACGCGCTGAACGCCAGGCTGAAGGGTATTCGCATCCTGAAAGGAACCGAGTGTGACATCCTCAGCGACGGTTCACTCGATTATCCCGATGAACTGCTTGCCGGATTCGATTATGTGGTCGCCAGCGTGCATACTCACTTTCAACTCGCCGAGGCCGAGCAGACGGCTCGGGTCTGCAAGGCCCTCTCCCACCCCGCTGTGACCATGCTGGGCCACGCCACCTGCCGCTTACTGTTGCGTCGTGACGGCATCAAGCTTGACATGGAAAAAGTCCTGCAAACCGCGGCCGCTCACGGCAAAATGATCGAAATCAACGCCCAGCCCAGCCGACTTGATCTCGACTGGACTCACGTCAAGCGAGCCAAGGAACTCGGCATCCCGCTCGTCATCAATCCCGATGCACACAGTACCGGTGAACTGGCCTACGTTCCGTACGGCGTCGATGTTGCCCGGCGGGGCTGGCTGACCCGCGGTGACGTGTTCAACACTCGCTCGCTTTCCGCCGTGCTTAAGGAACTCGCTCGCCGCAAAGCGAGCTGGCTCGGCGGGTGACAATGCCCGATTCCGTCGCTGGTGCCAATGTGTCGTGAAACACTTTGACTGCGACTTAGCTGGGGAGTTCCTCCGCTGAGGAAGAACCCGCGGCGTAGGCTGCCTTCACCTCGGGATCGCCCAGCAAAATCAACGCCCAGATTCCCGCAGGGATTCCCAGACAACAGCAGCCGCTCAGCACAGGCAGCATGGCCAGGACTGCCCCGATTGTTGCGAGCCTCCGGTTTGATAGGCTGAGCATGTTCACGGCCCCGATCAATATGAAGAGGTTGCCGATCACCGCCGCAATGATCAGGAATGGCTGGACCTTAACGGCGGCCTCGCCGATGTCGTCGACCAATTCCTTGAACTTGATTTTGTCGTCCTGGGCTATGTTCGGGTCGGTGTCGATTTGAGCCTTCATCGTTTCCAGCTGCTCTTCAATCGGCGGTTGCGTCAGATTGAACAGGACACCGCCCAGGCCGAAAATGGCCACCAGGATCAACAAAATTGCCGGCGGTAAAAGCCGTGACTTCGTTTGTGCCGGATTCACACGAGGCCGAGCCGCTGGGGATCCCGGATCGTCGTCATACCTCTGGGAAAAGTCATCGCCGTATGCCATGAAGCACCTGGATGTAGAGATGGCAAAAAACCCTGATCAGTAAGTGATCAAGCTGAACACGTCGTAACCTGCGAGCTTGCTGCGGCCTTGGAGGAACAACAACTCGACCAGGAAAGCACATCCGATGACCCGGCCGCCCGCCTGTTCGACCAGCCGGCAGCCGGCTGCCATCGTCCCCCCCGTTGCAAGCAGATCGTCCACCATCAAGACATTCGCACCGGGAGCAATTCCATCTTCGTGCATGTGTAATTCGGCTTCACCATATTCCAGTGCGTATTTCAAGCTGTAGGTTCGGAAGGGTAATTTTCCGGGTTTCCGCAACGGCACCAGTGGCTTATGCAGTTCGAGTGCCAGGGGGGCAGCGAACAAAAAACCGCGCGCTTCCGCCGCCGCGATCGCGTCGATGGCAGCTGTCGTGTAATGTGCCGCCATGCGGGCAATGGCATACTCGAAGGCATTCGGGTCGGCCAGCAACGGCGTAATGTCCTTAAAAAGAATGCCTGGCTTCGGGAAATCAGGAATATCCCGGATATAACTCCGCAAATCCATGGTGCCAGCCTCTGATCTTGGACATGAAACAACCCCGGGACATCGTATCGCCTTCTGGACGAGGGGCAACAATGACTTACACGATCCGGCGAGCTACCGCCGCCGATGCCATTATGATCGCCGACCTGAACCGGGCACTGGCCTGGGAGTCGGAAGCACGGGAACTCGATCCGGACATCGTCGTTCGCGGAGTCCGAGCGCTTCTCGCTGATCCCAGCCGTGGCTTCTACACTGTCGCGGATCAGGATGGTCTTGTGATCGGGCAAGCCCTGATTACCAGGGAGTGGAGCGACTGGCGGAACGGCTGGTTCTGGTGGCTGCAAAGCGTCTATGTTCGCTCAGAATTTCGCAAGGCAGGTGTCTTCCGCCGACTTTTCGAGCATTTACAAGCCGAGGCGCGGGCGAACCCCGAAGTGATCGGTTTTCGCCTTTATGTTGAGCATCGGAACTCTGTCGCCCGCCAAGTGTATCACGCCCTTGGCTTTCACAGCGAGGGGTACGAGATTCTGGGGCTGTCCCTGACCGTGTCTGAGCAAGAGCAAAGCTCAGCTGGGTCGTGAATTTAATCCGAAACAACCACACGTATATCTTTTGAACTCTCGGCTCGGCCCGCTGCCGGGCACCGGGCTGGCCCCAGTCTGGCTGCATCACTGCCCCGACCGGGAATGAGTCAGAATTGCCTCCGTCAACGACCTGCCCGGCGGCCCGTCAGAGCAGACCGCGCCAACGGAATTCATAACCCCGTGTTGCTTCCTGTAAATGTTTCGAGTTATGCTGGAGTCTGGAATCGACTGCAGGAGTTCAGCGATGCGTGAATTGATAAGAGCCGGATGGCTCGCAGCAGGGCTGGGGTTACTGGTCGGGCTCGGCTGTGGCGGCCCCGGTTCGACAGGTGTGCCGGCAACAAGCGAGGCTGATCCCGGTTTGAACTCGACCTTGAACTCGACCGCGTCGGCAACACCGACAGATAGTCCCGCGACGCCGCCCGAACCTTCCTCCCCATCGACATCCGCCACGAACAATTACGGCGAGGAAACCCGACCCGGCCTCTTTACTGCCCGCCAGTTCACGAGCCCGACTTATGCCTGGCGGACGCTACCGACGGCCGTGACCGCCCCGATGCCGGAAACCCCCAGCGTGCCCTCGTCGGTCCCCGAACCAGCCCCGGTGCCTCCGAAGCCGGTGGAGCCGAAACCTGCAGTTCCACCTGGCGAGCCGGAAAAGCCGAAAGAACCGGAGAAGCCGTTCGAGTGGCCGAAGGATGTTAACGGCAAAAACCTGCAGGAGTGGATTGAAGAATTACGAAACCCGGATCCCTCGCTGCGAGAAGTCGCTGTCCGGGTGCTTCCCGCTTTCGGTCCCGAGGCTCGGAAAGCTGCCAGCCGGAAAGTCATGACCATGATCGCCGATGATCCGGACCCCGGTGTCCGGATGGCGGCGATGACCACCGCCGGATTACTGGGGCATGAATCGAAAGACGACATCCGGCCGATGGTCGTGGCCTTACGCAACGCGATCGGAAAGACGGTCAACGGCAGCGCGATTCGCCTTTTTGCCACGCGGGCGTTGGCCACCTACGGCCATGAAGCCGCAGACGCAATTCCCGTTCTATCGAAAATTTATATTGACCCCTGGTGGGAAACCCGTCAGGCGGTTGCCCAGGCTCTCGGGATCATCGGTTCGCCTCAATACGACGATCCGCCGGCCAAAGATCCTCGGACAGGCCAGCCGGTTCCGAAGCGGCCCGCGAACGACACCGCCCAGAAAGTCTTGTTGCAGATGCTTCAGAAGGACGATTGTGCCGCGGTTCGCCTGGAAGCGGTGATGGCCCTCATCAGCATGGGTCCGCCGTATGTGAGCAATCCGAGCGAGTATCTTGCACAAATTCAACCGACGCTGACGGTGATTGAGAGTCGGTTGAATCCGAAAAAAACGGAACGCGGAGAGACCGACAAGACGGTACAAATCTGGCTGTATGTTTTGAAGGTGATGCTGGATGATCGGGCATTTCAAGAAAGCTTGCCGAAAATTGCTGGGTATTTGCAAACGCCGTCACCGCTCGTTCGCGCTCAGGCATTGACGGCGTTGGCAACCCTGGGCAAGCGTGCCGCGGTGCAGGCGGTTCTGACTCAAGTTCGCGATGCCCTTTATTACGAAGAAGAAATTCTCGTGGCTGCCGCCATCGATTGCTTGATGGCGATGGGGACCGACGCCGCCGGACTGATTCCCGAACTCGAGAAATTGAAGGAACGCACTAGCAACAAACGACTGAAGGAAATTGCTGACGAGGGACTGGAAGTGCTGAACGGCAAGAAAAAGTACGAGGACATCCTCAAGGCCCGGCAAAAAGCTGCGGAAGAGGCAATGAAAAAGGCAGCGCTTCCGCCTGAGAAAGACCATGCAAATCCCCCGGAGCCAGAGAAGGCGAACAAGTAACTCCTGGGTCGTTGCTGGCAAAAACCTTCGGGCTGCCGCTCCAGACTTGATCGCTTTCAGACTGCTGACCTTCCCCGAGCCCTGGAGTTCTCTGTACATTAAGGACATTCGAGTTCTAGGGAACAAGCGTACAATCGGCGGGTGGGTTCGTCGCAGAGTCCCCCAGGAGTCACCAGTCATGGCCGAATCGGCACGGAACAGTCGCGAACTGAAGAACGCACTTTCCGCTATTCAGAAAGAATTTGGCGAAGGCGCCATTATGTCGCTTGGGGAATTTTCCGCACAAAACGTCGAGGGAATTTCTACCGGTTCGCTCAGCTTGGACCTCGCTCTTGGCGGTAAAGGGATTCCCCGGGGTCGGATCGTGGAAATTTACGGTGCGGAATCGAGTGGCAAAACGACGATTGCTCTTCACTGCATTGCCAATGTGCAAAAGCTCGGCGGGGTCGCTGCCTTCATCGATGCCGAGCATGCGCTCGATCCGAGCTGGGCCAAGCGAATCGGTGTCGATCTGGAAAGTTTGCTTGTCAGTCAGCCTAGCTACGGTGAAGAAGCCCTGCGAATCGCTGAGATGCTGGTGAAGTCGAACGCTGTTGATCTGATTGTCATCGACTCGGTGGCCGCCTTGGTGCCGAAAAACGAGTTGAACAACGAGATTGGCGATTCCTCGGTGGGCCAGCAGGCCCGGCTGATGAGCCAAGCGCTGCGGATGTTAAATCCGGCCCTCAGCAAGACCCGCACCTGCATCATCTTCATCAATCAAATTCGGCAAAAGATCGGTGTGTTGTACGGCAATCCGGAAACGACCACGGGCGGCCTCGCCCTGAAGTTTTATGCCAGCGTCCGCCTGGAAGTCCGCAAAGCGACACTGATCAAAGATGGGGACGAACCGATCGGCTCAGAATGCAAAGTGAAGGTGGTGAAAAATAAGATCGCCCCGCCGTTCCGGACTGCGGAATTTTCCCTGATGCATGATCGAGGCATCGACTTGGAAGAAGACATTCTGAAAATCGCTGTCGATGATGAGGTGGTGACAAAAAGCGGTGCCTTTTTCAGCTACAAAGAGCAGCGGCTTGGTCAAGGGAAAGAAAACGCCAAGCTTTTCCTCCGGGATCACCCCGGCATCCGCGATGCCATCGTCGCCGAGGTGCTGGCGAAGCATCAAGTCACCCGGAATGGTGCAGCGTTGCCGGTGGCTGATCCTGTCGATGAGGCCTTGCCGGCCGACTCTTCAGCATCGGGAAAGAAGCGGGGCAAAACCGCCTCGACTGAATAAACATCACCATCCACGGGGGGAACATGGACGTTCGCACCCGCAATGCATTTCTGCTGGGCGCAGCGAGCAACTGGCTTGCCTTTGCTGCCACCCTCGCGGTGAGCTTCGGCTTGACCCCGGTTTTAATCGGATCACTCGGCCGACCGCGCTACGATGTCTGGTGTGTCGTTGAATCGATCCTTGCCTACTTCACCTTGCTCGACTTCGGTGTGGCCGCCTGCCTGGTGCGATATGTGGCCCGCCATCATGCCATTCAGGATCGACACGGTTTGAACCGGATGGCCTCGGCGTCACTGGCCGTATTCCTGGTTGCGGCCATCTTGGCCGGATTGCTCGGTGCCCCGATTCTATTCCTGCTGAGTTCAACCCTGGAAGAAAAAGCCGGGACACCTGGCGATGTACTGCCATTTATGGTGCTGATGCTGGTGAATCTCGCCGCGACACTTCCGCTGAGTGTTTTCCCAAGCATACTCGACGGCCTCGAACGCTTCACCGCAAAAAGCCTGACCCGATTGCTCTTCCTGGCCGTCCGCACCGTCGGCATCGTGTTTGCCATTCAAACTCAGCCCGCATTATTTCCTCTCGCTGTGGTCTATACATCGGTCAACTTCCTTGAGCATGCGGTGCTGGCCGGACTGTGTTATCGATTCTTGCCGGGATTGTCTTTTTCCTACCGCCATGTCGATCGGGAATCGTTCCACCTGATTCGCGGTTACAGCACGGATGCGTTTCTAGCAATGCTGGCAGGTCGAATCACGGTGCAAACCGGGGCCATTTTGGTCGGGATTTACTTGCCGGCCGGGCAGGTCACCTTTTTCGCCACGGCGGCCCGGCTGGTGGAATATGCCAAGACGCTGCTGCGAACGATTACCACCACCCTGACTCCCGGCATCAGTGCCCTCGAGGCCCGGAACGATACCGAGGCGATTCGCCGCCTCTTTCTCACCGCCAGCCGCTGGCTTTTATATCTTGCCTTGCCGGTCAACCTCGGTTTGTGGTGGTTTGGCGTGCCCTTTTTCCAACGCTGGGTCGGCGAAGAGTTCGTTCACGGAAGTTACCCGGCCATGGCGATCCTGGCGACAACCGTGGCGATCGGCGTCGCCCAGTCCGTGGCAGCCCGCGTGCTTTACGGCATCGGCTGCTTACGGCTTTTTGCCCGGCTGGCATTACTCGAAGCAGCCTTGAACTTCGCCCTCAGCTGGCTCCTGATTCGCTGGCTGGGGGTGGCAGGGGTTGCGATCGGAATCGCCCTACCGAACCTGCTTTTTTGCGGCGTTGTCATCGCTTTGACATTACAACAGCTGCAACTGCCACCCGGCCGCTATTTCCGGGAGTCGTGGCAGCCGCCGCTTTTGGCCTTGCTGATTCCCCTGGTGATCTGGAGTCTGACCGGAAGATCGGAACCGCAGTGGATGGTCATCGCTTTCGACCTGACCGCTGGCTTGCTGCCTTATGCTGGCCTCGTCGGCTGGCGTGAATTTGCGAGGCGGGATCGGTGCAAGAAAAGCAACCACCCAGGTTCCGTCAATTATTCGGAAACCTGGGCGTTATGGCATTTCCGCCAGCGGATGACTCAGCGACTGGCAGCTACTTTCCGGCGGCCGTGCCGAGGATTTCCGCCACCAGCTCGTCCGCCTCGTACATCACCTTCAACGCTTCGATGATGGCTCGGCTATCCACCGACACGGCCCGGGCAATTTCCTCATCGTAAATGAAATCGAGTACCAGCGACTGAATGTTGCCATCAAAAATCAGACCGACCACTTCGCCTGCCTTGTTGATGACGGGGCTGCCACTGTTGCCACCGATAATGTCGGCAGTCGAGACAAAATTGAACGGCGTCTTGCCATTCAATTTGCCCTGGCGGTCGAGCCAGCGTTGTGGCAGATCAAACGGCGGCCGATATTTGTGCTCCGCGGCTCGCTGATACATTCCGGCCATTTCCGTGTACGCCGGCACCATCTTGCCATCTTCGATGTAACCTTTGACGGTGCCGAAGGCGAGCCGCAGTGTGAAGGTGGCGTCGGGATAAGTCCTTGCTCCGTCCATGGCGTAGCGGGCTTTCGCCAGCGCAGCGTGTGCTTGCCGTTTCGGTTCCTCGACTTCGGATTCATAACGTTTCCGGACTGCACGAGCCTTCGCATCGACCATCCGGGCGAGTTCGATCATCGGATCGTTCGCCGAGTCGAGCGCTGCCTTGCCGCCGTCAAACAACTTTTTGCGGACGCTGACATCCTTCAGTTTCGTCCCAGAAACCAGTTCATACGCTCGCTCTCGTGGTGATTTTCCCGCCAGCACTTTTTGCACGAGTTCATCGTCAAAGCCGTATGTGCCACACAGGAAGGTGAAACCGTCCGCCAGTTTCAGAATTTCGTAATCGTCGTAAATCGGTGAATCGGTGAACAACTGGAACTTGAGCGAATCGAGGCGAGCATCGCCAAATTCCGAGAGGCGTTCCCCGGACGGTTTCGGCAACTCCTCGGCAGCGCGTGCCAAGGTCCGAGCGATGCTGAAAAGCGTGCTATTGAAGCCAGCACCGAACTCATACAGGGTCATGTCCTGAGCCAGGTTTGCCCGAATTTTCTCGGCATTTGCAATCGTTTCGAAGGCCGAGGCGGCGTTCCTCACTTCCGGATCCTTGCTGGCGGCGATGAACGCCTTCAATCGCTCTTCCTCGGCCGCTTTTCGCGCCATTAACTTCGGGTCCAGCAACCCAGCCAGCCCCCCCATCCGTGCCTTGCGGCTGTTCTGAATACCGAATAAATCATCTTGTGCTTTCTGCCGATTCGACTCGGAGCGCTCGGCATACGCTCCCAGGAGCACTTCCAGCCGATTGAGCCGTTGCAACAAATACGGATAACCCGTGTCCCGGAGATACTTCAATTCTGCCAGGGTGTTTTTTCGATTTGTTCGGCCGGGGTGGCCCGAGACAAAGATCAGTTCGCCATCCTGCGAGCCGTTCGGCGACCACTTCAGATAATGCTCGGTTTTGAGTGGTTTGCCATTTTCATAAACCCGGAAAAAAGCTACATCGAGGTTATACCGGGGATATTCAAAATTGTCGGGATCGCCACCGAAAAATGCGGCTTGTTTCTCCGGTGCAAACACGAGTCGGATGTCGGTATATTTTTTGAAGGTGTACAGGTGATATTGGCCGCCCTGGAAGAGTGTGACCACATCGGCACGGATTCCTTGCTCCGGCTTGGCGGCGGCCTGTTCGATTTCCGCGATTTTTGCCTGCCGGGCCTTGAAGGCTTCCTCGGCCGTCATGCCGGGCTTGACTGCCCCAGTGACCTCTGCCGTCACGTCCCGGATCGATTGCAACACGTTCAGTTCCAGCCCCTTCGCGGGCAGTTCCTGATCCCGGGTTTTGGCGTGAAACCCGTCGATTAAGTAATTTTTTTCCGGGGAACTCAACTTTTGCAAATCGTCGGCCGCCACGTGGTGATTAGTCATCACCAGACCATCCGGCGACACGAAGCTGCCAGAACCGCCGCTGTTGAACCGCACTGAAGACTTTTGCACATGCTCCAGCCATTCCGGGGTCGGCTCAAAGCCGTAGCGATCCTTGAGAAGTTTCAGCGGGGGGTTGTTAAACAACCACATCCCTTCATCCGCGAAGGTCACGTGTGTCGGGATCATAGTTGCGATCAGGGCGGCCCCGGTCGCCAACAGTCGGAAGCGATGCGACATGGCCAAGATTTCTCCTGAGGTAACTGGGCCACGGCCGATCCATGGCCCCGAGGATTTCAATAATATTAGCCAGAATCTCCCCTGACGGACAGGATATCCACAGAAGTTCTGCCGCTTCAGGTTACGTTCACTGCACTGCTGAGCAGGCTCACCCGGGGCTCGACATGCTGAGCCGGGGAGTATCCAAAATCAGGAAAAAACTCTACAACCACAGTGGAACATGCCGGATTGTCATGCACTTTTCTCCCCGACTCGCAAGGAGCAAGCAGATGTTAACGATGCCACTTCGTAAACTTTCCCACGGGATCAACCTGGCGGCAGTACTATTTTTCGGGGCGGCGTTCACGCTGTTGCTGATGTCCTGGAATCGTCAGCCGCTCCGTGGCCAAAGTCAGGCGGCAAACACACCTGCCGGTCTGCCCGGAGCCCGGCCGATCATCGATGCCGGCAAATATCCGAGCCTGCAGGCTGCCTTCGACGCTATCCCCAGAGAAGGCGGTGTCGTCCGCATTCCGCCCGGCACGTTCGCCATTCAACAACCCTTAACAATCCGGCAATCCGATGTGCTCATCGAAGGCTCCGGCACAGCGACTCTCATCAAAAATCAGAATGAAAACGGACAGCCTGCCATCCTCATTGCTCACCCCAAGGGAGACAAAGCACCCCGAGACGAGCGACTCTGGCGCGTGCAACTCGCCAACTTCCGCGTGGTCGGCAACCCGAAAAGCGGTCCGGGAATCCACGCTGTCCTCGTCAACGAGATTTTTCTCCACGGAGTTACTGTCAGCTACCACGGTGGCGACGGCATCGTCCTCGACCGCTGCTTCGAGGATCCGCGAGTCGCCAACTGCCTCATTACTTACAACAAAGGCACCGGCCTCGATGTTTCCGGTTGCCACGACATCGTCGTCTCAGGCAATCAGTTCGAAGAAAATCAGGACGCCCTGCACTGCTTTGATGCTTTCAACCTGTGTATGACCGGAAACAATCTCGATGATCACCTCCGCCACGGTGTTGTCATCGAGAACACTTACGGTTCCGTGCTTTCCGGCAACATGATCGAAGAATGCAACGGCACCGCGATTATCTTGGACCGCGACTGTTACGGAATCACTCTCAGTGCCAATGTCATTGCCCACAATGGTGCCGGTATTGATCTGCGCGACGCCCACGGTTGCACTGTCAGCGGCAATACCTTGACGATCAACGCGACGCACGGTGTCCGGGTCGGCCCAGCCAGCGGGCGAATCGCCGTCACCGGCAATACCTTTGCGAACAGCTACATCGGTGATGGCAAGATCATGCGGGGGACAAACGACATGAAGGCAGCAGGCTTGACACTGGAAGGAACAACTGATATTGCCGTTTCCGGAAATGTCTTTGCCAGCGTTCAGCCAAAAGCCGTGGAAGTGATTGGCAAACCGAGTCGACGTATTCTGTTCAGCAATAATGTGCTCACCGATGTGCAATCAGATCATGAATCGCTTAAGGATTCTGTGATTCATTCGCTGATTCTTCCGCAAGCGAAGTAAACGGCGGTGTGATGGCCGGCTCGTGATCGTCCTCCGGACCGTGGCATCCGTGGGCGAGGACGATCAGAATCGCGATGCTGACGATGCCAGCGATGATGATGCCGCCGTTGCTCGGGTTTCTGCGGCAATTGCTTCTGCCCGCAGCGGCGGGGAATGCCGTCTTTGTCAAGGCCGTGGCTCCTGCAAATGTCGATTCAGAAAACGGACCGCGGCTTCGGTCGCTTTAACTGCGTCTTCCCCGAACCAGCCATGACCTTTGCCCGGCATCGGCAACAATTCCGAACTCACTCCCATTGCCCGCAATTTCTCGTGGAACAACTCCGAATGCAGCACCGGCACAATCAAGTCGGCCGTGCCATGAATCAGCAAAAACGGCGGCGTATCCCGGGTGATGTGGTAAAGGGGCGACGCCTGTTTGTAAATCGCCGGGTTCTCGCGGAACAATGCCCCGAGCAGCGGTCGGAAAAATGCCGCCTCAATCCCGGGTGTCCGACAATACAGCGATAAATCTGTCGGCCCGAAAAAGTCCACCACGCAACGCACGCGGCTGGAATGCTCGGGATATAATGTGCCTTCAAATTCGGGGACATTGTGTGCCGTGCCGAGCAGGGCCGCCAGATGCCCGCCCGCCGAGAAGCCGAGGGCCCCGATCCGCTGTGGGTCGATCTTCAACCCGGCGGCATTCGCCCGGAGAAAACGGATCGCCGTCTTTGCATCCATGATTTGTGCCGGGAATTTTGCTCGCGGGGCCAGACGATAACTGATGCTCACTGCCGCAAATCCACGATCCGCCAGAACCTCGATTAAACTGGCTCCCGGAATCCCGAAGCTGACCTCGCCAAACGGTTCCGAAAGATCTTTACGGCTGCCCATCTTCCAGGCCCCGCCGTGCAAGCAGACGACACAAGGGAACGGGCCGCCGTTCTTCGGCCGAGCCAAATCCAACTGCAATTTCTCCCGGCCGTAATCGGCGTACGTCAGGTCGTACTGGCGTTCAATCGGTGTCCGAGGCAACCGCGGGGCCGGCACTGTTTCGGCCGCCGGCAGCGCCGTTGCCAGAACTAGAAGTATCGTGGGGACCATTGCTGCACTTGCCTCGATATCGTCTCTGAAACAGCTTGCAGCTAATTTTACGCCAGCGCACGGCTGTTCGGCACCAGTTTGAAGCTCATCCCAATTATTTCCGCTTTAATACCCCGTGTTCCTCTAGCAACTGCCACAAATGCTCCCAGACGGCCTCGACGGGCAGCGCGGCGACGCCTTGAGTCGCCCAGCTTGAAGCGCAGGCCTTCAAATACGCTAAAGCGTCGTCTCGCAGGGAATCTCGCGCCGACGCTGACTTCACCCGAGACGAATTTCCCGAACCATGGCTTGAAGATGGAACCGATACTCGGGGAGTGTTTGTGCTCGAATTGGCTACCGACCCTGCTCCGACCGGCCGACCATCCAGTGCCTCGTTACATAAAAAATCGGCGCGGGAATTATGACTCCGACGGACATGCCTCAACGTCAGATCTGCAAAATGCCGGCGAAGTTCGTTCGCACGCTGATACAATACTTGCAAGTCCGGATGCTTCACCCGGTATTCACCTGTCATCTGTTTGACGAGTAATTCGCTATCGCTGAATACCTCCAGGTGCTGAATTCCTCGGTCCTTCGCGGCTTCGAGGGCTCGGACCAGGGCGGTATATTCAGCCACATTATTTGTCGCGATACCGATCGGCTGGGCTTCTTCCAGCGCCGGTTCGCCCGGCAGTTGTAAAGTGAATGCATATGCCGCAGGTCCGGGATTGCCGCGTGCTGCACCATCAATGTGGACTGTCGCACACTTCGCAGTCATGGCCGTGTCCCGGAAAGTATCGGACTGTTCGGAAAGGCGGTGAATCATCAGCCTCGCAGCAATTGTAATGGAAAGCGGAGCATGAGCGAACCCTGGGTGCTGATCGAAACATCACGGCGTGGCGGCTGGGTCGCTTTCTGCCGGTTTCCTCCTCCGCCGGGGAAGCTTGATCCCCCCACGTCGAACGAGCAGTATCTTCCAGTCGATCAGGTCCTACTCGATCCAGATCGGCGGCACAACCGCGATCTTGCCCCGGCCATTCAGCAGCTGCTGCTGAGGGCGGGTGTCAGCCCCCGGCAACTTCACGGCGTCATGATCAGCATCGGCCCGGGGAGCTACACCGGCTTACGCGTCGGGGTCATGACTGCGAAGACGCTGGCCTGGGCCACCGGCTGCCGGCTCGTCGCCATCCCGACCTTCTCCATGATTGCCGAGCAAACGCCCCCGCTCGGTGAGTGTGTCGATGTGATTGCCGATGCCCTGCAAGGATTGATCTATCGACAACGCTTTCAGCGCCAAGAAGGACACTGGCACCCGCTTGAGGAATTGCGGATTGAACCAGCCGCTTCCTGGGGCGAACGCCTGATTCGTGACTGGCAATCCGGGACATCCGTTTGCGTGAGCGGTCCGGCGGTCGATCTTTACAACGCTGTAATTCCCGAAGCGATTCCTCGTGTTCCGCCTGAACAGCGGCTTCCAAAGGTCGAGGCGATGCTGGCGGTAGGCCCCCGCTTGACACCCCTCGAGCGCGCGGAATTGCTTCGCTTGGAACCGTTGTACCTGCGAGGCAGCTCCGCGGAAGAAAAAGCGGCAAGCCTAGCCAGGCGATCAGCAGCGGATTGAAGGGAACCAGCCTGATTTCGCTCAGCCATGCGCAGGAAATCAGGCTGTTTCTCAAAAATCCTGGCGGTGGTTACCGTTGGCTCGGCATCGGCACCGGGGTGGCAGCCGGCATCGGGGTGGGCGCAGGCAGCGGTGTGGAGGCGATCGGCGCGGAATACGCTGGCAGGGGGCCTGTCGACACAGGAAAGGTCGGAACTGGCACCGGCTCCGGAACAGCCGGGCTAGCAAAGCACGAAGCACAGCCGGGTGAACCGACAATCGGACCTGCCATCACCGGGCCATCGATGATGGGACCCACGCCACAGCGCAATCGGCATGCCGGCAAACAATAGCCGGACCAGCGACAGGCAAACGGTCGCCAGCAGCAACCAGCAGACAATTGAGCGAGCACCGCTAACAAACACGGATACACAAGAATCGCACGACGCATGACGGGGTGAACCTCCTGATTCCCTGGTAGGCACGGGCAGGAACTGGCCCATGTCCGATCCGTCGGTTCCTGGGGGAGCCCGACCGCCATTCGGGCAGCAAATACGGTAGTCACTCGAGGCGCCTCTGCCCCGCGAATCCACCGTTGACCATTCCTCACCGTCGCACTTGACTATGCGCTATGCTGAAAGAGAGGGCAAAATCGCATGGAAGGAAAAGGCCAAGAAATGCCGAACAAAAAATCCAATATCGCCGATCAGACGACACAGATGGGCTCTGGCAATTTCACCAGAAAAGCCAATTTCCCAGAACCCACGCAATCCCCGCCTTATCCTCGCAAAAACGACCGAGACGATTCTGGCGGTGGGGTCATTGCCCTCAGCAGCCATTCCCGGAATTTGGCTAAAGATCAGGGACAATTGCTGCACGGCGGTGTATATAACGCCGGCACCGGCGGCGGTGGTGGCGGCGGAACCGATAACGAGTCGGTACGACAACATTGTCGGTGGCGGCAGCCCGCACCCATCGACAACAACGCCGTGCCACAATACGCAATTATCAGCAATTTCCGGAACATTTTCATGCCTCCTCGGTCTGGCTCGGGAACTTCCCGACCGTGTCCCTCAGTGATCACGGAAAAACATTCCCTGTGTTCCGCTCATTCCACCCTAGGTTTGCCAGTTCGGCCGAGCAACGCATCCGCAGGGAATTCTCGGCAAATTTGTCAAATTCTGAACCAACTGTAACGATCTGAGAGAACATAGCGGTTATTCCGAGCAGATAATCTAGGACAATTGATGGAATCACAAAAATTCTGCCGAATAAACACCCGCTGAGGGGGATCATGCCATCCGAGGTTACTGATGTCCGTATGAAAGGATTTGCCCGTCGGGCCAGTGTGGACGAAGCGGTCGATCTCATCAGGCAACGTGTTGTTTCTCTGCCTGCCGAGCGATGTTCTTGGTCCAGCCTTGCCGATCGGGTGCTCGCGGAATCGCTCTCATCCCCGGTCGATCTTCCTGCGTTCCCTCGCTCGGCGATGGATGGATATGCCGTGCGCTCGCCAGCGCAACCGGGGCAGGACTACACCATCATCGGCGAGGCCTTTCCGGGCCGACCGTTCGCCGGCGAAGTCTCTCCCGGTCAAGCGGTTCGGATCATGACCGGCGCTCCGATCCCCACCGGGGCGGATTGTGTGGTGCCCGTGGAACAGACGGAATGCTCGCCGACCACGGTCCGATTGAAAGAAACTTTTCCCTCAGGGAAGAATTGCATCCGCGTCGGAGAAGATGTCTCCGCCGGGCAACAACTCCTTCCCGCCGGTCGGCGACTGCGACCGCAAGACCTCGGATTACTCGCCGCCGTCGGTTTGGCTGATGTCGCCGTGGTCCGTCGACCTCGAGTAGCCCTGTATATCACCGGCGAAGAACTGCTGCCACCTGGCTCGATCCCTAGCGGTTATTCGATTGTTGATTGCAACAGCCCGATGCTCATGGCACTCATCGCACGAGATGGCGGAGACGTCCGCGACCTCCGCCGTGTTCCCGATCAGCCCGACGAACTTCGCCGGGCCATCCGCGAATCCGACGCCGATTTATTCTTGATCACGGGAGGAACTTCGGTCGGCAGCCAAGATTATGCCCCGATGATTATTGCTGAACTCGGGGAACTGCCGATCCACGGCATCGCCCTGCGGCCAGCGGCTCCTACGGGAATCGGATTCCTCCCCGAAAATCGACCCGTATTTTTGCTCCCGGGCAACCCCGTCTCCTGCTTGTGCGCGTACGACCTTTTTGCCGCCCGGGCCATTCGCCAACTTGGCGGACGTGACCCCGACTGGCCTTATCCTCGGCACACCGGCATTCTGGCGGAAGACATTCTTTCCGCCAGTGGCCGTGTTGATTACATTCGCGTCATCGAAACAGCAGGAAAACTTTACCCCATCCGTGCGGGAGCCTCAAACCTCAGTTCAACTGTGCTTGCCACGGGATTTCTGCTGGTTCCCGCCGAGCGTGACCGGCTTCTTAAAGATGAATCACTGACCTGGTTCGCCTACGATCTTCATGCTTTCCAGGGGAAGGATTGATGCCGAGAGAGGTTCCCGAGCGAGGTGATGAAAATCGCGGGCCGGAAAACCTCGCCGATGTCCTGGCCCGCTTATTCACTGCCCGCGGGTGGGGCCGAAAATCAGAACGGGTACGACTGGAACAGGCGTGGCAAGACACCGTCGGTGCCGAACTTGCCCGGGAAACGCGACCGGGCCGGCTCCGCCGCGGTGTGCTGGAAATTGAGGTGCGAAACGGCGTGCTGATGCAGGAACTCGCGCAGTTCCGTAAACGGAAACTTCTCGCGGCCCTCCGCGAACGCTTGCCCGGCATGACCCTGGCCGACTTGCGGTTCCGTGTCGGAGTCTGGTAAACCGAGGTGCTGGTTTGGCATCGGAGGGGCAGCAAGCACGCTGCCTTCCCTTCGAATTCGCTGGCAGTGCGGCCGCTCAAGCCTTGCCGATTGCCCGATGCTCATCCGGGTAGGCTCTTAGTAGTGTTTGCCTTGTCTTTTGCGTTTCCCGAGCCATTAACCATGCAGTCGGGCCGAGCACCAAGGCGGTGCCGACAATCGTGGTGGCCGTCACCGTTTTCCAGCCGATGGCGGCCTCGAACAGCATCACCATTACCACCTGAGACAGCCCGACCACGGAGACTTTTGTCGGAGAGCCTGAGCGAAAGGCCAGCGTCAAAAAAATTTGCCCCACCGTGGCGGTGGCTCCCACCACCAGAAGCAAACCGAGAACTCCCGGGTCCCGCAAGCGGTCGATGCCGGTGGTGTGATCGAAGAGAAAATACGCCATCCCACAAAAAATCGTGGCGACTCCAGAAAAATGAACCACCACCCCCAGCGACGAAACCCCCCCGATCCGATTCAAGCCTAGCATCGCACAGGCCGTAAAGACCGAAGCAGCGAGTGCCGACCAGGCCGGCAGCGACAACCCGAGATACAGCGGCTGATCCGCAGCGGCTGCTACACCGCCTCCAAAGAGCAAGTCCGGTTGCTGAGTCAGCACCACCCCCGTCACCGAGCAGGCGACAGCTCCCCAGACCGCCCAGGTCGGCCGTTCCCCGGCCAACGGCCACGACAATAATGCCACCCAGATCGGGGAGGTATTTTGCAACGTTAAGACATCAGAAACCGGCAGCCGCGTTAATGCATAAAACGTCGCCACCATGCTACAACTGCCAGCGATACTGCGAATCCACAGGACGCGTGGGCCAAGAAATGCCAGCCGCGCACCGACGACACATGCCGCCAGAAAGGCAAACACCGTCGCCAGTCCGCTCCGTGCCACTGCCACCACTTGCCAATCGCAAAGCGGCCCCAGGGCATGCGCACTCAACCCCATCACGCTGAACCAGAAACAGCCGCTGAGCATCCATACATACGGTCGAATCGCATTGCTTACCATTCCGCTATCATAGATAAAGGTCAAGGAAAGACTGATGAAAGTCGGCACACTCCCGCGGGAGGCCACCCGATGAATGCCGGTAACGAGGTCGGTCCGTTCTATCCATCGGGAATCTGGGAAGGATTCTGGGAGCAAAAGCATTATGGCCGCCAACCGATGCAAGAGTTTTATCTCGATTTTTCCCCCGACGGCAGCATTCAAGGCCACGGGATCGATGTTGTTGGCCGCTTTGTCATTTCCGGAAACTATGATCGACGTTCCGGCAACATCAACTGGATCAAGCAGTACCTCGGGAAACATCAGGTCTACTACCAGGGTCAACCGGATGGAGAAGGTTCGATTCTCGGTTTCTGGAGCGTTGCCAGCGAATTTGGCGGCACGTTATACCTCGACCGCGGGGCTTTCGCTATTCGACCACGTCTCGCCAAACCTGGGGGCGAAGAACCGATTCAAGAATTGCCACTCTGACTTACGTTCGGATCGGCTCGGGCCAAGTGAATTTTTTCTATCCTCGATGATTGACGACTCCACTTTCTTCAAAACTCCCGGTTGATGCCAAGCAGGGGTCGGGTACGATAGGAGGTAGCGCTGCCCGGGGATCTCGAGTTTCTGCGACTCTTAAATAAGGCACCCCCCCAAGTTCGCACTTTCTGGAGCGACAGTGATGACACCGAACAACGGCAACCCTTCCGCCAAGCCAGTTCCGCGATCCAATCTGGCTGCCAGCGCTGGAGAGTTGAATGAATTTTTGCAACACCTTCGTGGAAAAACACCTCAGGAAATTCTCGGAGCGATTACTCAAAGCGGCCTGGCTCGTGCCTTCGTGCAAGCTACCATCGGGGCGGTTGTTCTGGTTGTTGTGTTCACGATCGTTCCGTTCCTAATTGCGAAGCAATTCCCCGCCACGATGGAAACTTCCAGCAATGCCCCCGTTACCGCCACAGCATCCACGCCCACACCTGGTCCGGCGACCAACCCGAACCCGAATTCGAACACTGCCGCGGCCACCGCGACAGTATCCAGCGGCTCTGGCGCAGCCAGCACACCCGCTGGCAAAGCTTCGGCAACGGAGGTTCTCGATAAACTCGGGGAAAATATCACAAAAACCAGCAGTCCGAAGGTGAATCCGCTGGACAAAAAGGATGACGACTTGTTCAAGGAACTGAATGGAAAGTAGCCCCGCTGCCTGACGCTGCCTGCCGACTGGATCGTCTCTCATGCAATCGCTTTCATTCAGGATTCATCACGCGGCTTACGCCACCGCTGGGTACCTGTTCTGTTGGCAGATCCTTGTCTGGTTGTTCTGGCTGATCGGCTGGCCTGGCCTCGCTGGCTCGATTTCGCTTCTCGGCTGGGTCGGGCTGTATCTCATTGGGCTCGCCTGGGCGACATTTGCGGTCGAACGAGCCGCCCAGCGCCTTGAAGCCCGACGGATGCCCACGGGGGTCCAGCCACTCGCCACGTCTCTCGTCAGCGTCGGCGGCAGCGCTCGACCTGCTGACCAGCGATTGTGGAATCCACTCGATCCGGCGGCCTGGTATTATGGCCGACGTGCCCAGCGGCTTCGCCAATCCCTCGCCACCCTTGGCGGCTACACACTGCTGTTCATGCTGGTTTATCTTCTCCTGCAGTTGTGGCTGTGGGGATCCGTCGAGCCATATGAACTCCCCGCGGGCGGCGGCCAGGAACTGATACGCCAAACCGTTCAGGTGCAAAAAATCATCAAGAAAAAATATGTGATCAACCCCTTCAGTTCGATCCTGTTCCACCCCCCGCCGATCGATCAAATTCAGTTGCAACTGGATCAGGAAACGCAGAATCTGTACTCGGTGGGACAGGGTGCCGACGATGGTGCCGGCTTCGGGCAGGGCACGGCCAAAGGCAAGGTCCGCTTCATCCGCTTGCAACATCCCGATCGTTACTGGGATCGGAATTTCGGCATCGGCGGCGACCGCAACATGTTGGCGGAATATCATCTGCGAACAAAACAAAAAGTCGCCGAGGAAACGGAATACATCCCGATCTCTGCATTGGCGCAATTCCCCCCCAAGAAAAGTCCGCCGCTAGTCTACATCGCCGGGGCACAGACGCTGAATCTTTCGGCCTCGGAAAAGAAGATCCTGAAGGAATACATCCACGATCGCCACGGTATGATCCTCGGGGACAACCTCGGCGGCCCCGGGTTCGGTCACCACTTCTTCGCGGTCATGAAAGAAGTGACCGGCGTCGATCCGGTGCCAATCCCCCGCGACGACCGCATCCACCGTCTGCCCTACCGTTTGCCGGAACTGCCGATCGTTGTCGCCCACGGCGGCACCGTGCCCTATGGCTGGAACGTCAACGGCCGCTGGGCGGTTTACTATCACCCGGGTGCCCTCAGCGACGCCTGGCGTGATGATCATGCCGGGATCAAAAAAGAGGTCTATGAACTTTGCTATCAGCTTGGTGTGAACATCATTTTCTACGCTCATCGGGAGTACAACACATGGCTGCAATCCCAGCAACCGTGATCCGCAGAACGGCCCGATCATTGCCGCCGGTGTTCAGGGATCGATCGTTGTCGGTCGCGCTGACAGTTGCCGCCCTCGTGTCAATCCAATCGGTGTGCCTTCAAGCCGGTCCGCTCGATGAACTGCCCCTCGATCGCTGGGCCAAGCTTCGCGAAGCCGAGCGGTATCAAATGAATATCGCCGAGAAGTTTTTCCGCGAGCGGCAGTGGAAAATCGCAGCAGCGGAATACGAAAAATATCTCAAACTGTATCCGGAAGGTGAAGGATCAGCATACGCTCAATTGAAGTGGTCGCAGTGCTTGGCTCACGAACGGCAACTCCACACCGCCATCCGCGACGGCTATCAGACGCTTCTCGATTACTACCCCGACAGTCCGGAAGCGCCGATTGCTGCTTATCTGATCGGCCGGACGTATTTGCAGATGGGGGATTTGAGGCAGGCAAAAGCCAGCCTCTCGAAAGCGATCGCGACTTATCCGAAGCATTTTGTCGCGGTCATGGCCCGAATGGATCTGGTCGAGGTTGCCAGCAAGGAAAATGATGCCGCGACCCGGCTCCGTCTGCTCCGCGAACTGACCTACGATGTCGATCGCACCAAGCAAACAAGTTCTGAATGCATTCACGCGGGTCGGCTGTTGTGCCAGCATTATTTGAGGGAAGGCGACTTTGCCGAGGGGCTGAAAGCGTTGGCGACCACCACGAACGCCGACAGCTTGGTCGAGCACATGATGCGAAACGATCTCGGTCGCTTGCCGCAAACCCTTCACGAATTAAGTTCTGCCAAGGAAGAAGCACTGCGACAACGCGGCGAACGGCTTGCCAGCGCCGCGGTGCAATGGCTGAATCAGCAAGCCGCAGCGCTCGGGAACGATCCCGCGAAGAAAGATCTGCTGGTCCGCACCTGGTTTGCCATCGCCGATGTTTGGGGCAGTGCTGGCCAACGCGACAAACAGAAAGCCACCTACGAGGAAATGACCAAGAACCTTGGAGCGGATGATACGCTTCTCAGCCGGATTGCTCAGTGGTTCAAAGAAAATAATCAACGTGAGCAAGCTCGAGCGACCTACGCCAAGTTTAAAAATCAGCTAGAAGGCCAGCATCAGATTGCCTGGAGTTACGTTGAAGAAAATGCTCATGACAAAGCGGTGGAAATTTATCGCAAGTTGGCGATCCAAGATGAGAAACAGGTCGGCCGCTGGCTTAGTCAAGCAGCGCTGGTCTACCGCTATGCCGGAAAGCCGGATCAGGCGATCGCGATTTATCGGGAATTGCTCACCGCCGACGCCCAGCGTGCCGGGACCTGGCACTGGGAAATAGCGGAAACACTCTTTTACGCCAATCGCTGGAAAGAGGCGATCACTGCATACCGAGGAACGGAGTACTTTCCGACAAATTATTTCCGGATGGCTGCCGCCCACCGTCGCCTGAAGCAGTTCGACGAGGCGATCGCTTTGTATCGGCAAATCCTTGCGGGATATCCCGCGGAAGCGGCCGAAGCACTCTTGCAAATCGCTTTTACCCACGAGGAAGCAGAACAAAAAGAGCCAGCGATCAAAGTTTTCAAACAAGTGTGTGATCGCTTTCCGAAATTAGCACAAGCCAGTCGCGCTCACGCCCATTTGAACGAGAAATATAAAATCACCGTGACACTCGGGGGTGCCAAGGATTAAATCCGTCGGCGAGGGCAATGGCAGGCAACCAGCCCTGGCTCCGGGGGCAAACTCAGGAGCTACTTGCCCCCTATGAAACTGTCGTAACGGTGGGCTACTGATGTCACTGCTGCTTTCGTGGATTGTTGCTCAGGAATCTCCGATCAATTCCGTGCTCCCCTGGCGGGAGGGGCCGCGATTCCTTGAACTCACCGCCAGCCAATGGCTAGGATTATTCCTGCTCGGGGTCGCTGCCTGGCTGATCGGCGCGCTCGGACAGTGGCTGCTGGTCCGCGGCGGCTGGGTCGTCGTCGAGCGGACGTCCTCGGTGTGGGATAATCAAATTGTCGCCATTCTCCCCGGCCCGCTCCGCTGGCTGATTGGCCTACTGGCCTTTGAACTGGGCAGTTCACTGCTGGACCTCGCACCCGAGGCTCAACAACCCCTGTCGCTGCTGGTTCGCAGCTTACTCATCGTCGCCGCGACGATTCTCGCCTCACGGCTGGTGGGCGTGCTCATCCAGGGGCTGGAATCGTCACTGATGGAGCGGGTGACGGATGACAATCGTCTCCGCTCGATTCGTACCCAGATCGCGATTCCGAAGGCGGTTCTCCGCTTCGTGGTCATTCTGCTGGGAATCGCCCTGATTTTCCTGCAATTTGACGTGGTCCGCAGTGTCGGCATGAGTTTGCTCGCCTCGGCTGGCATCGCCGGCATCGTCATCGGCTTGGCGGCACAGCGGGTCGTGTCGAACCTGCTTGCGGGGGTGCAAGTTGCCCTGTTTCAACCGATTCGCATCGGCGATGCCGTCGTTGTTGAGGGGGACTGGGGCTGGATTGAGGAAATCGGCCTGACCCACGTCGTCATCAAGATCTGGGATCTGCGACGACTCGTGGTTCCGGTCAGTTTTTTTCTTGACCGGCCCTTTCACAACTGGACCCTGGGCTCTTCGGACCTCCTGGGAACCGTTCTGCTTTATGTCGATTACACCGTGCCGGTGGAGGCTGTTCGGGAGGAACTGGCCCGATTTCTGGAACATCATCCCCTCTGGGATCGGCGTGCTCAGGGTGTCCAGGTCACGAACCTGACCAGCGACCACGTCGAGCTACGAATTGTGGTCAGTGCGGCTCACGGCAGTGCTCTGTGGGACCTCCGCTGCCAGGTTCGAGAACGGATGCTGGCCTGGCTGCAAACCGTCGGGCAGCCGCATCTTCCCCGCAACCGGGTGGCACTGGTCGATCGCCCCGATTCGCAGAAAATCCCCGATTGACCCCAGCCGTATTTCCAGGTACATCCGCTCGATGCTGGGCCGTCCCTGGCTTGGTACGAGGGATCAAACATGCGGCGGCGGAATGCGATCATCACCAGCTTGCTACTTCTGATCACGGTTGCAGCAAGCGTCGGCGGGCTCGGTTACGCATTGAAAACAGTCCCCGCCTTCTATCACGACGCCCAAGAAGGGCTGGCCTGTGATCCGATGGCTGCTGCCGCCGTGGTGACCCGCTTCGGGGATTTGAAAAACGACATTCGCTCGAAAACCGAGTGGGGTGCGACCTTCACCGATGCCGAACTCAACGCCTTCCTTCAGGTGCATCTTGGTCAGGAAGGAGGCTTCGCCTCGGTGGTGCCCCGGGGTTTCCATGCCCCACGGTTGCGGATCCTCGGCGATCGAATCTTTCTCGCCGCCCGCTACGGCAGTGGCTTCTGGAGCACGGTTCTCTCGATGGAAATGAAGCTGTGGCTTGTCAAGGATCACACCAACCTGGTCGCTCTGGAATTGTGTGGTGTGCGTGCTGGCATCTTGCCTGTCGGCACGCAATCCATCCTCGATCGGATCAGTGAAGCGGCCCGAGAATCGAATATTGTGATCACGTGGTATCGGCACAACGGAAATGCTGTCGGACTGTGTCATTTTTACGCCGATCAACCTCGGCCCACCACGCAAATCGCCCGGTTTGTTGCCGCCGATGGGAAATTAACGATTGCTGGTCGATCGCACTTGGAACTGCCGCAGGCGGTGCCGGTGGTTGTCGGGGCCGAAATCGATTAAACAGGCGTAATAATGCAACAACAGCCATCGTCGCCAATCCGAAATTCGATTCGCGCTCGCAAGCGTTGGCCGGAGAGCCGGTACGAATCCGCTCCGACTGCCTCATAGTTACCGTGGTCCCAGCGAAGCACACGACCGCGATCGCCTGACAGCGGTCCTTCGTATTCCAGGTAAACGCGTCGATGCTCCCGATTCGGTTCGGCGGGGATACTTTTGCCGACGGCTGGTTCCTGCCAGAGCCGCCAGGCGAGCAGCCGATCTCCGACGTCGAGCAATAAATCCCAGTGTAAGGCTGGCCAGTCATGCTCCAGAATGACATAGGCCGGCATGATCATGAACTCCTGGAACAATCTTCGGGGATGGATTCACAGCTAGGAGCAAATTCTTCCGATGACCCACGAGATAGCAACGACGCCGATCCGAGTCGAACTGCGGGAGTTTACCCCCGATCTGGTTTCATCCGATCTCAGAAGCGCGTCATTCTTACCATCCGACGATTCCACGATATTCCTGTGCTTGGCTCGGATTACGACGGATCTTGTCGACTGGGCCCGGACGGTCAACCTTCTTCGTGGCGATGAACTGTCACGGTTGCAGCGTTATCGCCATCCCCGGGCTCAGACACAATTTTTGGCGGCCCGAACCGTACTGCGAACGATCCTGGGACACTGGCTGAAGCTGTTGCCAGGCCAGGTGCCGATCCAGACTTTGCCCGGCGGCAAACCGATTCTCGGGCTCTCGGAGGGTTCTCGGCACTTCAATCTGTCGCATAGCGACGGGCTCGTGGTGGTGGCCCTGGCCCGACGGCCAGTCGGTGTGGATGTTGAAGCAATTCGGCCGCTACCGTCAGCGGCAGGGCTGGTGCAGCGCTTTTTTGCTTTGTCGGAACAGCAGCAGTATCAGCAACTTCCGGAAGAGTTAAAAGTATCCGGTTTTTTCCGAGGCTGGGTCTGTAAGGAAGCGATTTTGAAGGGAGTCGGCTGCGGAGCCTGCGGGCTTGACCATTGTATTGTCGATCTCGATCCCCGCCGTCCCGCCGAGATTGTTCGTCTCAGCGGCCCCGTTGCCGAAGGCGGGATCGACTGGTCGCTGGCGCTCCACTCGCTTCCCCCACATTGGTTGATTGCCGTGGCTCATGCCGACGCCCGACCACTCATCATCCGATAAATCGCATGCCCCCAGTCTTTGACCACCACAAGATTCTATACTGAATGCAACACCGGAAATATCGGTAGCGGGGTGGACAACCTTTTCCCAGTGCTGCTAGAGAACATCGCTTGCGAGTCGCATCGTTCGAGCCAGGAACCGCGATGGCTGAACCCTATACGATCGTGATCGGGCTGGAAGTTCATATTCAGTTGCTGACGAAGACAAAGCTGTTTTGCGGCTGTCGGAATCAGTTCGGGTTGCCGCCAAATTCGGCGACATGCCCGGTTTGCCTGGGTTTGCCCGGGGCATTACCCGTGATGAACCGGACCGCATTTCGGCTGGCACTTCGTGCTGCCCTGGCATTGAACTGCCAGATCGCCCGCTTTACGAAGTGGGACCGCAAACAATATTATTATCCAGATCTGCCGAAAAATTATCAGATCAGTCAGTACGATCTGCCGTTCAGCCACGATGGTTGGCTGTGCATCAACGTGCATCCAGATCCGAAGAAGGGGTATACACCCAAGCGGATCGGGATCATCCGGGCACACCTGGAAGAAGATGCCGGAAAACTGCTTCATGATGAGTCAGGCCGCGGCGGGGACAGCCGGGTCGATCTGAACCGAGCCGGCACACCGTTGCTGGAAATTGTCACGCGGCCGGACATGAATACCCCGGAAGAAGCCGTGGCCACGCTCGAGGAAATCCGCTTGCTCATGCGGGAACTTGGCGTCTCGGATTGTGAGATGCAAGAAGGTAGCCTTCGCTGCGATGCCAACGTCAACCTGCATATCCCCCGACCGTCGGAAGCGAACGGATATGCTGCCACTCCGATAGTCGAGATCAAAAATCTGAACAGTTTTCGGGCCGTCGGTCGAGCCATCCGCTACGAAGCGGCTCGACAATACCAGGTATTTCTCGAGGACCCCGAGCATTACCGGATGGAAAAACGGCGGAAAACCACGGCCGGCTGGGATGATGATCGTGGCCGAACTGAGGTGCAGCGGCACAAAGAAGAAGCCGCCGATTACCGCTATTTTCCCGACCCCGATCTGGTGCCGGTCACGGTCGCCGAGGAACTGCTTGCCGAAATCCGCCACGAGATGGGGGAACTCCCCTCCGAACAACGACAACGCTTGCAACAGCAATACGGCCTGTCCCCCTACGATGCCGAGTTGCTCACGAGCAAGGGCCGGGCGATGGTCGCCTACTTCGAAGGGGTTGCGGCCCGCCTCGGCGATGGCAAACAAGCCTGCAACCGGATTAGCGACCTGATCTTTCCGGTCCTCAGCGAAGCCGCTCAATCGATTTCCGAGTTTCCGATCCCGGCGGCGATGTTTGCCGACTTCATTACGGCCACCGCTTCACTGAGTAAGATGGATCGACTGAGCCTGTTCACTTTGATGCGTGAAGAAGGTATCGGCATCGCCGCGGCGATGGAAAAAACCGGAGTGAAGCCGGCAGCCGTCAACGAAGAAGTGATCCGAGCCGCAGTCCATGCCGCAATTGCCAACAATCCGAAGGCTGTCGCTGATTTCAAGGCGGGAAAACATGCTGCTGTCAATAAAATCAAGGGAGATGTCATGAAGGCGAACAAAGGTGTGCCGAACGAACTGGTCCAGCGGTTACTGGATCAGGAACTGGCAAAACTGCCGGGAGAGCTTCCGCAGCGACATTGAATGCCGTTCCCGCGTGCCGAGTCTGCCGATGAGCGAAACTCTGGTGGCAAGAGCCGAGGCGGCCTTTCTCCCGGAAATCCTCGCTAGCTATACCGACGATGGCCCGCGATTGATGCTGGCAGATTATCTGGCGGAATCCTTAAATGCGGCGGCCGCTGCGAGAGCCGAATTCATCCGGATACAACTCGCGCTGGCGCGTCTGTCGCCGGATCATCCACGCTGGCCGGAACTGACAGCCCGGCAAACCGACTTATTGCAGGCGTATGAGGCAGACTGGGCGGCACCGTTGGCTGGAATCGCCACCGCGGTAGAGTTCCGCCGCGGTCTGCTCGACAGCATTGCCATCGACGCCCGCCGGTTCCTCGACCTCGGCGTCGAACTGTTTCGCCTCGCTCCGATCCGACGGGTGCGGTTGCTTGACGTTCGGGACTTCTGCCAGCGAATTGCACAATGTCCTGCTTTGGCACATCTTCGTGAACTCGATTTATGTGGCAGCGATCTGGGAAGCGGCGGCCTGGCGATGTTGCTCCGTTCGCCTTACCTGACCCGGCTCCATCATCTCGATCTCAGCTTCACGGGGCTTGACGATGCTGCCATGTTGCTTCTGGCACGAACCCGATCACTCCCCCGACTTCGCCAGTTGTTGATGACCGACAACGGCGCGATTACGGGTCAGGGGATAAGAATGTTGTCGACAGGACGATGTTTCCCCAGCCTCGTCTCGCTCGATCTTGCTGGGAACGCCGTCGACGAGCTGGGGGTTCAGGCCCTAGTGACGAGCCGAGTGTTTCCTCGACTCCGTCAGGTTCAGATTCATGCGAATCCGCTCGGTGATGTCGGGGTCGCGAACCTGATAAACAGCTCGCGGTTTTCCTGGTTTATTGATGGTCATGGCGGCATCAACTTGCGGCATACCCGGATCAGCGCCACTGGAGCGATTTCCTTGGCGTCTTCCCCGAGCCTGCGTCGAGTCATCCGGCTTGATTTGTCGGGCAACAACCTGGGAAACCGGGGGCTGGCAGCGATCGCTTACTCGCCTCATCTGCCCAGGCTCCGCCATCTCAGCGTTTGCCAAGCTGAGATTTACGATGACGGGGCAGCACTCCTTGCAGATTCGCCGCTCATGCGCCGGCTGCAGCGTCTCGACATTACCGAGAATTACCTCAGCAGCCAGGCGATCTCCTGGCTGTATCTGAAACGGAGAAACTGGAAGACTGTGCTCGAAACCTGGGGCAACGCGGCCGCGTCCGAGATGACCGGCATCACAGGTCCTGCTGATGACGAGAGTCGACTTCCGGAGGCGGCCCGCTTCGAGCAACTTCGCCGCCGATATCTTCCCGAGGCATTCAGGTCTGAGCCTCGCCCGCGGCCCGTTAACCTGCCAGAATCTCAGGATTGAATTCGTGACGCCAATCAGATAACCCTCTCGGACTAGGGCTGGCTTGCGGAGCCGCCGTGGATCTCTATAATTCCAGAAAATTTCATCCATGATGATTCCGAGAGCTAGCGAAATGGCCGATTCTCCCCCAGCCGAGTCGCGCCCGCTGTATCGGCGGGTGCTCCTCAAACTTTCGGGTGAAGCATTCGGCGAAGGCGGTAAAGGCAGTGGGATCAGTCTCCGCGAAACGCTCGACATCGCTCAGCAGTTGAAGCGGGTGATGCAGATGGGTGTACAACTGGCGGTTGTCGTCGGGGGCGGCAACATCCTTCGTGGTGCTCAGTTCTCTGCCGGTTTGAAGACGATCAAGCCCGCCACGGCGGATCACATGGGAATGCTGGCCACCGTTCTGAACGGCTTGGCCTTACAGGATACCCTGGAAACGCTCGATATTGAAACCCGGCTTCTTTCCGCGATCCCGATGGATACGATCTGTGAGCCATACATTCGCCGACGTGCGATCCGACATCTGGAAAAAGGCCGGGTCGTGATCTTGGCCGGAGGCACCGGGAACCCGTTCGTCACCACCGACACCGCGGCGGCACTGCGCGGGCGTGAACTGGGTGTGGACATTTTGATGAAAGCGACCCGCGTCGATGGCGTTTTTGATTCCGATCCCGAGAAAAATCCATATGCGGAAATGTATCCCCGCCTGACTTATCAAAAAGTCATGCACGATCGGTTGAATGTCATGGACTTCTCCGCATTTGAGATGTGCTCTCAGGTGAAGTTGCCGATTCTTGTCTTCAATTACACGCGGAACGGTGCCATTGAAGACGCCGTGGCGGGCAAAGTTATCGGCACACTGGTGACCGCTGAGTGAGTGACTCCGGCTTCGCCAAAAACTGGCGATGCAAAAATGTTGTATTTCCCCCTTGACCCGAGAGTGTGGTCATGACGACGCAGCAGATTCTAAAAGATACGGAAGAACGCATGGAAAAAGCGCTCGATGTCTTCCGCAATGAGCTTAAAGGCTTGCGGACGGGTCGAGCCAGTCCGGCCATGCTCGATGGGATCCGCGTCGATTATTATGGCTCTCCCACGCCGATCAAACAAATCGCCAACATTACGACGCCCGACCCCCAATCCATCATGATAAAACCGTTCTCTGCGGAAGATCTTAAGGAAATCGAGAAAGCCATTCGTGCTAGCGACCTGGGCTTGGCTCCGAACAACGATGGCAAAGTGATCCGATTGAGCATTCCCCCGATGAGCGGTGATCAGCGGAAAAAAATCGTCCAGCAACTCAAGAAATCCGCGGAAGCCGCCAAAGTGGCGTGCCGGAATATTCGCCGCGATTCCAACAAGCACTTCGACGATGCCGAGAAAGCCGGAGAAATGACCGAGGATGAACGCGACAAGGGCAAGGAAAAGGTGCAAGCCTTGCTGAAATCGTTTGAGGCGAAAGTCGACGATCTGGCTGATAAAAAGTCGAAGGAAGTCCTCGAAGGTTAAGCCACACAGCAGCCTCTGTACCCGGAGAATCTCCGTGCCTGACGAGCGAGTACGCTTGCAACAAGTTGCCGAGAAGCTGCGAATCGGCCACTATCACAGGCATGTGCTGCTTTGTCTGGGGCCGGATTGTTGTTCACCGGAAGTTGGCGAAGCCGCCTGGAATACCCTCAAGACGGAACTGAATCGGCACGGCCTCTGTTCGGGCACTGGCCAGCAGGTCTGCTACCGCAGTAAAGTCGGCTGCCTTCGTGTTTGTTTGGCCGGCCCGATCGCCGTTGTCTATCCCGAGGGGACGTATTATTACGGTCTGACGGCGGAACGCATCCCGGAATTTGTGCAACGCCATCTCATCGACAATCACCCGATCGATGACTGGATTTTTGCCCGCAATCCGTTGTCGCTATCCCCCGCGATGATTGTCGAGCCGGGTTCTGCTTCCACTTGACGAATCCAGCCCGCGAGGGTGCGCCGGGCCAGACCCGGACTCGCCCCGCTCAAATGTTCCCCCAGCCAGCCTTGCCAGATATCGCGTGGTCTCCAGAATCGCTGAGTGAATCGGGAGGCCGCGACCGGATCGCTCGGGGGCCGAAAACCGACACAGCCAGCGGCAGGGCGATGACAGCGATCCACTGTACCAAGAAGCGTCGTGCCCAGGCCAAGTGTCAGAAGATCGAGGCGACTTCCCAGGGCAAATAAACCCCGGTCACACGCGCGGATAGCTCGCGAAAGATCGTAACTTGGCGATAATCCCGAAGCGACGAAGACAGCGCTGGTCACTGTCTCCCCGGCCGCGGGGTCGAGTTGCTCAAGAGCGTATGCGGCAATTGCCGTCCCCGCGGAGTGAGCCAAGACGTGAAGGGCGGCATCCGGCTCATCCTGACGAAGCTGTCGAATACGCGCTGCCAGGCGCTCGGCCGAGCGGCGATGATGGCTGGTTCGCCACAAATCGGCAAAGCAAAACACGGCCCACAGTCCCTGTTGCCAGACAAATGCTTCGATTCGATGCGGCAGCCCCGCCCAGCGTAACCCCCAGGGCCAGCCATTCCGGACCAGGACGACATCGTTGATTCCGCAGATGATCAGGATTGTCCCGTGATTCACCGGGCAAATTCCTCGCGGAGAAACGCCTGGGTCGATTCCCAGAGATCGGCGGCTCGTTCAAAATCAACGGCCATCGCCGTGACCTCTTTCCGAGTGACTATTTCCGGGGGCAGTCGGGATTCCGCCAAAGGGTTGACTGGAATCTGATAGGCTCCCATCCCGCTCAGCATCGTTTCCGTGCTCGGTCGGAGTAAATAATCGACCAGTTTTCGGGCACCGGCCAAATTCGGCGACCCAGCGACAATGGCCACCGTGTTCGGGATGAACAGCGTCCCCAGCCGGGGATGCTCCGGATGTCCCTCACGATCGGGGAAAATTAAGGCAACGGGCTTGCCAGCTTTGAGTTCCAAAATCGCATCGTCGGTGTCAGTCCAACCGAGGGCAAATCGGCCTTCCCCGACGCCTACGGCCACCGGCTTATTCCCCGCGACAATCTGCATCCCGTTCGCCTTTAACGCTCGGAAATAATTCGCAGCCGTTTCCGGACCCAGCACTTCAAAAAGGCAAGCTGCATGTGTCGCGGTCGTCCCGAACTGCGGCTTCGCCATGGCCATTTTCCCCCGCCACTTCGGGTCAATCAAATCAAACATCGACTGTGGCCGCTCGGCAGGAGGCACTAGCTTCGTGTTCACAATGATCACCCGGGCTCGCTCGGCAAAGGCTTGAAACAGATGCTTTGGCCCACGAGACCAGCTGGGATAACTCACGGTGGCGGGGCTTTCGTATGGCTGATAAATCCCGGCTCGCGCCAACCGGATCGTCCCGAGAATTTCGTTATTCCAGTGCACATCGGCCCGGGGCCGAGTTGCTTCCAACTGGAGCTCTGCCACCAATGCGACGGATTTATTCGCCTCGGTGTCATACTTCGGGGCGATGCTCAATCCTGTTTCTTTTTCAAACTCGGCGAAGCTCCGCTCCGCGGCATGCCGATCCTGAGCGCAGTAGACAACAACTCGCTCACTCGACCGCCAACAACCACTCGCCAGGAGCGTCCCACTGATCACAAACCCCAACAGCCAGTGGCTAGATTTTGAAGATCTCACAGACATTCCCCCGGAGAAGTCGCATACCCAGGGCAACCGCTTCGGTTTCGCTCAATCGACCGGGGCGAACGAAGTGTCCCGCGAGCACCTCTGCCAAAATTTGACGATACATCCGGAACTTCGGCAAAACAAATTCCAGCTTGTAGGCATCGGAATAATAACCGATCAACTTTGTTTTCGGAACTGCTTGCAGCCGTTCACTCAAATCCTTCGACAGATACGCCGGGATATTCGAATACCACCAGTGGCCGTTCGGAATTACATTCGGGAATATCCAGGCATACGCCACCAGTTCCTGATTCTGCCCGCTACTCAGCACGGATACCGGAAAGGTGACTTCCGGAAAGGCGTTAAACAGTTCCCGATATTGCAGTAACGAAGTTCGTTGATCGAAAAGATCCTGGCCTTGATAAACTCCTTTCGCATAGACACGACGATTTACCCCGATCATAAGATCAAACGGGAGCTCGAACTCTCGACATAACTCGGCTAGCATCCAGAACACGGGGTTGCCGGCGGTGGAGTCCGCTGTCGGAATGAAATCCGGCGGCAATGAGATCGCACATGCTTTTGCCCCGTGTGCCACAAATCGCTCGAACAACACATGGAGTGCTTTCCGCAGTGTCGGTAAATCACCAGCATCGATCCCGGTGACCTGGGCCAGTCGTTCCCGGACTGCAGGTTCCTGCCATTGAAATACCAGCGTATCGGTCCGCAAGCACGGCACATACACTGATGGATCAAAACCATCCAGCGGGTCGTCGAATTCGTTTGTCAGAAAGATTTTTTCCAGTTTGGTCGCCGCGAACACCTGTTGTTCCCAGTCCGCGGCAGCAAAGCGTTGCATGGCCGCATCAAACAGCCAGTCCGCATCGGCAGCGGTCACCCGCTCGCCTGAAAACCCGAGAAACGTCCGGGCAATATCAACGAACCAGCCATACTGGGCTGTATTATCAAACCGATCCATGTATCGAAGGATCGACCGGACTCGTTCTCGAGCGGGTATTTCTTCTGCCAGCAATGATTGGGGCATCCCCGCAGAATGAGCCAGTTCCGTGTAGTAGTGATACCCCAGAATCTCCTCGAGCGACCGCGACACCGGCCGCAATGGATTGATGTGCGAGTGCGGATCAATCAGTGCCACCTCAGCCAGGGCAGCTTCCAGGGATTGCGTCAGCGTGTCTGCGGCCATCATCCACCATGGCAAGGACGGGCTTTGTCAAATTTACCTACGGTACGTCTTACGCAACTGTGTAACTTTTACAACATCCATGGCGTACTCAAAAATTTTCTCCGATTCCAGCCAGGTGACAGTCCAGCTTCTTGACGCAAGCTCTTTGGAAATTCTGTGCTTGCGCCGAGTGCTCCGATTCATGCCCGGCGGGAGAGATGATTTTGGCACAGCACCTGCACTATGCATAGTCAACTGAACGCCGTGCTGACTCCCTTCCCCCGGAGTCGACCCCCCACGGTAATCAGAACCACGATCGATTCAGTTACCCCCAGCTGATCGATCGGAAGAGAGATTTCCCCCCTCTCTTCCACAACTCTTTCCCCCTCCATGTCTCACACTCATCGATTACCTTTCCATTGACCCCCTCCGGCGACGGAGGGGGCTCTCGTTTCGCGGGAACGCCGTCGTCAATCAAGCAGATGAGGGAACAGCCACCGTCGGCTGAGCGAAAATGAACAATCTTGCTGTGATCAAAACGCCAGTCTAGCATTGACACAAACGTTCCCACTCACAACGGCGGGGCAGTCAAAGCTAGACTCAAGCCCGATCTGCCAGTCCGGCGAAGGACGTTGAAGATCCTTGGTCAGGTTGATTGCTCTCTTGCTGGCGGTCGTGGCATCAATTCAAATTGCAATAATCAGCTGTAGAACACAGGCCGGAGAAAGATTCCCTTACGAAGTCGGCGGAAAGGCCTCAACAGGCGTGGAATCTGAAGTTGTAATCGATGAGCCCCGGCAACCGCTTGATCGTAACACCGTATCGAGATCGTGGCGACAAACCGTTGTCCATTCTTGGAAAAGCTGAGGACAACTTCAACTGCCACAAGGCAAGACGCCACGTTATACCAACTTTTGGACGATCACTAGGCGAGCCCAGACTAGGACCACAGTGCCAGACGTCCACGAACTCGTGAGCCACAAGAGGTTCGATGGCGATGCCTAGGCTGAGGCGTCACCATGTGAAACCTAGTTGCCAACATTCCCAGCACGAATAATCGCCTGAAGCTGAGGCAACCATTCGCGACGGGATTGCCTGACTAAGTGTCACGAAAGGACATAGTTGTGGATTGTGTGCGATGGCTTTGGGATAACCTGCAGCGAGACAACTCAAGTACTTCAACAGGTCCACAAAAACAGCACAGAAGATTCACAGGTCCCGTTGCACGGATACGCATGAAGTCGCACAGAATCGTATGCTTTTCGAAATAATACGATGCCTAACACAATTCCAAAGAGGTTTCTGCTTTCCCCTTGCGGCTTGATGTGTCTCTGTGGACAAACGCAAAGTTGCGGCGGTAGGATTTGAACCTACGACCTCCAGGTTATGAGCCTGGCGAGCTAACCGGGCTGCTCCACGCCGCGATCGATATTGAAATTCTAGCAAGACAAGGCATCGAGGGAAGGTCAGAATTCGAGGGAATCCCGAGTACTTCAAGCAGTGCCGGCAATTCGCGCAGCATCGGTGATTCGGTTTCCGGGCTGGCTGCTGCCGGAAAGTAGGAAAACCACCCGGAATTTGCCAGTCCGATTGATAATAGCCGGGACAGTTGCCTGAAATCCGGTGGCGGCATAGACCGGACCTATCACGATCGTCGAAAAACCTTTGTCCCACTCTGGAGTGCAGCATGGCCCGGATCATCAGCCACGATACTGTCGGAGTCGGCTTTATCGGCGCAGGAGACATTTCGATTTTACATGCGCGTGCCGTGGCGAAAACGCAGGGGGCTCGGCTCATCGGTTTATGGAACCGGAACCCGGAGCGGGCCAGTCAGCGGGCCAAGGAGTTTGGCTGTCGGATTTACGCGAGTCCTGAAGAGCTCGTTCAGGATTTGGCGATCGACGCTGTATTTGTTTTGACGAATCTGGAGACGCATTTTGAATACACGCAACTGGCATTACGAGCAGGCAAACATGTTCTGGTGGAAAAACCGGTCGGGGTGTCGGTGGCAGAGATCGCTGCGATGCGGGATCTGGCCGAGGCGAATCAACTCGTCTGTATGCCCGGGCACAATTACATTTACGAGGCGGGGATGATCCGCACGCGAGAGTTAGTGGAAGCCGGAGACCTGGGGCGAATCGTCTCTGCCTATGTGATGTACAATATTCACCATCCCGAAGAAGTGGCACGGCGATATCCCGGCGTTGTCCGGCAAATTCTCACCCATCATTCGTACATTCTGCTTTATCTGGTGGGCCGGCCGGTCGAGTTATGTGCCATGAAAGCGACCTTGCATTACCAGGAGTATCCCGAAGAAGACATCGCCATGGTGCAGATGCGTCTTGAAAATGGTGCACTTGCGCATTTTTGTGCGAGTTTTGCCGCCGACGATCATGCGGCGGATCCCTGGACGGTCATGGTCAAAGTGATCGGCACCGGCGGCAGTACCCGGTACAGTTATCGCGATCATGTGGAAATCAAACCGGGGCTCGTCCACAGTCAGACATATACCGCTTATCAGGGCTCGATCGTCAATGAGGTTCGGCACTTCTTGATCGATTGTCTTCGACGGGGGGCGAGCCCGCTGAGCACGTTAAGCGATGCCATCACGGCGCAACAGATGATCGAAGCCGCCGAACGATCGATTGCCGCAAAATCGGTTGTTACCTTGTAAATTGCTTTCGGGTGCCGTCTGAACGAGTTGACCAGAGCAGCGGATATAGCCGAAATCTCGGCAACAACCTGGCCGAGAACCAACTCGTTGCCGTGGTTTCAATCGTGTTGCGGTATGAGAACTTGGCGATGGTTTCCGGCAGTCGTCGTCTGCACGATTGAACCATCGTGTTTTGCGATGTCGGCTCTTTGTCACGGCCACACGATGGCTTGAAGTCTTTTCGCGTTCTCTTGAACCAACCACGCCAGCAAATCCTGACGCGAAGGTCTACTCGATTAAGCCAAATCGCCTGCTTTCGCTGATCCGCAAACTTGCACGCCATTTCCCGCCCCGCGCCGGCGGTACAACCCGTACGCTTCGGATGGATTGATACAATCCGTATCGCTGTTTTTTCTGTTCTTGCTCGGCAGACGCACTACGATTGCATCGTTCGGTTTGTCCGGCACACCTTGAGTGACTGCTACGATTGATACGGAGTGAAACCGATGCCCACGCCGCGGGAGCCGAGGCGAGTTCGTCTCTCGATCGAACACTTGGAAGATCGTGCCATTCCTTCCGCAAGCTTAGTCGAATGGTCCAGTCCGTTCAGTCCGGATCGGGTGCTGATCACGATGAATGTCCCCGAGTCGCGTGAATCATGGTTCGTTGAGGCGTTTGAACGTTCTTCCCTCAGTCGCCAAGTCACTAAGCTGGGGTTTGGGGTTTACAGTGTGGAGCTTTCATCGGGCACCTCGCTAACCTCAGCAATCGGCCGTTTCTCGCGAATCCCTGGTGTTGCTGCCGTCCAGCCCGATTATCAGTTGCCCACCGCGGCGATTCCGAATGATCCGCTTTTTTCCCGTCAGTGGAATTTGCAGAATAGCGGACAAACGGCTGGCCGCAGTGATGCCGATCTCGATGCACCGGAAGGGTGGCAGATTGCCCGCGGCACCGGGCAAACGATCGTTGCCGTGATCGACAGCGGGATCGACTCCACTCATCCGGACCTGGCAGCGAATCTGTGGCGGAATCCGCGGGAAATACCCGGCAATGGCGTCGATGATGACGGCAACGGCTTTGTCGATGACATCGTCGGCGTCAATTTTGTCAACAACACCGGGGATCCGCTGGATCGGCTCGGGCACGGCACCCATGTCGCCGGCATCATCGGTGCGGTCGGCAACAACGGCGTCGGCATTTCCGGCGTTGCCTGGAACACCCGCATCATGGCGTTGAAGTTCATTGACGACAATGGTATCGGCTACACCTCGAATGCCATCCGCGCCATTGACTACGCCATCCAGAATGGAGCCAGAATCATCAATGCCAGTTGGGGCGGCGGAGCGGCCAACGCTGCTCTGGAAGCTGCCCTCGCGCGTGCCCGCACGGCGGGGGTTATTGTGGTGATGTCCGCCGGAAACGGGGCCGCCAATACCGACACGACGCCGTTCTACCCCGCGGGTTACATTCGCCAATTCGACAATATTGTGACGGTGGCGGCAACGAACGCCTTCGATGCCCTGACGACGTTCTCGAATTACGGCAGTGCCACAGTCACTCTCGCAGCTCCGGGAGAAAGAATTCTGAGCACTGAACCCGGCGGCCGCTATGCCGAACGCAGCGGGACGTCCATGGCAGTGCCGCATGTGGTCGGGTCGCTCGCCGTTCTCTGGGATGCCAATCCGTCCTGGTCTTATCAACAGGTGATCGCGCGGTTGAAGGCGACGGTCGATCCCCTGGATACTCTCAGGGGAAAAACGCAGACGGGCGGTCGCTTGAATCTAGCGAATCTGCTTGGCGTGCCGCCTCCCGTGGTGTCGCCGCCGCCGTCATCGGGCATGCCCGCTGCCGGGCCCCGCATCATTGCTGCGAAATACGATGGCCCTTCCGGGACGGTGTTTGACCGGGTCCGCATTACCTTCAGCGAACCGATCGACTCCGCAAGCTTCACCCGCGACGACATCCTCAGTTCGATTGGTCCCGGCGGGGCTGTTCGTATTTCCAGTATTCTCCCCGTTGCCGGCAGCAATTCGACGCAGTTTCAGTTGATGTTCTCGACGCGGCAATCGGCTGAGGGCAGTTATCAACTCGTCCTCAGTTCGGAAATCCGTAACCCAGCCGGGCAGTGGCTTGATCAGAATCAGAACGGAATCGGCGGTGAAGTCGCGGATCGATTCGTTGTGACCGGTGTTCTCGGTGCGGCAACTTCACCCCCCCCGACAGCGGCTCCACCTGGGGCTTCACCTCCGACCTCGCCTCCGCTGCCTTCACCACCAGCGGAGGAACGGATTACGTTCTCCGCCGGTGGAGCGGCAATCGCCGACCGTGCGACCACACGAATCCGCATTCCAGTTGCCGGCACCTTCCGCATTGCCGATCTTGATGTCCACATCGATCTTCAGCATGGCAGAACATCGGACCTCAGTATCCGCCTGATCGCGCCGACGGGCGAGATGATCACCTTGTTCAACCGCCGCTCGGGTGCCGACCTGCGTGGGACGATCTTTGACGATCAGGCGATGACATCCCTCCGGGATGCCGCAGCACCATTCACCGGTCGATTCCGCCCGGAACAAGCCCTCAGTCAGCTTGAGGGCAAGTCCGCAGCAGGAATCTGGCTCTTGGACATCTTCGATGTGGCAACTGGTGTTACCGGGCAAGTGAACGGCGTGACTCTGAGCTTCCGCGCTCAAAACGGACAGACCCCGGCGAACATACTCGAACCCCTCAGCAAACATGAGCTTGAAGCAGCACCAGACAGTCTTCGAGACGCCATGACGTGCGGGCGATCCGATCAGATCATCCACTCCACGGGATAACATACCTTAGTCCGGGCATCGCTGCGGTGCCGGCTTATCCTTGTTTGCGGACTGCCAAATTTCCCACCGCCATGCGGTGGGAGGTTGGCAGCCGGCGAAAATGAGGCAGCAAACTGGAAAATTCCGAGTTTCTGAGCGAGTGATCCCTTGCACCATCGAATCAGTTCCACTGGCAACGACATGGACTTATGTTTGCCAAGCAAACCCTTTTCCTATGGAAATCGCTTGCGTAGAATACATTCGATTGTTAATCACAGGAACCTGGGGGGCGATTTGGTATCGACCGGGCAAGTTGAAGTGCATGGTTGCGTGCCGAGGTTGATCGGTTGGCCTCGAAAAAAGCCGATCAAACAATAACTGCTGAACCGCAGTTTTCTCTGGCTGCGTAAGCTTTACCAGCCCCGATTGATCACCTTCGCCTGAGAGGTGGTCCGTCGGTCGCCAATTCAGGATCGCAAGCACTTGAGATTCTGGTTTGCCAGAGTCGCTTCGGTGGCGGTGCTTGTTAAAAATTCTGACCGATAGTTCTCTCGGAGCCCCGCGTGTTGGGATCGGGGAGAATGAACACGGGGCAGTCAGATGATAGGCTCCAAAATAAGCACGCTACGCACGTAGACACCGGCACGGAAGTGCCACGGGACGCGGGTTCGATTCCCGCCGCCTCCACTTTGCTACGCTTTCCGATAGCCGCCCTTGGCATCAGATCGTGCTCGAGGCTATTGTGTTGTTCTTGCGTCGCTGCAGCCGCACAGACCAGCAAATCCTCGATGGTGATCACCGTATCGTCATCCGCGGCCGTGACCGTGACTTTGGTCATGAGGCGCTCCGATAACGTGGATCCGGCGATAAGCTCATTATTCCTACGTGATCTTTCTGAAGGATCGAGCGTAATGCAACCTTGCCTTGCAACGGTTGAAGGTGGCTTCAGTTTATCCAAGGTCTGATCATGATTTGCCCACACGGCCTAATCTAGACCTGTCAGGGTGCCTGTGGCATCGGCGAACTGATCGATTTCGAGATCCATCTTTTGCACGAGGGTCAGCAGGAGGTTGGCCAACGGGGGATGTTGATCGGGGTTGAACGCCAGGTGTTGACCGTGCTTGAGGCCCAGTTTGCGGCCGCCGGCCACCAACGTCGGCAGGTTCTTGGGCGAGTGTTCGCCTCCCAAGCCGGAGTTCATGCCCGAGCCATAGAGCACGATCGTTCGATCGAGCATGGAGCCATTGCCTTCGGGAGTCGCTTTGAGCAGATCGAGGAAGCGGGATAACTTGCTGAGGTGGAAGCGATCGATGGCTGCCAGCTTGGCCAGCATGTCGGGGTCGCCGCCGTGGTGAGACAGTTCGTGATGGTTCTCGCCGCCGCCGCCGTAACCGCCGGCCTCACGCGACCATTCGAAGGTGATGACTCGAGTGGTGTCGGTGATGAACGCCAGATAGCACAGTTCTAGCATCACGTCCAGCCACATGGGCCGGTCGTGGGCGTCCATCGGCTTGCTCTCCAATTGCAGGTCTTTGTCGCTCACCTGGGGCTTGGGCACGTCCACCCAGCGTTGCAATCGCTCGACGTGCTTTTCGGTTTCTCGCACGGAATTGAGGTATTCCTGGAGCTTCGTGCGGTCGGCTTGTCCGAGCCGTTTCTCCAGAGCTTTTGCCTCGTCGAGGACGTCGTCGAGAATGGAGCGTCGTTCGGCGTATCGCCTCAGCATGGCTGCCCGGTCGCCGGCAGTATCGGGGACGAAGAGCCGCTCGAAGAGGCGGCGGGGGGAATTCTCCGCGGGGAGCGGGGTGCCGTTGCTGTCGAACGAGAGGGTGTGGCTGTGGCCGGCCTCACCCGCGCCGCTCATGTCCGAGAGTTGCAGCGAGGGGAACCGGGTCTGCTTGCCGTGGTGTGCGGCAGCGAGTTGGTCGACGGAAACCGTATTGCTGTAATCGTGGCCCGGCTTGGCCTTCAGGTCCGCCGCCGTGAGCCAGGTGTCGGCCCCGCTGTGGCCACCCTGCGAGCGGGGGTGGCCACAGCCGCTCAGTACGGTGAAGTCGGCTCGATGATTCTTCAGCACCGAGAGGGTCGGCGAAAGGGTGTAATTCGGCCCCTGATCTTTGGGAACCCACTCGAGGATGTTGACCCCGTTGGGGACGTAGCACGCGATCAGCCGCGGGTGTGTCAACTCGGACTTGGCCCACGGCTTGAATGTCGAGGGTGCGGCACGAAGGACCGGCACCATCGCCTCGAGCAGCGGCAAGGCGAGGCTCGCCCCGAGACCACGAAGGACATGTCGGCGAGAAAGGAGACAAGTAGGCATGTGACGACTCCTACGCATTATTTGCTGGCAAATGCTTTGGACGCGACGATTGCCTGGATTAGCGACCGTAGCGTGTAGTCTTCCCGTTTCATGGCCTCCACCGCGGAGCGGACGGTCTCTTTGTCGGCAAAGCCCAACTCGCGGCCCAGGGCATAAGTGAGCATTTTGCTGGCCAGGCAATTCAGAAACAGGTCTTGTTTGGCCAGAAGCGCGTTCTGCAGTCCGCCCACACCCACGATTTTGGTGCCGTCGGGCATCTCGGCCGAAGCGTCGATCTTCGGGTCATCCTCTTGAATTCGGCCCTTGTACCCGAAGCCCTCTTGCTCGCGCCACTCGCCGGCGGCATTGTAGTTTTCCAGGGCAAAGCCAAGAGGATCGATCTTGTTGTGGCAGCGAGCGCACTGGTCTAACTGGCGGTGGATCTCCAACCGCTTACGCACGGTGGCCTTGTCGATGCCCGGTACCTTGGGAGCGATTTCCCCGGCGTTGGCCACCGGCAGGCCGGGGTCGATACCGAGAATGTTCTTCAGTACCCAGGTCCCGCGTTTCACCGGGCTGGTGCGGGTGCCGTTGGAGGTGATGGTCAGGATCGACGCCTGGGTGACAATGCCGCCGCGCATCACACCCGGGGGAACCGGCACCTTGCGGAAGTGGTCCCCCCGCACCCCGGGGATCCCGTAGAACCGCGCCAGGCGTTCGTTGATGACCACGAAATCCGATTTGAGCAGGTTCAGCACGCTTAAATCTTCTTGAAGGATCGTGCGGAAAAAGGCTTCCGACTCTTGAACAATGGATCGTTCCAAATGGCGGTCATAGTGCGGGTATAAGTCCGGGGCCGGGGGGTTGATGCCGACTTCACGCAGCCCCAACCATTGTCCAACGAAGTTGCGGACGAAAGCCTCGGACTTCGGGCTGGCCAGCATCCGGTTGACTTGCACCCGTCGTATCGACGGCTCCTTCAGTTTTCCCGAGTCGGCGAGTTGGAACAACTCGTCGTCCGGCATCGACGACCAGAGGAAGTAGGACAGCCGGGCAGCATACTCATGGTCGGTCAGCATCCGACCGGCATCGGCGGCCGGCTCCGTCAGATACAGGAAATGGGGCGAGACGAGTACGGCGATCAGCGGCTGCTTGATGGCGGCCAGGAAGTCGTTGGTTTCCTGCTTGGCACGGTCGAACAGCGCGAGCTTGACATCGATTTCCTCTGCCGTCACCGGCCGGCGGTAAGCCTTGCGCATGAACCGGGCGATCACTTCGCGGGCGTACGCGCGTTCATCGCGGTCCCGCAGTGGCGAGTCGAACAAGATGTTGGTGTGACTGGGCGGCGGCCACGATGGATACTGGGGTCCCTCGATCTCAAACCAGTCGACGAGCAACTCGGGCCGGGCGAAGTCGTCGCGCCGCTGCATCCAGAAGTTTTCCAGTACTTGTGGAATATCGTAAGCGTATTCGATGTTGATGCCGACCCACTCGGTCGTGAAGCGATAGGTGAACTCGTAAGCCTTGGGTTGGGCGACAGTGGCATCGACATCGAACTCGGCCACGGTGCGGGGCTGCGGCCCGAGGCGGACCACCAACTTGATTCGTGGCGGCCCGTAGTCATACATCCTGTCGGTTTGAAAGTGCTTCAGATCGCGTTCATAGTCCTCTCGGAGCCTCCGTTCGCTTCTGGGATCTTCCCGGATTTCTTTCTCGAGGCGTTTTTGCAGTATGGCCTTGGCTGACCTGACGACCTGTTCTCGGTTCGGCACCCGGCCGGCGGCGTGAATGCGGATGGTATACACCCCCTCCACCGGCATCTTGAAACCCCGCGCGTTGATGCTCTTGTCGTAATTGTCATGGTGAATTACGACAAAGTCCCCTTCCATCGTGTTATTGCCGCCGTTGAGGATGGCGTGGGGGTTGTCGCCGACCTTGACGCGCCGTGCGTCGATCGGGCCGGCCTTCGGCTCGAAACGCCATTTCACCGGGACCGGTCGCGGGCCACTCACCAAAGCCCGGTCGAGGATTTGTTGGGCGGCGTTAAGGTACAACTCCATCAACAGGGGCGAAAATGCCAGGGCACTGCCATTGTTGTCAAAGCCGGCAGCAGGCGGGTCCTGGGGAAAGCCCGAGGTATCGAAATCGATCCCGATCAAATCACGGATGGTATTGCGGTATTCGGCACGATTGAGTCGGCGAAGTACTACGGACTTGTCCCGCCGGGCCAGTTCGGCTCGGGCCAATTGGTCCGTGACCCAATCCACCACCTGGGCCGTCTCGGCCGCCGTCGGTTGCGCGGCCTGTTTGGGCGGCATCTCATGACTGTTGAGGACGTTCACGATTTCTTTCCATCGGCCCGCCGTGGCCAGGTCGTGGAAATCGGTGGCCAGTCCCGCGGCATCCACGCGGAACTCACCCTTCGGTTTCACCGGCCCGTGGCACTTCAGACAATACTGGTCCAAGAACGACCGAATGGTTTTCAGGCCGTACTCAGCACCGACTTGGGAACCTTCTGCGAATACCGATTGGCAGGCCAAAAAACTTATAAGGATTTCCGCCAAACTGGTTAATGCCAGCAACCGAATGATGCCAGACATGAGTTCCAGATCCTAGAAATAACAGCACAGCATTGATAGGCAAATTCATTTTATTAAAAAGTACGTGGCTTTGCAATCGACTTGGCCAATGATTTGACACAACAACACTGCATGGTCGTTCATGATAATAAAATTCTTGCGGAGTGTTTTCGATCGATGAAGTTGTTTTTAAGGCTTGTTGACGGAGCGGTGTCCGTTTTTGTGAAAATTTAGGTCAACTTCCAGCGTCACACGGTAGAATCCCACACACTCGATCCTTTCGGGCAATCACGGAACTTTTTATCTAGACCTTGGCATCGGTGCAGCGGGCCGGCCTCACAACCAACATCGTGGTGGCGGCCACCGACGAGGGCACGATGATCGTCGTCGAGGATCGGCCGGGCGAGATCCGCGTCTCCCCGCGGTTGAAGCCGTTGCTTAAGGCCACGATCGAGTTTATGCCACATTCTGGTAGACTCATGGACTCCGAGAGCTTCAACGATGACGCCTAGCGTGAGGTATCCACCGAGCAAAACGGAATTGCCATCACCCCCTGCACGAGAAGTCCATCTTAAGTGGCGAGATCGTTTTGCAACGCTTAGCGAGAAGCGGGAAACGGAAGGCGATGGTTGTGACCGTTCTGGATGTGGCCTTCTGTTTCCTAAGGTTACAATGAGTCAAGAACATCAGCCCGGTCAACTCGAGGCGTGTCCGTGCTGGAATTGTTGATGACTAGGGAAAACAATCATCGGGAGACAACGCCGTGGGTTCGAGCATGACTCACGACCTTGCCTTCACGGCACTCATCGTGGACGACGATCCGGCCATCCGACAGTCGCTCCGGTTGTGCCTGGAGGCGGAAAACGCACGGGTGCAGCAGGCCGGCACATCGGCGGGCTGCCTTGATGCCCTCGACCGCTCGCGGTTCGATGTGGTGTTCCTCGACCTGTGGCTCGGGTCCGAGTCCGGTCTGGTGGTATTGCCGGAAATCCTGCGGCGGCAGCCGGGTGCCGGCGTGATTGTCGTCACCGCATACGCCACTTACGAGTCGGCGGTTGAGGCGATGAAGCTCGGGGCGGTGGACTATCTGCCCAAGCCGTTCACACCGGAACAGGTCCGCACCGCATCCCGGCGAGTCGTGACGGCTGGCGTCCTTCGTCGCCGGCTGACCGAACTCCAAGACCGGCTAGACGAGAGCGAAGGCGAGAGCAGCTTCGAGACGTGCAGCCCGACCTACGCCGCGTTCCTCCAGACCGCGGCACGGGCGGCGGCCTCCGATGCGGTCGTTTTGCTACGTGGCGAGAGCGGGACCGGCAAGACCGTGCTGGCCCGGTGGCTGCGACGCCAGAGCCGCCGGCCGGACGGCCCGTTCGTCACCGTCCACTGCCCGATGCTATCCAACGAGTTGATGTCGAGCGTCCTGTTCGGCCACAAGAAGGGGGCGTTCACCGGGGCGGTAACCGACGCCGTGGGCAAGGTGGAGGAAGCCGAGGGCGGTACGCTGTTCCTGGACGAAGTCGGCGACCTGACCGCTGATGCTCAGGCTCGATTGCTGCGGTTCCTCAACGACCGGAGCTACGAGCGCGTCGGTGAGGCCAAAGAGCGTCGGGCTGACGTGCGGCTGATCGCGGCCACCAACCGCTCGCTGGAGGAGGACGTGAAGGCCGGACGCTTCCGTGAAGACCTGTTCTTTCGGCTGAATGTCATTACTCTGACTGTGCCGTCACTGCGACAGCGCCGCGAGGATGTACTGCCGATGGCACGACATTACCTCAGTTACTTCGAGCGGAGGCAAGGTCGACGAAACCTCAGTTTTTCCCCTGCGTGTGACGCTGCCATCATGGCACACACATGGCCCGGGAACTTACGAGAACTCCGAAATGCCGTTGAACGTGCCGTGATTCTCTGCCCGTCTTCAGTGATCGAGGCGACCGACATGGGCCTTACCCTGCAGCGACCACCCGGCCTCGAGCTCGGGGCTGACGTACCTCTCGATGACATCGAACGCGAACACATCGCACGAGTCGTGGCTAGGGCGGAATCGTACGAAGCGGCGGCTCGCATCCTCGGCATTGACGTGACCACTCTGCAGCGTAAGCGAAAGAAGTACCGTATGTCATGAAGTGGAAACGATTACAAACCCGGTTCATCTTCGCCGGCTGCCTGCTGGTTTCTGCCACGGTCGGCAGCAGCTTCTGGAGCGCAGCCACCTTCGTTCGGCTCAGCACGGCAGTCGACGACGCCCTGCGGGAGAGCCAGGAGACGATCGATCTCAGTGCGGAGTTGCAGAGCTCATTGGAACGTGAGGACGATGCGTTGCTACTTTTTGTCAGCGGCAACTTCGAGCAAGCCCAACAAAATCTGTATGCCGAGAGACGACGCGGCGATTCGGGCTTTGAAAGGCTCCAACGACTTGTCGCAGAGGGGGGTGAACACGAGCTAGTGGTTCAATTGCGGCAGCAGATCGACCGCTACCGGGCAGCAGGTGATGCCTTGCTGAATCGGAATGGCCAACCAGGAGGATTGGAAGCGTACCACTTGCGGGTCAACCCGTTCCTGCGTCAAGCGGTGGCTGTCTGCGACCAACTCCGCGAGGCAAACTTCCGCTCCATGCAACAAGCTGGAGTCCGAGCACGAGATGAAGCCGCACGGGGGACACGGTTAGTAGTCGTGATTTCCGTGGCCACGGTGGCACTCGGGATCGGGGTGGCCGTCTGGCTGGCCCGCTCCGTCCTCGGCCCAGTGCGGGAGTTAATTTCCTCGGTTGAGGGAATTCGTCAGGGCGACTTCGATCGGCGAGTTCGCTACATCTCGGGCGATGAATTGGGGCAACTGGGCGCTGAGTTTAATCGAATGGCCGAAACCCTTGCGGAATATCGCCGTTCTAGTCTCGGAGAACTGCTGGTCGCCAAAATTACACTGGAGGCGACCCTGAACGCGCTTCCGGATGCCGTGCTGGTCTTCGGGCCAGATGGTGAATTGGCGGCGACTAATCCCCTTGCTCGGCGGATTCTCGCCAACAAAAATGCCGGCTCGGCGATTCGACTCGCAGACATCCCCTTCTCCAACGAGCAACGCATTGCTGTGATCGACGCCCTCGCGGGCCAGTCGCCGGCTGTTCCCCCTCTGGATTTCGGACGGACCTTCAATGTCGTTCTCGACGGTCAGCCCCGGCGGTTTCTGGTGACGGCCGTGCCCATCCCCGAGTTCGCCCCAGGCCGCTTCGGTGCCGTCGTGGTGCTGGAAGACGTGACCGACTTCGCCCGGCTCGACGAACTTCGCAGTGAGCTGATCGGCGTCGCCTCACACGAACTGAAGTCACCACTGACCGCGCTGCGGATGAATCTGCTGATGCTTGGCGAGGGGGCATCGGAGATGACCGACCGCCAGCGGCAACTGGTCGCAGCCGCCGTCGATGGCTGCGAGGAACTCGCCCTGACCATCGAGGAATTGCTCGACGTGACGCGGATCGAGGCCGGGCAGTTGCGGCTCAACGTTGCCCTAGTCGATCTCGTGGCGGTGCTGGCACGTGTCCAAAAGTCGATGCAGACGCGGTTCAACGATGCCGGCGTCCGCCTGGTTGTGACGGCAGCCACAGAGCCGATCGTCGTGCGGGGGGACCCGGCCCGCTTGGGGAGCGTGTTCGCCAACGTTCTGTCGAACGCCCTGAAGTATTCTCCCGCCGGCGGGGTGGTCGAGGTTCGGTTGTCGTCCCGGCAAAATGCCCAGGGGGAGATCAGCGACTCGCTGCAAATTGCCGTGACGGACCAGGGACCAGGGATACCAGCCGAATTCCGCGAACGAGTCTTTGAGAAATTTTTCCGAGTCGAGCATTACACCGCCGACCGAGGCGAGTGCGTTCGCGGTACCGGAATCGGCCTGTATTTGTGCCGCGAGATCGTCAAGGCCCACGGTGGTTCCATCATCTGTCAACCTGGTGACGGCGGGATCGGCACACAATTTGTAATTACACTTCCCATCGAGTCTTAACTCCTATGATGTTTCGCGGCCGTCCCCACCGGAAAGTTGGTGGATGCCGGTGATGAATCAGCCCCCGCGAGCGGGCTAGGAGGTCGGCTATGCCAACGACACTGCTTGATCCGCCCTCGACTCCCCGAACTCAGCAGTACGACCGTCTGGTCGATGCGGCGGCTTGCGACGCGGCCGAGCTGGTAAATCTGCTGATGACCACAGCGGACGGCCTCAGCCGGATCAAATCGCTGCAACGATTAGCCCGGGATGGGTTCAATGAAATCGCAAGCGAGAAACCGCCGCGGTGGTATGTGCAGTTGTTGCACGCCTTTCACACCCCGTTCAACTACCTCCTGCTGACTCTGGCGATCGTCGCGTTCGTCACGGAGGATTACCAGGCGACCGTGGTCATTTCGGTGATGGTCGCCATCAGCGGGTTGTTGCGATTCTGGCAGGAATATCGCTCGAGTCTTGCTGCGGAGCAGCTCCGTTCACTCGTCCTCACCACAGCGACGGTTGCCCGCCCAGGTTTGCCCCCCGAAGAGACGCCGATCCGCAACCTTGTTGTCGGCGATGTAATCCACCTGTCGGCTGGTGACATTGTCCCGGCCGATGTGCGGTTGTTGACATCCAAAGACTTGTTCGTCAGTCAAGCCGCTCTTACCGGCGAGTCGATCCCGGTCGAGAAGTCGGACGCCTCTCCGGTGGCAATCCGTCGACTTCTTGAGGCTCGTGTCTCTCCGCTCGATCTTCCAAATCTCTGCTTTATGGGTACGAGCGTGGTGAGCGGTACGGCCAAAGCGGTCGTCTTCGCAACCGGGAGCAGAACCTACCTGGGCTCATTGGCCCGGCACCTGGTCGGCAAACGGGCTGAGACCGCCTTCGATAAAGGCGTTCGCAGCGTCAGCTGGCTGCTCATCCGGTTTATGCTGGTGATGGTGCCGATTGTCTTTTTTCTGAATGGTGTGACCAAGGGCGATTGGCCCGAGGCGTTCCTTTTCGCCGTGGCCATCGCGGTGGGACTGACGCCCGAGATGCTACCGATGATTGTAACCGCCAATCTCGCCAGGGGCGCAGTGGCGATGTCCCGCAAGAAAGTGATTGTCAAGCGGTTGCAGGCCATCCAAAACCTTGGAGCGATGGATGTCCTTTGCACTGACAAGACCGGCACCTTAACTCAGGACAAAGTTGCCCTCATTCAGCACCTGGATCTTGAAGGTAACGAGTGTGAAGAAGTGCTGGAATATGCCTACCTCAACAGCTACTTCCAGACCGGGTTGAAGAATCTGCTCGACCGGGCTGTCCTCGACCACGAAGACCTCACCGAAACCCGCGAATTGACGAAACGATTTATCAAATACGACGAGATACCGTTTGACTTTCACCGCCGCCGCATGTCGGTCATCGTCCACGAGGTCTTCAAGGGCCGTGACTTGCTCATCTGCAAAGGAGCCGTGGAGGAAATTCTGACCGTCTGTACCGAGGCGCGAGTTGGCGGCGTTACCATCGCGTTGTCTGAAGCTATCCGTGCCGATGTCTTACGGCTGCGCACGGCGATGAACGAAGATGGGCTCCGGGTCATTGCCGTCGCTGTCAAACAAGTCTCCAGTCAGCCGAACAAGCAGTACGGGGTGGCCGACGAGAACGGGCTCACACTGGTTGGCTTTATTGCTTTCCTGGATCCGCCAAAAGAAACGGCCGGTCCAGCACTCGCGGCCTTGGCACAGCACGGAGTCGCCGTCAAGATTCTCACCGGCGACAATGAACTAGTCGCCCGCAAGGTGTGCAAGGACGTAGGCTTGACCGCATCACGAATGTTGCTTGGCCAGCAGATCGAAAAGATGAGCGACACAGAATTGGAACAGGCAGCTGAAGAAACTACCCTATTTGCAAAGCTGAATCCGACTCAGAAGGCACGAATCATCGCGGCTCTCAAGCGGCGCGGCCACACCGTCGGCTTCCTGGGCGACGGCATCAACGATGCCCCGGCCCTTCGTGAAGCCGATGCCGGTATCTCTGTTGATACCGCTGCCGACATCGCCAAAGAGTCGGCCGACATCATCCTTCTCGAAAAGAGCCTGATGGTGCTTGAGGAGGGGGTGGTGCTGGGCAGGCAGACCTACGGCAACACCATCAAGTACATCAAGATGGCGGCCAGCTCCAACTTTGGCAACGTCTTCAGCGTGCTGGTGGCGAGCGTCTGGTTGCCCTTCCTGCCCATGCTGGCGATTCACTTGCTCATCCAGAACCTGCTCTACGACATCTCGCAGATCGGCATTCCCTTCGACCGCATGGACGAAGACTACCTCAAAAAACCGCGCCAGTGGCAGATCAACGACCTGGGCCGCTTCATGCTCTGCATCGGCCCGATCAGCTCGATCTTTGACATCACCACCTTCTGCGTGATGTATTTCGTCTTCGCCGCCAACACGCCCGAAATGCAGAGTCTGTTCCAGTCCGGCTGGTTCGTCGAGGGGCTGTTGTCGCAGACGCTCATTATCCACATGATCCGTACCGCCAAGGTGCCGTTCATCCAGAGCATGGCTGCCCCGCCGCTCTTGGCCCTGACCGTCTGTATCATGGCTATCGGCATCGCCGTTCCCTACTCACCGCTCGGCGAAATCGTCGGCATGGTGCCGTTGCCACTAGCCTATTTCCCCTGGCTAGTTGCAACCCTAATCTGTTACTGCCTACTGACGCAATTGGTCAAGGGGTGGTACATTCGCCGATTTGGGATGTGGCTTTGAGAACCCGCTGGGTGCGGTTTGGGGATGTGACTTCGAGAACCCCCTGAATGCCGAATGATGTTCTGGACGTTTACCTTCAATATGAGCATGGCGTTGGTGCTTGGCATGTTGATTGGCCTGGAGCGGCAGTGGCGACAGCATACCGCCGGTCTACGCACCAACACGCTGGTCTCGCTGGGGGCGGCCTTGTTCGTCGGCCTGTCTACCCTGTTAGACCACGAGCAAAGCCCCACCCGCGTCGCGGCTCAGGTGGTCAGCGGCTTGGGCTTTCTGGGCGGCGGGGTGATCCTACGCGAAGGGCTGAACGTCCGCGGCCTCAACACCGCCGCCACGATCTGGTGCAGCGGTGCGGTCGGCACCCTGGCCGGGGCGGGGTTTGTCCTCGAGGCGATGGTCGGCACTAGCAGTGTGTTATTCGTCCATCTGGGACTGCGGCCCATCACCCGCTGGATCGACCAACACACCAAGAACGCTACCGATGTGGAAACGCTCTATCGACTCCGCGTCGAATCCCTGGGCGATCACGACGCCCACATCCGGCATATCCTTATGCGGCACGTCAACGGGCACAGCAAGCTCACCCTGCAAGGGATCGCCAACGACGACGAGGAAGGGGGCCGAACCGTCGTAGTCGCGTCGATCTACTCGCCCGAACGCAACGACCGGGCCTTGGAAGAGATCGTTGCCCGCGTCAGCATCGAGCCGGAAGTGAAGGCGGTGAGTTGGCAGAGGACGGTAGCGTGACCCATGACGCGAGAACCCTACCCCAGCGACCTGACCGACGACCAGTGGGCTGCCGTCGAACCGTTGATCCCGCCCCCGGCGGCAGGTGGCCGTAAGCGTGAGGTTAATATGCGAGAAATTGTCAATGCCATTCGATATTTGCTTGCTGCCGAGTGCGGCTGGCGGAGTTTACCGGCCTCGTTCCCCCACCGATCGACCGTGCGGCATTATTACGATGCCTGGCGGCAGAGCGGAGTGTGGACGCGAATCGAAACCGCAATCACCACGGCAGTGCAGGTCGACGATCCCGCGCATCGTGCCGGCAGTGAAGCGGTGCCGAAACTCGACAATGGCACTTCTTAAACAGATCGGCATAACCGATATAACTTCTAGAGCCCGAATTGGAAGTCGCGAGTGATAAGCGGAACGGGGCCAATTAGGGGCAATCATGAAGGGATTATTCAACTGGGGAAAGTGGGGTAGTCTGGGCGTGTTGATGGCCTCCGCCACCGGTTGTGCCGTTCATTCCCCCCATCATATCGGCAACATCGACAACGAGACGGTGACATCGCCCGGACCGATCCTAGGCATCCGCCCATCCAGTTCTGCCTTGCCTCAGGCTGCACGAGCTCCGGCTTTGCCGCAAACCGCCAACCAACGACAAAACGGTCCGTTTGATGGCGTTGCGAGTGCTCATCGTCCCGAAGCCGGCTCTGCCCAGACGGGGGACTCCCAGGGCGAGCAGTTGCCGACGCCCCGCACATTCCCATCTACAGAGCCGACGACGACACCGGTAGCGAGCGAACTGACGCTCGATCAGGTGATCAACGCCACCTTGCTCGCCGACCCCAAGCTTCGAGCCGGGTTCGAAGCGATCAACCAAGCGAACGGGGATGCCCTGACAGCGTCGTTGAAGCCGAACCCGACCTTGAATATCAATCAGACACTTTTGCCGTTGACCCGTCCGTTCACGGTGGACGCACAGGGCGGGCCGCCGCAACTGGACATCGGGCTGGCGTACCCCATCGATTGGTTCCTCTTCGGGAAGCGGGCCGCCGCTATGCAAGCTGCCACCATGGGCGTGCGTGTCAGTGAGGCGGAGTTCGCCGAACTTGTCCGGCAGCGGGTTCTGCAAGCCGCCACTGGCTATTATGATGTCCTCGAGGCCAAAGCCCTCCGCGATCTGGCCCGTCAGGATGTGGACAACCTGAGAGAAGTGGAGTTGGTCACTCAGAGGTCAGTCGAGGCTGGGAACCGACCAGTGGTCGAACTCAACCGCGTCCGACTCGACCGGCTCAAGAGCGAGCAGGTCTTACGCGATGCGGAGAACGCATTGGTCGCGGCAAAGGCTCAGCTGCGAGTTTTACTCGGTCGCACGGATGCCGACCCGGCCTTCGACGTGGCCGGGACGCTCGACCAGTTACCGTCGCTGGAGCCATTGCCCGCCGACGAAGCGTATGCGGTTGCCTTGCAGAACCGGCCCGACCTGTCCGCCCTGCGGTGGAAGGTAGCCCAGGCCCAGGCCGCTACGCTGGTCGAACGCCGGAATGCCTACCCGGAGATGACGCCGGTGATCGGTTACACACGTCAGTTCCAGCAAAAGGCGATCGGCTTTCCCGACGCTTCGTCGTTCGGCTTCGGGGTTGACGTAACCTTGCCGATTTTTAACCGAAACCAAGGAAATCGCTTCAAGGCGGTTTCCGTTCTGACACAATCGCAACTTGAACTCCGGACCGGCGAAGTGGAACTCCGGGCCGAGGTGACGCAAGCGGATCAGAATCTCCGCACAGCGGTCGCAAATGCCAAGGCCGTTGCGGAGGAACAACTCAAGATCGCTGGCGAGGTCCGCGAGACCATCAACCAGTCTTACGCGGCCGGCAACCGCCCGCTGATCGACGTGCTTGACGCCCAAAGGAACTACCGCGAGACTTACCGGCTCTACATCACGAGCCGGGCCGAACTCGGTCGGGCCGTCATGAACTATTCGGCCACCCTCGGGAAAAAGGTAACACCATGACGAGCAGCTTGAGAAACGCACCCCTAGACACCGCACTGACAACCCTGCCGGCACCCCCGGGCAAACCGCTCTGGAAGCGGATTGGAGACGCACTCCAATTCCTCATCGCCTTGGCCGCCACTGGCGGGTTCTTGGTTTACCTGCTGTTCAGCCCTTCGGCTCCTCCCTCCAAAACCGAACCATTGACACCTCGCCCAACGGTCAACGTGGTTGAAATCATCGGCCCAGGATTGATCCGTGTCCAACCCGGCAGCCCGTTCGATCGCAAGGTGCATGTCGTGGCAGTCCGCGTGCAGACGATCACCGACCCGGTCCTGACGGTGACGGGGCGTGTCGCCGCCAGTTTGCGACCAGGTAAAGACAAGGAGAGCGACTTCTGGCAGTTCGACACGCCGGAGGTTCTGACCGCTTACATCGATTGGCAGAAGGCCCAGGCCGACATCAAGTTCGCCGAAATTCAGCTCGCTCAGGTCAAGGAACTGGCGGCCGCCCGGACCGAGGCCCAACGACAAGTGCTGGCCCGGGCAGAGCGGGGGGTGAGCATCGGCGACGGCACGGCCAAGGAGGTCGCTACCGAGAAAGCGAACCTGATCCAGACCGAACTTACCGGCCGCAAGGAGGTCCACGAGGCCGAGACGACGCTCCGCATGGCGATGCGGGCCGAGGCGGCGGCGGCCAAGTTGCTTCAACAATCCGGCCTCGACCCCGACCTGCTCCGCACGGCGACCTCGGACGTGGACATCGTTCTGGCCGACGTGCCGGAAGGTCGCCTCAACCGCGTCAAGGTCGGACAGGACTGCCAGGCCACGTTCTTCGGCATCCCCAACGAGCGCTTCAGCGGCAAGGTGACCAGCATCGCCCCGGTGCTGTCGAAGGAGCGGCGGTCGCTGCGGGTCCTGTTCGTCATCGACGACCCCGACGACAAGCTGCGGCCCGGCATGTTCGCCGAGATCGGCCTGGGGACCGATCCGCGTAACGCCATCCTGGCCCCCGCCGACGGCGTGCTGCACATCGGGCGGGCCGACTACGTCCTGACGGCCGCAGAACAAGCCAACACCTGGCGGGTGACCGAGGTGCAGGTGGGCGAACCACACAACGGCGACGTGGAAATCCTCGACGGCCTTAAAGACGGCCAGCAAATCGTCGGCAAAGGAGCGATCTTATTCAAGCCGTTGGTCGTGCGGTCGCTGCAGTTGTCCTCGCTCCCCACCAGGGAGGGCGGCCGATGATCGCCTACCTCATCGGCTCGGCGATGCGGCTACGCTGGCTGGTCCTCGGCCTGGTCGGGGTCGTCTGCGCGGCCGGCCTGTACGCCTTCCGCCACCAGCCGATCGACGCCTACCCGGACATCTCGGCCCAGATGGTCCAGGTCATCACCGTCTACCCCGGACGGGCCCCCGAGGAAGTCGAGCGGCAGGTCACCGTGCCGATCGAGATCGCCATGCGGAACGTGCCGAACGTGGACGTGATCCGCTCGCGGACGATCTTCGGCCTGTCGGTGGTCCAGTTGGTGTTCACCGAGGGGACCGAGAGCTACTGGGCCCGCCAGCGCGTCCAGGAGAAGCTCTCCGGCCTGACCCTGCCCGAGGGGGCCGAGGCCGAACTCGGACCGCTGGCCACCGCCTACGGCGAGATCTACCGCTACGAACTCGTCTCCGACGGCACCCACGACCTGATGGCCCTGCGGACGCTCAACGACTGGGTGGTGATCCCGCGGCTGCTCCGCGTCCAGGGGGTCGCCGAGGTGTCGAACTTC
>Ga0209017_10000248_pt1 | contig 55557 bp, 45 predicted proteins | sample YNPBryunderm2012_FD_185812 | JGI IMG/M metagenome (GOLD analysis project Ga0209017, IMG submission 185812) | Anoxygenic and chlorotrophic microbial mat microbial communities from Yellowstone National Park, USA - YNP Bryant MS undermat 2012... ... | reverse complement strand
AAGGCCATACTGGTACAGTTTATGGCGTGGCGTTCAGCCCGGATGGCCAGCGAATTGCTACCGCGTCGGCGGATTACACGGCCCGGATCTGGGATGCCAAAAGCGGCCAGGAACTGCAGACCCTGAAAGGCCATACTGGTACAGTCTACTGCGTGGCGTTCAGCCCGGACGGCCAGCGAATCGCCACCGCGTCGGCGGATTACACGGCCCGGATTTGGGATGCCAAAAACGGCCAGGAACTGCAGACCCTGAAAGGCCATACCGACTCCGTCATGAGTGTTGCCTTCAGTCCCGATGGCCTGGCGATCGTCTCTGGATCTAAGGATACGACCGCGCGGGTCTGGCTCGTGGAGTAAATCGGACGAAATTGAGGCAGCCCCGGACTCAGTCATCGGGCCAACAGCGATCGGAACGGTCTCGGACAATAGAAGGTGCTGTCAAACATACCCGCACAGTGGGTTGTTGACAGGATTCAACCGCATCGAAGACTTGTTGTGGTTCCGAGTTGCCGAGGGCGTGCGGGCATTCTTCAGCCTTGGCAGCCGCAGGAAACCGAACAGCACAGGCACAACGCCCACAACCATCGCCTTCCGTTTCTCGCACCGTGTTTCGGCACGGTGCCTCGTCTTGCCGCAGCTACTCGTTCTGAGCGTCGCCATCAAACCCTGTGTCGCTAAGGAGGTCGTGGACCTGGAACAAGCACTCCATTGTGTCCTCACGCAACGACTTCAGCCCCGAGGCATCGTGGACATTGCCCCGCCAGCAATGTTGGTTCTGGGGCCTCGAGCAGATGTCGCGTTGTTGCTGCTGCTCATCGGCCAGCCACAGCCAGAACCAGAATATGGCACCCGCGATTTTTAGCTCACTCGGCCGCGCAGACCCGCCAGGGACGGTGGTCTCATTATTTCAGGAGAACAATGACGCGACGTTGTTCAGGAGGCAATTGCCAGCCTCGATACGACTTTCCGATTGGAAACCATTCCGGAGTTGAGCCTGGATGATCCGGCACCGCGATTTACTCGGATCGGGTCCGATCGAGTTGCAACGGGTTTGTTGGACGGTGGCCTAGTATTCGGTGGCATAGCTAGGCTAGCTCAGCTTGGTCGCATCCAACTGCAGGTGAATCTGATCCACCTCAAGCAACATCTGGTCGATAGTTGGGACAACATAGTTGGTACAACATGGTAGTGGACAACCCGCCGCCGGGCAGCGGTCGACCGAGCAGGACCGGTGGGACATCGCGATTGCCATGAATCGTGCGGCGGATGATCTGATTCGCATAGTGACTTGTTCTCCGCACGAATCCCGGTGCGAGGCCGTCACTCGGTAGTCAACACTGGTTGCAGGATCGGTTCAGCGATCCCTAGAACGCATGTCGAGCAGCTTTCATGCCACAGCAAATGTCCTTTCGTGTCCAGGAAAACGACAGTCCCGATTGCGATTCCAATCGGGTGATGAGATTGTCTCTAGGGCTTGTTGTCCGGTGAGCGAGGGTCACTCTGTGGGTCGAACCAGCGGTAGACTGCCGGGATAACGAACAACGTCAGGAGTGTCGATGTCATCAGACCCGCGATAACCACGGTGGCCAACGGCTTCTGAACTTCAGCACCGGATCCAGTCGAAAAAGCCATTGGCAGAAACCCGAGTGTGGCCACCAAGGCCGTCATCAAGACCGGGCGAACCCGGATCATCGCGCCCTCGAACGCCGCGTCGACAACCGCCATTCCACCTTTCCTCAATTCGACAATGTAGGTGACTAACACGACACCATTAAGCACGGCCACACCAAACAACGCGATAAAACCGACCCCTGCGGAGATTGAGAAGTCCATTCCTCTCAACCATAATCCGAACACGCCGCCAGAGGCCGCAAGTGGTACATTCAGAAAAATCAGTGCGGCTAACTTTGTGGTCCCGAAGGTGGAATACAGGAGGACAAAAATCAGCACCAATGCCACCGGCACAGCGATGGAGAGCCGCCTGGTGGCTTCCTGAAGATTCTTAAATTGACCACCCCAAGCAATTGAGTACCCCGTGGGCAATTTGACCTTGGCATGAACAGCCTGTTGAGCATCTGCGACGAATGAGGCGAGATCACGACCACGAACATTGCATGTCACGATCGATCGCCGGCGAATCGCATCGCGGCTAATCTGGGCGGGACCGTCCTCAGTCTTCAGATCAGCAAGTTGTTCAAGCGGGATTTGCCGCCCATGACCGTCGGCAATACTGAGACGTTTTAACGTTTCAAAATCTTCACGGATAGACTCAGGATACCTGACTTGCAACGGAAATCGCCTTTGACCCTCATAAACTTCTCCGACGACCTTCCCACCAATGGTCGCCACAGCATCAAGAACAGCACTGGCATTAATCCCATGACGGGCGAGTGCATCACGTTTCAGGATAACTCGAAGGTAGGGGAGTCCACCGGTTTGTTCGACAGCCACGTCTGCAGCCCCTGGTACCTGATTAACAACTGCGGCTATTTCTTCGGCGGTGGAACGAAGCGTCAGCAAGTCGTCACCGTAAATACTGATACCTACATCCGTTTTTACACCAGCAACGAGTTCCGCAACACGTAACTCAATAGGCTGAGAAAACGCGTAAATTTGCCCAGGTACTTCTTGTTCGAGTGCCTGTTCCATTGCCCTCACAAGATCCTCTTTGCTGGGGAATCGCCAATATTCGCGGGGCTTCAATGTCACGATCACATCGGTAAGATTGATTGTCATCGGATCGTTGGCAATTTCCGGACGGCCGCTTTTGCTGACAACGGTCTCAACTTCAGGAAACCGCTTCAAGCATAGTTCCATCTGTGTCGTCATGACGACCGACGTTTCGAGTGAGGCGCTCGGCAGACGAGTTGCCTGGATGGCGATAGCACCCTCATCGAGTTTGGGAATAAAAACTGCTCCCATATTGAAGGCGATCACGAGACTAAGCAGAAAAACGACAATAGCGGTTGCAACGACAACAGTCGGAAAGCGAACCGCAAGAAACAGGAGGGGCCGATAAACGGTTTTAGCGGCACGGACCAGCAGGGGCTCCTTTTCCGAGACGCTTTTCAGAAAGATGGAGGCAAGCACTGGCATAAGCACAAGTGCCAGCCCCAGTGAAGTTATCAAGGCAAAGATAACGGTGAGTGCCATCGGCCGGAACATCTTGCCTTCGACACCACGGAGTGAAAGGATCGGAACGTAAACGAGCAGAATGATGCCGACTCCAAATACGACCGGCCGAGCGACCTCACGACACGCAGCACGAATGATGTCAATCGGAGCATGATGAACGTGATGGTGATGGCGATATTCGGCCACACGTCGCACCACGTTTTCAATGAGGACGACGCTGCCATCCACGATTAAGCCAAAGTCGATCGCCCCGAGGCTCATGAGGTTGCCAGACAACTGCGCGTACCACATTCCGACAAATGCACCCGCCATCGATAAAGGCACGGATAAGGCCACAATCAGACCAGCCCGCAGACTTCCCAGAAGAATCAGAAGGACAACAATAACGAGGATACCGCCTTCGATAAGGTTTGTTTTGAGGGTGTGGACAGTTCTCTCGACAAGTTCTGTTCGATCATAGATCACATCAACATCTACACCTTCCGGGAGTGTTGTTTTAATCTCTTCCATCTTCTCCTTGCTTGCCCGGACGACTTCGCGTGAATTTTCGCCTGCAAGGAGCATCACGATGCCGACCACGCCTTCACCTCGGCCGTCACGAGTGACAGCACCTTGCCGCAGGACCGGTGCGAACTGGACATCGGCGACCTGATGAATGTAGACGGGTGTACCATCGCCGCGAGTATCCAGGATGATATTCCGGATATCATCCAAGCTGCGGATCAGGCCCTCGCCGCGAACAATGCGTTGTTCTTGGGATTTGAGCAACAGGTAGCCACCACCCTCATTCGCGTTATTTTGTTGAAGGGCCTCAAAGAGCTTTGCAAGAGAAATCCTGAAGTTCCGCATTTTGTCGGGATCGGGGCGAACCTCGTATGCCCTCAGTTCACCACCATTGCTATTTACCTCGATAACGCCTGGAACGCTCCGCAATTGTGGTGCGATCTGCCAATCAAGCACTTCTCGAAGGTACATCAGAGTGTGCTGATACCCGGGTTTGTTTCGGACCTCAAACTGGTAGATTTCACCGAGCCCAGTTGCGATCGGTCCTGGTCGTGGTGCTGGCACACTGGGCGGTATTTTCTCCCGTGCATCTTGTAACCTCTCATTCACTTGTTGCCGAGCCCAGTAAATATCGGTTCCTTCTTCAAAGACGACAGTGACCACAGATAAGCCAAACTGCGAGACCGAGCGAATCTCCTCAATATGGGGCATTCCGCTCATAGCGGATTCGACGGGTATCGTCACCGCCTGTTCGACTTCCAACGGCCCGAGGGCAGGTGCTGTGGTCATGATCTGAACTTGGATATTGGTCACATCGGGTACAGCATCGACCGGCAAGTGACTGGCAGCATACATTCCTGCAGCAATCAATACCACCGCCCCAAGGATGACCAGGAAGCGATTGGCAAGAGCAATATCGATGAGGTTCGCGATCATTGTTCTGCTCCTGTTACTCGCCTACCATCTCATCTTTCAGAAGCACCGATTTGAGGACAAAGCCATTCCGAATGACTACACGCTCATGTTCTCTCAGGCCAGCAGTAACTTCCACTTCTTCCCCACCTCGACGTCCAAGGGTGATAGACCTCGGCTGAAATTCATTATCCCCTGTTTTGACGAAGACAAACGTATTGTTGCCATGCTGCATGATAGCAGTTCCGGGCAGCACGATTGTTGGCATCTGGTCGTCGTTATCGAAGCCGACTTCGATATACATTCCCGGTTTCAGCATCCTATCGCAATTGCTAGCCTCAGCGGTGAGGGTCAGTGTCCTTGATTCTGGGTCAATCAGATCTCCGGTATTGACTACAGTTGCAGACCGCTCCTCGACCCCTGCGAGCCTGGAGCGGAAGACAACCTGGCTATTCTTCAGTCCGCGAACGAGGGGCAAATCGGCTTCGAACAGATCTGCTTGTACCCACACAGTCTCCAGATCGGCGAGAACAAAGATCTGTGACTGAGGGCTGACACGTTCTGATCGGACAGCATGCTTCTCAATGATCGTCCCTGCAAAGGGCGCTTTCACAATCATATGCGAAACCGCCGCTCCTTCAGCAATCGGATCGAGGGCTTCAACTTCTTTTAAGGTCAGACCCAACATCAGTAATTTAGCTTTCGCCACATCCAGGGTTGTCTCAGCATCCTTCAACTTCAATTCTGCTTGGCGGACAAGATTTTTGGTTTGGAACTTCAGTTCTTCATGGAGGGCGATGTACGACGCCTCAGCCGCATCGGCTTCCGCTTGAGTCTTGAGAATTGTCGCTTCGGGGATTGCTCCCCCCGAAGCCTTTTGCGAGGCCAGTTGTGCTCGCAATTGCTTTCGGCGGGTGTAGGCGCTCAGAAGCTGTTGCCGCCATTCGCCGATGGGTTTATTTGCCATCTGTTTTTCGATCTCTGGGAGCGGTGTTTCCGCCATGAGCAGCCTGAGAAGTTCTTCGGCGTTGGCTGTGGTCATCCGGGTGCGGGCGACAATTTCCCGTTCGGTAGCCAGTGCCATTTGTGCTTTATAAACATCCAGCTTCGCCTGCCCGAGGTCGCGGCTTTCAATCACAGCGAGGATGTCCCCCTCGGCAACCCTCTGACCGAGTGCTACCCGGACTTCACGAATAATCCCCTCAGCGAGTGGACAGATGTGGGCAATGCGGTCGTTGTTCAGGACGATCCGCCCGGTTCGCCAGATTCTGCTCACGAATGGTTTGGCTTTGATCGTTGTTGTCTCAATCCCGAGGGCAGCTTGTCTCTCCGGGGCGAGGGTCACGATTTGCTGTTGGCTTTCGAGTTTGGGGGGTTCGGCAGCCGTCTGGGTCGCGTTTGAACCAGCGGACAACAGCGGAAATTGACGGCTAAGAAGGATGCCGGTAACGGCACCGAGGACGATGAGTCCGAAACCGATGAAAACATTTGGCTTGAATCGGCTGCAGACCAACGTTGAAGCCGTCTGCGGATTCTTCGAGTCCATCATCCGGGTTTGTAATAGTCCTGACATGCTTAGACCTCACAGTGTGGATCAGATGATGATCAATTTGTGGTGTGGTAGTGATAGCGAGACGACGGTAGTTTATAGTCGCACCGCCGACAGACGATGAGATCCGAAGGGATGGTTACAAGCGTTGAACGCCAGAAACCTCGTGTGCCGCGAACGCTGAAAGCGAGCTCGACCCGACAGGTGATATGACCCGGGTTGACGATCGCCGTGGGCGACAGCCGACATAATGAATTGGCATCACATCGGTACTTTCGCTGTGATCAAGCGAACGATCTGGAACGACGGTATCGACCGACAGTGCAGCTTCAGCCTTTGGGAGACACTGGTCCGCGTCGGTCAAATCGGGGGAGGAAACGCCGGGAATTTCCAACCCGAGCAACAACCAGTGCCTGTGCGGTTCAGGCGGCTCCAGCTTCGACGATCCTGTGGTGAGCGGATGGTTGAGCGAATACCAGCCAAAACCATGACTATGGTGAGAGCCACCGTCGGTGTGTGTGTGGCGAATCGAAATGCCAACACCGAGGATTGCGATCCACACAGCAAGCAGCAACGCCAGTGGGCAGCGAATCTGATCTAGTAAGCGATTCATATTGGCAAACTACTCGAAAACTTGCGGTGCTGCAAGGGTTGAGATCTGACCGAAGCGAAGATTGTCATGGGAACTAGCGTCAGGGTTTGCGCGGCGGTGTGTCCGAGGCGGGTTCCGGTTGGGCAGGCCAGTGATCTTCGAGCATGAGCCCAGCGATTTCGCTGGCAGCTCGCCACATTTCCCCGAGGGAGCGGACGTATTCCAGTCGAGCCTCGGCGACTGCTCGTTGCGCGGCCAGCACCCGGAGATATTCGAACTGCCCGCCTTGATAGGCTTTCACAGCGAGACGGAACGTTTCTTCTGCCTTCGGGATCATGGTCGCTTGATATTTGTCAGCCCGTTTGCGGGCGGCAGCGTATCGGGCAAATGAATCGGCGAGTCGGCCAACGAGTTCATTTTGCACCCGATTCACCTGATTGATTGCCTCGGCCAACTGGGCCTGCGCTGCGAGAATATTCCCTTGATTCTGATTCCAAATCGGCACCGGGAAGCTGAGACTGATCAGCCAATCATCGGAACGATTCTGATTCTGACGAGTATAACCGGTGCCCAGGATCAGATTCGGGATCGGCTCGACGATCGCTCGTTTCAGGAGGAGTTGTGCCCGCTCGACACCGATTTGAGCCGAGCGAAGGTCGGCATGGATGCTGAGAATGTAAGTTCGCAGCCGTTCGAGATCGTAATCCGGAAGATTCGTTTCGAGGTCGCCGACTACAGCGGTGAACGGCAAGTCGTCGACGCCGATGCTAGCGGCGAGGCGACGGAATGCGGCAGGCAGAGTTTGTTCCGTGGCTTCGAGTTCCGCCCGATACTGCTCCAACGCAACCTCAAGCTGGACTACGTCGAGTTGACTACCTTCTTTAGCTTGCAGCAATTTTTTAGCATTATCGACAGACTTTTCTGCTAGATCGATGAGTTCCTTGAGAATCGCAATTCTTTGCTGGAGAGTAACGACTTCCCAGTAGTTTTGACGAACTTCGGTGAAGAGCCGATAGCGTTCGGAAATGAGCGACAGGGCGGCTTGATTCACCTCTTTGAGCGCTGCCGCCTTGCTGAGTCCGAGCTTATTGCCGGTGACAATTTCTTGTTGAAATTGGGGTGTGGTCCAGATACCACCCGGTCCGGTTCGGTCGCCGAGTTCGTCTCCGCGAATATCGATCGACGGATTCGGATACAATCCTGCTTGAATGGCTCGACCCCGGGCTGTTTCGATGGCCCAGCCGACCTGGGCAAGCCGAGGATTCCGTTGAATGGTCAAGTCAATGACTTCAGACAAGGTGATGGCAGGTTTTGCCGAGGACGCCACCATCGGTGAAGTCATCGGGGAAGGAGCCGGCTGCGGGATGTCTCTTTCAGAAATCAAGGAATCGACTGTATCCTTCACACGTTCGGAAGCATGTTTGTCTATAATGGCTTGCAAGACCACCGGTCTGCCTGAAACAACCGGGGCGTCCCCTGCCTTTGGATGATTGCGGACGATCGAATCGGATGCACAGCCGATGATTCCGACAACGGAGCAAGTAAGCCAAGCGAACCCGCCTATCTTCTTCATCAGCCGATCCTCTATCCGACGGATTGTCATCCTGCAGGTTTAACTTTGCGCAATTCCACCCAGGATTGAGGTATACGAGCTTCTTCGGCTAAGTGATTTCGTGATCTTCAACGCCCGTGGTTAATTCGGCATTGCTTTTTAAGGTATTTCGGAATTTTACCGACATGGATGCGGAAACCAAGATGCTTGGAAATCCGCAAAAACACTTAGAGTTCTTCCGGTCGGAAGATTAGCCAATCCGCTGGGAATTATCAACCATTTGGATACCCTTACAATCGAACTCGGTAAGCCGGCACCGGTGCCATTCCGCGGGCTCGTGAAAAATCACCGGAATTCTGGTGTCGGGAGAAGTGCCATTCACGGTTATGATGATGTCTAAGTTCCCCTGACCGATGACCAGGAGCCTGGGACTCATGACAGAGACTGAGATTTATGATGAGAGTCGGGCAATTGTCCTCTATGATGGCCAGTGTCCGCTTTGTCAAAAATCCGTGCAAATCCTCAAGCGTCTCGACTGGTTGGATCGCTTGCAATTTCATGATGCGCGTGCTCTGGACCAGCTTCCGAAGTCCAAGATTCCGCTCGACTCGCAGCGGTTACTCGAAGAAATGCATTTGCTGACACCGGACCGGACTCAAGCACCGTGTGGTTTTCGGGCCTTTCGCTGGATGGCCTGGCGATTGCCTGCTCTCTGGCCGCTGGCACCATGGTTGATGCTACCGGGCGTTCCCTGGCTTGGCCAGAAAGTGTATCTCTGGATTGCCCGCCGACGTTATCAACTTGTTCCGTGCAGTGACGGTGCCTGTACGGTTGCCTTGCCGCAAAAAGCCCCCGAATAACCCAGACACTCGGAATCACCGCACCTTACCGGCAATTTCGCTTTTTCCTGCTCAACCCCGATCTTCAGATCAGCCGATTATAGCCAGGGCAGCGAACAATCCCGGCGGGCAGGAAGCGCTCGTGTTCGTCTCCAAGATCAGCAGGGAGGCTGATCATGCGGCGGTTGGCTTTTCTGGCACTGGTGTGGCTGACGCTGGTCGAGCAAGTTATCCTGTACGCCCAGGTCGATGCTGCAAAGCAGGGCAATCTCGCCGCCGCAGTTTCGCCCTCGATCCCCAGCACCGATGCTATTCGAGAGGGGGAAATCCTTATTCTTCGAACAGCAGGTCAACCGGAACGACACGTTCAAGTGATGCGAATTTCCAGCATACCCGACGGTCCGACGGTGGTGGATGTCAAGGATCGAGTATCCGGTACAACATACACACTTCCGCTGGCGGCATTCGCCGGGGCCAGACGCGGCTCCTCCATGCTGCCCGGAACATCGGCAGACGCATACCCTCAAACGATCAGCGGTTCAGTCGTGATGAAGGATAAGACTGTTCAGAGTCCAGCAAGATCCTCAGAAGCAACCACTAGGGAAACGCCGGCTATGCCGGCTGAATCCACGCTGTCAGCGGCGAACCCCCATCCACCCGCAGCGTTTCAGCGATACCCGTTTCCCGCAAATCAACCTGCCGCTGCCCGCCCTCAGTTGACTCACCAACGCGTTCAGCCCTGGCCACAAATGCTCCCCGGCCGTGGAACCTCCGACGTGTCTCGGCAGGCTCCAGTGGATAACGGAGTCGTTGTTCCCGTCACCCCACGCTTAAGTCAACAGCCTGCTGCAACTGCGAAAACTGAAAGCCTTGGAGTCACAAATGACGCCAGAACCGATCGAAGCGAATGCATCGCCAAGCTACCAGCAATCGAACGACTCCGGCATACGATCAATGCTGCGGGACAGGCAACACGGGCAACCGCCACCACGACAAACGCCGGTGAAAGTCCAGTGGCTTCAGCAACCGTTGCGAGCCGATCTTCCGAGGCGACTGTGGCCGTCGGCGTGCCTCGCTCTCAGAAGCACGCCGAGTGGGGATCGCTGGCGTTCCAAAGGTTAAGTTCGGCGCAGATGGCCGCTGAAGTCGCACCTTACATTCAGGAACTTCAGAATGCCTTACGGCCGTCGCAGCGGGAATTCGCTGCCACCGCTCTCGCGGAAGGTCGATATGGATCGCGGCCAGAAGTGAAGGCGGTCCTCGCGCAGGCCGCGATGACCGATCCGGCGCCGTACGTGCGTGCCCACTGCATCACTCTCTTGAGTTCCCTCGGATACCACGAACGGAAATACCTCGATTTTCTTCGAGCGGCAGCCTCCACCGAAGTCGCTCAAGTGAAGTCAGCGGCGGTCACGGCTCTTGCTCGCCTGACTCCGCGATAATCCCACCTTGCCAGTGCAATTAACCTCAACGATCAAAGATGGACGTTCATCCAGCCGAGACAAGACGCACGGAATCGTAATTATCTCTGATCTGTTGACAATCCCAACAGAAAAAAAGGCTCATTCAACCCGACTTCGATTGCGTACAAAACAAGGTGAACCGCTGAAGTCGCCTCAGAGAGATTCATCGGCTCACGGAAAATTCGACCCAGTTTGTCCGCACATTCCGCCCGGTCGGCACCGTCCACTGTTCCCTGGGGTTCCGGCAGGTGTGACTGAAGGTGTGCGTGCCCGCATCGTCACTCCAGCAGAACGTGACCCTGGTGGGGTCAGCAGCAGAGGTATCATAAACCAGGTGAACCTCAGCACGAGGGTATGATTTCCCACCATGATTTCGGAAACGGACCTGCACCGACCGGGGACCATCGTCGAGATCGATGTGGCCCCAGCAAAAGCTCTGGCTCCAGAAGTCCGCCGGCTCATCACCAAGCCGGTTGATCCGCCAATCTTTGACGACAGGGTGCCAGCTTGTACCGCCGTCACGGGATATCTCAATGTGGTACGCCACTTTGGGGTCGGGAGGGCTGCCGGAGCGAACGTGAGCGGCAGCGTAGACCTGCCGGATCGGCTCCCCACGCGGAGTTGATGCTGCCAATGTCACGCTGGGTGAATCGAAACGACCACCAACAAGATGAGACTGAGCTTGAGGAAGATTCGGACCGACATTCACCTGAGCACGGTTGCTGGCTTCATAAGTCACCCGGCTCCCGGTGTCTGTCAGTCGCGGCAACACCGCCACATTGCACTGACAGATCGTCGTGATGACAAGTCCGGCGTTGACCAGCTCCGAGGCAGGCTTATGAAGCCTCAGCCAATATTGACGATGCCCCTTGACAATGTCAGTCAGATCGATCGTCTCGCTGGTCATTTCGGCATCAGTCCAGGACCGACCTCGGTCCAGCGACAATGATACTTTGCCGACAGGACGGCCACGAAGCACCAGACCGTTGCGTGCCCCCGAATCATAAATTCCCCACGGCTTGGTATTCGCAGGTGTGGCCGCGATGACATACGGTGAGGCAAATTCGAGGGTCACCTGAGTGTTGTCCTCTGATACAACGGCTTCACGATAGTCGCCGGTGAAGTCAGGCTGGTAGGTGTAGACGGCGTTGGCGTAACGGGCCTGGCCATTGATGTGTGGAGTGCCCGTCTTCGAGCGGTACATCCGCTCGGGTTGATTCACCCAGGTCCGGGAACGCTCCGGGCCGGGGATACCATCCGTCATGTAGTTGCGGCCCCAGAACACAAAGGTCTTGCCGTCGGCGAGACCGGGCTGCAGGTAACGCCTGAGAGTTTCACCCCGGCGAAGATGGACCATGGGCGGCGGACCCGCATAACCACTCAGGTACTCAGCGACAGCAAAACGGGAAAAACTGCTGGCGTCGCCCGGATATAAGCCGCACGGCAGCCAGCCACGCTGACGTTCCGGCTTGAAGTTGCGATCGGTGAGTTGCTTCCAGTTGGGGGCAATTTCGGCGAGGCCCAGCATCCGTTTGCCGTCGGCACTGAAAATGACGGTGGACAAATCGTGGTCAAGAAGGACCCAGCGACCGGTGCCATACTCACCGCCGATTAGAAACACTTCAAAGGAATTGTGCCCCGCGGTGCCGACGCTCCGGGCACGGCCGTGGCCGAGGAGCGACTCCATTTCGCCCACCCACTGGGCGTGCGTACTGCCACATAGAGCAAAACCGTGGGCGAACAAGCCTGTCCAATACTCTCGCAGCTTATTGTCAGACCCTTTGCCACACCCTTGCCCCCAGAGATCGTGCCCGCCTTCTTCACCATGCCAAAAGTGCGTGTTTCGCCACAACCACGATGCCAATACCTTGTCTTCGTCGGTAGTCACCGGCCGACCCGTCACTCGCTGGTAGAGTTCGGCTTGTGTGGCGAACAATCGAGCGAACGTCGAGCATGATAATTCGCCGGGGTACCACGGATGATCCGTGCGGAGTTGCGGGTCGCCAACACCGCCTTGCAACCTGCCCGCGACGACCACAAGCCAACACAGTGTCATCATCATCAGCAGTCTACTCATCGTCAATCCTCCACAATCAGGAGCATCTCAAGGTCGATTCGTATCGCTACCGACTCGATTTTACCGGATCCAGCACGTTGCAATGTCCCCGTGTTTTGCTCGAGTCTGTGTGACATCTATTGTCATCATCAATTGACATGGCGGCAAGAAAACTGTCCTACTGTTCGGGAAAAGTCACGATCATCTGCTTTTTCGAGTTGACTTGAAGTCGCTGGCACACTCAAGTTAATGCCTGAAGTCGACGCTGATCATGCCCTCTTCGAGCCATCAATCGGCCATGGGGCAATCGCGTGATTTCTGTCTTACCGATCTTCGTTGCATCGCCTAGCATAGTCAGGGATGATCAGAACGATGACAGGAGTTAACTCAGAATTTATCTCCAGAGACAAGTCTTGATGGTGATCGAGAATGGCAACAACTGGGACATCACGTCTCAGAGTATCCCTGGGAAGCACGGCCTGACCTCATCCTCACTTGCTTGGAGGCGAACAGTGATGAAGGTTGAAAAACGACTGGCTAAGATTCTCTTGGCGACCTCAATTCGGTTACGGAGCCGTCGAGTTGAGTTGATCGATGCGATAGGTGACATATGTCGCAAAAACCACCCACAGCAAGTGGGGGACGTGACACAACGCCGTCAGCCAAATTCGACCGCTGACTGCGACTGCAATCACGAGGCCAATCACCGCCGCCAGTCCCGCCGCGATCCATGTGGCCGCGGTGAGGTCTTGCTGGTGCGTGAAGACGTAGGTGTAGCTCATGTTCAGGGCCAGGGCAAGCATTGTCAGAACGACAATTGTTCCCTTCCATCGTGGGGTTCGATTAGAGGCTAGGGCAGCGGCTGTTGCGATTCCGGCAAGGAGAAATAGCAAGGTCCAGATTAATCCGATCTTTCGTTCCAATTCTTTGGGTAACACCTCGGGCCGAGCCAAGGAGCGGAACCATTCACTCCGGGTGTCGTTCGGCAGTTGAGCCAGATATAATGCAGCTACTGCGGCAAGAAGGCACAGGCCTGTGGTCAGGCGATGCGCTGGAGTCAGTAAGTTCCACATCGATTTTCCCCGTGATGGACTCTTTGCGATCCTCGTTCGATCCGGGAGTTGAGTTCCAAGTATCCTCACTTGTATTGTCAGAGCTTGCATCCCGCCCGCTTGTGTCCGAGCTGGATATTACCATCATGCATCTGATCTTCATATTTACTGAATCTTGAACGCTGTCATCGCAGCGATTGCTGACCACGGGACGGTAATCAACTTACCAGGCCTCTGTCTCGTGATGCCCAGGGAGGTCGGTATATTCCCGTCGTTGATTCCTAAAATCCTGCGAATTTTCGACGGCTCGCCAATCTCCTTCTGGATCGTCGATCTGTTATCATGTATAACCAGATTATATGCGGTTCGTCCATTTTTTTCGTGTGGAGTTCGTTATGTCCGAAGCGATTGTGTTTTCTAGACGCCAGTCCGTGGAACAAGTCGAGGAAGGCCGGGAGCTTGCACCGAAATTCGATGACCGAGGATTAATTCCCGTGGTCACTACCGACTTCCTGACCGGCGAAGTGCTGATGCATGCCTACATGAACGCCGACGCCCTCGCGGAGACGATTCGTACAGGCGAGGCCGTTTACTGGAGTCGGAGTCGTGGCGTGCTCTGGCGGAAAGGAGCAACGAGCGGCATGGTTCAGAAGGTCCGCGAACTGCGGATCGACGACGATCAAGATGCTGTCTGGCTGCGTGTGGAAGTCGCCGGATGTGGGGCAAGTTGCCACGTTGGCTATCGCTCCTGCTTCTATCGTGTGGTCCCAACAGGTGATGCTGCGGGTCAGCCACTCCAGTTTGCTGAGAGCGAAAAGGCGTTTGATCCTCAAATGATTTACGGCGATGCCCCCAACCCCACTCGTTTATAAATAACGATCGACAGAGAGATTACCCAGTCCGAATCAATTTTTGGTAAAGAGAACACGATAGCACCGTGATATTCACGAAAGTTAGCTTGTGCCAGTGATCGAATCACTGAGTCAGTTGGTGAAATTCGATGGCTAAATTTTCCGTGTAAACGGTGTTTGTCTGCAGATTTTCCGAGGCGATTCTGAGAAGGAACCCACTCTCGGCGTATTGCGAACCAGATCAATCAAGGTTCCTTCTCCCAGCTCAGCCATTGAACTAACCTTGAGCATTCGAGCGTTGATGTTACGCCGCGAATTCAGCCACTGAATCCGTTGCGTCTTTTCCAGGGTGGCTACCCTCAACGACCTTCACGGTAATTCTCGGGATCGGTTCGGGATTTGCTAAACCCAGGCTGGGGATGACCGAGAACAGACTCTTGATCGGGTGACGAACGAGGTTGTGGATGGGCTACTCTGTTCATCCATTCGTAGCAGACTTCGAGTGCAGCGATTCGAACCTTGAGGGCGTCGTCGCTTGAGGACGCGGTGTGGACCGATGGCTACACCCGGCAGAAAGCGGTGGCCTTGAGGTCAACGATCGAGGAAAAGAGCCGTTGCTGAGCGGCCCTGCGTCTGTGAGCGACAAGTCGTCAACAACAGTGCTGGAAAGCCAGGAAATCTGATGCGGCGACGGTATCATAGTATCGGTACAGATCTTCAGTGAGAAAGCAACGGCGTATGAACATGGCTGGATGTTCTCGAGCGATTATCGATCTGTGTAACTCAGCAATTCAACTCCTCCAACAGAGGAGATCGCTATCCTGCTGTTGGCGGTGATTTTGGGTCGGATTGAGTTCGGGAATCGGTTTGAGAGGAACGCATGGTGGAGCGAAGAGGCCATCCCTTATCCGTACGTTCAGCAGGAGTGTTGTTGCATCCGACCAGTTTGCCAAGCCGGTTTGGCATCGGCGATTTCGGACCGGGAGCTTTCCGTTGGCTGGATGCGTTGGCCGAAGCAGGGCAAGGGTGGTGGCAAGTCTTGCCGCTGGGTCCGACAGGGTATGGCGATTCTCCATATCAATGTTTTTCGTCGCTGGCGTTGAATCCGTTGTTGATTAGCCCGGAAGAATTGTGGCGGGAAGGGTTGATTTCGGCTCGGGATCTCGAAGCGGCGGAATTACCTGGCGGTCCTGTGGACTATGGTCGAGTCCGGGAAGCGAAGGAACGTTTAATCGGGGTGGCGTGGCAGGAATTTTCACGCAGCCGACCGCCAAAGTTAAATGCCAACTGGGAGCAGTTTCAGCAGGACGAGGCGGAATGGTTAGGGGATTACGGCTTGTTTATGGCCATTAAAGAACGGTTTGGCGGATGCAGTTGGCTGAGCTGGCCGGAAGATTTGCGATTGCGTGATCGCTTCAGCTTGGCTCAGGCCCGGCGAGATTTCCAGTCGGCCATCACCGTGCATCAGTTCGCTCAGTTTCTCGCGGTTCGGCAATGGCAGGCAGTCAAACAGTATGCATCGAGCCGTGGGGTGCGAATTATCGGGGATATGCCGATTTTTCTGGCAGAAGATTCCGTGGACGTGTGGACGAATCCGAATCTGTTTAAGATGACGGCTGATCGTCGTCCTCGGGTGGTGGCGGGTGTTCCGCCGGATTACTTCAGTCCGACAGGTCAACGCTGGGGGAATCCCGTGTATGAATGGTCGGCTCACCAGAGTGAAGGCTTCTCGTGGTGGCTGCAGCGAGTTCGGGGGACAATAAAACATGTCGATTTAATTCGACTCGATCACTTTCGGGGGTTCGTGGCATGCTGGGAAATCCCGGCGGAAGCGGCGACGGCTGAGACAGGAAATTGGATGCCGAGCCCCGGGGCCGAATTGCTGGAAGTCTTGCAGCGTGAACTGGACGGTTTGCCGTTGATTGCCGAGGATCTTGGCGTAATCACGCCGGAAGTGGACGCGTTGCGGCAGCGGTTTCATTTGCCGGGAATGCGAATTCTTCAGTTTGCTTTTGGCGGAGCGATCGAGCGGCGATTTCTGCCCCACAATTTTGAAAATCCGACAGTGGTCTATCCGGGAACGCACGATAACGACACAACAGTGGGCTGGTATCATCAGTTGTCGATGTCGGAACGCGATTATTTTTGTCGCTATCTCGGCTGCGATGGCAGTGATCCGGCGTGGGATCTGATCCGGGCAGCATGGTCGTCGGTTGCCATTCTTGCCGTTGCTCCGGTTCAGGATCTTCTGGCCTTGGGGAATGAAGGCCGTATGAATCGGCCGGGAACGGCCACGGGGAACTGGCGATGGCGAATGAGTGGCAGGGATGAAGACACGGTCTGGGTGCCGCGATTGAAAGAGTTGACCGAGTTGTATGAACGCTCCGGCCGGAAGGAATTCGTCGCCGTTAGGTAATGCTCGACCGATTTCCAGAGTGAGCACGTCACCGGAGGTTGGCCGCTTTCACTGGGAATGATCCGTTGAGACAGCGACGGCTACTTCCGTTGGTGATGCCACCGCGTGATCAGGCGATACTGACCACCCGACGGGCAGTTCAATGAAGCGGACAGCACCTGATTGAATATCATAAATTCCACCGACAATGGCAATTCTGCCTTCGTGCTCGAGACGGCGGAGAGTTAGACTTTGTTCCCGAATTTTTTGGATGGTACGGCGGACGTTGGCTTCAACGACGAGATCGATGAACTCCGGGGTAACCGTGGTGGGGGTGTGGGAATTGGCGACGAGCGGGATCGATTGCTGAATTTCGCTGATCAGCGCGTCGAGGTGGTTGCAGCCGGTGACTTCCAGGGCAGTTTTGCCACGGATCTTAAAATCGACGGCGGCGGAAACCGCGCCACAGCGGGTGTGGCCGAGGACGAGGATCAGCTTGCTGTTGGCGACAGCACAGGCATACTCGAGGCTGCCAAGAACCTTCTCCTTGGCGACGTGGCCGGCAATGCGGATGCTGAAAATATCGCCGATGCCGAGGTCGAAGAGGATTTCGGCGGGGGTTCGGGAGTCGATGCAGGCCAGGACAGCGGCGAGTGGGTACTGGCCGGCAGCCGTCCCGGTCACATCGCGGCTGAGATCACGATTGAGCCGCCGCCCCGTGCGGAAACGCTCGTTGCCGTCTCGAAGTAGGGAGAGGACCTGATGTGGCTGAATTTTCTCCTGCAGTTCGCGAGTAGCGTAATCGACATACAGGACACGATCTTCAAGATTGTACCGATCCTGGAAACCGACGAGGCTGACGGCAATATTGCGAGCTGGGGCCATCTCGGTCTGGAAGTCGTCGATCAATTCGAGGATATCCGGGTCGATGTAATCCGTGGAAGTGGCGTCGAGCAGGACATGTCCTCCGCGGGGGATGCTGTTAAACAAGCGGAGCAGATTGGCGCGATTGAGAAAGCTGACTTGATTGGCCAAGATAATTCGGGTGACCTCACCGCTGATGTGGTGTTCATGAATCACCCGTGAGGGCCGTTTGAGGTTGCTACGGATAATGTAGACCGAGGCGACCGCAAGGCCGATGAGGACACCAATCAGGAGGTCGGTAAAGACGATGCCGAGAACCGTGGCGAAGTAGGGAAGATAGCGTTCGTTGCCGTGGGCGACCATTTGCCGAATAATCTGCGGGCTGGCCAGTTTGTAACCGGTGAGGACCAGGATGGCTGCCAGACAGGAAAGCGGGATCAGATTCAGCAGTTGAGGAATTAAGACGACACAAATCAAAAGCAGGAATCCGTGAACAATGGTGGACAATTTCGACACGGCCCCGGCCTGGATATTCGCCGAACTGCGAACAATCACCGAGGTCACGGGCAGCCCGCCCGTGAGCCCGCAGAGGCAGTTGCCCACGCCCTGGGCAAGCAATTCGCGATTGGTATCAGTCCGCCGTTGCTGAGGATCGATCTTGTCGATGGCTTCAATGTTGAGCAGGGTTTCCAGCGAGGCGACCATGGCGATGACGAATGCTGCGATGTAAACCTGACTGGAAGCCAGCCGTGAGAAATCCGGCTTCTGAAGATAGGCGAGGAAGTCCTGAGGCCGTTCGACAACCGCTAGCATCACCGCATGCTGAGGGCCGATCTCCCAGACACCCCCAATCCGATTCAGCAGCAGATACCAGAGTACGCCCCAGAGAACCACGACGAGTGCCGGTGGAACGAGAGATTGTTTCAGCCATTTGATGCGATCCCATACGATTAGAATACACAACGAACTTAAGCCAATGAACATCGCACCAACATCGTAATGGTAGAGGATGTCAATCAACTCGGTAAAGGTATTTTTCTGATCGGGCTGGAAGAACGAAAAATCTCCCTCCGGGTCTTTGTCGTGTCCGAGCAAGTGCGGAATCTGCTTCAGGATAAGGATGACGCCGATCGCCGTCAGTAGTCCTTTGATGACGCTGGAGGGGAAGAATTCCGCCAGGGCTCCACACCGGAGATAGCCCAGGATCACTTGGATCAGGCCCGCGAGGATTACCGCTACCAAGAATCCTTGGAAGTTGCCAAGATTGGCGAGCTGCATGGCGACGACGGCTGTCAGCCCGGCCGCTGGGCCGCTGACGCTGGTGTGGGAGTTGCTAATCAGGCCGATGACGATGCCGCCGATGATACCGGCGATGATCCCCGCCAACATGGGCACATTCAGTTCACCCGGCAAGCCTTCCGCCCGGGAGGCGTTGGCCACGCCTAAACAGAGAGGCAAGGCCACAAAAAAAACCACCATCCCAGCCACCAAATCCTTGACAATCAACGACAAAGGTCGATTGGTGATGAGCGGGATCATCATCGAAGGCCTCAGGTGGATTGGATTTCCAGGCGAATCGCACGATGATTCTTGTATTTGGATGGTTCTCGAGCACGCTCCGAGGGTGTAGAAAGAGCGGTCGTGAACTGAGTTGCAACGCTGGCTCAGGGATCGCGGCAACTCGTGCTCTACCGGTCTGAAGGACATCGGGCAGCCGACGACGCCTGAATGCAGCCGGCTGCCCGCATACTCCAGAATTTCTGAATCAGACCTTACTGGTCATTGCCTCCCGTTTTTCCGCAATCAATTTCAGCAGTCGATGCTGCGGCTCGGCAAATTTTTCCAGACCTTCACGCATTAAAACTTCTTCCATCTTGATCATGTCCACTTTTTGATCGATTTCGGCCAAAACTTCCGGGGGCGGCAACTGATCGACTTGACGGGTGAAGATTTTTCCGCTGGCTTGGACCGCCTGATTTGTGGCAGGCGGATTCGTTTCGATATCCGAACCCGCGAATGCTTCAACATATTTCCACGGGGCATCTTCTTTCTTTTTGGTGCCGGTGCTGGCGAAAATAATTTCATGTTGCAGCGGCATCTTCTTATCCGCCCAGAAGGCCTGATTCATCGCCCAGATTCGCTTGGCATTGACAATTCCGACTTGACCTTGAGCGGCTGGCGACAGATCGGGGACGTGGATTTCCGTGTAGACATCGACGCGGCTGACAAAAATGCTGTAGACCGTTTTAATCTTGCTTGGATCAGTGGCCCGTTGCAGTCCCCGCCAGCAGGCATCACGAGCGGCTTCATATTGCCGGTTGCTGAAAATCAGCGTCACGTTGACACAGACGCCTCCGGCCACGAGTTCTTCGAGGGCCGCAAGTCCGACTGGTGTTGCCGGGACTTTGATCATGCGGTTTTTTTGCCCGGTCGACCACTTTTTGCCGAGTTCGATGTATCGCTGCGTCCGATCTTTCAGTGAGATGTTTCGCTGAACATCTTCCAGAAGCGGGTCAAGTTCAAAACTGACCCAGCCATCATTCCCCCGGGTCTCTTCCCAGACCGGTTCAAAAACGGCCTGGGCATCCTTGACCAGTTTGTCCGTCATCGCCCAGGCAATGGCTTCATCATCATGCCCGGCGGTGATCAGCTTTTGCATGTCCGTATCAAAGCGGCCGCTCTTGATCAGATCGGCAATAATGATCGGATTACTGGTTGCCCCTGTTGCTCCAAACGCCCGGTTTCGGACAATTTCCTCGGGGTCCACGGAATCCAGCCACAGCTTCGTGCCACTGGCCACCAGAGACTGGAGTGGAGTCATCAGCCCGTTCCTCTTTCCGAAGCAAACAAATTTGACGCGAAATCCCCTCACACAATATCCTAGAAATAACTAGGGCTCTTCATAGAGGTGAAATTCGCAACCGAGTCGCAACACTGCTGAACTGCACGGCCTACAGATATTTTCGTGATATTCATGGTAATCGGAGGGAATCGTATTTATGACCCAGCCGAAAGAACGAACCTACACCGATGAGGAAATTGCAGCCAAACTCGAAGAATATGGTCTGGCCGGTTGGTATCTGGAAGATGGCTGGTTAAAGCGAAAATATGTCACGGAAGGGTGGCCGACCACCTTGATGCTTGTGAATGCCATTGGATATGCTGCCGAGGCTGCTTGGCATCACCCGGATCTGAGTGTGACTTGGGGGAAAGTCTGGGTGAAATTAAAAACCCACTCGGCCGGCGGCATCACCGATAAAGATTTTGAACTGGCAAAATACCTGGAATCGGTCTGTCTGTGGCGGCCGGGACCGAATGCGGCGCTCACAGGCCATCCGAAGAAGTTTGTGCAAGGAGGTTCGTAATGATCCCCGCGGCAGGGATTTATGCTGTTTCTTCCAAAGAATTGCCAATCTGGCGTAGCTAGGAACCGGCTAAGCTGCTATGTATTGACTATCTCGTAAAAGTTTGTGGCAATTTCCCCTAGGCTACCTCTCCCGGGTTACCGGTTCGAATGCCGAAAACGGAGCCGATCGCACCTCCACTGCCCGAGATCATAGGCAACAGCCACGCCATGCGCGAAGTCTACCGGATGGTAGCGTTGGCAGCACCCCGTTCCGCGAATGTATTGCTGATTGGCGAAACCGGGACGGGGAAAGAAGTGATTGCGCGGGCAGTGCACAAACTGAGTCGCCGTTCTGATGGCCCGTACATTCGGGTCAATTGTGGGGCGCTCCACGAAAATTTGCTGGAAAGCGAACTGTTTGGCCATGTCAAAGGGGCGTTTACCGGTGCCGTGGAAAATAAAACTGGCCGTTTTGAAGCCGCGCATGGTGGCACGATTTTTCTCGATGAAATCAACTCGATGTCGCCGAAATTGCAGGTTAAACTGTTGCGAGTTTTGCAGGAGCGCGAATTCGAGCGAGTCGGGGAAAGCCGAACGATCCGCGTCGATGTCCGGGTCATTGCCGCCACGAATGCACAGTTGGAAGACCTGGTTGATCGCGGTGAGTTTCGGGAAGACCTATATTATCGCCTGAATGTAGTTCCGATTCAGTTGCCGCCGTTACGGGAACGGCCGGAAGACATTCCGATTCTGGCTGAGCATTTCCTCAAACGCTTCGCCGAGGCAAATCGGCTGCCACAACCACCGGCGCTCACACCGGAACTTCGGCAAGCCTTGCTACGCCACGATTGGCCCGGCAATGTTCGCGAACTTGAAAATGCCATGGAACGCCTGGTTGTGTTGTCAACGGATGGCGTCATTTCCCCTGAACATTTTGAGTTGGCCCGCAGTCGGTCGCTGCGATCCCGGCAATGGAACAAGTCGCCGGACCAGCCCCCGGATTTAACGAGCTTGATTCGCCAACTCGTTCGCATTGGCATTGCTTCACCACCGAGTCACGGCATTCGGTTGTATGATTATCTGGTTGGCGGCGTAGAACGCGAACTGATCCAGCAAATGATGCGGCTTTGCGATGGAGTACAAATCAACGCCGCGAAGCGACTCGGGATCAACCGGAACACACTCCATAAAAAGTGGCTAGAATACGCCGGTTCCGACAAAAGCGTGGATCAGGAATCCGTTCCTGGCCCCGCGGATTTCCCAACAGATACTGATCTAGAATCAAAGACGCGTCTCTCCGGAGATTAAGGAACCCGGGAAACGATGTTGCCCAGTGAACGACCTGGATCAATTCGTACACTTGCAAACCGCCAAGTGTAATGTTTTCAACCGAGTATCATCGCAAGTGTTAATTCACTTGCGATGTTTTCCGAAAAAGTCATTAATGCTACGTTGCTTGGCCATCGCCGGGATTCTCTCTCGGAGTTGCCCGAAGAATGGGACTGATCATCAAAAACACGGCCGTTCTCTTGGCAGTGTCATCGACATATGAAAAATATTCATTCTGCTAGCATCAACGGAAATCTCAAGGGTATGCTTGTGATTGGCTGAATGTTATCAATTGGGTCGAGTTTTCCCGAGCTATTATTGTCCCTGGGCCCAGGCCGGCGGGATGACTTGTTGCTGAGTCGCGAGTGCTCGTGCAGACACCTGAAGGACACGCAAAAATCCCTCGCTGTCGGCGTGATTGAATTCGCCGATGGCTTCCATGCTAGCGTTGCTCTCCGAATACAGTTGATGCGGGACATCGTCGGCAGCCTCGAAGTAAGCCTGCCCTTTGTATAATTTCAGGCGAATTGTTCCGGTCATGAGTTTCGTGATCGGCTGGATTGCATGCCGGGCCATATGCGTAGCCAAGTCGAAGCCATAACCCTGATAGATTTGTTTGGCTACGAACAACGAGAGGGTATCAAATAATTCCCGACTCCGGCGATCGAGAACAAGTTCCAGCAGGTAACGGTAGGCGCGGCCGAGCAGTTCCATGCCGGGAGCTTCGTAGACACCGCGGCTTTTGATGCCGACAAAGCGATTTTCCACCAGATGGCAGGCGATGCCGACGCCGTGACGCCCGCCGATTTCATTCGCCAAACGGATCGCTTCAAAGGCGTTCACCTGCTTTCCGTTGATCGCCACGGGATGTCCTTGATCCCAGCGGATTTCGACCGCTTCCGGCTGGTCCGGGGCATGCTGGGGGAGCACGCCCATCCCCGGGGTGATGAACCAGGGGCCGACTTCCAGCGATTCCAGTTTTCCAGCTTCGTGAGTCAGGCCGAGCAAATTGGCATCGGTGGAGTATGGGGCATCGTGGGTCGCCTTGATGGGCAAGCGGTGCTTCTGGCAATATTCGATCATTTCCTTCCGCCCGCCGAAGGCTTTCAGAAAATGCGGATCCCGCCACGGGGCATAAATCGTCACTTCCGGGGCAAGCATGTTTGTGCAAAGCTGGAAACGAACCTGATCGTTGCCTCGGCCTGTCGCGCCATGGCCGAGCACGGTGATGCCCCGGCGGCGCATTTCCGGCACCATCCCGGCCACGATCACATGCCGGCCGATGCCAGTGGTGTTCCAATAATCACCTTCGTAACGAGCTTGAAATTGAATCAGCTCAATACCACTCGCAGCGATCATTTCCCGCAGCGGCATGGCCACGAAATCGGCGGCTCCACAGGCACGCATCCGCTTTTCAATGGCGGCAAAATCGGTTTCATCGGGTTGAGCCATGTCGGCCGTGAATGCCACCACGGTCACACCCTGCTCACTGAGCCATTTCGTGATGGTGCACGAGTCCAGGCCTCCCGAGGCGGCGAATGCCACCGTTTGACCGCGAAGATCAGCCACTGTGGTCATGGATTTCAGCCCTCAAGATTTCTCCAGCGAGAATTTTTATCTTATGAATTATGCAAGACCTGACACTTGTGATTCCCGGAACGGTTCTCGATCAGGTGCTGAGTCATGCTTGGCAAGAGGCACCGCTGGAATCGTGTGGTTTGTTGGCGGGGAATTTGATGGGAGCCGGCAAACCCGCTGAGGTGACCGAGTATCTGCCGCTGGTCAATGAACTTCGCAGTCCCACGGCGTTTCGCACCGAGGCAACTAGCCTGTTGCAGGCGTTTCGGCGGATGCGTCAGAAAAAGCACGAATTATTAGCAATCGTGCATTCCCACCCCCGGAGTCCTGCTGTGCCCAGCCAGAGAGATCTGGCAGAAAATCCTTACGGAGACAGGGTTCCTTGGCTGATCGTCGGACTGGCCGGGGCTTTCCCCGATGTCCGGCTCTGGTGGCTCCGCGAAGATGCTTTTCACCCCGGCTTCTGGCAGCTCCGGGGTACATCCGAATTGGCTTCAGGTGTCAAACCGGATTCGCCGCCCGAAGCGTTCCTGTAATCGGCGACGATACAAGGGAAGAATTGGATTTTGCGACAAATTCAGTTCCACGAGCGTGGTGTCGGAAAGATTTCCCAGCAGGTGTACGGCTCCTTCGTTGCCGATCCGGTTGCCGGAAAAATCCGCACGCTGAAGTTGACCGAGAATCGTCGATTGCGCGAGTTCTGCGATGCCCAGATCGCTTAAGTCACTCCGGGCGAGTTGCAGTTCCCGGAGCCCCGCCGTGGAAGAAGAACGAGCAAGCGAAGCGGCAATGTCATCTCCTTCCGGCGTTTCCCCTGCGGGAAAGACGATGATCAGTTCCCGGACGTGGCGAAACCATGCCGCTTTTTCAATCGGTTCACGGATCCAGGTGGCGGCCCGACCCTGGGTGGCGAGTCGCGTGACCGGGGCAACCCGAGAGAGTGCATCTCCGAATTTCATCATTCCCCCAGGATGTTCGATGACGGCCCAGCCAGGAAAGCCGCGGCCCCAGACCAGCCGTGTTCCGGGAATCACGGGGAACTCCGCTTGCCATTCGGAAGCATGTTGTTGCCAAAGTTCCGCATGTCGGGCGAAGAGCGGGGCAACTTCTGCGTTTGTTTTGCTGCGCGAGGGAAGAAGAGGATGGTGAATCCAGAGATAACCGAGGCTGGCGAGTTGACATTGCAAGCGGATCAACTCAGCACGGGCGTGATCATGCTGCTCTTCGAGCCAATCGGCATAAATCAATCGGGGAAAATCATCGTCGGGCGTGTTCACAATCGCCTCGAGGAACGGTTCATAACCCGGGGGTGGCATGGCCAAAACTCCCTGGGGCATTCATTCTTAGCCGAGCCCTCTGCCGCATAAAAATCGAGCTTTCAGACCGGCTTCTAAACGTTTTCGGAGCTTTGCTTGTCTTCAGTCATCATAGTCGCTTTAGCCACCCTACCGTTGGATCACTTTTCCGCTTCTGATGCTTGTGATCGAACTTCTTTCACCATTTTCCGCAGCAGGCGACGCTCTTAGTGATTTGTCATCGTGAATGCTCTTGACCTGCTTCGACAAAGCTGGCATAGAAGCTGCGTGTCTGAGGGTGAGGGAAGATCATGCGCGGATCTTATGTGCGGATGCTGGTCTGGGGCGGCTGGATGGTCGGAATGCTGACGAGTCTCGGGTGTTCGCACCTGAACAATGCCGAGGCCGGAGCACTTGGCGGCGGAGCGATCGGGACTGCGGCCGGTCTTGCCATCGGGGCAGCAACGGGAAACCCGAAAACTGGGGCGATTGTCGGCGGGCTGGCCGGTGCCGGGATCGGCGGGCTGGCCGGTAAGGCCGCCGACAACGAGCAAGCTGCGGCCATCCGCCAGGCGGAGTTGACCCAGCCTGCGAGCGTGCCACCACCGCTAGGACTCACCGACGTGGTCGCCTTAGCGCAAACCGGCGCTTCCGATCAGGTGATCATCAGTCAGATTCGCGCCACCGGCTCTACGTTTCAATTAAGCACCAGCGATATCCAATTCTTGAAGGCAAACGGGGTCTCGGATGGGGTGATCAGCGAAATGATTAACGCCCGAGGAAAGCCGATCGCCATTCACCGACCACCGGCAGCGATGATCATTGAAGAGCCGCCCCCGGTCGTGATCTATCGCCGTCCCTGGGGGCCGTGCGGACCCTGGAGTTATTGCGGCCCACGTCCTGGACCGGCCTTCGGATTCAGCTACTTCCACGTCCGTCGATAACGCCCGATTTGTCTGCATTGTCTCAGGCTTTTCATCATGCTCAATCATTACTGCTAGAAAGGGTTATCTTACCCGGCTGATGTCATTCCGACCTCGGTGCGGGTTATTGACTGCCTACTTGAATTCTTCATCACACTTTCGCCACCGGAATTGATACTCATAAATAATGAGTGCTAGTTGATCCACCACTCCGGAGGCTGTGATGGCAGTTCAAACCCGTTCTCTACTCGCTCCAACCTTATTGCTCGTTGCTGGGCTGACGGCGGGCTATTACCTTGGCTCGTCGGGTCAACCTGTGACGAAAGCCACACAACCGTCGGCGACTACCACGCAGGAAGTCGCGCAAGCCGCACCTGTGGCACCGGTTGCCCCCGTTGACAAGCCAGCCAAGCCGGTGACTCCGCCGGCAGCGTTCGTGCCCATCGGCGAGACTCGCTATACTGCCGAGAATCGTCTCGGATCGAATCTTTTTATCGCGACTTCCGCGGAATATCGAGCGTGTTGCTTGCAGATCTACAATTTTGCAGCACGGCGGCTGGAACAGATTCTGGCGCAAGGCCGTCCGGCCCGTCCGGCGGTGATTTTTGACCTGGACGAAACGGTGCTGGACAACTCGGCTTTTCAAACCGCGCTTTATGCGGCCGGTAGCGAGTATCAACAGCATCTCTGGGATGAATACGAAAAGAATCATCCGGATCAAACGCGATTGGTACCCGGCGCGAAAGGCTTTATTGATCTCTGCCACCGTCTGGGAGTAAGCCCGGTTTATATTTCAAACCGGAGCGAACCGTTCCGTGCTTCCACCGTGAAGGCCTTGGAATTGTTGGGGATCAACATCGAAAATATCGACGAGCGTTTGTTGTTGAAAGCGGAAGGCGGTTCATCGGACAAGGCATCGCGGCGAGAACATGCCGCGGTCAAGTTCAATGTTGTCATGGTGTTTGGTGACAATCTTCGTGATTTTTCCGAGTCTTTCACCGCACCGAAAGTGGATCCAGCCAGTGGGGTGGCCGGCATCCGCGCCGCCATTGAAAAGCGATGGCAGTTGACCGACGAAGCGAGTTGCCACTGGGGTTATGACTGGTTTGTCATCCCGAACCCGGTTTACGGTGAGTGGGACAAGCTGATTAGCCGGGATCCGAAGCAATTCTTAACACCAACCACGATGGTGTTGCCGAAAGCCGAAGCGAAGCCGACTTCGGATGCTGCTGCTTCTAAAGATAAGCCGATGGATTCCAAGAAACCGGAACTTGCTCCGAAGCCATCGAAAAACGGCAAGCTGCCCTTCACGGTCGTTGAGCAGTAATTTTGCTCATCGGAATGGGAAGCGGAAGCGCGGATTCCGCAGGGGATAACTAAAATTGTAGGATTGCCTTGACAGGACCACGCCCTGGCTTATACTTCTCCCCTCTGCCCGATGACTTCATGGCGCAGATGATGCGGCACGGTCAACGGATGCAGACTGGAGGCACAGACACGGAGGGGGCGTGGCTGTCCGTGCAGCAAAATTCGGGATCATCATCCTTGTCAGCGGTGTTCTCGGGCTGGCCTGGTGTGAGCTAGTGGCCGGCGAGCCGGAGCAATTGCCAGCCCGCCCCGTTGGTGAGTACCCCACCGAGGCCCCGCCACTGCCGCCGCACGCGGTACTGCAGCCGAGTTTTCCGCCGCCCTTCTCCACGATACCGCCACCCGATTTGCCTTCCGCGGGCGTTCCGGATTTGCCCCCGCCACCGGCGGCATCGACCGATCCGTTCCTGCCACAACCTCGACTCGAACCGGAATTGATTTTGCCCGATGGCCGACCCGTGCCATTACCAGCATCCAGCCGCCAACAAATCCGCTTCAGTCCACGGTATCAAACGCTGCCCCAGTTCATCCGCGAAAATTTGGGGAACGGCGAACTTCGCCAGATCGTTACCGGCGGAGTGATTGTCAATGTGGTCTATCTTCCGGCGAATCCAGGGGAAGCCGTCCAGGAAATTGAATTCGCCACGGATAATGTGGTTGCCTGGACCCGTGGAATCAGTGAGTTTGGACCGACGAGAGTGGTGGACACGCAAGTCGCGCAGGGAAAGCCGGAGATTGAAATTTTTCTTTCGGGTGATGTAGTGATCCGGACCTTATCTCCTGGTCGCCCTGGTGTCGTGGAACAAGTGCTTCGAGCGGAGCAGATTTATTACGATGTCACGCGGAATCGGGCGGTGGCGCTTAATGCCGACCTGGAAGTCCGTGGCTCCAACCTGCTGGAACCGGTCCATTTAAGTGGTGCGGAAGTCTGGCGACTTGGAAGGAATGAATGGCGAGCGTTTGAAGCTCGGACTTTCTCCAGCAAACGCCCCTCGGATCCGAACCTGAGTTTAACCACGCCGCAGGCGACTTTAACACAGCAGTACATGATTCGCCGAAATATTTTCGGGATGCCGTACCGGAATTTGTTGACGGGTCAGACGGAAGTGGGATATGAACGGACATTGACCACCCGGCTGTCAGCCCTACGGATCCGGGGAGTTCCGATCCTTCCGTTGCCGCCATCGAAAGCGGATTTGGATGAACCGTTCGGGCCGCTCATGGGATTCGGCACCGGTAATGATCAGATCTTCGGAACGCAAATTTACACAACCTGGGACATTTACAAATTGCTCGCTTTGCGGCCCCCGCCCGGTCACCGCTGGCGTCTTGATGTCGATTATCTGAGCGATCGCGGCCCAGCTTTGGGGACGATGTATAACTACGCGGGGTCGGATTTTCTGGGCCTCGGTCAGCAACATGCTGGGTTTATCCGCCTGTACGGGATTCAGGATGGCGGTGTCGATCAACTTGGTTCCGATCGGCCGGAGGTAGGCCACCCGGAATATCGTGGCCGAGCTCAGTTTCGGCACAATCAAGATCTCTATGAATACGGCACCACGTTTTTGCGGCTGGTGGCTCAGGCGGAGTATCTCTCGGATAAAAATTTTCTCGAGCAATATTACAAGCAAGAATTCGACATGGGGCCGAATCAGGATAGTTTCCTACACCTGTTTGGAGCAACAGAAAACTGGTACGGTTCGGCATTACTGCAAGGGAAAATCTCGCAAGAGTGGTTCACGATCACGGAGTGGCTGCCACGATTTGATGCGGCTCTGGTCGGGGAAACCTTCCTGAGAGATCGCTTCATTTACTCGGCCACTGCTTCCGCCGGCTATGCACAACTCCGGCCGGCGACGGTGCTGCCGCTGCCGGTGCTGGTCTCGAATGCAATTCCTGTGAATACTGGACGCTTTGACCTTCAGCAGGAACTGAGCGCCCCGTTCGATCTGGGTCCGTTCCGGATTAAGCCGTACGGTATGCTCGATTTGACGTACTACTCCGATGATTTAACCGGGCAGGACAACGGACGGGTTTACGGTGGCGGCGGTGCCACGGTCTCTACGACCGTCTCGCGGTTGTACCAGGAAGCTTACAGCGAGTTATTGAACCTGCGAGGTTTATATCACAAGGTGACAATCTCGGGAAACTACTTCAACGCCCGCTCGGATACCCGCTATTATCAACTGCCGCAACTGGATCCGCTGTTTGACAATGCCGTGGATGAAGCTTTCCGGAATGCCCCGCCGACACCTGGCATCATGTACCCTCCGGGTGTAATGGGCACCTTTATGTATCCGAACTTGGGTTATTCGCCGTCGCTGTTATTCAATCCACAGTTTTACGCGATTCGTCGACTGGTCAACAACCGGATAGACACGCGTGACAGCATGGAAGTGCTGCAGTTAGAAGGCCGTCAGCGATTGCAAACAAAACGCGGTTTTCCAGGTGCGGAACATACGATCGATTGGATGACGTTGAACACCTCGGTGTCGTTTTTCCCGAACGCCGACCGGGATAATTACGGTTCGTCGTGGGCATTCCTGGAGTACTTTTATTTATGGCACTTGGGCGACCGATTCTCCATCACATCATCCGGGTGGTTCGACCCGTTCACGGATGGGGCACGCTACTTCAATGTCGGGCTGAATTTTAATCGTCCGGACAATACCAACTTTTTCGTGTCGTACCGGCACACCGATCCGCTGAACAGTCGGGCTGTGACTGCTGCCATCAATTACCAGTTGAGCCACCGTTATGCGATGAATCTTGGAACAGCTTACGACTTTGGAATCAATGAATCGCTGACAAACAGCATCAGCTTTGCCCGGACGGGGCCGGATATGACACTCGTACTCGGTTTCACCTACAATCCACTCGTGAACAATTTTGGCGTACAATTCTCCTTGATTCCGAATGTCGCTGGAATCGGATTCGGGCAGGGTCTTGGCGGCGGCCCGGCATTGATGGCAGGCCGTTAACCGAGAATCTTGCAGTTCAGGAAATGGTTGTATCTGAATCAGGGTGTCAACGAGGGTCAAAGCCACCATGCGGAACGACTGGTTCACGGCTGTGGAAGACTCTCAGGAACTCCGGTCGTTATCTCGGCGGAGTTGGTGGGATAAATTTGCCGAGGCGGCTCATGGCATCAAGCTCGGTGTCCGTGGGCAAGCGAGCTTTTGTGTGCACTTCTTTTTTGCGGTGTTGGCAGTCGCTGCAGCAATCTTGTTGGAATGCGATCGCCTGGAATGGTGCCTGATCGTGCTGTGCATCGGCATCGTCTTGACGGCCGAGCTCTTCAACAGTGCGCTGGAAACCTTGTTTCACGGCTTAGACCCGGCGACACGGGCTCGGCTGGTGGGTGTGTTGGACATTGCCGCTGGCGCGGTGCTACTGGCCAGTCTGACGGCCGTGCTCGTCGGTGTCTTCATCTTTGTCCCACGTTTGCTGTTCTTTACGACCGGTTCATGGTAGACCCGGCAGGGATTCCTCGCATAATAACTTCTTGGGACTGGCAGTGGAATCTATTGGGACCGAGTCTTGCTGGTCCATCGCGAGAATCCAGTCATGCAACGGATCCGCCGAGAGCAATCACGCAAATACGCCTTTGATTGGCGAGATGAACCCCTTCTGCGGGTGCAGCCCGGCGAATCCTTCATTATTGAAACCTACGATGCAAGCACGGGTTATTTCCAGTCGCCACAGAACAAGGCAATCCCAGAGTTACGACCCGGGTTTGACCGGTCGCCGCCGCTGGTGAATCCGATTGGTGGGCCTGTCTATCTTGAGAGAGCCGAGCGTGGCGACCTGATCCGCGTGATCATCGAAGACATCCTCGTCGATGATTATTCCTGGATTGCGGTCGGTCCGAAGCGGGGTCCGCTTGGGGAATCGTGCCGTTGGCCGGAATTGTCGCGAGAATACACGACAAAAATCTTCAAGCACACACCCGGGCCGAGTGGGACGACCCGCGACGGCACGATCCACTTTAGTGAAACAATTAGTTGGCCGATTACGCCGTTTGTCGGCACACTTGGCGTGGCCCCGGATCGGGAAGTCGCCAGCAGTGGTGAAGGTCAGGGTCTCTGGGGCGGGAATCTCGATATTCGGGATTTTGCCCCCGGGAATATCATCTCGCTGCCGGTGTTCCACCCTGGCGGACTGTTTTATCTGGGCGATGTCCATGCCAGTCAGGGGGATACGGAATTTACCGGAACAGCAGCCGAGACAATGGCGGCTGTGCAAGTTCGTCTGGAGCTTGTCAAGCAGCGGCGACTGCCCGGCATTCGCATCGAAAAACCGGCATCGATCATTACCGTCCACGCCGATCGGCCCCTCGAAGTCGCGGTGGAAACTGCGATCACGCAGTTGATGGACTGGCTGATCACGGAATACGGGTTCTCGCCGGTCGATGCGTATTGCCTGGTCAGCACTTGTCCCGACTTTCGAATAAACGTTTATCAGATGTGTAAGATCGGCAAGCTGAGCTTTGTTGCCGGGGCAGAACTTCCGAAACGGTATCTGCCGGCAGGTCCGGTGACTTAAGTCGCGGGGTTTGACTTTCCGAGAGAGCGAGATCAGACAAGCCATTTCGTTTTCAGACCCGTGGCGATTCAGCCATTAGAGCGGGGGCAGAAATCGCGGGGGAAGTTCGCCATGACGATCGGCCGCATCGGGAAATACACGATTCTGGATACGCTTGGTAGCGGAGCGCACAGCCAAATTTTGCGAATTCGCCGTGAAGAAGATGGGCGTGAATACGCCTTAAAACTCATTCCTATTGATGGCCCGGAGGATCAGAAATACTTGGAGCAAGCCCGGCATGAGTTTCGCGTCGGTCAAATGCTTGATCATAGTAGTCTGATGAAGGTCTACTGTTTTGAAACGGAATCCGACTGGCTGTTCCGGGTCAAGAAAGCTCGATTGTTGACCGAGTTTGTTCCGGGAAAGACGATCGACAAGTCGCCGCTGTTGAAACCTGCCAAGTTGCTCCGGGTATTGGAGAAGGTTGCCTCGGGGCTTGTCCATATGCATAAGAAGGGAATTTGCCATGCAGATCTGAAGCCGAATAATATTATTCTTGGCCCTCGCCTGACTGTCAAAATATTGGATTATGGCTTGGCCCGGGTCAAGAGTGATCCGCCGACAAATCGGTTGCAAGGAACCCCGGAATACATGGCCCCGGAAACGGCAAGTCACAAGCTGATCAATGAACGTACGGATATTTATAACTTCGGGGCGACGATGTATCGCCTGGCCACATTTGAATTGCCTCCGCCGGTGATTACCCCGGACGGGGGCATTCCCCTGGATGCAAAAACGCATGCGTCGTTGTTGAAACCGGTGTCGTCGCTTAATCCCGGTTGCCCGGCCGAACTTTGCGACTTAATCCACCGCTGTTTGAGCTACAATGCTCATAAACGGCCGGAACGAATGAGCGAGATTCAGGGAATCCTGGATCGACTCGCCGATGATTATTCGCACCAACTTGACCCGATGGATCTAGAAGGCTGATCAGTGTGGTGACACAATCTAGTCCGGTGACAAAATCACGGAGGCCGGAACTGATGGCCGATCATCCAGATCGTGAGTATTTCATTCCGATTCGGGTTCAAGATCTGATCGCGGTGCTGTGCGAGGAAGCCAGTCCTCTTGATGGTCAAAGCCTTTCCGCTGCCGAGCAACAGCAGTTTCGCCGCTTTGCGGACACGGCGGCGAAGCACATTCATGCCATCTATCTGGAACAATTGCGGCGATTAAAAGAAGCCTACGCTCCCTACGATCCCGATCTGGATACACCGCTTCGCCGAGACTATTCCGAAGTCGAGCGAGCCATCGGTATTAACAATTTATTCTCAGAACTTGTCACACTTCTGGAACGAGCGAATTATATCCGGCTTACCCGAGAACAACTGCAAGCGATTATGGCCGGCGCCAGCGAATGGGGCGTCGACATGGAAGTGGCCTGGGATTGTTTTGATCGACTGGAGGTGTTTATCCGGGGCAAGGGTCTCGGAAAACGGCAGAAACGAAGGTGGTATCGCTGGTTCCGGATAGAGTCGGTGACGGTGCCGACTTTTCAGAGGGTAGTTATCGTGTTGAAACAGGCACCGCATCGCCGGCTCGGACCTGACGCGGACACCCGCAACGTCTTTATGAAGCTGTTCAAAGATATCCCGCAGATGGACATTGAAATGTTGCTGCCGGGAACCCGCATCCGAATGCCGTTGCTCGACCGGCTGAAGCTCGGCGGCACCACCGCCAGCACGATCGGCTACATCATCTGGAAATTTCAATCGTTCTCACTCGGCTTGTTTACCGGACTGCTTTCCGGCACCATCGGTCTGGCAACAATTCTTGCCCTTTACACTCCCTTGGCTTTGATCGTTGGCTACGGCTACCGCACCTACTCGTATTTCCAAGTCACTAAGCAAACGTATCAACTACAACTCACGCAGAGTCTGTATTATCAGAACCTTGATAATAATGCCGGAGTCCTGTTTCGAATCCTGGATGAAGCGGAAGATCAAGAGGTTCGTGAAGTCCTGCTGGCGTATTTTTACCTGTGGCGTTACGCCGGGGAACGTGGATGGAGGGCGGATGAACTCGATGATTACATCGAACTTGCACTCGAACGTCGGTTAAATTTGCATGTGGATTTCGAAATCGTGGATGCTCTGGATAAGCTAAATCGTGCCGGCATCGTTTACCGCGATGCCGACCGTTATCGGGCCATGCCGATCGACTTGGCTCAGGACCGCCTCGACGACATCTGGGAAAAGTATGCTCACTCCTCACATGAACCGATCCCGGCTGAGAAACCGATCACACCCGACCCTCAGAAAAGCACGGCGGCGTCCACAGTCGAATCCGCACCTCATCTCAGTTAAGGTGTGAGAGCAACACCAATATCATTCAGGTTCATCACGGAATCGGCCAGCGGCGAATCTCTCCATCATGAACGCGATCGACAAGCTTTTTCAGCAATTACGCTCCGAGCGGCGAGCCGCCTTCATGCCCTTTCTGACGGCGGGTGATCCGGATCTTGCCTGGACACGAACCGCGTTACCAACACTGGCGGCAGCCGGTGCCGATTTGATGGAAGTGGGATTTCCCTTCTCCGATCCGATTGCGGACGGTCCCGTGATTCAAGCCTCTTACACCCGGGCGTTAAAGAACGGGATCACCCTCGACTCCGTCTTTTCTTGCATCCAGCAGGTCACCGCAGCTCCTGGATGGTCCACCCCACTCGTGGCGATGGCCTCGTATTCCTTAATCTGGAAGAAGGGGGCCGAGGCATTTTTGAATGCGGCCCTCTCGGCCGGGGTCAGCGGGGCGGTTGTACCTGATTTGCCCGTGGAGGAAGCCGATGAGTTGGCTCGTCGCTGCCGAGATCAGGATTTCAAGCTGATATTACTCGTGACGCCCACAACCTCTGCGGCTCGGGCAGAACGGATCGTAGCGGCATGTTCCGGATTCGTTTATGTTGTTAGTGTGGTCGGCATCACGGGAGAGCGTTCGGCCGTCTCCGCCTCCGTCCGGGAGTTGCTAATGCGGTTGCGGACGCTTACCGATTTGCCGCTTTGTGTCGGCTTTGGCGTAAGTACACCGGAGCAGGCCCGGGAAATCAGCAGCTTGGCGGATGGGGTGATTGTCGGGAGTGCGCTGATCCGCCGATTGGAAGGAGCAAGTCAGCGAACTGGACGAGAGAAGGCCCTGGGGGAACTCGCGGCCACCGTGACCGACTTAAGAAAGGCACTTGATCCGCGGTTTACTCCGGCTCCAATTCAAGACCCGTAACGTCGATCGTCTTCCCATTTTCGAATTCTGCGGCCGACCCAATCAATCACGGTCTCGCCGCCGAGGGCCCCAGCAAGGAAACCCACGGCTCCGCAAACCAGCACAAAATACACATTCACCAAGCGAGGATTGAACCCACGGCCACCGAGGCCGCACGCCACCGCCATGCAAAGCAGTGACAGTCCGCCGCCATAAATTATGGCTTCGATCAGCCATTCCCCCAGAGTCCGCGCCCGGCTCGAGCCGCCATCGAAACGCGGGACATTGATTCGACGACCACAACTGCAGATTCGACGTTTGCCAATTTTGTCTTCAGAAACCAGATATTTTCTGTGGCAAAACCAGCAGCGGAACTCAATCATTCGCTGGCCTCGGTTGAGATTCGGAACGACTACCAGTGCTTTTTAAGAACCAGCATTGCTTGAGAACGAGTGGGATCGCGGCCAGCAGAGCGAACGCACCCAGCACTCGCGGCGTCAACACATCGCTGGGGGACTCAATGGTCGCGAGTTGGGTACCGGCGTTGGTGTAAAGGAATACTCCGGGGAGCATTCCAAGCCAACTTATCAGAGCGAATGTTCGCGCGGGCATTGCTGAAAGACCGAGTGCGAGATTGATCAGCCAGAATGGCACCAGTGGAATGAGCCGTAAGGTCAGAAGGTAACTCCAGCCGTCGCGGCGAATTCCCTGATTGATCCATTCCAGAGTCTGAATGTATCGGGATTCCACCCAGCCACGCAAGAGATAGCGGCTCGCTAGCATGGCCAGGGTCGCCCCGGTTGTGGCGGCGAGACTGATCACCACCGTGCCATAAACCTGCCCGAATAAAGCTCCACCAAGCAGCGACAGGGGTGCGGCAACTGGTAATGACAACGCCGTGGCACCGGTGTAAACTAGCCCGAACAATCCAAGCGAATACTCCGGATTATTTTCAGACCAGAGCTTGATCGAGAGCCAGTGGTGGCGAATGAATTTCCACTCAAGATGCTCACGCACCCCTGTGACCTCAAGCTCCGTCAACAGCAACGCGATTCCCACCACCAGCGTCAATCGCAGCCCGAAACGCCTGCCGATATCAGCAACACTGCTCATGGCTTGTCGGCCTGATGGCCAAGAACCTTGTCCAACAGCCGGTATGCTTCTTCGCGCATCTCTGGTGGGAAATCGTGCCCGCATTCGGGGTGCAGCACCCGCAGTCGCTGGGGATGACCCAGGAGTTGAAAGACAGGTTTTGCCGCCGCGGCAATCCGATCAACACTGTCGGCTTTGAAATTACTGTCCATCGTCGGTGCTATGATCAGCACATGTCGCGGTGCCAGAGCCCCGATCATTTCGTGGAAGTCGAACGGGATTTGTTCAAGTCGGCCTCGGTACTCGGCCAGTTTTCGCATGTAGCGGGTCTGGCACCAGCCTCGTTCCGGAAACCAGTTTTTCTCATCGCCGTTGTAATAATCCAGATACGAATCGAGGCCGCAACTCGAGACGATGGCGATCAGGCGTGGTTCAAAGACTGCGGTGTACACCGAGTTATGCCCACCGAGCGAGTGTCCGATCGTGCCGAACTCTTTGCCGGCAACGAACGGTAGTGATTCGAGTACATCCAGCCCTCGGATATTATCCCAGACCGCTTTCAAGCTGCCGCTTTCCCATCCGAGTTTCGTGATGTCTGGCTGGTATTTTGCCAAGAGGGGGTAATTCGGAGCGAGAGTGACGTAGCCACGTTCCGCCAATTCAGCGGCGTAACCGCGGTTCAGCCGGCTCCCGAGACCGACCACTGTGCCGTGCCCGATAACGTTATCCGTGCTGTGCAGGCAGAGGATGCCTCGGGCTTTCCGCTTACCTTCCAGGGCATCCTTCGGAATGCAGAGATACGCCGGGACGCGGCAACCCGGCTCGCTGGCATAGGAGATCAGTCGGCGGACAAATTTTCCTGCATCCACTTCCTCGTCAATTTTCACATCGAGAGGGCAGCGCTTCTCGGGGCCGGGAAGTTTCCCCATCACGGTTTCCATGCCACGAATGATTTCTGCCCGGCGTTTCTCCCAGTCCGCGGCTGATTGGACAGGCTGCGGTTGTCCGTCCGCACCACGGTACAGTAACAGGTTATCGCGCGGGAGCCGGGGTGCTGTCGGCTCCGCAGCGGTCATGGCGGCCACGCCGACGAGGATGCCAGCAACACTGAGCGGCCAGCAGTCTTTCATAAGGTCTCCTTGAAAACTTGGTTCAGCCGGTCCTTCATAAGGGCGACATAATCTTCCCGGATCGGACTGAAGACATCCAGGACTTTTACCTTGCCCCCGACCGCAACGGCCTGGTGAGGGGTATCCGGAGGAATGAGATAGCACTCTCCGGGCCGGAGAACGCGGGTTTCGCCGGCGATCGTTAACTGAAGGTGTCCTTCGAGGACGATGCCGCCTTGTTCATGGGGATGCTGATGCCGCGGTATTTCTGCCCCGGCTTGCATCTCGAGGAGGGAAAGTTGCAGATTCTGTCCGAATGGCACCCGCGTGTGGCAGCCGGGTGCCAGTTCGATCATTGGCCACTGATCAAGATCGAGAAAAGGCATCGGCACACCCTACTTATTTTTTGCCGGAGAGCGTCAGGTTCATACGATACAGCGATTTGCCCGCTGTGATGTACAGCGTCTTTGAGCCCGGTGGGGCAAAACAGACATTTGAAGGATCTTCCGGAGTGGGAATGAAACCGATCCGCTTTCCCTCGGGGGTAAAAATGGAGACACCGGCGGTCTTACCGGTACCCGCTGTGGCCACGATCAGTCCATCACTGGTAACAGTCATGCCGTCGATACCCCGGTCATCTTTGAAGTCGTACAAGACCTTCCGCCTACCGACACTGCCGTCCGGTTTGAGTTCATAAGCGATCAAAAGGCGGTTGCCTTTGGGGTCGCCATTGTTGTCGGCGAGGTAGAGGGTCTTTTCATCCGGAGAAATGACGATGCCGTTCGGCTTGGTTACGTCGGAGATAATTTGCGTGACGGTGCCATCGGGATCGACCCGGTAAACCGACTCGGTATCAATCTCACGGGCTTCGGTACCGACGTACCGAGGATCGGTGAAGTAGACCCGACCCTTGGAATCGAGGGTGAGGTCATTCGGCGAATTGTACTTTTTTCCCTGATAATTGTCGGTGAGGGCGCGGACGGTACCGTCTTTTTCCGTGATGCTAACACGACGATTCCCACCCGTGTTTGCTCCTTCGCAAGCGATGAGTCGGCCCATCGTGTCGAACTTGAGGCCGTTGGCTCGGCCGCTGGGGTCGCGGAAAACCGTGGTTTTTCCGGTCTTCGGATCGAACTTCATGATGCGATTGCCAATGTCGGAGAAGTAGACGCAGCCATCGGGGCCGGGCGTCGGACCTTCCGTGAAACTGCCTTCGCTCCAAAGTTTTTCGAGGGTCGCGCCGGGGCCGGCGAAGGTGGGAAGCTCGGCAGCAGGAGCGGGGACTGCGAGCATCAGCCAGGTCAGCAGGGACATTCGCATGGTGCAGACTCCGAAACGGTGGGGTTACTTTGATGGTGGAGCGAATTGCCAGTTCTCGTCAAAGAGTCCTGCCGCGACCACTTCAGCAGCCGCAGGGTCATCTTTCGTGGGGGTGGGCTTTAGTACTGCCCAGTCGCCAAGCCTGGGGTAAAGCAGGGCGTTTGTCCCGCGGAAGTCGGCATCGTGGAAGGTGTGGCCCGAGTTGAGTACAACATAGAATGCGGGATTCTTCGGGTTCGGATAGATCAATGCCGGAACATGTGTCTTGGCATCGTATTCAACGCCGTTGACGACCAGTTTATCTTTCGACCAGGTGATCGGCAGCTTGGGTAAGACCTCGGCAATAGCCGGGTTGCTCTGTGGGTCGCCGAAGAGGACGAGGTGCGCATTGTCTCGCGGGCCCGTGGGCAGCCGACCACGCAGCCACTTGTCCCATTCCGTGGCAAAACGTTGCCATGCCGCTTGGTGATAACCCGCGGCCGGACTGGAATTACGGGCAACCTGAGGTGCTATCACCGTGAAAGCCGAGCGGAAAGCGTCATCAATCGGTCCGGCCAAGCCATGACGTTTCATCGGCCGGGTCTGGACTTGACGACTGAACTCCATCGCTTCAAGGACTTGCCAGCGACCGGTAATTTTTACCAGCAGTTGATCGCCGCGGAGCGACAACCTGTGGTCATCAATCCGCACTTCTTCAGGGCGGTCGGCCTGGCGAGGGGTAAGCGAAAGAACTCGCACGTTCTCGGTACGGACATGAAAGCCATCCTGAGTTCGCCGCGCGTCCACGACTGCTCGTTCATACTGATGCTCCAGCGCGATAATCCTGAGCCAATCGCACTGGCCGTAGTTCGGGGTGTAGGTCACCAAGCGAATTCGCTCGGGGGTTTGACGGCCGGGTTCGACATACTTGCGGTATTCTGCCTCGGCTTTGGCAAGCCATTCGGGCGGCATGCGATGTTCCAGCCCCGGAGCCACCAGGTGTGTCAATCGGAAGGGTTCTTGGAAGGACTTCAGTTGATTGACGATATTGTCGGCCGCGGCTTTTTGCGGGTCTATTTCACCGGAATAGGCGACGATCGGGATGTTGAAGGCATTGTCGGCGTAGTCCACGGCATCGTAAATCCGCAGGCATTTTTCCTGATACTCGGGCAACTGCGGTGGAAGGTTCTTGATGTAGCCACGGGTCGTCGTGAATCCAGCCCCCGGTCCGATGACGGCGAAGCGGCACGGATAATGCAGGCCAATGTGCCAGGTACCCGCTCCGCCCATAGAGAAACCACGCAAGACGACTCGCTTCTGATCGATCGGCGAGCGTTGTTCCGGGGAATTGTCTGCAAACAACCGTGTGACGGCATCGAAGACATCGGTTTCTCCGGCCCAGCGGTAAGCGTTATTTCCCCGGCCGTACGGCTCGATCACGATCTGTGATGGAGGGTCTGAGGGCTTTGCGACTTCAGCGGCGTGGAGAAACTTCACCTCCGTCAAAGTGCCATCCCGGCCGTGCAAGACGATGTCGGTTCGCCAGGCATGTGAACGGTTGTGAAACGCGGCTGGCAGCGTCACCCGGACCGGTTGGATGGAGCCATCCACGGCGGAACGATAACCGCGAATCACTGGCTTCCCCCGCACCTCCCGCCACGGTGTCTTCCCCTGCGACGCCGCCTTCGCCCGCTCCAGCCCGGCATCCAGCACCCGCAGTGTCTGCTGGCCTGACTCTTTCTGAAACCATTCGCCGTGCCGTTGAATCCACTCTGCGGCTTTGTGATAGACCGCGACATCGGCCCAGATGCTCTCCTCAGCGGGGGAACTTTTTGGCAGTCCTTCGATCGCCTTCTTCAACTCCGCCGTCTTTGCTTCGATCTGTTTCAGCATCGCCGCGTCGGGTGGAAATGTTTTTGGCGTGGGGAAATTCGGCTGTGCCATGGCGATCGTGGCGAGCAGCATCGCAAGGGTTGGGGCCGCCGGTACAATGGCGAAATGCTGGCACGGGTCTTGGCTCATCGTCTGTTTTCCTCGGTACGGTTACGTCACTGTGATGCTGACGTTACCCCGGAGTCATGAGCGTGGCAAGTTCCTTGGCCATTTCCCTTGGGATGTTTCAGGGATTTTCCGGTCAGATTTCTGAAGCATGCATAGAATTTCTGGGCTGCCTGATGCGGCCAGACGACTCGGGTTATGGCCGCAATTCGTATCCGGGAGGAACCTGTAAATGATGATGAAGCTAGCATTCCTTTGTTGCTTGGGTCTGGCGTTGGCAATGTCCACGACTGGCACGGCTCAGGCAGCGAATCCCATCGTCGAAGTGGAAACCACCCTGGGCAACTTCAAAATCGAACTGTACCCCGAAAAAGCGCCGGTTACTGTGAAAAACTTTCTCTCTTATGTGGAAGACAAATTCTATGATGGCACGATCTTTCACCGAGTTATCGGCAAAGAAAATGCTGATAACGACTTTATGATTCAGGGAGGTGGTTTTGAACCGGGGATGAAGCAAAAGCCGACAAAGCCGCCGATCAAAAATGAGTCGGGCAACGGGCTCTCCAATCTCCGTGGCACGATTGCCATGGCGCGTACGAATGAGCCTGACAGCGCGACCTCGCAGTTTTTCATCAACGTCGGCGACAATACCTTCTTAGACAGCCGAGGCGGTCGGGTCGGTTATGCTGTATTTGGCCGGGTTATCGAAGGGATGGCGGTGGTGGATAAAATCAAAGCCGTCGAGACGGGTAATCGCGGCATGTTTCAGAACGTTCCGAAAACGGATGTGATCATCAAATCGATCAAGGTCGTGTCTGGAAAGTAAGTGACCAGTTCTGACGAAACAACCGGAGATTCGCCGAGCAATAGCAATAGTCGTAGCTCGGTGAGTCTCTGGTTGTGTGATCTCAAGCAGGATTGTTGAAAATTATTCTGCAGGTTCGATAATCGCGGACATCGAGCCGCGGCAGCGGGCGATTGTCGGATCCGGCCCGTAGGCATGGATTTGATCGCGTTTCAATTCCGCGTGTTCCAGCGTGGTCGTTAAGACGATGGCCCGACCGGTTTCATCGACTTCTTTCGCCAACTGGTATCCTTTTTCGACCGGATATCCGAACAAATCCTTCAGCATGGTGATGACATACATGTAACTATGATCATCATCATTGAGCAAGATGACATGATACGGAGGTTGATAGCGTAGCCCATGCTGGTGTTCAACTTCGGGGAGCGTTGCCGGTTCGGTCATGGCAATCCCACTTGCAGAGGATCAAGAAACCACGATTACGCCGTCAATTCATTCCACGATGAACTTCTATGAATTCTCAGATGCTGCCGACTCGTTGTCGATAACGATCGCTGGCATCCGGCTCGTCTGTGATTTTGTGATCGGACCGGAACTGTCGATGCGGCCGAAGCAAATAAAGGCAATATCATCGTTTTGCGCCCGACCCTGGGCATGATTGCGAACACTTTGAATGATCTGCGCTCCCAGACGTTTCGGCCGGAATTCTGCTAAGACTGTGTCATCAGCCTCAAGAGCCATTTTCACCCCTTCAAGGCCGAACATATCCCCCTGAGGATTCATGGCATCGGTAACGCCATCGGTGAAGATCATCAGCGATTCACCGGGGGATAAACGAGTGCTCACCGCTTCATAATCATAACCGGGAACCAGACCGAGCGGCAGACCGCTTTGCGCGTCGGTGATTGCTTCTTGGATTTCTCCTGTTGCTGAGCTAAAACGCAACGGGTTGATGTGCCCAGCGTTGACGATCGTAACTTCGTGGCTGTTCGGATCCAAAACCAGGGCCGCCAAGGTGACAAAGCGATCGCCGATACCGCCGCGGATTAATTGATCGTTCAGGCGGGATACCGCTGTGGCGGGGTTCGGCTGAGTCAACATGCAGTAGCGGGCTTCCGCGCTGAGCTTGGCCATGAGCAGCGAGGCGGGCACGCCTTTCCCGGCAACATCACCCAGAACCGTGGCGATTTTACCACCAGGCAGTTCGATGAAGTCGTAGTAATCGCCCCCGACCGATTGTGCGGCACTGTAGAAAGAGTAAAACTCATAATTCGGAAATTCCGGGCAGGTTTGCGGCAAGAAACCGAGTTGAACTTTCTTTGCAAGTTCGATTTCCTGTTCTTGCTTTTGCCGGGCGAGCAGGGCCGCATGCACGCTGGCCTTCTCCACCGAAACCGAAGCAACATTCGCCACAATGGTGAGAAGTTTTAAATCGTCTTCCTTAAATTTTTTGATGTAATCCATCGTGTCGAGCTGGATGACCCCGAGAGGTTTCCCATCAGCGGTTGCGAGGGGAACGCACATCACCGAGCGAATCTGCAGCGAGGCAATCGACTGGGCGGTGGCCAAGGCTGATTCGGCCGAGGCATCTTCCGTCAGATAGGCTTTCATCGATTGCATGCATTGCCGAACAATGGTGCGGCTGAAACCCTCATCGGCTCGGCCAGGGCGACGGCTCTTCACTAGTTTCGGGACCAGTTTATCCCCTTCTTCCAACATGATGATCAAACAGCGATCGGCTTGGCGAAAAACCGAAAACAGCGTCTCCGCGATCTGCGGCAGCAACGGCTCGAGTTCCAAGGTTTTGCTTAGTGTCGTACTGATATCCAGCAAGGCCCGAAGTTTATCGGTGGGCTGGACATCGAGGAGCTGCTGAGCGGCCGAGCGCGGCACCGTCGATTGGACTGTCGTGGTTTCGGTGCTGGGGACATCGGCTTCTTGTTCTTCGCCGTTTTCCGGTTCAAACTCGCGAGGTAATGGCTTCGGTGCCGAGGCAACCGGTTTGTCGTCGGTAAATAAAAACAAGAAGTCGCAAATTTTGATTTTATCGTCGTTTTTTAACGGAGCTGTCGTGATTTCCCGATTGTTTAGGAAGGTCTTGTTCCGACTGTTCAGATCTTCCAGAATATATTTCCCATCCACATACAGGATCTGGGCGTGTCGACGGCTGACCGCGTTATTCGGAATAACCACATCGCAACTTTCGTCGCGGCCTAACACCAACGTATTCCCATCCAAGGTAAAGGTTTGCCGACCGGATTGCCCGCCCGGTGATTTGATAAGAGTTAATGAGGGCATGACAGTTATTCGATTAAATTCTAAAGATGAATTCGCTGTCGCGAGCTTCCAATTCACGCCGAGTTTAATCATATTTCTCGGCGAACAGATTGATTTTACCGGCTACCCACAGTGCTCGCAAGCGTCCTGGCAACGAACGATATTGCGAGGAAAAGCTTTTGCATTCTCAAACGGTTCAACCAGCCACCGGATGGCCAGAATCGACGAGGTGAAGCGATCCATTCGCATGCTTCTTCCCGCAGGGTAACCGTCAAGCTTGGTCGAGCTTACCGTGATGATCCAACGAAGCAGCAGCAATCGGCAGCATTTGTCTTCCAGGATTGCTATCGGCACAATTATAATGCGTTCAAGAGAATCGAACTTCATGGCGAGGAACCAATGATGGCGCGAAAAGCGCGTTCAGGCAATGCTCCACTGGTGCAAGGGATACTCGGGATCGGATTGGATGGCTCGGATGGCGAAAAGCGAATCACACGGACGCCGGAGATGATTTTGTTGGGTGGCTCAGAAGAAACTCATGAGCAGATGCAAGAAACGGCGATACGCTTCAGCGAATCACTTGAGAAGCGTGGGAAATCTTTGCCCGACATCAGTTTACCCGAGGTGATCGATTTGCTCCGAGAAGCTCACGAACGAAGCCGGTAACTCAGAATGCTGTTTGTGGCAAGATTCAACGAGTCGATACGAATCACTGGGGAGATTGAAACTTTTCAGGTGATTCATCAGTAAGAATCTGGAAGTCGTCGTGAGGGAATCGCCGTGACTGACGAGGATCTCGTCCGCCGATGCCTCGCAGGCGATACCCGGGCGATGCGTACATTTGTGGAACGCTTTCAGGGGGAAATTTTCGCGATCTGCGTTCGATTATTGAACCACCGTCAAGACGCCGAGGACATCGCGCAAGAGGTATTTGTGCGATTGTTTCACAATTTACGGCGGTGGGACAGTAACCGACCATTGCGGCCTTGGATTCATACCATTACCGTGAACCGTTGCCGAACCTGCTTATCACGCCGACTTCGAATTCCTTCGCCGGTTGAACATCTGGAGGCAATTCCTGCGCGTTCTGAATCGCAACTTTCCGACGAACTCGTTCAGGGTCTTCGTCAGGCCATAGATCATTTGCGGTTGGAATATCGAGAAGTTTTTGTTTTGTTTCATGAACAGGGGCTATCGTATGACGAGATTGCGGAGGTGATTCAACGACCGGTCGGCACTGTCAAAACTTGGTTACACCGCGCCCGAGCAATCGTTCTCCAACGTCTTAGGCACGACGGTTTACTGAATCAGGATGACGCCACAGTCGCGGAAGAGTGCCACCATCGATAGCGAGTGTTCCGTGACAAGCACAGAGATTCGAATCAATCGCCGATTTTAATGAACATTGGGTTGACGAGCCGACGATGCCGAAACCGTTTCCGCCCTCACCCGAATGCCGAGCCTTCGAGGAAAAGCTCGAACAGCTTCTCGATCGTGATTGCCTTCTCACCACGTTCGATGCTTCGCACACGGCGATTTGCCCACGGTGTTTGCAGCGATGGCATGAAACCCGACTCTTCCTCGCCGCTTTGGAACAGCTTCGGACGGAATCGCTGACAGCAATTCCCCACGGATTCACAGACCGGGTTCTGGCACGGTTGCCGGCACCGCAACTGTTGGACCGCAAATTTGCTGGATTCCCCCCTGTGGTCTCCAGGATCATCGCAATCGCGGCAATGCTGCTCCTTGGGGTCTTGCTTTTCCGAGCATCGCCCGACCGTGATCCGTCTCCTCCGACGATTCCCGTTGAGCTGGCAGCATCAAACATTGTAGCCGAGAATGGGTTTCCCCCACTCTCGCCGCCACTCCGCAACCATCCTACAACTTTGGCCACATCTCCTCTCACGGACTTCCGAGTTGAATGGCGGTCAGTTTTTTCGGATTTTTCCCAACCATCGATATCCGCTCAACAATCGACAAGCGCTGCGCCTGCCCCGTTTCGTTTCTGGACCGGCTCAGAGTTTATGACCGGGACATTTTCAGTTGCAGCGGGGCCGCCAGAAGCAATGGCCGGAATTCAGGCTTTGACATCCGTTCCGAACTCTGCTCGCGCCGGGCTGGAGCCGTTGGCCGGCGCGACACAGCGTGCTTTTCAGAGACTCCTTCATGATGTCGGCCAAGTGATGCCGCTGAAACCGAACTCGTAAGCTGTGCTTCTCACCTGCAGCACCTGGATGGTCCGATCACGATGACTCCACGACACCACTGCTCCTGGCGAGCCAAACACTTAGCCGGGTTGCTGTTCTTGTTGCTTGCCTTCAACCGTGTTGTTGCCGCCCCGATCGATGAATTGCTTCCCCTAGTTCCGCCCGACACGGGTATCTGCCTGGTAATCCAGAATCTGCGAGAACAGAGCGAAAAACTTTCCACATCACCGTTTGCGGCGGTTTTGAAGAAGTCGCCCGTGGCCGAGGTTTTTTTCCCGTCTCAGCAGCGAGCCAAGCTGGCGGAATTTGATTTGCTGCTGCGTGCCAACCTCGACACTTCCTTGGCCGAATTCCGCGATGATATTCTCGGAGACGCGATCGTCTTTGCTTTCCGTCCGGCACCAGTCAATCATCCGGATCAAGAACAGGGGCTGCTTTTAATCCGGCCCCGGAACTTGGATCGGCTTAAGAAATGCCTGGATAAACTCAACGAACTTCAGAAAGCATCCGGAGAGCTCCGCGAGGTCCGGACGCGGTCGTACCGAGATTCGACTTATCACATTCGAGAAAAGTCCGACGCTGTGGAATATTACCTGATTCGTGAAGGGCTTTTTGCATTCACCGGTCAAGAACAAGCGATGCGATCGTTGATCGATCAGGTGCATCTCTCCTGCCGCCCTGATGCTCCACTGTCACCCATCCATGAAGCCAGGCAACGACTTGACCTCGAATCGGCGTTTGTGGTGTGCTGGTTCCAACCTCGCGTCTTCGATCAATTTCTTAAGCCGGAAGCCAGTGAGGATGCCCGGGAACGTGCGTTTCTCCAGCAATTTCGCCGACTCTGGCAAAGTTGCGACAGCTTGGCGATTTATGCGGAAGTTCGTCAGAATCTGGAAATTGGCTGGGTTGCCTCGTTCCAGGCGGAGCCGATGCCGGCCGAACTGAAGCCGTTGATCCTCGAGTCACCGCGTTTCAGCCGGTTATCGGCAGCGATTCCGGGAGATTGCCTCGCCTCGCTGGTGGGCACGATTGATCTCCAGGGCTGGTATCAGGCACTGGTATCGTTTCTTCCGAGCACTGATCGTGACAGTCTCAAGCAATTCCTCGAAGGGAACTTGGCTCCGGTGATCGGTCGGCAATGGCTACCGAGCCTGGTGCAAGGGATCGGCCCTGGCTGGGCAGTCTGGGTTTCACCGCCGCCCCGAGCATCGGACAGTAGCTTACCCGTGGCCGTGGTTGCTGTCGAAATATCGTCCCCGGATCCGAAGATCAGCGTGGCGATCGGGCAAGCCCTCGAAGCTGCCTTCCACGTTCTCCGCATCTGCTATAATCGCACACATCACGATCAGATCGACTTGCACGATCACGGGGCAGGTATCGCTCGCATTCGCTTTTTTCGAAATGACGCTGTTTTCCCATCTGGATTTCAGCCCGCCTTCGCCATCAAGGGCAACGTGGTTCTCATGGCCAGTCACCCCGACGCCATCGGTAAGTTTCAACCGCCACCGACCGGTACCGACGAGACTGGATCACTTCCTCCGCCTGTCACCACACTCACTTTGCAGGTCTCCGCCAAGCCACTGATGACCGTGCTGGAACAGCAACAGGAGTTGTTCGCGAAAGTAATCGCGGGATGGACTTCCTCGGAGGAAGCCGCTGTCCGTCGTAAGCTAGCCGAATTTCGCGAACTGCTAAAATTACTTAAACAACTCCACTGGACAACAGAGTCGGATCGGCGACGAATCCGCTGGCGGCTTCAGATCGAATTTTCCCAGCCCCTCCAGCCATGACGATGGGGAATGCAAAATCGGGAACTAAATTTGAGGATTCACCGCAGTCGGAAGCCAGGCGAGGCTGTTTTCCCCAATCGAAACCTGCAGACCGGCTCGGCTGACGGACAGCTCGCTTAACGTCGTGGAAGCGGGCTGGAAAGGGTGGAGGGCGATTTCCCCGGGAATTATGGTCTTCCCTGCGTGACATCAAATTGGATTACCGCCCGAGTTTGTCGGGCAATTCGGCGCTGATTCCAGCGTAAGAGCTGATCGCGGAAGTGACAGGCGAGGCGATTTTCCAGGGTCAAGATTTTTCCCAGCCGCCATGAATGCCGCACCAGTTTCGCCGTGCGGGCATACCGGTGATGCTCATAGACTCGCAACGCCCGGACTGGATCGTTTTCCTTCCGGAAACATTCTGCGAGAACGTAGGCATCTTCGATGGCTTGGCAGGCACCTTGGCCGAGATTCGGTGTCATCGGGTGAGCAGCGTCGCCGAGCAGGGAGATTCGACCTTGGCCCCAAGGCCATCGCGGAGGACGATCGTAAAGATCGGTCATCAGAATCTGCTCATCCGGCGTGGCATCGATCAATTCCGGAATCGGTGAGGTCCAGAAGCAGAAGCGTTGGAGAAGTCGTTGTTTCAGATGCTGCCGCGATTCGATGACCCCCTCTGGCCGATTCGCTGTGGCGAACCAGTAAATCCAGCGGCCACCGATTGGCAGCCAGCCGACCTGAGACCCTCGCCCCAGCGCCACGATCGTGGCATCGTATTCGATTTTTGGGTGATCGAGTCGAGATACCCCCCGCCAGACCGCAGCTCCGGCGTATCGAGGTTTTTCCACATGAAATAATTCGCTGCGGACAACCGAGCGTAAGCCATCCGCACCGATCAAAAAATCGCCGCTTACCTCGTGACCGTCGGCAAATCGCGCGATCACTCGCGATTGCTCTTGGCGGACAGCCACGCAGGCATGGCCGAGTCGAAGATTGTCGCCGACCGCTTCACTCAGGATCCGCTGTAACTCCGCACGATGAATTCCGAGACTTGGACTTTCCGAATCAATTGGGAATGGCTCAAGCGGAAGGTCGAGAATCGGCCGAAATTCCCAGGTGACAATGCGGCAAGTTCGCAGCACACTCGCCGCTGCACGGGTTTGCGCGCCAACACCGAGGCGGCGCAATACTTGCATGGCGTTCGACCACAGCGTCAGGCCGGTTCCGACTTCCCGCAACTGGGGTGCTCGTTCAAAGACCGTTACTTTCAAACCGACTCGGGCCAGTGCTATGGCGGCGGTCAAGCCCCCGATTCCTCCCCCGATGATCAGTCCGTGCATACGATATTTGGGAACTGTTGAAGTTGGTCACCACCAGTTTCAAGCCAGCATTTTATCATGCCGTTCCTTTCTCAAAACAGGAAAGTTTTTGTCCCGGAACTTGAACACGACGCAAGTCGTCAGAAATTTTTGAAAAAAAGCGGTCCGTTTCATAAATTTGGCGGGTGTCGTAGCGAATGATTTATGAGAAGCCGCGTCGAAAACCCCGAACGGTCCGAGGTCCTGTCGCGGAAGGTCAGTCACGTATTGTTGGGGAGGCTACGTTATGTTGAAAAAACTTTTGATTGGAGGGCTAGTTGCCGTCATTGCGTTCGTCGCCTTGCGGAATACGAAGCTTTTCCATTACGCCAAGCAGGAACTTTCGGATGCCCGAGAATGGGTGGAAGATCAGGTGCCTGTCGAGAAGAAAATCGAGCAAATGCGAAAAGATGTGGCGAATCTCGACCGCGATGTTGAGGCGGTCAAAGATGCCTTGGCTCGAGAAATCGTGGAAGTTCGGGAATTGACCACCGATGTCGCAAAACTTCGGGCGGACGTAGAAGCGGAACACAAAAAGCTCGTCAAACGAGGAGAGGAAATTCGGCAGGCGAGCGAGTTTGTGGCATACGGCCGGACCAAAGTCCCGGTCGCCGAGGCTAAGGATCTGTTGAAGCGCGACGTCACCAGCCATCTGAAGCGTAAGCAACAATTGGAAAGCCTGGAAAAAACCTTGGCCTATCGGGAACGGATTAAGGAAACGCTCGAGAAGCAACTGGACAGCATGCTCAAGCAAAAGCAAGAGCTGAAAGCAGAAATTGATGCCGTCGAAGCTGAATACAAAGCTTTGCAATTACAGCAGATGGAAAGCAAATACCAGCACGACGATACGCGGCTAGCCCGAGTCAAGGAATCGCTGAATAATTTGCGGAAGAAACTGGACATTGAGCGCGAAAAGCTGCAGCTAGCCCCACGGGTTTATGATGAACCCGCTACCGAGCAGCCAGCCACCGCTCAATCGATCGATGATATCCTGGCTCCGCTTGTCAGAGAAAAACCGAGTAAGATCGGGCGGTCAGAAGAATAACTCGACTGGGGATCAAATTCAGGAGCCGACGACGTCACGGCGTCGCCGGCTCGTTTCTCAGAATTCATTCAAAAGTCCGATTAAGCCCCTTTCGATCGTTCGAACTTTTTCCGCTCGTTTTCTTTCAAGTAGATTTTTCGCATCCGGATGGAGGAAGGCGTCACTTCAACAAGTTCATCATCTTCGATGTATTCCAGAGCCATTTCTAGGGAGAATTTCACGGGGGGTTTGAGCGGAATATTTTTTTCGGCTCCGGCACTTCGCATATTGGTCAGCGCCTTGAGGCGGGTTACGTTAACCGTCAGATCCTTATCTCGAGAATTTTCGCCGACAATCTGGCCTTCATAAACCGGTTCCATCGGGGCAACAAACAGTACCCCACGTTCTTGCAAACCCTCGATGGCATATGCCGTGGCCTTAGCCGTTTCGGTGCTGATCATGACACCGTTGGCTCGTCCGGGGAAGGAAGATTTCATCGGCCGATATTCGTGGAAGTTGTGATGCATGATCGCGGTGCCTTGTGTGGCGGTGAGCATGCGGGTCCGCAGCCCGATCAGGCCGCGAGCCGGGATGTAAAATTCCATGTGGGTGGTGGAACCGATGGTTTCCATTTTTTGGCATTCGCCGAGTCGTTCCAGCACGAGCCGCATCACGGCGTTGGTATGCTCGGCCGGTGCTTCAACGACGAGATATTCGAACGGTTCGGATTTTTTGCCGTCGATTTCTTTGAGAATCACCCGGGGTTTGCCAACTGCTAGTTCCGCGCCTTCGCGGCGGATGGTTTCGATCAGCACCCCGAGATGCAACAAGCCACGGCCGGAAACGATCAATTCGCTTTCTCGTTCACCCGGCTTGACCCGCAAGGCGACGTTATGTTGCAGTTCTTTTTCCAGCCGATCGCGGAGTTCCCGGCTGGTAAGCGGTTTTCCTTCTTGTCCTGCGAAGGGAGAATCATTGACGCGGAAGACCATGTCCAGCGTCGGTTCATCAATGCTAAGCGGCGGGAGCGGATTCGGTTTCTCGAATTCGCAAATCGTATCACCGATTTCCGCATCATCAATTCCGACGACGGCACAAACATCACCGGCAAGCAGTTCATCGACTTCTTTTTTCCCGAGTCGATCGAATTCAAGCACTTGCACCACCGTATCGGCGAAGCTGGTGCCGTCTTTTTGCTTGACGACGGTCACCCGCTGATTTTTGCGAATTTTCCCGGCAAAGATTCTCCCGACTGCGATTTTGCCGACAAATTCTGAGTGTTGCAACGCCATCACCTGCATTTGCAAGGGGGCGTCGATATCCACTTCGGGCGCGGGGACTTTTTCGAGAATCGCGTCGAATAAGGGGCGAAGATTCTTCGGCTCCACAGACAAGTCGGTGGTGGCAATGCCAGCGCGGCCACTGGCATAAATGACCGGGAAATTCGCCGTCTCGTCATCGGCCCCGAGTTCGATAAACAAGTCGAACATTAATGAGTGGATTTCCTCAATGCGAGCATCGGGGCGATCGATTTTGTTGATGACAACGATCGGTTTCAGCCCGGCGGCAAAGGCTTTGCGAAGAACGAATCGGGTTTGTGGAAGCGGCCCTTCCGCGGCATCGACGAGCACAAACGCGCCGTCGGCCATTTTCAAAATTCGTTCGACTTCTCCGCCAAAATCTGCGTGACCGGGTGTGTCGATCAGATTGATCTTCACATTGCCAACGCGGAGCCCGCAGTTTTTCGCCCGGATGGTGATCCCACGCTCACGTTCTTGGGCATCGCTGTCCATGATTAAGCCGTGTTGCCCACCGACCAGTTTGTCGAGTTCCTCTGATCGGAAAAGCCCTGATTGGCGGAGCATTTGATCCACAAGGGTCGTTTTCCCGTGGTCAACGTGGGCAATCACTGCCACATTCCGAACGTCATTACGCTTCATAAATGATGTTATTGCAAATCCCACGCAGCCATCGCGAAGGATTTGCATCCGAGTTTCCGAGTATTCATACCGTACCGCTACTGATAATTTAGAAGATCCGGCAACAAGCCAAAAGTCCGGCTGTGTGTAGTTTGGATGAGCAAGGTCATTCTGCCGGAGAATTTTCTTCGACGAGGAATAAGCGATGCAACTGCTCCTGGTACGTCATGCTCATGCGCTGGATCTCGGTGATTCCGGCGCGCAGTCGGATGCTGAACGGCCGCTGTCGGAGCGGGGTCGGCATCAAGCCGACGGTCTTGCGCGGTTTCTGGAATCGCGGCAGTTCCGTGCCGATGCTGTGTTCAGCAGCCCGCTGATTCGAGCACGACAAACTGCTGAGCATTTGCTGCGAGTTTCAACATCCTCGGCGTTGAATCTGAGTGATTATCTCGCCCCCGGCGAGCTTCGTCCGAAAAAGTTATCGAGAGTGGTCGAGGAACTGACTCGTGATGTGGCGATTCTTGTCGGACATATGCCCGAGATCAGCGAGTATGCCGGCTGGCTTCTGGCGATCGATCCGACCGTGATTCCGTTTGCGAAAGGGGCAGCCGCCTTGATTTGCTTTCCGGAAGAAATTGATCCTGGCAGCGGCTCTCTCGAATTGTTGATTTCACCGAAGTATTATCTAGTAGGTGGAGAGTCTGAGCCTGAGTGACACTGATCACGGAAACGGGCAACCCGGGCGAGTGTTTATCTTCTGCGATTGTGAGGTTCCGAATGCGAACTCTGCTCCTTCTGCTAACCCTCGCCGTGACGGGGTTATCCGCTGAACCAACACCGCGATCGAATCGCCTCAGCAAGGAAAGCAGCCCGTATCTCCGTCAACATGCTCATAATCCTGTCGACTGGTATCCGTGGGGCGCGGAAGCATTTGCCCGGGCGAAGAAGGAGGGCAAATTGATCTTCTTGTCGATCGGCTACAGTTCCTGCCACTGGTGCCACGTCATGGAGCGGGAATCGTTCAGCAGTCCCGCCGTGGCAGATTTGTTGAATAAAGAGTTTATTTGCATCAAAGTCGATCGAGAGGAACGCCCGGACATTGATGATGTCTACATGACGGCTTTGAACGTCCTCGGTCATCCGGGCGGGTGGCCGCTCTCCCTCTTTCTGACTGCCGAGGGCAAGCCGATCTTCGGTGGAACTTACTGGCCCGAAGCCGATCGGGTGGTCGATGGCGAAACTATTCCCGGGTTTCTGTCGATTTTGAAGCGAGTGGTGAAACTTCGAGAGGAACGCTCGGAAGAACTGCACAAGCAAGCGGAGGAAGTCGCCAAGCGAACAGCCGAGGCGATGAATCGCGCCAGCCGTGCTCTGGCCCTGACGCCATTGTCCGAGGAACTGGTGAAAGAGGTAGTAGAATCCTATGATCTGGATCCGGTACACGGTGGCCTCGGTCTGAGAATTGCACAGTTTCGCGGGACCAAGTTTCCCCGCGTGACGTCGCTACAATTCTTGCTTCATCAGTCACGCGGCAATGCTGGCGAAATCCGTAAGCTGGTGTTTCTGACCCTCGACAAAATGGCCGAAGGCGGCATTTACGATCACCTCGGGGGTGGCTTTCACCGCTACAGCACCGAACGAACCTGGACCGTCCCGCACTTTGAAAAAATGCTGTACGACAACGCGCAACTCATTGAATTATACGCCGAGGCGTATCAACTCGAGCCACGGCCGCGGTATCGCAGGGTCATCGCAGAAACGGTGAACTTTGTGAAGCGAGAACTCACCGCTCCGACCGGCGGTTTCTACTCGGCACTCGATGCCGACAGCGAAGGCGAAGAAGGCCGTTACTACGTCTGGACGGCGAAAGAACTGGAGGCAATCCTTGGCGATTCGCCCGAGGCAAAACTGTTCCGTCGAGTTTACAGTCTCGATCAGCCGAATTTCGAAGGGAAATATGTCATCCTACGTCTTTCCCCGGAGTGGCTTCAAATAGCAGCGGCTGAACAGCGAACGGACGTGGAACTCCTCGATCAACTGGCACCAATGCGGCAAAAACTCCTGGAAGCTCGTCGCAAGCGGGAACGACCTTTCCTGGATACGAAAATTCTCACGAGTTGGAACGGCCAGATGATTGCCGCCCTGGCAAAAGCGGGGGACGTTCTCCAACGACCCGAGTACATCAAGCAGGCGGAAACCGCGGCCGAGTTTTTGCTGAAGCATTTGCGAACGCCGGACGGTCGATTAAACCGCGTTTACGCAGCGGTGCCCGGGCAACCTGCCCAGGCGCGTGGACCGGCCTTTCTCGAAGATTATGCCTACCTGGTTCACGGCCTGCTGAATTTGCATGACGCAACCGCGGAAGCTCGCTGGCTCGAGGATGCTCGATCGCTCACCCAGCAGATGATCCGCTGGTACGGCGATGCTCCGCGGGGCGGCTTCTTCACGACGGCCAGCGACGGTGAACAACTGTTTGCCCGGGGCAAAGATTATCATGACGGAGCCCAGCCCTCAGGGAACGGCGTAGCCACGCGAAACCTCATCCGACTCTGGAAAAAGACAGGAGACGATGCTTATCGCCAAGCGGCGGAGCAATCCGTGCGTCAGTTTGCTGGAATCTTCCGTCACAATCCGAGTTCCGCCCCGCAACTGGCAGGCTGCCTCGCCTTATTACTCGCCGAGAAAGGCGGGCTGCGTGGAGAATCGCCATCTCTTCCGGATCAGACAGCCACGGCCCCGAAACAGTCCGCTGACGTCGTCCAGTTAAAGCTGTCAGCCAAGCCCCCCGTCGAGGGTCGGCAACGCATCACGGCCACCATCTCAATCGCCGCACCCTGGCATATTTATGCTCAGCCCCCGGAGAATCCGGAACTGGCCATGTCTGCGACCCGGATCGAAGTCTATCGTGGCAATTCCCGGGTCAATGCCGAGATTACCTTCCCCCGCGGGGAGCCCGTCCGCGACGCGGTCGCCGGAGAATATCGCGTCTATCGCGGACAGATCATGATTCCGATAGATCTTCCCGCTGCTGCCAAAAACGAGCAGGACAAACTCGAAGTTCGCCTGACAGTGATTGCCTGTCAAGAGGGTCGTTGCCTGCTCCCCTCGACGATTCGGGCCACGCTACCCTCGGATTAATCCGATCCTGTGAGAACGGCATGGCGGAATCACCGACTCCTCGGCGAGACACCCCGTCTAGCGGTCTGACACCCGAAATTCGCGAGCGATTATTGCAATTAGCCCGCGACCAGAATCGGGAAACAAGTCAAAAAGCTCTTGTCGAACTGGCCCGTCGAACCCGCCGCCCAGCCGATGTCCT